>Ga0335084_10005617_pt1 | contig 12414 bp, 9 predicted proteins | sample Lox_Sample_44_FD_206721 | JGI IMG/M metagenome (GOLD analysis project Ga0335084, IMG submission 206721) | Soil microbial communities from Loxahatchee National Wildlife Refuge, Florida, United States - Lox_Sample_4.4 | ecosystem: Environmental > Terrestrial > Soil > Wetlands | place: USA: Florida...
GGCCTGGGTCATCCCCACCGACGAGAACCGCATGATCGCCTCGCACACCCGGAACCTCGTCTTCGGCTGACCCCGTCTCCTCCGAGGCCATCCGATCGCCTGGATCATCCCGCAAGCGCCCGCAAAGCGGGCGCGCGCAGCGAGCCGCAGGCGAGCGAAGTCGATCAGGACGTGCTGCAGCTCAGCAACCTGATCGGCCGCAGGCCGATTCGCGCCACCTCGGACGCAAAACGATCGCCTGGATCATCGGCCAGCGATCGCGAAGCGATCGCGCGCAGCGAGCGCAGCGAGCGAAGTCAAAAGGCGGGCTCGCCGCGGAAGACGATCAGGGTCGGCGAGCTGCGCTCGCTGGTGACGGTCGTGTTGCCGGAGTGGAGCGCCGTCAGGTAGTCGATGAAGCCCTGGGTCGAGTGGCGGCAGAGGTCCGGGAACGAGGCGGGCACGCGCATCTCGATGCGCCAGCGCAGCGGCTTCGCGGCCAGCACCTCGAAGCTCCAGGCGCTGTCCTTGAACATCGCCGGACCGAGGCTCACCAGGATCTTCCCGATGCGATCACCCCAGCTGTCACGCTCGGCGGAGAGCTGCGCGTACAGGCCGGTCGCGCGGATGCGCTCGGCCGCGCGGCGGCCGCGCTCGACCAGGTACTCGGTGCGGCGCCCGCCGTCGCGCTCGAAGAGCAGCTCCACGAAGCGACCGTAGGTCCCGATCGGATACCAGAGCGCAGGGACGATCTTCTGGTCGAGCACCTCGAGGTCGGCGGCCTCGAGCCGCGCCTCGAGCTCGTCGCGCGAGATCCGGCCCTCCTGGAGCAGGCGGTTCAGGTCCGCGACGACGGACTCGATCGCGGTTCCCTTCACGGCCGACATCCGGCGCCCTCCGCGCGCAGCGACGCAGCTCGGTATCGGCCGATCCGGCGCGCCCACTTGAGGGCGGCTCACCGTTCGGACGAGCGCGGGGATATCGGCCCGCCTCGCTGCGCTCGGATGGACGGTGCCGCCGTGCGCTCGGGCGAGACCTAGGCGGTCCGTGCGGCAAGGCGCTCGTGCGCCGCCAGCAGGGCGAGCGCGGCGGCGAGCAGGGCGGGACCGATCACCTCGAGCCCGACGCGCGCCGCGAGCACGCCGAGCACCGCGGGGATGATCGACTGCCCGAGCGCGGCGGCGGCGACCTGGAAGCCGACGGCGTTGGCCGCGTGCGCAGCGCCGACGCGCAGCCGGGTCGTGGCGATCAGCGACGGGTAGATCGGACCGCAGCAGAGCCCGAGGAGCGCGAGGCCCGCGCCGCCCAGCGCGCCGCTCGAGCCGAAGGCGAGGAGCCCGGCGCCGATTGCCATTCCCACGATGCACGGCCGGAGCAGCGTCTCCACCGCAGTGCGGCCGGCGATCCATCCAAAGAGAACCCGCCCGAGCGTGAGCGAGGCCCAGTAGCCGCTCACCCAGGCACCCGCGCTGCGGGCCGAGACGCCGCGCGCCTGGGTGAAGAGGCTGTAGCTCCAGGCGCCGGCCGACGCCTCGAGTCCGTTGTAGAGGAAGAACGCGGCGATCCCGAGCCACGCGGGTGCGAGCCCGAGCGTGCGGAAGAGCCGCGCCGGTGGCGTCGCCCCGGGCTCGGGCGTGTCGCCCGCTCGCGGCCCGAGCCACCGCATCGCGGCGAAGCCGGCGGCCGGGACGAGCTGCCACGCGCCGACGGCTCGATAGCCGGCTGGCCACGCATGTCCCGCGGCGAGGAGGCGGGAGAGGAGGAGCGCTCGCGGCGCCGAGGCCCCAGCACGCGTGCAGCCAGTTGAGCGTCCGCGCGCCGTGCTGCGAGGCGACGTGGATGTTCAGGGCCGCGTCGATCACGCCGGCGCCGAGGCCTCCCAGCGATGCGAGCGCGATCATCACGGCCCACGATGGCGCCACCGAGTAGCCGAGCAGCGCCGTCCCGAGCGCGAGGAACGCCAGCGTCAGCAGCGTCGGCACTCTCGCGCGCGCGAGGAGCCGCCCGATCCCGAAGCTCGCGACGACGAAGCCGGCCGTCCAGGCGAGGAGGAGCGCGCCGAGCGCGTCGATCGGGAGCACGAACGAGGCGCGCATCGAGGGCCACGCCACGCCGAGCATCCCATCGGGCAGCCCGAGGCTGACGAAGCCGAGGAAGGGAACGATCAGCCATGCGCCGGCGCGCCGCGTCACCTGCGCGGCGAGTCTCGCACAGCCTGGGGCCGCCGCGTGCAGCCCTCAGCCGGAGGGGGTCGGCTGGCGCGAGAGCACCCAACGGCGGTAGGCGGCGGTCGGGAAGAAGGTTAGGAACAGGCAGCCCGCCGCCACGATGCCGAGGGCGGAGGTCAGGGCCACGACCACGACGATGATCTGGTGCGCCAGCTCCGGCACCAGCTCGGTCGTCGTCCCCGCGACGGCGCAGTACCAGACGCGGGCCAGCGGGTCGCTCAGGTTGAGCAGCACCACGGCGGCGGCCCATGCGCCCCAGAGCAGGAAGCGGTTGGCGACCAGCGGCTCCGCGAGCCCGAGGCGCAGCCGCCGGCGCAGCAGCGCGCCGTAGCGGAACGACTCGATGCTCATCCAGACGACGCCCGAGACCCGCGCCGCGAAGCTGATCCAGTAGCTGGGGCCGGGGAGGACGTGTGGGGTGAAGTGGTCGCCGATCCCGATCGCGGCGAAGGTGCCGAGCAGCGTCGCGCCGACTGCGACGACCGCAGCGCGCGCCATGGCCGAGTCGGGGCGGAACGTCCGCCAGGTGAACATCCAGATGCCGAAGAGCCCCGTTCCGTTCGCGGCGATGTGCATCGCCTGGAGCGGCGCGCGCCAGACCGCCGGCACGGCGAGCGAGGGGTCCGTCCAGCCCATGTAGAGGATGCAGCTGAAGACGGTCCCGAACAGCGAGGCGGCCAGGAAGTACACGCCGAGCCATCGCTCGGGTCCCTTGCTGCGCGCGCCGAGCCGCAGCAGGCGCACGCCGATCACGACGCTGAGGACGCAGATGAGCCCGGTGACGAGCCCGCCGACGGTCTGCACGCCCCACTCTCCCCGGCTTCTTCTACGCGGGGATCATCGGCCTCGCGGAGGCGCAGCTTGACCGGGCAATTCCGAGACGGCCCGGCTTCATGATCCGGAGGGCCAGGCGCTATGCGCCCTGCTCAGAAATTCCTCGAGCGCGGCCGCGAGCTCGTCCGGAATCTCGGCCGCGAGCGAGTGCCGGGCGCCCGGGAACACCCGGAGCTCGCAGTGCGGCAGGAGCTTCGACAGGCGGGCCACGCCGGCGCCCATGTTGGCGCCATTGTCCTGGTCCCCCCAGCCGAGCCAGACCGGCTGCTGGATCGCGGGCGCGAGGTCGAACAGGCTTCGCTCGACCTGGTCGGCGGCCATCTCGAAGTACATGCGGATGAAGCCTGGGCCCATCACCTCGCGGTAGTAGGTGAAGGTGTCGGCCAGCGCCGCCGAGCGACCCGGCCAGTCGGGCCGGTACCAGTACCGCGACTGGATCCAGACGATCGGCCAGAACAGCGGGTAGCCCCGGATCGCGCGCAGCACGTGCCCGATGCGCGGGCTCGCGACCCAGGCGCTCCCGGGAGCCCACGGCGCGAGGCGATCGAAGCGCTCGGGGAAGCGGTGCCCGAGCCGCAGCACGAGGTTGCCGCCGAGGCTCCCGCCCGCGAGATCCGCGCGCCCGACGCCGAGCGCGTCGAGCATCCCCACCACCGTGTCCTCGTAGAGCGCGAGCGAGTACTCGCGATCGGGCTTGTCCGCGTAGCCGCTGCCCGGGAAGTCGAGCACGAGGACGCGGTGGCGGCGGGCGAGCACCGGCACCAGCCCGTCGTACTCCTCGATGCGCGACGTATGGCCGGGGATCAGCACCACGACCGGCGCCGCGTGGCCGTCCTGCGGGGGCTCCTGCGGGCCTTCGTCGATGTAGCGGATGCGGAGCGCGCCGACGTGCAGGTCGCGCTGCTCGAACGGGGTGGTGCGCACCGCGAGCGGCCGGGTGAGTCCCTTGTCGGCGGGCGGCTCGAGCCGCGCGATCCAGACCGCGAGGCCGATCGCCGCGGCGAGGGCCGTCCACCCCGCGATACCTAGGAGCGGCATCGGGGCACAAGCTAGCCGATGCGCGAGGCCGCGCGGCCGGAGGCGACGGCGCGGACTGCGCGCACGTTATCCTTGGCGCCCCATGTCGAGTGCCCGTCCGCTGGTCGCGGTCCCGCTCGCCGCGCTGCTCCTCTTCGCCGCCTGCGCGCGCCATCCCGAGAGCCGAGACGACGCCGCCGATCCGCAGGCCGCGGTTGCTCGCGCCCGCGCGCTGGTGCCGCCCGGGACGCACGCCAAGAACGTGATCCTCTTCATCGGCGACGGCATGGGCATCTCGACCGTCACCGCGGCGCGCATCCGCGAAGGGCAGCTCCGCGGCGAGAGCGGCGAGGAGAACCGGCTCTCATTCGAGGATCTCCCCTACGTCGCGCTCTCGAAGACCTACAGCGTGAACCTCCAGGTCTCCGAATCGGCCGCCACGATGACGGCGATGACGACCGGCGCGAAGACCAAGGCGGACGTGATCGGCCTCGACGCGAACGCGGTGCCGGGCGACTGGACCTCGGTCGAGCACAGCCGCGCCCGCACGCTCTTCGAGGAGGCGCACGAGCGCGGCCTCGCGACGGGCGTCGTCACCACCACGCGCGTGACCCATGCGACGCCCGCCGCGTGCTACGCGCACGCCGCGCACCGGGACTGGGAGGACGACACGCAGCTCCCCGAGGCCGCGCGGGCGGCCGGCTTTCCGGACATCGCGCGCCAGCTCGTCGAGACCGATTCGATCGACGTCGCGCTCGGCGGCGGGCGCGGCGAGTTCCTCCCCAACACCGAGAGCGATCCGGCACGCCCCGACACGAAGGGCGTGCGCGCCGACGGCCGCAACCTCGTCGCCGAGTGGCAGGCCCGCCATCCGGACGGCGCGTACCTCTGGAACCGCTCGCAGCTCGTCGCCCTCGAGACCGGACACGTCGACCGCCTGCTCGGCCTGTTCGATCCCTCGCACATGGCCTTCGAGGCCGACCGCGCGCAGGAGGCGCCCGACGAGCCGTCGCTCTCCGAGATGACGGCGCGCGCGATCGACGTGCTCGACCGCAACCCGCGCGGCTTCGTGCTCATGGTCGAGGGCGGGCGCATCGACCAGGCCCATCACCTGGGCAACGCCTACCGGGCGCTCGGCGAGACCATCGAGTTCTCGAACGCGGTGCGCATGGCGCTGCGGCTCACCGACGCGACGGACACGCTGATCGTCGTCACCGCCGACCACAGCCACGTCCTCACCATCTCCGGCTACCCGGCGCGCGGCAACGACATCCTGGGCCTGGTGGTCTCCGTCGACGAGCGCGGCGAGCGCGCCAAGCAGCCGATGCTCGACGCCACCGGGCGTCCCTTCACCACGCTCTCGTACGCCAACGGGCCGGGCTACACCGGCGCGTCGCCCGAGCAGCCCGAGGGGTCGAAGCACTACCCGCACGTCCCGACCGGATACACCGGGATCCACAAGGGACGCCCGGACCTGCGGCGCGTCGACACGACGAGCCCCGCCTATCTGCAGGAGGCGACGGTGCCCGCACGCGCCGACACGCACGGCGGCGAGGACGTCCCGATCTACGCGGGCGGCGCGGGCGCCGAGCTCTTCCACGGCGTGCAGGAGCAGAGCTACATCTACCACGCCATCGTCGAGGCCCTGGGCTGGCGCAGCGCCTATAGTCGGCGTCCGTGAAGGCGCGTGCGGCGCGCGGCGCGATCCATCTGGCCGACAACCTCGACGTGCTGCGCGCGACGGCGTCGGACTCGGTCGACCTCGTCTACCTGGATCCTCCGTTCAACACGGGAAAGCGACAGTCGCGCACCCGCCTGCGCACGCGGCGGGTGGAGGCCGGCGCCGGCGACCGCACCGGCTTCGGGGGCCGGCGCTATCGCTCGATCCCGCTCGGCACGCTGTCCTTCGCCGACCTCTTCGACGACTACCTGGCCTTCCTGGAGCCGCGGCTGGTCGAGGTGCACCGCATCCTCGCGCCGCACGGAACGCTCTACGTGCACCTCGACTGCCGGGAGGTCCACTACGTGAAGGTCCTGCTCGACGCGATCTTCGGGCGCGAGGGCTTCCTCAACGAGGTGATCTGGAGCTACGACTTCGGCGGCCGCACGCGGCGGCGCTGGGCGCCGAAGCACGACGACATCCTGGTCTACGTGAAGGACCGGGAGCGCTACCACTTCGATGCGTCCTCCGTGGACCGCATCCCGTACCTCGCGCCGGGTCTGGTCGGACCCGCGAAGGCGGCGCGCGGCAAGCTGCCCACCGACTCGTGGTGGAGCACGATCGTCCCGACCTCCGGCGCCGAGCGCACCGGCTACCCGACGCAGAAGCCGCTGCGCGTGGCGCGGCGCATCGTGACCGCCTCGTCACGCCCGGGCGATCTCGTGCTCGACGCCTTCGCCGGCAGCGGCACCACGGGCGCCGCCTGTCTCGAGCTCGGCCGGCGCTTCGTGCTGGTCGACGACAATCCCGAGGCGCTGCGCGTGATGGCGCGCCGCTTCGCCCGGGTCGAGGGCATCGACTGGCGCGGCTTCACGCCGTCCGGCTAGGCGGCCGACTCGAGAGTCGGCCCGCAAGCGGAGCGCGCAGCGAGGCGAAGCCGAGCGCAGCTCATCGAGCTGGCAGTGAGGCGGAGTCTGCGGAGCCGAACGAAGGTCAGCAGCTCGCACTCGGGGCCCCCGCCGCCGCCCGCGGTTCCGCGCGGGCGGCCCGCGGGTTAGATTTCGCGCATGGCCCGACGCCTCTACTCGACCGCCTTCTGGGCCTTCCTCACCGGCAGCTCGATCGCGCTCTTCCCGGTCGCGGTCGTCGTCTGGGCCGTGACGCTGCCCTTCGACCGCCGCAAGGTGCTGCTGCACCAGTTCACCTGCTTCTGGGCCTCGCTCTACACCTGGACGAATCCGCTGTGGCCGGTCTCGATCAGCGGGCGCGAGAAGATCGACCGCGGTGAGACCTACGTCATGGTCGCCAATCATCTCTCGCTGCTCGACATCCTGGTCCTGTTCCGCCTGTTCCGGCACTACAAGTGGGTGTCGAAGATCGAGAACTTCCGGATCCCGTTCATCGGCTGGAACATGCGGTTGAACCGCTACATCGAGCTGCGCCGCGGCGACCGCGACAGCGTGGTCCAGATGATGGCCGACTGCGAGCGCACGCTGCGCGCCGGCTCCTCGATCCTGATGTTCCCGGAAGGCACGCGCTCGCGGGACGGTGCGCTGCAGGCCTTCAAGCCCGGCGCCTTCGAGCTGGCGCTGCGCACGCAGAAGCCGATCCTCCCGATCGTGATCGAGGGCACGAGCAACGCGCTGCCGAAGCGCGGCTTCGTGCTGCAGGGCCAGCACCCGATCCGGGTGCGCGTGCTCGACCCGATCCCCGCCGACTCCTTCGCGCACCTGTCGGCCAAGGAGCTCGCGGAGCAGACCCGCGCGCACTTCGCGGAGCAGCTCGGGCGCTAGCCCTTCCCCTTCAGCTCGACATCGCGAAGCGCTGGTGCATCAGCGTCAGGCTGAGGATCCGGTGCATCGCGCCGTCGAGATCCATCCGCTCCGCCGGAGTCCTCTCGCCGAGGCTCCGAAACATTCGCCGGACCGTCTCGGCGTCGAAGAGCGGCTGCGCGTCGAGCAGCGACGAGGCGAAGATGTCGCCGAACAGCTCCAGCATCGGGTCGTCCGCGCCGAGCTTCGCGGGAGGCGTCGTGAACGGGTGCTTCTGGCGGTCGTAGACCGGCTCGATCAGGACGTCGCGACAGGCCTCGCGCAGCACGTGCTTCTCGCGCATGCCCTGGATCTTCATGTGGATGGGGATGCCCGCTGCGAACTCGGCGACGTGGTGGTCGAGGAAGGGAACGCGTCCCTCGATCGAGTGCGCCATCTCCATGCGGTCGGAGAGGAAGGTGAGTATGAAGTTGGGGAGGTGGATCCTGGCCCAGAGGTAGAGTGCCTGGTTCAGGGGATCACGCCCCGCGAGGCGCTCCTCGACGGGGAGGCGGCTCAACCCGAGGTCGTAGGGATTCATGCCCTCGACGCTCGCGAGCATCTCGCGGCCGAAGCACGCGGCCACGCTCTGGCCCCTCTGCGAGAAGGCCAGGATCCAGGACGGGATCCAGCCGAGCCGGCGCTCGACGGTGTCGAGCTCCGGAGCGGGCGAAGCCTCGGTCGCCACGAGCCCCGGGACGGCCTGGTTGGCCGCGCGCAGCTCGGCGAGCAGGCGCTGGACCGTGGCCGGGTCCTGCCGCTCGCTGTTGTAGAGCAGGACGTCGCGGCGGAACGGCGCGTAGCCGCCCAGCACCTCGTCCGACCCCTCTCCGGTGAACACGACCTTGATGCCGGCGTCGCGAACCGCGCGGGAGAGCAGGAACTTGGCGACGCCGTGCCCGTTGATGAAGCAGGTCTCGGCGTGCCAGACGGCGTCGCTGTAGGCGTCGGCCAGATCGCGCGCCGTGACCGGCACGGGAACGAAGCTCGCGCCCGATCGCTCCGCCTGCGAGCGGGCCAGCGAGGACTCGTCGTAGGCGGCGTCGTCGAATCCGATCGTGAATGCGCGGATCGGCCGATCCATGTGCCGCTGGGCGAGGCCGAGGACCGCGCAGGAGTCGATCCCGCCGCTCAGATACGCGGCGACCTCGACGTCGGCGATCAGCCGCTCGCGCACGGCATCGTCGAGGACGGCACGGAATCCGGCGACCACCTCGTCGTCCGATCGCTCGTCCGCCGCGAGCGCGGCGGCCGTGGGGAACTCCCAGTCCCAGTAGGGGTAGAGGTCGACCTTCCCTTCCTGCGCGATCGCATAGTGCCCTGGCGGTACGGTGTGGATCCCCGCGAACAGGGAGCGCGAGTGCGGCCGGAAGAAGAAGATCTCCTGGAACACCGCCTCGCGGTCCCAACGCGCCGGAACCCCGAGCGCCAGCAGCGCCTTCACCTCGGACGCGAAGAAGACGTCGCCTTCGTGCACGGCGTAGAAGAGAGGCTTGATGCCGAAGCGGTCGCGGATCGCCAGCATCGCTCGGTTGCGGCGGTCCGCGATCAGCGCCGCGAACTCGCCGCGCAGGTGGCGCCCGAGGCTCATTCCCTCGCGCAGGTAGAGGTGCAGGGCGATCTCGCTGTCCGACTCCGTCTCGAAGGTGCAGCCTTCGTCGCGCAGGCGCTCGCGGATGGCCTTGTAGCCGTAGAACTCGCCGTTCACGACGAGCTGTACGTCGCCGCTGGGGTCCGAGATCGGCTGTGCCCCATTGTCGAGACCGATGATCGAGAGGCGCGTATGTCCCAGGAACCACCGACCGTCGGGAGCGACCCACCGGCCGACCGCGTCGGGGCCGCGGTGGTGGAGCGTCTCGAGGGCGCGGTCGAGGCGCTTCGAATCGAGCGAGTGTCCAAGGAGACCTCCGACCAGTCCGCACATGGCGCGACCCGCCTTTGCGGCAGAGTGTCGCCGCGCCGAAGGAGCGACGCCATACCGGGCGTCTGCTAGCCTGCGCGCCCGCATGAACGCAGAGGCCTCATGAGTCAGCCGGCTCCGCGGAAAGACGTCCGGAACCTCGCCATCATCGCGCACGTCGATCACGGCAAGACGACGCTGCTCGACGGGCTCCTGCGCCAGACGGGCGCGCTGCCGGCGCGCCAGGCGACCGCCGAGCGCGTGATGGACCGCGAGGACCTCGAGCGCGAGCGCGGCATCACCATCCACGCCAAGAACACCGCGATCCGCTTCGAGGGCGTGCACATCCACCTGGTCGACACGCCCGGGCACGCCGACTTCGGCGGCGAGGTGGAGCGGGTGCTCGGCATGGTCGACGCCGTGCTGCTCCTGGTCGACGCGGTCGAGGGCGTGATGCCGCAGACGCGCTTCGTGCTGCGCAAGGCGCTCGCGCACGGCCTGCGCCCGATCCTGGTGGTGAACAAGATCGACCGGCCGGAGCAGCGCGCGGAGGCGGTCGTCGACGAGGTCTTCGATCTGCTGGTGGACCTCGGCGCCAACGACGCGCAGCTCGACTTCCCGATCGTGTACGCATCCGCCAAGGAGGGCGCGGCGGCGCGCGAGATCGGCGCGAAGCGCGTCGACCTGCGCCCGCTGCTCGAGGCGATCCTCGAGCTGGCGCCGCCGCCCTCGGTCGACCTCGAAGGCCCGCTCCAGTTCCAGGCGATGACGCTCGACCGCGACGACTTCCTCGGCCGCATCGTGATCGGGCGCGTGGCGCGCGGCCGCCTGCGGCGCGGGGCCAACGTGGTGCGCCTCCCCGCCGACGGCCCGCCGCAGGGCTTCCGCGTCACCAAGCTCTTCGGCGCGTATGGGCTCGAGCGCCGCGAGATCGACGAGGCGCTGGCGGGCGACCTCGTCATGATCGCCGGCGTCGACTCGATCGAGATCGGCGACACGGTGTGCGACCCGGCGGCGCCCGAGGCGCTGCCGCGGGTGGCGGTCGACCCGCCCACCGTGCGCGTGCGCTTCTCGGTGAACAACTCGCCGTTCGCCGGCCGCGAAGGGCGCTTCGTCACCAGCCGGCAGATCGGCGAGCGGCTGCGGCGGGAGGCGCTCGGCAACGTCTCGATCCGGATCGAGGAGACCGACAGCCCCGACGTCTTCGAGGTGGCGGGGCGCGGCGAGCTGCAGATCGGCGTCCTGATCGAGACCATGCGGCGCGACGGCTACGAGTTCTCGGTCTCGCGCCCGGAGATCATCGCGCGCGAGGTGGACGGCCAGCGATGCGAGCCGGTCGAGGACGTGGTCGCCGAGGTACCCGATACGAGCGCCGGCATGGTGATCGAGAAGCTGGCCGGCCGCCGCGGGCGGCTGCTCTCGATGGAGCAGCGCTCGGGGACGACGGTGCTGCAGTACGTGGTGCCGAGCCGCGGGCTCTTCGGCTACCGCAGCGAGTTCCTCTCGGACACGCGCGGCGAGGGCGTGCTGCACCGCACGGTGCGCGGCTACGAGCCGTGGAGCGGTGACCTCCCGACCCGCGCGGTCGGCGCCCTCGTCGCCACCGAGGCCGGCGAGACCACGGCGTACGCGATCTTCAAGATCCAGGAGCGCGCCGACCTCTTCGTCGGGCCCGGGGTGCCCTGCTACGAGGGTCAGATCGTCGGCGAGAACCGGCGCGCCAACGACATGAACGTGCACGTCGCCCGCGCCAAGAAGCTCACCAACATCCGCGCGGCCAACAAGGACGAGAACATCGTGCTGGTCCCGCCGCGCCAGCTCACCATCGAGACCGCGCTCGGCTGGATCGCCGAGGACGAGCTGCTCGAGGTGACACCGAAGAGCTTGCGGCTGCGCAAGCGGATCCTCTCCGCGAGCCACCGCAAGCGCTGATCCGCGGCGCTCGCGTATGATGGCGGGGTGACGCACCTTGCCGACGTCGAGTGGGAGAGCTGCCTCCTGGAGCCGGCTCCGGATCCGGAGCTCGCCGCCTACCTGCAGCGCGAGCTCGGCGGCGTCCCGCGCTCCGCGCCCTACCTGACCGCGTGCCCCTGGGTCGTCCGCTCGCTGGCCTCGATCGGGCGCTACGCGCACCTCGATCGCCGGCTCTCGGACCTGATCGGGCTCGTGGTCAGCCAGGACAACTCCTGCCGCTTCTGCTTCGCAATGCAGCGCGTCGTGCTGCGCGTGCAGGGCTTTCCGGAGCGGCAGATCCGCGCGCTCGAGGAGGGCCTCTTCGCCGCCGAGATCGACGAGAAGGACCGCGCCGCGCTCGAGTTCGTGCGCCGCTTCTCGCGCGGGCAGCCGCTCGCGTCGGCACGGGACCTCGAGGCGCTGCGCCGCGCGGGCTGGAGCGAGCCTCTGATCCGCGAGATCGCCTTCTGCGCCGCGTCGATGGTCTACTACAACCGCCTCTCGACGCTGCCGGCGATCCCGCCGCAGGACGTCGAGGCGCTCCCCGATCGCTGGTGGGCGCGCGTCCTCTTCACGCTGATCGCGCCGCTGGCCCGGCGCCAGCTCCGGCGCGCGCATCGCCGCAGCGCGCAGGGACCGCTCTCCGCCGCCGCGCGCGAGGGACCCTACGCCGGCCTCGTCGCCGCGTTCGACGGCCTCCCCGCCGCCGCGGCGCTGCGGCGACTGCTCGACGAGGCCTTCGCCTCGCCCGTGCTCCCGCGGCGCACGAAGGCGCTCGTGTTCGCGGTCGTGGCGCGCGGCCTCGCCTGCCCGGCTTCGGAGGCGGAGGCCGGACGCCTGCTCGCCGCCGAAGGCCTCGCGCCCGCGGAGCAGGACGCGATCCTGGCCCATCTCGCCTCGCCGGACCTCGACGCCACCGAGGCCGCGCTGCTCCCGCTGGCGCGCGACACGATCCGCTACCGCCCGGCGCAGATCCAGCGCCGCTCGCGCGCGCTGCTCGAGGGCGTCGGCGTCGCGCCCTTCGTCGAGTTC
>Ga0335084_10005618_pt1 | contig 12410 bp, 12 predicted proteins | sample Lox_Sample_44_FD_206721 | JGI IMG/M metagenome (GOLD analysis project Ga0335084, IMG submission 206721) | Soil microbial communities from Loxahatchee National Wildlife Refuge, Florida, United States - Lox_Sample_4.4 | ecosystem: Environmental > Terrestrial > Soil > Wetlands | place: USA...
TCGACGACCTGCGGACTATCGCCGACAGAAGGTTGCAGAAGTGGCGCATTTCGGGGACGTCTGCTCCGTCCGGGCGCGCAGCCGATCACCCACGGACGGGTCGCGGGCCCGGCCAGCCGACCGTTGGCACCGGCATCTGGCATCATTTTAGGAGCGAATGCTCACATTCGCCATGTTTCAAGTTGGCAGCCGCTCCGGCGCTTCTTCCACAGATAGAACTTGAAAGTCGGCCGTCCCGACCCTAGAATTAGCACTCGCCTCGGTCGACTGCTAACAAATCGATCGAGGGAAGATTTTTGCCTCTTTCTCGGTTCTCGCCTGTCGAGAAATTCAACTGCTAGGAGACCTTATGAAGATTCGTCCTCTGCACGATCGCGTGATCGTCAAGCGCCTGGACCAGGAGCGCAAGACCGCGTCGGGCATCGTCATCCCCGATAACGCCGCCGAGAAGCCCGACCAGGGCGAGATCGTCGCGGTCGGCCCGGGCAAGCGTGATGACAACGGCAAGATCAACGCCCTCGACGTCAAGGTCGGTGACAAGGTGCTGTTCGGCAAGTACTCGGGGCAGACGGTCAAGGTGGATGGCGAGGAACTGCTCGTCATGCGCGAAGAAGACCTCATGGGCGTCGTCGCCTAGGCGCCAATTGGACACACAGGAGTTCTGACAATGGCAAGCAAGCAGGTGTATTTCGGCGATGACGCGCGTCACCGCCTGGTTCGTGGCGTCAACATCCTGGCCAATGCGGTCAAGGTGACGCTGGGTCCGAAGGGCCGCAATGTCGTGCTCGAGCGCAGCTTCGGCGCTCCGACCGTCACCAAGGACGGCGTGTCGGTCGCGAAGGAAATCGAACTGAAGGATAAGTTCGAGAACATGGGCGCACAGATGGTCCGCGAAGTCGCGTCCAAGACCTCGGACAATGCCGGTGACGGCACCACGACCGCGACCGTGCTGGCCCAGTCGATCGTCGCCGAAGGCATGAAATACGTGGCCGCCGGTATGAACCCGATGGATCTGAAGCGCGGCATCGACAAGGCCGTCGTCGCGGCCGTCGAGGAACTGAAGAAGATCAGCAAGCCGACGACGACCAGCAAGGAAATCGCGCAGGTCGGCTCCATCTCGGCCAACGCCGATCCTGAAATCGGCAAGATCATCGCGGATGCGATGGACAAGGTCGGCAAGGAAGGCGTGATCACAGTCGAAGACGGCAAGAGCCTGAACAACGAGCTCGAGATCGTCGAGGGCATGCAGTTCGACCGCGGCTACCTGTCGCCGTACTTCATCAACCAGCCCGACAAGCAGATCGCCATCCTGGACAACCCGTACGTGCTGCTGCACGACAAGAAGATCGGCAACATCCGCGATCTTCTGCCGGTTCTCGAGCAGGTTGCCAAGGCCGGCCGTCCCCTGCTGATCGTCGCCGAGGAGGTCGAAGGCGAGGCGCTGGCGACGCTGGTCGTCAACAGCATCCGCGGCATCCTGAAGACCTGCGCCGTGAAGGCGCCGGGCTTCGGTGACCGTCGCAAGGCGATGCTGGAAGACATTGCGATCCTGACCGGCGGTACCGTCATCGCCGAGGAAACCGGCATGTCGCTCGAGAAGGCCAGCCTTGCCGACCTCGGCCAGGCCAAGCGCGTCGAGATCGCCAAGGAAGACACGACGATCATCGACGGCGCCGGTGAGGCCAAGACCATCGAGGCCCGCGTCAAGGCGATCCGCGCGCAGATTGAGGAAGCGACCAGCGACTACGACAAAGAGAAGCTGCAGGAACGCGTCGCCAAGCTGGCGGGCGGTGTTGCGCTGATCAAGGTCGGCGCGGCCACCGAAGTCGAAATGAAGGAGAAGAAGGCCCGCGTCGAGGATGCGCTGCATGCCACGCGCGCCGCGGTCGAGGAAGGCATCGTCGCCGGTGGTGGCGTAGCCCTGATCCGCGCCAAGCAGGCGATCGCCAAGCTCAAGGGTGACAATGCCGACCAGGATGCCGGCATCAAGATCGTGCTGCGCGCGATGGAAGAGCCGCTGCGTCAGATCGTCCAGAACTCGGGTGACGAGCCGAGCGTGGTCGTCAATGCCGTCGCGAACGGCAAGGGCAACTATGGCTTCAACGCCGCCACGCACGAGTACGGCGACCTGGTCGAAATGGGCGTGCTCGATCCGACCAAGGTCACCCGCACCGCGCTGCAGAACGCGGCCTCGGTCGCGAGCCTGATGCTGACGACCGACGCCATGGTGGCCGAGCTGGTAGAAGAAAAGGCCGAGAAGAGTGGCGGCGGCGGGATGGGTGGCATGGGCGGAATGGGCATGGACATGTAACGCCGACCGCCCGCTCGCGGCGCATAGCGGCGTCGCGCGCGCTTGCCGTACCTTTCAGTACTGTCTGCGCGCGCGCTCCTTGCTCTGCATCCGCGAATCGGCGATCGGGTTGCGCATCGGCAGCTCGTCTGCAACAAAAAAACGGCCCGCATTGCGGGCCGTTTTCTTTGAGCGTGCTCGATCAGTACTTGATCGAGCAGCCGTAGGCGCTGGAGCTCGACGTTGCGACGGGCTTGCCCGAGCGCGCATCGCTAAGAGCCGCGGCGACGTAGTTGTTCGCGGCCTTGACGTCAGCGGGGTTAGCGCTGCGCTTGTCGTCGATGGCGCCGGCGTAGATGACGGTGCCATTGGGATCGATCACGAACATGTGCGGCGTCACCTTGGCGCCGAAGGCGCGGCCTATGTCCCCGCTCGTGTCCATCAGGATCGCAGTCGGTGCTGCCTTCTCGTCCGCGAACCAGGCCGCCAGCTTCGCCGGCGGCAGGTAGTCCGAGTGGGAACTGGCGGTCGAGTTGACGGCCAGCCACACCACGCCGGATGACGTGTTCTGCTTCTGCAGCGCCTGCATGTTGCCGCTCGTGTAGTGCTTCTGCACGAACGGACAGTTGGGATTGTTCCACTCGACAACCACGGTCTTGCCGCGGAAGTCGGAGAGGGCAACTGTCTTGCCGGTCACGTCGACCGCGCGGAACTCAGGAGCGGCCTGGCCCGGCACTGCCGCGGCAAAAACGGAAGGTGAAAACGCGGCGATCGCCGCAACAATGACGGCAGCTTTCATGGCACGGCGATCGAACGAGTTAGCGAGACGCCAGCTTAACCTTGTCGAGCGCCGCCAACACCGTTCCCTCAGTGAGGATTTCCGGCAACACGGTCGGTTTGCCGCTGGTGTCGTAGAGCACGTACAGCGGCACGCCATTGCGCCCGAACTGCGCCAGCGCCTGGGTGATGCGCTCGTTGCGGTTCGTCCAGTCGGCCTTCATCCGCACGATGCCTTCGGCTGCAAAACGGTTGATGACCTTGTCGGTGTTCAGCGCCACGCGCTTGTTGACCTGGCAGGTGACGCACCACGCCGCGGTAAAGTCGACGAACACCGGTTTGCCGTCGGCCGTGAGCTGGGCCAGTTTCTCCGGGGAATACTCGACCCAGCCGGCACCGCCCGCCGTCTTCGACCCCGAACCGGGGTCCGACGTCGCGATCGGCATGAATGTGACTGCAGCGAGCACCGCGCCGGCCAGCGCCACCCAACGGAACCGGCTCGCGCCGCGCTGGGCCAGCCCGAGCGACCACAACGTAAACCCCGCGGCGACGAGCACGCCGAGGGCGAGCGCCACGCCGCCGGCGTCGACCTGCTGCGCCAGCACCCATAGCAGCCAGACGCACGTGGCAAACATCGGGAACGCCATGAACTGCTTGAAGAGTTCCATCCAGCGGCCCGGGCGGGGCAGCTTCGACAGCAGCGCGGGAAACAGTGTCAGCAGCAGGTACGGCGTCGCCATGCCGACGCCGAGCATTGCGAAGACGGATAGCGCAAGCGCCGCGGGCTGCGTGATCGCATAGCCGAGCGCAGCGCTCATGAACGGCGCCGTGCACGGCGACGCGACAATCACTGCGAGCACACCGGTGCCAAAACTGCCACGCCAGTCCGACTTGCCGACGAGGGCGTCGGCCGCGCGCGTGTTGCCGAGGCCGCTGCCGAAGGTGAACTCGTACACACCCAGCAGATTCAGGCCAATGACGAAGAACAGCAGCGTCAGCGAGGCGACGACCCATGGTGTCTGCAGCTGGAAGCCCCAGCCGAGCGCGCTACCGGCTTTCTGCAGCGCGATCAGCAGTCCCGCCAGCAGCACGAACGACAGGACCACGCCGACCGCGAAAGCGGCCCCATGCGCCGCCATCGGGCCGCTGTGGGTGCGATGCTGCGCGAGCCCGATCAGTTTCAGCGACAGCACCGGGAATACGCACGGCATCAGATTCAGGATCAGCCCGCCGACGAACGCAGCGCCGAGCGCCGCCAGCAGGGTCATCGTCGGGCCCGAGGCCACGGCCCCCGCGGGTGCACCCGTCACTGGCAGCGGCACCGTCCCGGCGACGAGGGGCGCGTCGACCAAGGCCGTCCAGCCGCCCGGCTTGGCGGGGCCGCCGTTGGCGACGATCACCCCCGCGAGTGCCTTGGCATCCGCCTTCACCGGCTGTGCTGCGGTCAGCACCAAAGCCGTGCCGTTGGCCGCGTCGAGCACCTGCGCGGCGGCAGGCTCGATACGGCCTTCCTGCAGAGGGAAGAATTCAATTCGGTCGGCCTTGCGCCCGGCCGGAAGATCCAGGGCTATGCGGATCCGGTTTGCCTCGGTCGTACCCCGCGCGGCCAGCCCGTCGACGGGCTCGGGCACCAGCTTGCGCGCTTCGGCGAAGCGGGCCGCGTGGCTCGAGGGGGCCGCTTGCGCCTTCACCGGCAGCGTCAGCTTGAGGTCCGCGCTGCCGGGGATGCAGACGTCGCGACACTCCAGCCATTCCGTTTTCGCGTCCAACGTGACCGTGCCGTGGGCCAGGTCTGCCGGAAGTTTCAGCGTGGTCAGCAGCAGTGTGTCGCCCTCATAGCCGAAGTTGACCAGCGGGCCGGCCGGCAGGCGATGCGGATGCGGCCATTCAATCGGCCCTGCAACGACGCCCGTCGGCAGCGCCCAGTTGATCCGCGTCGGCAGGCCGGAGTCGCCCGGCACCTGCCAGTACGTATGCCATTCGGGGTCGTGCACGAGTCGCAAGCCGACCTGCAATGGCTGACCTGGAACGGCCGCGTCGGTGGCCGCGATCAGTTCGGCCTTGACGTGGGGTTCGGGGGCGCCGAAACGAGGTAGGCCCTGGGCAGCTGCTGCCGTGCAGACGGCGAACCACACGCCGATCAGGGAAGAAATCAGTCTGAGCATTTGCATGGCGAGATTTTCGTCCATCTGCTGCGGCAATGGTTCCCGGCCAAACGGCTTACCGACCCGCCTTTTCGCGGGTCGGACTCACCCTCCTTGCGCAAGGACAAACCCCTCGCGCGCGGCGGACAGGGTTTCCTCGATGACCGGGGTGTCATGGGCCATCGAGACAAAGCCGGCCTCGAACGCCGATGGTGCGAAGTACACGCCTCGATCCAGCATGGCGTGGAAGAAGCGGTTGAAGCGAGCCTTGTCGGCACCCATGACCTGCGTGTAACTCGCCGGCACCTGCGGAGCGAAATAGAGCCCGAACATCCCGCCGATCGAGTCCGCGGCGAAAGGAACGGAGGGTGCGACCTGCCGGGCGACATCGACGAGGCCCCGCACCAGACGTCCGGTGCGGTGCTCGAGTTCCGCGTAGAAGCCCGGACGCTGGATTTCGCGCAAGGTAGCCAGTCCGCAGGCCACAGCCACCGGGTTGCCGGACAGCGTACCGGCCTGGTAGACGCCGCCGAGCGGTGCAAGGTGCTGCATGACCTCACGCTTGCCGCCGAAGGCGGCGACCGGCATGCCGCCGCCGATCACCTTGCCGAGCACCGTCATGTCGGGGTCGATGCCGTACAGGGATTGGGCTCCGCCCAGCGCGACGCGGAAGCCGGACATCACCTCGTCGAACACCAGCACGGCACCGTGCCTGGCAGTGAGTTCACGCATCGTGCGCAGGAAATCGGCGCTGGCGCGCACCAGGTTCATGTTGCCGGCGATCGGTTCGACGATGACGCAGGCGATGTCGTCGCCGTGCTGGCGGAACGCGTCGGCGAGCTGCTGCGGCTCGTTGTAGTCGAGCACTAGCGTGTGCTGAGTGATCTCGGCGGGAACGCCCGCGCTGCTCGGATTGCCGAAAGTCAGCAGGCCCGAGCCGGCCTTCACCAGCAGGCTGTCGGCATGGCCGTGATAGCAGCCCTCGAACTTGACGATCTTGCGCCGCCCCCTACCGCCGCCCGCCGCGCCGCGAGCGAGGCGGATCGCGCTCATCGCGGCCTCGGTACCCGACGACACGAGTCGGACCTGCTGCATCGACGGTACGAGTTTCAGCAGCTCCTCGGCCATCACGACCTCTGCCTCGGTGGGGGCGCCGTATGACAGGCCGCGCGCAGCCGCCTCCTGCACCGCCTTGACCACGGCGGGATGGCCGTGGCCGAGAATCATCGGGCCCCAGGAGCCGATGTAGTCGATATAGCGCTTGCCGTCGGCGTCCCAGAAGTGCGGCCCCTCCGCACGCTCGATGAAGCGCGGCGTGCCGCCGACCGAACGGAAGGCCCGCACCGGCGAGTTCACCCCGCCAGGGATCGAACGTTGCGCGCGCTCAAACAGCTGCTCGTTGCGTGACATGACTGAGTCGTCCTCGTTCGAATTCCTGCTGCAAACCTGTGGCCGCGTCAGCGGGATCCGGCGCATCGAAGACCGCGCTGATCAGCGCGGCAGCGTGCGCTCCGGCCGCGGCAACGCGCGCGATGTTGCTGTGGTCGATTCCGCCGATCGCGACGATTCGCTGCTGCGGAAACTGCCTGCGGGCCTCACCCAGCAGCGCAAGTGGTGCGCGCACGGCGGCCGGCTTCGTCTGCGAAGCGAAGACGGAGCCGAACGCGAGCACGTCGGCGCCGGCCTCGACTGCGCGACGGGCCCGCTCGAGATCGTCGTAACAGGACGCGCCCAGCAAGGCGTGCGGCAGCCGGCGCCGGGCCAGCGCCAGGTCGCCGTCGTCGCGGCCCAGATGCACGCCGTCCGCGCTGAATTCGATCGCGAGGTCGACGTCGTCATTGACGATCAACAGCGCCTGGTGCGCCCGCGTCAGCGCTCGCAGTTCGGCGAGTTCCTTGTGACGTCCGTCGGGCGACGCGAGCTTGTTGCGGTACTGCACGGCGCGCACACCGGCGCGCAGCGCCCGCCGCAGCGCGGCGACCATGCGCGCGCGCGATTCCCGGTTCACGTCCGGGGTCAGCAGGTAGACGCCGCTCAGACCCGCCGCCAGCGCGCCACGGTCAATTGACATCGCCGCCGTTCCCGTTCGCCGGATCTTCGTCTTCGCCGGCCCAGAAGAGTCGGTCCGGGACCATCACACCAATGCCTGCGGGAAACGCATTCATCAGCGCGGCCGCCGCATACTGCGACGCCTCGTGCACCGCTTCGGTGAGGTCGACTCCCTGCGCCAGCAGGCCGGCCAGCGCCGCTGAAAGCGTCGCGCCGGCGCCAGCCCATTGCGTCGAGCCTGGATCGGTGCGCGGACCAGAGAAGCTGCGGACCATGCCCGAGTCGTCGAACAGCGCATTGACGATCAGCGGGGACGCCGGCTCGGCATCCAGGACAAGAACGAACTCCGCGCCCCATCCGGTGATCTCGCGCGCGCACGCAGCGGCGGTCAGGCTCGCCGCGCGATCGTCGTCCTCGTTCACGAGGCTTGCGAGCCTGCGCGCCTGCATGAGTGTGAGCGTCACGACCGTGGCCTGTGGCATCAGGAGCTCGCGCCAGGCGATCGCAAGGTCGGCTGCGTCCTCTTCGGGCGCTTCCTGCAAGTCCGGGTCGAGCACGACAGGGACTGTGTCGTAGTCGGCGAGGATCGCCGCGATCGGCTGCACCTGTTCGACGCTTGCCAGCGTGCCGATCTTGAATGCCGCCACCGGCATGTTGCCCAGAACGGTCTGCGCCTGCGCCTCGATCCAGTCCGGCTCGATGGCCAGGAATGTTGCGTCCTCGATTGCCTCCGCGCTGCCGATACGCGTGACGACGCTCGTAGGGTGACACCCCATGCTGGCGACGGCGAGCTGGTCGGCCTGGATGCCCGCGGCGCCGCTGGCATCCGACTCGCCGAAGGTGAGTACAACCGGAAGCGAAGGCATGCGCTGGAGTGCGGGTCAGAGGCAAAACTGCCTGATGCTACGCGTAGCGAATGCGCTCGCGCGAAGGCGGTAGCGGAGACCTATGAGCCCACGTTATGATCGCTCGCTAAGTGATTGATTTTAGCCGCTGAGCGACGGAATGAAGAACCCCGCCGGCGCTCAAGATCCAAGGCGACGATGACGATCAACGTGGGGACGAAAACCTGGATGTGTCTGATCTGCGGCTGGATCTACGACGAGGCCGCCGGCGTGCCTGAGTCCGGCATCTCACCCGGCACGAAGTGGGAGGAAATACCGCCCAATTGGACGTGTCCCGAATGCGGGGCGCGCAAGGAAGACTTCGAAATGGTCGAAATCTGACCGCGGAACAGCGGTTTTCAGCGCGGCGTGTTCAGGCAGCTTCGTTTAAAAACGCGGCGATCGGTCGATAAAATCGTTCGCGCGTTGTTGCCACGGCGAGTCCCGCATGGCATTGACCGGCGGCGTTCAAGGGCCGGTTGACGATCAAGGACACGACATGGCGGCACAGGATTTTTCGGATATCCGCGGCAAGAGGGTGATGGTGATCGACGATTCGAACACCATACGACGCAGTGCGGAGATCTTCTTGTCGCAGGCGGGATGCCAGGTGATCCTGGCGCAGGATGGTTTCGAGGCGCTGTCGAAGATCAACGATCACCAGCCGAACATCATCTTCTGCGACATCCTGATGCCGCGGCTGGACGGATATCAGACCTGTGCGCTGATCAAGCGCAGTCCGCGCTTTCACAAGACGCCGGTCGTGATGCTGTCCTCCAAGGATGGTCTCTTCGACCGCGCGCGCGGGCGGATGGTTGGCTCGAGTGAATACCTGACGAAGCCGTTTACAAAAGACAGCCTGCTGACCGCCGTGCGGCAGCATTCGATGAACTGAACGGGCCTTTGCGGGGGGCCGATGGCAATCAAGAAGGTGCTGATCGTCGACGATTCGCCGACCGAACGCTTCTTCCTCAACGAACTGCTCACCAAGCAGGGCTTCGCCGTCTCGATGGCGGAGAACGCCGAGGAAGCGCTGATCAAGGTGAAGGCGGTGATGCCGGATCTGATCCTGATGGACGTAGTGATGCCGGGCCAGAACGGGTTCCAGTTGACGCGCGCGCTGTCCAAGGACCCGGTGACGCAGGACATCCCCATCATCATGTGCACCAGCAAGAACCAGCAGACCGACCGCATCTGGGGACTGCGGCAAGGCGCACGTGACTACATCACCAAGCCGGTGAAGCCGGAAGAACTGCTCGAGAAGATCTCGGCTTTGAACTGATCGACCATGGCCACTCAACGCGACGTCGGCCCGCGCCAGCTCGTGAAGCTGCGCGAGTTTTCGACCCAGCTCGCGCAGCGGCTCAAGGAGGCGCCCAATCTGCCGACCGAGCCGACGCGGCTCGCGATCCGCATCGGCGCAGACAACTATCTGGTCGAGATGGGGCTGGCGTCGGAAATCGTCGCCCTGCCCGAGATCGCCCGGGTGCCCTGGACCAAGCCGTGGTACCGCGGCCTGGCCAACGTTCGCGGGCGGCTCGTCGGTGTCGTCGACCTGCAGCAGCTCATGGGGCGCGAGCCCTTGCCGAGCGAGCAGGCTCAGCAGCTTCTCGTCCTAGGTGAGAGCCTCGGCGTGGCGGCCGGCGTCCTGATGACGCGTGCATTCGGCATTCGCAACCTCAAGGACCTCGAGCCGCTGGAGGCGGTGCCGTCGAGGGGCGAGTGGGAGCGAATGCGCTACCGCGACCTCGACAACATCACACTGACCGAACTCGATCTGCGTGACCTAGCGGGCTCGCCGGCGTTCACGGCCATCCATGCGTGAACGCCAGCTCCGGCAGGGGCGCAGCGGACGGCGGGCGGCGCACGCGACGGACTGAAAGCAAAACCCGGCACTGAGCCGGCCAGAACACGGCGGAGGATCGGATGGCACTCGAAATGGGTTCGCTCTTCAAGCGCAGGCCGCGTGAGCGCAGGCGCGCCGCGGACGAGCCTTCGCGCACAACCGCGACCGAGGCCGCCCGTCCGGCGCCGAAGACGGTCATGATCGATCGCGGCAGCGAAGGCATGACGATGCAGCTGGTTGACCGGCTGCTCGCGTTCAGGCTGCCGTTGATCGGCGATAAACCGGTCAACACGCAGGTGCAGGTGCTGCTGATCCTTCTGGCCCTGTGCTTCCTTGTGCTGCTGGCGGTGTTGCTGCTGGACAACCGTATGGCGGCCAACGGTGCAATCCAGACCGAAATCATCGGCGACACGCTGATGCACACGCAGCGGCTGGCCAAGGCCGCGCCGAATGCGGTCGAGGGCAGCCGCGGGGCGTTCCTCGAACTGCGCGAAAGCCGCGATGCGATCGCCGCGAATCTGGATGCCCTTCAGAACGGCGACCCGGTGCGCAACCTGGCATCGTCCTCGCTCGATCTGCAGCCGCCGCTTGCCAAGCTGATCGATCGCTGGAAGGGCACCGAGGCCGCGGCATCGGTGATCATCGCCAACGAGAAGACGCTGATTGCGTTCGGCGACACCATCAAGAAGATCAACGATGCTGGCCCGCGACTGCAGCAGCTGACCGAGGAGATCACCGCGCTGAAGCTGCAATCGGGCGCTTCCCCACGCGAGATCGCGACGGCGTCGCAGCTCGTCACGCTCACGCAGCGCCTCGGCAAGAGCGCCAACTCGATGGTGGCGGGAAATGTCGCCAATGCAGAGATCGCGCTGACCCTCGGGCGTGACATCAATCAGTTCCGCGACCTGACGCAGGCCCTCTTGTCGGGATCGGATGCCCTGCGAGTGTCCGCCACGACCGACAGCGAGACGCGCGCGCGGCTGCAGGAGCTGACCCGCGTCTACGCCGAGTTCCAGGCCTCGATCGCCGGCGCCATCAGCGGCCTGCAGTCGATCGTGCAGTCGAAGGACGCCGAAATCGCGATCCTGCGCGATTCCGAGCAGCTGCGCCAGCAGGTCAGCGAGCTCGGCGGGCTCTACAACAAGGAGCAGGGCACGCGCAAAGTCAACCTCTTCATCCTCGCGGTCTTCGCGATTGGACTGCTGCTGTGCGCATTCGCGATCGTCAAGGTGCTGCTCGAGGACACGCGCCAGCGCGCTGCCGAATCCGAGATCCAGCGGATGCAGGCGGAGCGGCTCGAGCAGGAGGCCAAGCGCACCAACGAGATCAACCAGGCTGCCATTCTCCGGCTGATGAACGAACTGCAGGAAGTCGCGGATGGCAACCTGACGGTCCAGGCCACGGTGTCCGAGGACATCACCGGCGCCATCGCGGATTCGGTCAACTACACGGTCGAGGAATTGCGCGGCCTGGTGGGCCGCATCAACAACACCGCCGAGCAGGTCAACACCGCATCGACCGCGGCACGCGACATCGCGACGCGGCTGTTGACTGCGTCCGAGGCGCAATCGAAGGAGATCAAGGACACCGGCGACAAGGTGCTGAAGATGGCCACGCAGATCAACGATGTGTCGAAGAGCGCCGGCGAGTCGGCCAAGGTCGCACGGGCGTCACTCGACGCGGCAGAGCGCGGTCAGCGCGCGGTGTTCAACCAGATCGCGGGCATGCACGAGATCCGAGATCAGATCCAGGAGACGGCCAAGCGGATCAAGCGGCTCGGCGAGTCGTCGCAGGAGATCGGCGAAATCGTCGAACTGATCACAGACATCACGGAGCAGACCAACGTGCTGGCTTTGAATGCGGCGATCCAGGCCGCGTCGGCGGGCGAAGCAGGCCGCGGCTTCTCCGTGGTGGCCGAAGAGGTGCAGCGCCTGGCCGATCGCTCGGCCGAAGCCGCGAAGCAGATCGGCGCACTGGTGCGCACGATTCAGACCGACACGCAGGACGCCGTGGCGGCCATGGAGAAGAGCACGCAGGGCGTGGTCGAAGGAGCGAAGCTGTCCGATGCGGCCGGCAACGCGCTCGGCGATATCGGCCGGGTTTCGCGCCAGCTGGCGGAACTGATCGAGCGCATCGCGTCGACGACCAACGACCAGGCGAGTTCTGCAGGCGGCGTGGCGCAGTCGATCGAGCGCATCCTGGCGGTGACCGAGCAGACCTCGCACGGCACGCGGCAGGCGGCCCAGTCGATCGGCCAGCTGGCGACGCTGGCGCGCGAGCTCAAGGCGTCGGTTGCCCGGTTCCGCGTCGGTTGAGCGAGCGGAAGTGAAACCCTACCTTCGCTCGGCGGATTGGCAAAAAATCGCTGGCGAAGCCAGTCGATTTCTCGATTGCAAAGGCAGGCGGGGGCGGACACTCGC
>Ga0335084_10005619_pt1 | contig 12409 bp, 11 predicted proteins | sample Lox_Sample_44_FD_206721 | JGI IMG/M metagenome (GOLD analysis project Ga0335084, IMG submission 206721) | Soil microbial communities from Loxahatchee National Wildlife Refuge, Florida, United States - Lox_Sample_4.4 | ecosystem: Environmental > Terrestrial > Soil > Wetlands | place: USA...
CCGCCGGCATTGTGGTGCTCGTCAATTCGCACCAGGCGCTTCCCGCGCCTTTCAGCGAGGTCTCGATCTGCGGTATTGATGATCCCTGGGTCGGAGAACCAGACCTGGCGGGGGCGTTCCAAGGGTCAGGCCCGATCCGCATATTCCTCACGCATTCGCCCGACGCCCTGTTACTGCTTGGCGATGAACGCTTCGATCTGGCACTCGCCGGCCATACTCACGGCGGCCAGATCGCCCTGGCGGACGGCACCCCTATCGTGAGCGCAGGAGGGCCGCTGGCGCGCATTTACGGCCGCGGCCGCTTCGAACTCCCCGACAACGGCCCGCTGATTGTCAGCCGCGGCGTGGGGTGCAGCAACCTACCCGTAAGGTTGAACGCCGATCCGGAACTGACACTTTGCACGTTGCTGCCATCAACACGCATGGCTGCATAGCCCACCGCGGGCGCGCGGCCCGCCGGCCCCACGGTTGACGTGCGGCGCGTGCTTCGGGGAGCATCTGGCAACTTGCATGCCTGAAGTGTTCACCGACGTCGGTCACTGCGTGGATGCGGTGCTGCGCCGCGTGGGCCGGCGCATCGTGCTCGCCCTGCCGCTCGGCATCGGCAAGCCCAATCCGCTCGTCAACGAGTTCTACCGTCGCGCGCTGCAGGATCCGCAGCTCGACCTCACCATCATCACGGCGCTCTCGCTCCTGAAGCCGGTGGCACGCGCCTCGCTCGAGCGGCGGCTGCTCGAGCCGCTGGTGGCCCGGGTGTTCGGCAGCTACGTGGAGCCGCAGTATGCGCACGCGCTGCGCGCGGATCGCGTGCCCGCCAATGTGCACGTCATCGAGTTCTTCCTCACCCCCGGGGGCTACCTGCACCGCGCGCACGCGCAGCAGCACTACCTGAGCGCCAACTACACGCACGTGGCCCGCGCGGTGCTCGCGCGCGGCGTCAACGTCATTGCGCACCTGGTGGCCCAGCGCACCGTCAACGGTGCGCGCGAGCTCAGCCTGAGCTCCAACCCCGACGTGACGCTCGACCTCATGCCGCTCATCGCCGCGGAGCGGCGCGCCGGGCGCGACGTCGTCATGGTGGCCGAGACGCACGCGCAGCTGCCGTTCATGGGCGGCGCGGCGCGCCTTGACGCCGGGCACTTCGACTTCCTGGTGGACGCGCCGGCCTACGACTACGACCTGTTCGCGCCGCCAAACCCGCCGCTCGCCACCGCCGAGCACGCCATCGGGCTGTACGCGAGCGCGCTGGTGCGCGATGGCGGCACGCTGCAGGTCGGCATCGGCGAGCTCGGGGATGCGCTCTGCCATGCGCTGCTGCTGCGCCATCAGCAAAACGCGGCCTGGCGCACGGCGCTGGCGGCACTCGGCGGCGTGCAGGACGCCGCGCTCCTCGAGGCCACCGGCGGCACGACGCCGTTCGTGCACGGGCTGTTCGCCGCGAGCGAGATGTTCGTCGCCCAGCTGCTCGAGCTGTATCGCGCCGGGGTGCTGCGCCGCCGCGCCTACGACTCGCTGCCGCTCGAGCGGGCACTCGCCGCCGGGCAGTCCGAGCGCTTCGGTGCCGAGATACTCGCGGCGCTGCTGGCCGCCGGCGCCGGCCCGCGCCTGGACGCGGCTGAGTTCGCCGAGCTGCAGCGCCACGGGGTGTTCCGCGAGGAGGTGGAGTTCCAGGACGGCCGGATGCGCGGACGCGACGGGCAGTGGATCGAGGCCGACCTCGCCGATGCGCGCTGCCGCGCGCAGCTCGGCGAGCAGTGCCTCGGATGCGAGTTGCGCAACGGCCAGGTGCTGCACGCCGGCTTCTTCCTCGGGCCACGCGGCTTCTACGCGGCGCTGCGCGAGCTGCCCGAGAGCGAGCGCGCGCAGTTCAGCATGCGCGGGGTCGGGTACGTGAACCAGCTGTACGGTGCGGACCAGGAGCTGCGCATGCTGCAGCGGCGCGCGGCGCGCTGCATCAACACCACCATGATGGTGACGCTGCTCGGCGCGGCGGTCTCGGATCAGCTGGCCGATGGCCAGGTGGTGAGCGGCGTGGGCGGCCAGTACAACTTCGTCGCCATGGCGCACGCGCTGCCCGGCGCACGCTCGCTGCTGTGCCTGCGCGCCACGCGCACCCGCGGCGGCGTGACCACCTCGAACCTGCTGTGGAACTACGGCCACGAGACCATCCCACGGCACCTGCGCGACCTGGTGGTGACCGAGTACGGCATCGCTGACCTGCGCCACGCGACCGACGCCGAAGTGATCGCGGCGCTGCTGAACATCGCCGACTCGCGCTTCCAGCCGCAGCTGCTGCGGCAGGCGCAGGCGGCCGGCAAGATCGCAAGCGACTACGTGATCCCGGAGCGCTGCCGCGCCAACACCCCCGCGCGCCTGGAGCAGGCGCTGCGCGGCCTGCGCACGCAGGGCTGCTTCAGCGACTACCCGTTCGGCACCGATCTCACCGCCACCGAGATCGCCCTCAGCCGGGCCCTGCGTTACCTGGAGGCGCACGGCGGCTCGCGGCGTGCGCGGCTGCGCCTCGCATGGCGGGCACTGCGTGGCGGGGTGGGCGGCGCGGCGCACCAGGCCGCGCTCGAGCGCATGGGGCTCGCCACGGCGCACGGCTGCCGCGAGCGCTTCGAACGGCGGCTGCTGCTCAGCGCCCTCGAGGCGAGCGCCGCCGCGCCCGCGCGCTGACGGCGCGTCGCGCGCGCTTGGCTACGCGCGCGCGCCGCACCGCCTTGCGGACCACGCGCACCGCGCGCTTGCGGCTCTTGGCGGCGCGTGCCGTGGCGAGCTTGCGCCGGGCGCGCGCCGGCTTGGCGCGCGCCGCGCGTGGCTTGCGCGGCGCGGCACGCTTTCGGCCCGCGATCCGGGAGCGGGCAGCGGTGGGCGGCACGCCCTCCACGCCGCGCAGCTGCTCGAGGATCGCCGGGTTCTCCAGCGTGGAGACGTCCTGGGAGATCTCCTCGCCGCGCGCGATCGCCTTCAGCAGCCGGCGCATGATCTTGCCCGAGCGCGTCTTGGGGAGATTCTCGGCGAAGCGGATGTCGTCGGGCTTGGCGATCGCGCCGAGCTGGGAGGCGACCCAGTTGCGCAGCTCCTGCACCAGGGCTGCGCTTTCCGCGCCCGGGTGCGCGCCGCGGCACACCACGAAGGCGAACACCGACTCGCCCTTGATCTCGTGCGGCTTGCCGACCACCGCCGCCTCGGCCACGCGCGCGTGCGCGACCAGCGCGGATTCCACTTCCATGGTGCCGAGGCGATGGCCGGCGACGTTGAGCACATCATCGATGCGTCCCATGATCCAGAAATAACCGTCCTGGTCGCGATGGGCGCTGTCGCCGGCGACGTAGTAGCGGTTGTCGAACTTGCCCCAGTAGGTGTCCAGGTAGCGCTGGTTGTCGCCCCAGATGGTGCGCAGCATGGAAGGCCAGGGCTTGCGAATCACGAGGTAGCCGCCCGCATCGGCGCGCTTCACGCTGTGGCCGTGGTCATCCACGATGTCCGCAGCGATCCCCGGCAGCGGCTGCGTGCAGGAGCCGGGCTTGGTCGCGGTGGCGCCCGGCAGCGGTGCAATCAAGATCGCGCCCGTCTCGGTCTGCCACCAGGTGTCCACGATCGGACAGCGCCCGGCGCCGATGACGCGGTGGTACCACATCCAGGCTTCGGGGTTGATCGGCTCGCCGACGCTGCCGAGCAGGCGCAGGCGCGACAGGTCGTGCTGGCGTGGCAGCTGCTCGCCGAGCTTCATGAGCGCGCGGATGGCGGTCGGGGCGGTGTAGAACACCGTGACCCCGTGCGTGGCGCAGTTCTTCCAGAAGCGGCCGCCGTCGGGAAAGGTCGGGGCACCCTCGTAGAGCAGCACGGTGGCGCCGGCGGCCAGCGGCCCGTAGGCGACGTAGCTGTGGCCGGTGACCCAGCCGACGTCCGCCGTGCACCAGAACACGTCCGCGTCGCGCAGGTCGAAGATCCACTGCGTGGTGAGCTTCACCTGCAGCAGGTAGCCGCCGGTGCAGTGCTGGATTCCCTTGGGCTTGCCCGTCGAGCCGGAGGTGTACAGCAGGTACAGCGGGTGCTCCGCGTCCACCCATTCGGGCTCGCAGCTGGGCGGCTGGTGCGCCATGAGCTCGTGCCACCACACGTCCCGTCCGGCCTGCATCGGCACGTCACGGCCGGTACGCCTGAGCACGATCACGCCCTCCACGCTCGGGCAGCCGCTCGCGAGCGCCTTGTCGGTGGCGGCCTTGAGCTCGATCGCCTGGCCGGCCCGCCAGCCGCCGTCGGCCGTGATCACCAGCCGGGCCCCGGTATCCTCGATGCGATCCTTGAGCGCCGGCGCGGAGAAGCCGCCGAACACCACCGAGTGGATGGCGCCGATGCGGTTGCAGGCGTGCATCGCCACCAGCACCTCCGGCACCAGCGGCATGTAGATGACCACGCGGTCGCCGCGGCGGATGCCCTTGGCCTTGAGGGCATTGGCGCAGCGACACACCTCGGCGTGCAGCTCGCGGTAACTGAGCCGGCGCGTATCACCCGGCTCGCCCTCGAAAATGACCGCGGTCTTGTCACCGCGCTCGGCCAGGTGCACGTCCAGGCAGTTCACCGAGGCATTGAGCTGCCCGTCCGCGAACCAGCGGTAGTTGGGGGCGCGGCTGTCATCGAGCGCCTGCGTGAAGGGCACGTGCCACGTGAGCTCCTGGCGCGCCAGCTCGGCCCAGAAGCCGACGTGATCGGCGCGCGCGCGCCGGCGCAGCCGCTCGAGATCAGCGCTCTTGATGCGCGCGCGCGCTGCGAATGCGGCCGGCGGCGCGAAGCTGCGCTGCTCCTTGAGGGTCGATTCGATGTTCTTCGCGGCCATGGTGCTCGCGCTCGTGGAAGTGGGCAAAGGGAGTGCGGCCAAAAGCATAACGCAAGCGGCGGCGGCCGCGCGCCCTCAGGCCAGCAGCCGGTCGATCAGTGCGCAGGCCTGCAGCGCGTATCCGGCCCCGAACAGGTTGGCATGGTTGAGCAGGTGGTAGAGGTTGTAGAGATCGGCGCGTCGCTGCCAGCCGGGCGGCAGCGGCGCTGCGGCGCGGTAGGCGCGATAGAAATCCGGCGCGAAGCCACCGAACAGCCGCGTCATCGCCAGGTCCGCCTCGCGATCGCCGTAGTACACGGCCGGGTCAAAGATCACCGGCTCCCCGCGGCTGCTCACCAGGTAGTTGCCGGCCCAAAGGTCCCCGTGCAGCAGCGCCGGGCGCGGTGCATGGCCGGCGAGCAGCGCCGGCACCGCCTGCAGCAGCGGCTCGCGCCGGGACTGAAGTGCGCTGGCATCGGCGCGCTGCGCGGCGAGCCGGAACTGCGGACGCAGGCGCTGCTCGCGGAAGAACTCCGCCCAGTTATCGCTCCAGGCATTCACCTGCGGCGTGGGACCGATGAAGTTGTCGCGCGCGAAGCCGAAGCGTGGCGCCACCACGGCGTGCTGTCGCGCCAGGCCCGCGCCGAGGCGCTCGGCGGCGGCCGCATCGCCCGGGACGGACTCGATCCACTCGAGGGCCAGGAACGCCTCGCCGGCGCTCGTGCCGCAGGCGAGCACACGCGGCACCCGCAGGGCACCCGCCCGGGCGAGCGTCGCCAGCCCGTCCGCCTCCGCCACGAGCCGCCCGGCAGCTGCGGGTGCGGCGAGCTTGACGAAGGCGAGCCCGGCCGCGCACGGCCACGCGTAGCACTCCTGGGCGCCGCCGCCACCGCTGCGGCGCGCAGGCTGCGCCGCCCAGACCTGCCCGCTCAGGCGCTGCAGCTCGCTCGCGATGGCGGCGAAGCGCTGCAGGGCGGCCTCAGGTGGCGTGGTGCGTGAGCGCGATGCGCAGCGCCACGTAGGGGACGAGGTTCAAGAGCAGGATACCGACCTTGTAGAGCCCCATGCCGCCGTAGTGCAGGGCATCGAAGAGCGGCGCGGACAGGCTGAACCAGCGCTGATGCAGGCGCAGGAGCCAGCCGTGCGCGGTGCAGAACACCAGGAACCAGACGAGCAGCACGGCGTAGTTGATGAGCGTGCACAGCAGCAGCCAGTCGCACAGCAGCGGCAGATCCATGACACCTCCCAGAATCGGCACCACCACGCTCACACCGCCACGGCGCCCGCGGCCGGGGTGGCCACCAGCACGCCGAGGTGCGTCAGCAGCCAGAATCCGAGTGCGGATACGAGCAGTGCGATGAGCGTCAGCCCGATCGCGCCGAGGAAACTCGTGCCCAGCATGGCCCGGATCGCCAGCAGGAAGCCGAGCGCCCCGGCGAGCGCCACGCCGATCAGTCCGCCGAGGAACAGGCCCACCAGCGCTGCGCCCAGTACGCCGACGAAGGCGGCGAAGCCGCAGCGGATGAGCCCGCTGTGCTGCGCACCGACGACCCGCGCGCCCACCTGCATCGGGATGGCGACCAGCAGCGTGAGCAGCGCCAGCGACAGCAACAGGCCGCCGGAGAACTGGTAGCTCACGGTCCGCTGCGCCGCAGGTAGCGCTGCCAGCGCCAGGCGAGCAGCGTGCACAGCGCCGCGGCCACGATGAACAGTACCAGCGTGTGGCGCAGCTCCGCGCTGGTGAGCAGTTCGCCGCGGTAGTTGCCCCAGTTCTGCCCGGTGCGCAGCGCGCGCCACACCTGCACCGAGCCGATGACGAAGCCGGCGGCTGCCACCCACAGCGCCGCGCCCACCATGCGCACCAGTGCGCCGCGCACCGGAGGTGGCGGCGGGGCGGCGCTCGGTTGCGGCGTGTTCATGGCCTCAGACACCCCTCAGGCGAGGGGCAGTTGCACCAGCCGCTCGCCCTGGCGCCGCAGGAAGGCCCCGAAGTTGAGCTCATCGTACAGATCGCCGAGCGCGGCGAGGTTGGGGATGCGGCGGCGCAGCCCGTCGGCATCCACGTCGAGCTTGAGGTCGCAGGCGATGCGCGTCAGCTGGCGACTGAGGAACACCGCCTCGCGGTGCGCGCTGAGCTTCTGCGCCAGCGTGCCCGCCCCGCGCAGCTTGAGCTGCCCGACGCGCTCCAGATCCTCGTACAGCTCCTCAAGCGAGCGGAAGGCCTTCATGAGTGAGGCCGCCGTGTGGTGGCCGACCCCCGGGATGCCGGGGATGTTGTCCACCTCATCACCGGTGAGTGCCAGATAGTCGGCAAAGCGCTCCGGAGGCACCCCGAAATGGCGCTCGATGTCGTGATAGCCGAACTGGCTGCGCGCGCCGAAATCCCAGAAGACATCGCCATCGCGCATCAGCTGCGCCAGGTCCTTGTCGCGGGTGATGTAGGCGGAACGCACGCCGCCGGCGTGCATGAGCGCGGCGAGCGAGCCGATGATGTCGTCCGCCTCATAGTGCGGGTCGACGAACATCGCGACCCCCAGGTGCCGGCACAGCTCGCGGCAGCGTTCGAACTGCAGCACCAGATCCGCCGGGGCGCGCTCGCGGTTGGCCTTGTAGGCCGGGTAGAGGCGGCTGCGATAGGAATCGCTGCGGCGCTGGTCGAAGGCCACCGCGATGTAGCGCGGCCGCACGCGCTCGATCAGGTCACCGAGGAAGCGCGCAAAGCCGAACACCGCGTGCACCGGGTTGCCGTCGCGGTCGCGCATGTCCGGCAGCACCGAGTGGTAGGCCCGGAAGACGTAGACCGAGGCATCGATGAGGAAGATCACGGCGGCGCGGCGTCCCGGGCGGGCAACGCCCGCACCTTAGCAGCGCCGGCCGCCAGCGTCACGGGGCGCGACAGCCGCGCCCTCAGGCGAGCCAGCGCTGGATGCGATCGTGCAGCGGGCTCGAGCGCGGGAAGTGCGCGAGCAGGTACTCCATCTGGTCGGCGAGCACGCGCCGGCCCTTGAGGAAGATGTACTCGGCGTAGGTCGGCGTGAACGGCACCGCGATCAGCTGCATGCGCGCCTGCTCGGGGGTGCGCGAGGCCTTCTGGTTGTTGCAGCGCCGGCAGGCCGCCACCACGTTGGTCCAGACATCGTGGCCGTTCTGGCTGAAGGGGCGGATGTGATCGCGCGACAGCTCGCGCGAGGGGAAGCGCTGCGCGCAGTACATGCACAGGTAGGCGTCGCGCCGGAACAGTGTCTGGTTGTTGAGCGGCGGCACGTAGTCATGGCGCGTGTTGCCCGGGTTGCCGGTGTGTCCCACGGTCGCGACGATCGAGTTGACCTCGAGCACGGTGCGCCGCCCGGTGCGCGCGTTGATGCCGCCGTACAGCGAGTACAGCAGCGAGCCACACGTGTAAGCGACCTGCTCCTGGTGATACAGTCGCGCCGCTTCCTTGTAGTCGATCCACTCGAGCGGCATGCCGGCAACGTCGGTGCGCAGCACCAGCTGCGAGAGTCCGCGCGCGCTCGGCGCGGCGACGATGCGCAGCTCCTGCAGAAGGCCGTGGTCGGCGCGCTCAAGATCGATGCCCAGCATGGCGGCTGTAAGATACGGCACTTTTGTGCAAGAATTCAACAACGCAAATCACTAATTCGATTACAGATTTTTAACCGCGTGGCCGACCGGCCACGCGCCGCGAGAGGGAGTGAATGTCAGTCACAATCGGCGCACTGCGCGAGGTCGCGCCACAAGAATCGCGCGTCAGCCTGGTGCCCGAAGTGGCCGACAAGTTCGCCAAGGAAGGCGCGCGCGTGCTGTTGCAGCGTGGTGCCGGCGAGCGCGCGCGCTTCCCGGATGCGCTCTACAAGAGTGCCGCCTGGGCCGACGCCCCCGATGAGGTGCTCGCGGCCGCCGACGTGCTGCTCACCGTGCAGCCGCCGACGCTCGAGCAGATCGCGCGGCTGAAGTCCGGCGCCGTGGTGGTGGGGTTCATGCAGCCGCACGCGCGCGCTGCCGAGGTGGCGGCTCTCAAGGAGCGCGGCCTCACCAGCTTCGCCATGGAACTGGTGCCGCGCATCTCGCGCGCGCAGTCGATGGATGCCTTGTCCTCGCAGGCCGCGATCGCCGGCTACAAGGCGGTGCTGATCGCCGCCAGTGAGCTGCAGAAATTCCTGCCCATGCTCACGACCGCCGCCGGCACCATCCGCCCGGCGCAGGTGCTGGTCATCGGCGCCGGCGTCGCCGGGCTGCAGGCGATCGCCACCGCGCGGCGCCTCGGTGCCGTGGTCGAGGGCTACGACGTGCGCGGCGCTACGCGCGAGCAGGTGAAGTCCCTCGGCGCCAAGTTCGTCGAGACCGGCGTCAGCGCCGAGGGCGCCGGCGGCTACGCCCGCGAGCTCACCGCCGAGGAGCGCGCGCAGCAACAGCAGGTGCTCGAGGCGCGCATCGCCGCCGCGGACGCCGTGATCAGCACGGCCGCCGTGCCGGGACGGCCGGCGCCGAAGATCATCCCGCGCGCCGCGGTGGAGCGCATGCGCGCCGGCTCGGTGGTGGTCGACATCGCCGCCGAGCAGGGCGGCAACTGCGAGCTCACGCGTGCCGGCGAGGTGCTCGAGCACCAGGGCGTCAGGATCGCCGGCCCGGTGAACCTGCCCGCCACGCTCGCCTACAACGCCAGCGAGATGTACGCGCGCAACCTGTACAACTTCCTCAGGCCGGCGCTCAAGCAGGGCGCGCTGGCGATCGACTGGAACGACGAAGTGTTCGCGCAGTCGTGCCTCACGCACGGCGGCGCCATCCGGCACGAGCCGACCCGCAAGGCTCTGGAGGGCTGACCAGCATGACCGGGATCGTGGCGCTCTACATCTTCATGCTCGCGGCCTTCACCGGCTACGAGGTCATCTCGCGCGTGCCGGTGATCCTGCACACCCCGCTCATGTCCGGCTCGAACTTCGTGCACGGCATCGTGCTGGTCGGCGCCATGGTGGCGCTCGGCGGCGCGCACACCCCGCTCGAGAAGGTGATCGGTGTGCTCGGCGTGCTGCTGGCCGCGGGTAACGCGGTGGGCGGCTACGTGGTGACCGAGCGCATGCTGGAGATGTTCAAGGCGAGCGGCAGCCGCCGCGGCGGTAAGGGGAGTCACTGATGCCGCTGTGGGCGTCGCGCGCGCTGTTGATCCAGGCGAGTTACTTCGTCACCGCGCTGCTGTTCATCGTCGGCCTGAAGCGCATGAGCTCGCCGGTGAGCGCCCGCAGCGGCATCCTCTGGGCCGGCGCCGGCATGGCCGTGGCGACGCTCATCACCTTCCTCTACCCGGGCATGAGCAACTACGAGCTCATCGTGCCGGCCATGTTCGTCGGCGCGGCGCTCGCCTGGTGGAGCGGCAAGCGCGTCGCCATGACCAACATGCCGCAGATGATTGCGCTCTACAACGGCATGGGCGGCGGTGCCGCCGCCGCGATCGCGGCGGTCGAGCTGTATCGCGGCGAGACCCAGGGCTACGCCAGCAGCACGCTGGCGGTCGCCGGCGGCCTGATCGGCGCGGTGTCCTTCAGCGGCAGCCTGATCGCCTACGGCAAGCTGCAGGGCCTCATCAAGCGCAGCCTGCGCTTCGGCGGGCAGCAGCTGCTGAACCTCCTGCTGCTGGTGGCGGCCGTGGCGGCGGGCGTCATGATCGCCGCCGGCTTCAACGCCTCCCCCGTGGTGGTGAGCGTACTGCTGGTGCTGGCGCTGGTGCTCGGGCTTGCCATGACGCTGCCCATCGGCGGGGCCGACATGCCGGTGGTGATCTCGCTCTACAACGCCCTCACCGGGCTCGCGGTCGGCTTCGAGGGCTTCGTGCTCAACAATGCCGCCATGATCATCGCCGGCACCGTGGTGGGCTCGGCCGGCACGCTGCTCACGCAGCTGATGGCCCGCGCCATGAACCGCTCGCTCGGCAACGTGCTGTTCTCCGGCTTCGGCGACACCGGTGCCACCGCGAGCGGCACCGTCAGCGGCAGCCTGAAGCCCATCGAGGCGAGCGACGCCGGCGTCATGATGGCCTTCGCGCAGAAGGTCATCGTGGTGCCGGGCTACGGCATGGCGGTCGCGCAGGCGCAGCACAAGATCTGGGAGCTGTGCCAGCTGCTGATCGAGCGGGGCGTGACGGTGAAGTTCGCGATCCACCCGGTCGCCGGGCGCATGCCCGGGCACATGAACGTGCTGCTCGCCGAGGCCGGCGTGCCCTACGACCTGATCGCGGACCTGGACGAGATCAACGCGGAGTTCGAGACCGCCGACGTGGCGCTTATCATCGGCGCCAACGACGTGGTGAATCCGGTGGCACGCACGGACAAGTCGAGCCCGATCTACGGCATGCCGATCCTCAACGCCGACAAGGCGAAGAACGTCATCGTCATCAAGCGCGGCCAGGGCGCCGGCTTCTCCGGCATCGAGAATGCCCTGTTCTACCTGGACAACACCCGCATGCTCTACGGCGATGCGCAGAAGGCGGCGGCCGAGCTGATCCAGGCGGTCAAGGCGGCCGGCTGAGGCTGAGCCGCGGAGCGCACTATGCAACGCCGCACGCTGCTGCAAGGTGCGCTGCTCGCGCCGCTGGCGGCGGTCTCTGCGGCGCCGGCGGCGCGCGTCATGGCGCCGTTCCAGCGGGTGCGGCCCGGCGATGCCTACTGGCCCTCCGCGCAGGAGTGGCAGCAGCTGCGCGAGGCGGTCGGGGGTAACCTCCTGAGCGTGCCGCCGCTGTGCGCGGACTGCGCCGACCCGCAGGCCGCCGCCTGCACGCAGCTGCTGCACAACCTCTCCAATCCCTTCTACCTCGGCGATCAGCCCGGCGGCACGCAGGTATCCGGCTGGCTCGATGCCTGGACGCCGGCCCCGAGCGCCTACGCGGTGCGCGTGCGCCAGGCCGCCGATGCGGCCGCGGCGGTCAGCTTCGCGCGCCGCCACAACCTGCGCCTCGTGGTGAAGGGCGGCGCGCACAGCTACCTCGGCACCTCCAACGCGCCCGACTCGCTGCTGATCTGGACGCGCGGGCTCGATGCGATCGAGCTGCACGACGCCTTCGTGCCCCAGGGCTGTGCCGGCCGCAGCGCCCCGCTCGCTGCGGTGTCGGTCGGTGCCGGCTGCACCTGGATCGATGCCTACACGGCGGTCACCACGCAGGCGGGGCGCTACGTGCAGGGCGGCGGCTGCACCAGCGTCGGCGTCGCGGGCCTCATCCAGAGCGGCGGCTTCGGCAGCTTCTCCAAGGCCTTCGGCAGTGCGGCGGCGCACCTGCTCGAGGCCGAAGTGGTCACCGCGGATGGACGCGTGCGCACCGTGAATGCCTGCAGCGACCCGGAGCTGTTCTGGGCGCTCAAGGGCGGCGGCGGCGGCACTTTCGGGGTGGTCACGCGGCTGACCCTGCGTACGCATGCGCTGCCGGAGTTCTTCGGGGCCGCCTGGGGCACGGTGAAGGCGCGCGACGATGCCGCCTACGAGCGCCTGATCGCACGCTTCCTCGACTTCTACGCCGGCAGCCTCGCCAACGAGCACTGGGGCGAGCAGTTCGCCGTGCGCCCGGACAACTCGCTCAAGGTCTCGATGGTGAGCCAGGGGGTG
>Ga0335084_10005621_pt1 | contig 12405 bp, 13 predicted proteins | sample Lox_Sample_44_FD_206721 | JGI IMG/M metagenome (GOLD analysis project Ga0335084, IMG submission 206721) | Soil microbial communities from Loxahatchee National Wildlife Refuge, Florida, United States - Lox_Sample_4.4 | ecosystem: Environmental > Terrestrial > Soil > Wetlands | place: USA...
AGATGAAAACGATGAAGACTCCGTACAAAGGATTTATGAGGGAAAGGATACGAAGAAACCCGGTCACCATTCGTCCCGATGCGTCCTTTTTCGAGGCGCGAAGCCTTATCCATGATAAGGGGATCCGCCATCTCCCCGTCGTCGATCAGGAGAATAGGCTGGTGGGAATCATTACAGAGACGGATATTCGCGAAGCAGGTCCTTCCGATGTATCCACGCTGGGCGTCAAAGAACTTACGGATCTTCTAGGAACGTTGAGAGTCTCAGAATTGATGGTCCCCAAGGAAAAAGTGATTACGATTACCCCCGACACTCTTATTGAAGAAGCCATCCAATTGATGCGCGACCATAAGATCGGGTGCCTTCCGGTTGTCGATCAGGGAAAACTTTACGGAATCTTTACGGAAACAGATGCGTTGGCCCACCTCGTCGATATTTTTGGTTCCAAGCAGAAAGGGACGCGCCTCACCGTTGCTTTCGAAGATAAAGCCGGGACCATGGTAGGAATACTTGAAGTATTTAAAGAACATAATGTAGGAGTGATTAGCATTGTCTCTCCCTCTTTTTTGGTCGAGGGAAAAAGGATTGCCGCCATTCGCATCGAGACGGAGGCCTACGAGCCCGTCGTGAAAGATTTGGAGAAAGCCGGGTATCCTGTGTTATCCGTGGGCAAATGGCCTTCGATACAGTAATCCATCGACAAAGAGCAAAGGCAGAGTCAGAGATGGCCCTGCCTTTTTTTCTAAGGGGTTGACTCAGAGAGTATCAACCGTCAGAACATGGTATCCATGAACATTCGCAAGTCGTCTTGTTCGTCAAAGTGTTTGGATGGTACAGGAAACCCTCATTTTTCTTCTCTGTGAGATCTCGCGTAATCCGTGCAGAATCAGCCCTCTGTTTCTCTTGACAGGAGAGGAGGGTGATTTTATCCTTTGGATAATCTCCGAGTAGAAGACGCTCACGAGACGAGAGTGAAGCGAATTCAGCGAGCAGATCCAACGGCGTCCGCTTTAAAAGAGATGCTTGTTCCAACTTTGAGAAATAGAAAAAGCTTGAGAATTGATGATGACTTCTGTGGTTGCTGACACCATTGACATCCTGACGGAAAAATCCCCAGTCCCACTCCAGAACATTTATGTCGATGACTTCGTTCTAGGTATTTTCTTTACGGGGGTGAAGTTATCCACAGGGCATGGGGGGGTCGCTTCCACGCCTATCGGTGAAATCCCGGAAGCTGTCTGTTGTCCCACTTCGGCTGCTCGAATGCCACGGGCCGGGAATTTAGAAAAGCCATCTGTTTCTGAGATCCTCAAGTACTCGTTGGACGCCAATGTTCTAAAGAGTGCCATGGGGGTTGCTACCCTCAATGCCCTCTCTCAGTTTATCCTTGAATCCTCGGACACGATGGACTATCCGACGATCAAAGACAAAGACGGTTTTGATCTCTTAAGAATTCAGCCGAATGAAAACGTCTCCATCATTGGGGCTTTTGGCCCGTACATTCGCCGATTGAAGATGATGGGGAATCCTTTCTTTATCGTCGAGAAGAATCCCCTGACATTAAGGCCGGATGAAATGAAATACTTTAAACCCGAATCTGAAATGCGGTCTGTCCTTGAGAAATCGGATGTGGTCATCATGACGGGAACGACGATTGTTAATCATACCATTGACACCATTCTCTCTTCGATAAAAAACGGGATTCGGACGGCCATGATCGGACCGACAGCAAGCATGATCCCTGAAGCCTTCTTTAAAAGAGGGGTTCATATGATGGCGGGGGTACGGATCTTGAATACCGATTTAATGATCAAGATTTTGAAACAGGGGGGGTCCGCTTTCCATCTCCTTAAAGAATGTTCTGAGAAAAATGCTTTTGTTTCACGATAGGAACTTACATTCAAACACTTTCGAGTCGTGAAATAAATGACCATGAAACTATCTTTCTGTCTCTCGTTCGCAAGGCGGTCCTTCTCGTCGCAACCCTTCCCACGCGCCGGGTGAGGGGATATAGGGGAAAGGGAGGTGTAAGAAATGGAGCCCACCAACAAACTGGTGAATCCGATGTTGACGGATTTCTACCAGATCACCATGGCCTATGCTTATTGGAAAGCCGGGGTGCACGAGGAGGAGGCGGTCTTTGACCTTTTCTTTCGCCAAAATCCCTTTCACGGAGAGTTTGCCATTTACGCCGGACTGGGCGAGAAGCTCAGGCTGTTCGAGCACTTTCATTTTACCGCTGATCACATTGCCTATCTCAGGGAACAGATGCCGCAATGCGACAAAAGATTTTTCGACTGGCTCAAGGGCGTAGACTGTTCCAGGATGAAAATCTACGCCTTTGAAGAAGGAACGATCTCATTTCCCCGCGAGCCTTTAATGAGAGTGCAAGGTCCGATCGCGGTCGGCCAGCTGCTCGAAACCTCCGTGCTCACGCTGACCAATTATCCGAGCTTGATGACCACCAATGCGGCGAAATATCGCTTGGCCGTCGGGTTTGACAAAGGCTTGGTCGAATTCGGTTTGCGAAGGGCACAAGGTCCAGATGGAGGGGTTTCCGCTTCCCGTTACAGTTACATGGGCGGCTTCGACGGGACGAGCAATGTTCTGGCAGGCTATCTTTTCGGTGTGCCCATCAAGGGAACGCACGCGCACTCTTATGTGCAGTCTTTTACAGACATCGAAGATTTGAAGAATCCTAAGCTGATGGGGGGCGATGGCAAGGATTACGATTTTGTCAAAATCGTTTTGGAAATCCGGGCGGCGTTGGGTTTCCATCATACCAATGAAGGGGAACTTGCATCTTTTATCGCGTATGCTCAAGCTTTTCCCAGAGAGTTTCTGGCGCTTGTGGATACATACGACACCTTGAGATCAGGCGTCCCCAACTTTATGTGCGTTGCCCTGGGACTTCTCAAATTAGGCTACAAGCCCATCGGGATCAGACTAGACTCCGGAGACCTTTCCTACCTTTCGAAGGAAACAAGGAAAATGTTTAGTGAAACGAGCCTCCGGACGGACCCCGCTCTTTCAAAATGTCTGATCCTGGCCAGCAACGAAATTAACAAGAGCGTCCTGATTTCACTCAAGCAGCAGGGTTATGAAATTGACATGTTTGGCATCGGCACGCATCTTGTGACGTGCGACGACCAGCCTGCCATGGGATGCGTCTATAAACTCGTCGAGGCAAAAGGGGTCCCTCGGATAAAACTTTCCCAGGAATTGACCAAGATGACCATCCCCGGGAGGAAAGAGGTGTACCGTCTTTTCGGTGAGGATGGTTCCAGCTTGTTGGATCTGATGATCCGAGTCGGAGATCATCCACCCGAACCCGAAAAGCGCGTCTTGTGCCATCACCCCTTTGATCACATCAAACGAGTGTATGTCACTCCCTCGAAAGTTGTTCCACTCCATCGCTGTGTCTGGGATGGGAAAAGGGTTTACCCAGAAGTTCCGTTGAAGGAGTCCAGAGAGCATGTCCTGAATCAACTGCGGGGCACAAGAGAGGACCATCTCAGGGACATCAACCCAACTCCTTACAAGGTGTCGGTCAGCGAAGAGCTTTACAATTACGTTTACCACCTGTGGGCAGAAGAGTCTCCGGTCAAGGAGTTAAAATAATTGATTTTCAAAAATAGGGCGTCAACCATTGCCTTGATGACTTTTCCCCCAACCTCCCGCAACCGTCGAGTATATTTGATCGACGGGTTGCAGGCTTTTTTCTGAGGTCCGTTCGCAATAAGGATCAGCCCGCGGATGACGGGTTCCAATTTATTATTCCTCTGTCAGACTGACCCGGCAGCGGAAAGCCACGGTTTCTTTCCCGACGGTAACGGAAGAAGCCGCTCCGTCCGGGCATCGGCCCGGTGCTAGGGGCTTTACCCGTAGGGCTTCGCGAAAGCCAAGGATGAAGTCTCAAGAAAACAAAAAAGCTCGTTCCCTCTTCTCCTTCTGCGCCTTTCATTTTATCGATGACGGGTTTACGGATTCCCTCTACCTCCTCCTTCCCTTCATTGCCGCCGAGTTGGGCCTTACCTTCAGCCAAGTGGGGTTGCTGAAAGGGGTTTTTTCCGGGTCCATGGCCCTGTTTCAGGTTCCCTTAAGTTTCTTGGGCGAATGGATTGGCGAACTGACCGTGATTGCTGCCGGGACTTTCGGCCTGGCCGGTGGGTTCTTGCTCCTGGGTAAGGTCCACAGCCTTCTGGCTGTTCTTGTCTCTCTCATTCTTTCCAAGGCAACGGGAGGAGGCCAGCATGGTTTAAGTTCTTCTCTCCTCTCAAGGGTCTTCGAGATTTCTGGACGGCGAACAGCGATGGGAACTTACAATTTCTCCGGCGATATGGGAAAGGTCTCCCTGCCATTCTTGCTTGCATTGATGACCAACCTCTGGGGTTGGAGGCAGGCTGTTTCGGTTCTCTCCATCTTTGCAGTTGCAGCGGGGGCCATCCTCTGGGCGGTAGCCAGGGAGAAAGAGAAAGATTCTCTTACCTTTTCGTCGCCAGGAGAGCTCCCGACAAAAAAGGGGGATTGGGGAATTCGGGACTTGAAAAGATTCTCGTCGCTTCTGACCATTGGAATCATTGATAATACTACCCGGACAGCGTTACTTACTTTTCTCCCTTTTCTCCTTCTTCGGAAAGGGATTCCTATGGCTCAGGTGGGCTTTGCTCTCACCCTTCTTTTCGCGGGAGGTGCGGTGGGAAAGTTTGTCTGTGGAATTCTTGCGGAGCGGCTTGGAATTATTCCGATGGTGGTCGGGACAGAGGTCCTAACCTCGGCTGGAATTCTTTCATTGATCTGGTCTTCTGATTCGCTTGCGTGGTTTATTCTCCCAGGGGTAGGAGTTTTCTTAAACGGAACGTCCTCTGTTCTCTACGCCACGGTGGCCGAGATGATTTCTCCGAGTGCCCGTTCGAGGGGGTATGGCCTCTACTATGCGATCACGCTGGGTTCAGGAGCCGTGGCTCCCATGGTCTATGGTCTGTTCACCGATTTTTTCGGCCTCTCTCTTACCCTGATCGCCATCGCTTTCGTCGTTTTATTGACCCTTCCTCTCACTCGATACGTCGCTTCACCCAAGGCTCTGGCGTATTAATCCCTTTTCATGATCTCTTTTAATCGATTTACGACCGGGGGCAATATCTGTACAATGTCTTCATCAAAACGGAGATGACACCTGCTGTCCATAGGGGTCTCTCCCTGATTGACAATAACCAGACGAGCTCTTCCCCTCAAGGCCACCTCGGGCAATTCATTTGCGGGACCGACAACGAGGCTCGAACCGACAACGATAAAAAGATCACATTGACTTGAATGCCAGAAAGAGTCCTCCAGGTCTTTTTGAGGAACGGGTTCGCCAAAGTTAATGACACTCGAAACCAGCTTACCACCGCAGGAACATGTTTCTAAACCCAGGGACTTGGCCACCTGAGTCTGGCATTGTTGACACCTGAGCCTCGTTACATTGCCGTGCAATTCAGCCAGCAACTCGGGCCGAATCCCCGATCGTAAATGAAGGTTGTCCACATTCTGAGTGATGAGATACCTCAATTTGCCTAAATTCTGAAGTTCGACGATAGCTCGATGACACGCGTTTGGTTCGACCGAAGTGAAGAGTCTGAATTTTGTCGGAACCTCCTTGTCCTGGCTTGTCCAGACGCTCTCTGGCCTTCTCACATTGGGCAGGCCTGATTCGGTACTGATGCTCGCCCCTGTCAAGATGACGATATTGACCGCCTCGTGTATCCATCGGGTTAATTTTTGAATTCGTTCTTCTAAGTCGTTCATCTTTGTCTGTCGATTCCCCTTTAACGTTAATTCATGCCAGATGATCGTAGCGATCGTGAAAAAAGCCGGGACCGTGGAGGTCTTCTTGCGGAAGGGCGTGCATACCGACCCCCTGCCGGTCCAGGGTTCTTAAGGGTACCAAGGAGCACGAGACGAGTCAATACCCTTTGAAGATCTCTCACAAAGATATTTGTAACCTTTTCTAGCCTGTCACTTCAAGCCTGAACGCGATTTATCATTGCTGAGAGATTGGTTATAATACCCTGACCTTTGACAATCGGGAAAGGAAAGGAAGATGGACCATAAAGATTGGGTTTGGCAGGAATTGCGGAAGTGGAGCGTGTCCCTGGGCTTCCGGTATACGCCTCTTGAAGAGGTTGAGAATCGTCTCACCCGCGTCAGAACGGGCATGGAGAAACAAGGGATAGAAGGTCTTCTGGTGATCCAGAAGATGAATCTCTACTACCTTTCCGGGACGACACAGGACGGCCTTCTCTTCGTGCCTTTGGATGGAAAGCCGTTACTCATGATTAAAAGGGAACTCGAGCGGGCCAGGGCAGAATCGCCGGTGAAGGATGTTGTCCCGTTCAAATCAAGCCGGGAGATCCCGTCGCTGGTACAGTCCCATTGCGGCAAAGTGCCTTCCGTCCTGGGACTGGAGTTGGATGTTCTCCCGGTAAGAGATTACTTCAGGTTTCAGGGATTTTTCCCGGACACCCAATTCAAGGACGCTTCTCCGATCTTGGGAGAGGTCAGGAAGATAAAATCCCTTTTTGAGATCGATCTGATGAGAAAGGCCGGAGCAATAGGAATGAAGGTGTACCAAGAGGCAAAGGAGATTCTCAAAGAGGGAATGACCGAGATTGAGTTTGGTGGTCTTTTGGAAGCAGCCGCCAAGAAATATGGTCATGAAGGGCTTCTCAGGGTCAGGTCCCTTAACTATGAGGCTTATACGTGGCACATCCTGAGTGGTCTCACAGGAGGCATTGTGAGTCAGTCGGATTCTCCTATGGGAGGACTGGGGCTCTCACCGGCCTTTCCTGTGGGAGCTAGCCTCAAGGTGATGAAGGCCCGGGAACCCATCTTAGTGGATTTCGGAACGTGCTTCCATGGATATCAGGCAGACGAAACCCGGATGTTTTCGATTGGGAAAATGGATCAAAAATTTGTTGACGCCTACGAGGCCTGTAAAAAGATCCATGATGCAATTTTGGAGGAAATTCAACCGGGAGCGAATTGCGAAACCCTTTTTTTGAAAACCGTTCCGCTGGCAGAAAAGCTGGGTTACAAAGATAGTTTCCTGGGCCCCCCCCTCCTCCAGACCCGCTTCATCGGACACGGCATCGGCCTGGAGCTGAATGAATTGCCTTTCCTCGCCCAGGGTCAATCTTATCCGCTCGAGGAAGGGATGACCTTTGCTGTGGAACCTAAAATTGTTTTTCCGGGAGAAGGATCTGTCGGAATTGAAAATACGGTCATGGTCACAAAGGACGGTTATGAAATCTTAACTCCGGCCGGACAGGAGATCTTTCAGGTATGAAGTTGTTATCTGCGGGTACGTGTATCTGGCAGGGTATCCACTTGACAAAGGTTTAATCAAATGTTCTACCTGTAACCTCCTCCATGGCTACACGATTGAAGAGGATTTTTTTACCCTCGGAACGATCCCCTAAGACCATCCTCCCCCAATTTACCACCGATTCGTCTGTTATTCGCTTTGGATCTTTTCTCCTCTCTGGGAGGATCCCTATAAACTCATATCCATCTTTTTCATCAAAGGAGAACAACTCGTAGGAGATCATATGGGTGGAACCTCTAACCAACAACTTAGCTGATTTTAGGAAAGCATTTTCTGTTCCAAATCTTCTTGTGGTTATAACCTCTTATAATTAAATGAGTTACCCCCATCCGCGGGGCGCCAGATTAAGAGACATTTTGTACAAAATTGAACAATTTTCATAGATAAACTGTCCTATCCTCTCCCAAGAAGGCCTTTCAAATGATTGCCGGTTAAAATCCCGCGTCCATCCCCGTTCTGCAACGAATAAGTTGGTTCCAGTAGTCGTCTAAATGAATAAGGATGAAAAGAAAGGAGTGACGATATGAATACGAAACTAATTCTCATTGGGATTTTACTTCTGGCCAGTCTCACCTTGTCAGGATGTGTATGGTATGGGGGTCATGGTTATGGGGATTATGGCTATTTTCATGATCACGGTTACGGAGGGCACAGCGACTGGGATCGTGGTCATCATGGCTCAGAGCGTGGTTTCCATAATTGGCGATAAACCAAAGGGATAGAGGGGAGCCTCTAAGTTATAGAAGCGTTCCCCGTGGGTGCCGTAATGCAAACATTGCCCCCCCGATTCCCCCACCGATCTGTTCTTGCGCCTTCCCCACGTTTTCGCTCCGCCTTTCGCCCGCCACGCGGGACTTCGCGAAAAAGGTCTAAGGTTTCGTCACCTCAGCCTACTAGGATTCTGTCTTGAAGTAGAAGATAAAGCTTCCAGGAGGAGGGGTGCGCTCGCGGCAGCAGGTCACATCATTTGACCCCTGGGAAAACAAATGATAAGCTTTTTCTGATGAAAAAAGAGAGGGTTCAGCTTTTCGATGAATGGCCGGAGGCTTACGACAAGTGGTTCACAACCCCGATTGGCTCACTTGCAAGGAAATACGAAACTGAATTGATCCTAAGATTATTAAATCCGCAGAAGGGCGAAGTCATTCTGGATGCTGGCTGCGGGACGGGGATCTTCACACTGAATATTCTCTCGTCGGGTTCAAAGGTGATAGGACTGGATCTATCCCTTCCTATGCTCAAGGGGGCAGAAAAGAAACTGAAGGGATACCCAATACAGCTGGTTTTGGCAGATATGCTCAAGTTGCCCTTTCCGGAGGGTTTCTTCGATAAAGCGGTCTCGGTCACTGCCCTCGAATTCGTTGAAGATGGAGAAACTGCGGTCGGTGAACTATTCCGTGTTACAAAGAAAAGAGGCCTCGTTGTGGTAGCCACCTTGAACAGCCTTAGCCCATGGGCTTTGCGGAGGAAAGTTGAAGCAAAGGGAAGAAACAGTATATTCGAGAAAGCAATCTTCAGGTCGCCCGACGAATTGCGCTTCCTTTCTGCGGCAGCAGGGGGGGTGGAAACCGCGATCCATTTTCAAAAGGGAGATGATCCGGAGCGGGCGGTTGAGATGGAGCAGGAAGGAAGAAGAAAACATTTTAACACAGGAGCCTTTGTAGCTGCGCGTTGGAAAAAAAATAGCAATTCTCCCGCAACGTGAAGGCTTCTTCGAGAGATTTCACAAAGCGGCGTCAGAGCCCGTCTGAGGAGACAAGCATGGACCAGAAGAAAAAGTTGTCTGTCGTCATCGACCACTGGATCGAACATAACGAGAGCCATAGGGGCGAGTACAAGAAATGGGCTCAAACAGCGGGAGAACTGGGGTTGGATTCAGTCAGGGCCGAGATTGAAGAGGCGATCGAAAAAATCTCTCAGGCGAACGAACATCTCGCGAAAGCGGAGAAAATTCTACAATAAGCATCCCCTGAGGAACTGCATTGCAATGAACCAGCCTCCTCGGTTGAGTACGGAACCTTGCACGAAATCGAACGACCTATCAACTCTCCTTAGGAGCGGTTGTGCAAAAACTTCAACAGGGCTGCGTTAAAAGTCTCGGGCTGCTCCACATTGGAGAGGTGCCGGGCCGATGGCAGCACCACCAGCTTTGACCCTGGAATACGATCGCGCATGGCCTCTGAGGCGGAGACCGGCGTTCCAGGATCCTCTTCGCCGACGATGATCAGCGTGGGAGTCTTTATCCCGGAAATCCGGTCCAGATAATTAAGCCTTCGAATCGCCTCCGCGCAACCAACATATCCTGCCACAGGGGTAGCGAGAATTTGTTCCCGAATCAGATTGACCACGGGAGGGTTCCGCCTGAGAAAGGCCGGGGTGAACCAGCGCTCCAGGGTCTCCTCGTACAGACCCTCCATTCCCTTCTTGATTGCTTTATCCAAACGCTCTTTCCACACCGGTTGCGCCTCTGCAGGGACGATAGAAGCCGTATCGCACAAGACGAGGCTCTTCAGACGGTGCGGATGATTCAAAACAAGGCACTGGCCGATCATCCCACCCATGGACAATCCTACAAAGGCCACTCGATCCATGCCCAATGCGTCCAATAAACCAATAACGTCCTCTGCCAGAAGCTTCAGCGTGTACGAACCTGAGGGGGCCTCGGTACTGCCGTGGCCACGGGTGTCGTACCGGAGTACCTGGAAATAAGGGTTCAAGGCATCCATCTGAGGATTCCACATCAGGAGATTGCAGCTCAGGGAATGGCTCAGAACGACCACTGGAGCGCCTTTTTTCCCGGAGAGTTCATAGTTCATCCAAATACCATTGGTTTTGATTCGCATTGTGTCTCCGATCGAATATTATTTTTCCAATACTTTCAGTGCTTCTGGAACCGTTGTCTGGGGACTGATCTTGCACCAGGCAGCGATCCCTTCCCCACCTTTGATCGATTGAAAATCTATTTTACAGGTTAAATGAAGGATGGATTCTTGTCAACGAAAAGTGAAAGGAGCTTTAGGGAACGCCCGTGGTCTCTCTTGATCGAGCAGATTTCAAAACGTGGCCAGAGAGATTTCTCGACTTTTCTGGGGATCGCTTTTCTTCTTGACAAAGCGGAAGAAACGGGTTATTTTGAATTTAATTACCATAGGGGGGTATAGTATGAAACCAGAAAAGAAAGAAGTCTTATTGCGATTACGAAGAATCGAGGGGCAGATCCGCGGCCTTCAGAGGATGGTCGAAGAAGGTGTTCCTTGTACGGACGTCCTGACCCAGGTGGCGGCGGCCACTGCCGCTATGAAAAAAGTGGGAACGGTCGTTGTTAAAACGTATATGGAAGAATGTCTGGATAAGACTCAGAGGAGAGCCGGCGCCAAGCGAGAAGGCGCCTTAAAAGATTTCCAGAAAGCCGTCTCTCGGTATATCGATTGGGCCTGACCATAGCATCATATTATAAATATGAAGGAGGAACGAAAATGGGTGAAGTATTAGCGGCAAGGGGTGAGGAGATCCGCAAGGGGGTGACGGTAGACGATTTGGCGAGGCAGTTGGCAGATCTAAAGAGGCAGGTTGAAAACATCAAGCCAGGGGTGGATGACCGGGTCTCGATCATTGTTTTTAGCGGGGATCTGGACAAGGTGCTGGCTTCTTTCGTGATCGCAACGGGCGCCGTGGCCATGGGGATGGAAGCGGTGATGTTCTTTACCTTCTGGGGCACGCCGGTTCTGCGGGATGCCAAGAAGAGCGTGGGGGGAAAGGATCTGATGGGGAAGATGTTTGGATGGATGCTTCCGAAGGGGAGGAATGCGCTTAAGCTCTCGAGGATGAACATGGGGGGGATGGGGACCTCGATGATGAAGTCTCTCATGAAAAAGAAGAATGTGGCCTCGTTGGATCAGATGGTGGAGATGGCGGGAGAGTTGGGGGTGAAGATCTACATTTGTGAGATGTCGATGAGCCTGATGGGGTTTAAGCCGGGAGAATTCATTGACTATCCGAACCTGGAGTATGCGGGGGTGGCGACCTTTCTGGCTGAGGCCAAAAACAGCAAGGTCCAACTCTTCATTTAGCAGCATTTGAACGGGGATTTCATTTAGGATTCAAGACAGAGTTTTTGACCAAGATGGTTGCAACTTCATTGCTTTCAGCAAGCAGAATAAGAAGAAAAGGAGAGAGAGAATGGCCACAACGATGAAAGTCAAAGGGATGAGTTGCCAGCATTGTGTGATGTCCGTAACGAAAGCATTGGGTCAGTTGGAGGGAATCAAGAATGTTCAGGTAGACCTTGCCAAAGGAGAGGTTCGATTTGATAATTCAAAAGAGATTGCTTCGAGCCGGATTGAAAAAGCCATCAGTGACGCAGGGTATCAAGTGATTCCGTCATAGGACGGAGCATTTATCCGAGGCGTGAAATCCTAAATTCGAAACACCAAACTCTAAACAAACTCAAATGTCCAAGACGGCAAACTCAAAACTGTGGCTTAGAAATATTTGGGCCAATTATCAGGGAGTAAGAATTACCTTTTGAGTTTTTATCTTTTGGGTTTGTTTAGGATTTAGAGTTTAGTGTTTAGAGCTTAAACAACTTTGTGGGAGGTAAAGAAATGCCGATCTACGAATATCGATGTCGGAAGTGTGAGGTCATTTTTGAGAGATTCCAGAAAGTCAACGAAGGCGGGGAGTTCTTGACCTGCCCTGCCTGTGGGGCAAAGAGGCCTGAGAAGATTCTCTCCGGTTTTTCTTCTTCTAAGGGATCGGAATCATCCTCTTCCTGCGGTTCCTCGGGCGGTTCGTCAAGATTCAGCTGAGGTTGATCGTGACTGGTGGTTCACCGGTTAAGCTAACCTGGTTCCTTGATTATTCACTATATATTTGGTAGACTGGATGATCCTCACCAAATCCTACTGCGCCCATCTACCTATGGGGACAAGGCTGGGGGTGGTCCTAATACTCATAACCTTTTGCATAAAATAAAGCCTATTCTTGAAAGGAATGGGCTTTTTTTGGTGCGCCCGGCAGGGCGCACTCACTTGAAGGTG
>Ga0335084_10005624_pt1 | contig 12404 bp, 7 predicted proteins | sample Lox_Sample_44_FD_206721 | JGI IMG/M metagenome (GOLD analysis project Ga0335084, IMG submission 206721) | Soil microbial communities from Loxahatchee National Wildlife Refuge, Florida, United States - Lox_Sample_4.4 | ecosystem: Environmental > Terrestrial > Soil > Wetlands | place: USA: Florida...
ATCCTGATTGCCCGGCGGTGTCAGGGAAACATCGTGGCCTTCGCTGGACGGCTGATTGACGAAAACGACGGCCACGTCGGCAGCCTTCGCCGCCGCAGCGGCGGCCGCCGGATCGGTGCCCGGGTCGTAGGTCACCTTCGCGCCCGTCGCCCTTGCAACAATCGCGTTCAGGGGCGACGATGGGTCCCACACTTCGGCATCCCAGCGGCGCGTGCTCGGCACCGCGCTGCCGCCCGGCGGATCCACCTGCGCCGACCCGCCGCCGGAGATCACGCCCACGTCGGCGTGCGATCCGATGACCGCGATTGACTTCACCGCGGCCGCGTTCAGCGGCAACTGCGCGTGATCGTTCTTCAGCAGCACCGAACCCTGCTCGGCCACGCTCTGCGCAATTGGCAGGCCGCCGAGCACATCCACCACCTTCGGCTGGTAGCGATTGTCGAACAAACCCACGGCGAACTCGGTGCGCAGGATGCGGTGCACCATGTCATTCAGCCGGTCCATCGGGACGTCACCCTTCTCCAATGCGGCCTTGAGGGCGTCGCCGAAATGCGGACCTGTCGGGGCCCCCGGCATTTCCTGATCGAGCCCGGCCAGCGCGGCCTTCACGGTGCTGTGTGTGCCCCACCAGTCCGAAAGCACGAACCCCTTGAAGCCCCAGGCCTTCTTGAGAACGTCGGTCAGGAGGTAGCTGTTCTCGCAGGCGTAGTCGCCGTTGACGCGATTGTAGGAACACATCACGCCACCGGCCTGAGAATCGCGAATAGCGATCTCAAAGGCCAGCAGGTCGGTCTCGCGCATGGAGCGCTTGTCGGCGATAGCGTTGACGATGTTGCGGCCGGTTTCCTGGTCGTTTAGCGCATAGTGCTTGACGTCGCCGATGATGCCCTGGGCCTGCAAGCCCTTCATGAGCTGGCCGTCCATGCGCCCGGCGAGAATCGGATCCTCGCCCTGGTATTCGAAATTGCGGCCATTACGAGGCTCGCGGGTGATGTTGACGCCGCCGCCGAGCGACATGTTGTATCCCTGATCGCGCAGCTCGCGGCCAATCAGCGCGCCGTATTCATAGGCTGTCTTCAGATCCCACGTGGAGGCGTTGGAGAGCGCCGACGGCAGCGCCGTGGAATAACGGCTGCGGAGCGCGCCCAGCGCCACCCCGACCGCCGAATCGGCCTGTTGCAGATCCGGAATGCCCAGCCTCGGAATGCCCGGGATGAAGCCCGCACCACCATTCGCGCGGGCGGCGACCGCCGGATCCAGGGTGGCCGGGTGCATCGATCCCATCGCCCCACTGCCATGAACGAGCTGGATCTTCTCGTCCACCGTCATCTCTTTGATCAGCAGGTCGGCGCGTTCGTCCGGCGAGAGCTTTTTGTCGAGCCAGGGCTTCGTCTGCGCTGCCGCGGTCGCCGCGCACATGGCGGCGAGGGCCGCTGAAATCCCCATGAACCGCAGTATTCCTATGACTGCCTTGTATTTCATTCCACGCTCCTGGTGTTTGCCGCGGGCGTGCATCGGTGCGCGCACCGCTGCTGAGAGTATATCGTTGCCTCTATTCGGGTACGCGTCCGCCCGCACCGAAGTTCGCGGCTATGATGGGTAGGAATGCGCAAAGCGCTCATCACGGGAATCACCGGACAGGACGGATCGTATCTGGCCGAGCTTCTGCTGGCCAAAGGATACGAAGTACATGGGATCATCCGCCGCGCGTCCACCTTTAACACCGAGCGGCTGGGAGATATCTATGCCGACCCGCACGAGGGCGGGCCGGCGCTGCGCCTTCACTACGGCGACCTTTCCGATGGCACCGGGCTGCGGCGCGTTCTCGAAGTCGTGCAGCCGGATGAGGTCTACAATCTCGCTGCCCAGTCGCACGTGCGTGTCAGCTTCGAGCAGGCCGAATACACCGGGGACATTGTCGCTACCGGCACACTGCGTCTGCTGGAAGCGGTGCGCGATCATATTCGCTCGAACGGCCGCGATGTGCGCATCTACCAGGCGGGCTCGTCGGAGATGTTCGGGGCTGCGAAGCCCCCGCAATCGGAATCGACCCCGTTCTACCCGCGCAGTCCCTATGCCGTGGGCAAGGTCGCCGCGCACTGGTACGCGGTGAACTACCGCGAGGCCTGGGGGATGCACATCTCCAACGGCATTCTGTTCAATCACGAGTCGCCGCGCCGCGGGGAGACCTTTGTTACCCGCAAGATCACGCGCGGGCTCACGCGCATCAGCCTGGATCTGCAGAAGAAGCTGTACCTGGGGAATCTGGAGGCGAAGCGCGACTGGGGATTCGCCGGCGACTACGTTGCCGCCATGTGGCTGATGCTGCAGCAGCCCACGCCCGACGACTACGTCGTTGCCACAGGCGAATCGCATTCGGTGCGTGAGTTTCTGGAGGTGGCCGCGGCGCATCTGGGGATGGACTGGCGAAAGCATGTGGAAATCGATTCACGCTATCTCCGCCCCACCGAAGTCGATTATCTGCAGGGCGACGCAACAAAGGCGCGCACGAAGCTCGGATGGACCCCGGGGGTCAGCTTTCGTGAACTGACGGCCATGATGGTGGAGCACGATTTGGAGCTCGCTCGCCAGGAACAAACGCTGCATGAGGCCGGTCACCGGCGGAGCAGTCGCGGCGTATCCATCGGGTAGCGGAGGACCAGTTTGGAGAGAACGAGCCGGGTGTTTGTTGCGGGTCACCGTGGTCTGGTCGGTTCGGCCATTGTGCGCCGCCTTCAGGCGGATGGATTCACGAATCTGGTTCAGCGAACGCACGCTGAACTGGATCTCACCGACCGCGCCGCCGTCGACCGCTTTTTCGCGGCCGAGCGACCCGAGTACGTGTTTCTCGCCGCGGCCCGCGTGGGCGGCATCCACGCCAACAACTCACGTCCGGCTGAGTTCATCTTTTCAAACCTGGCCATTCAGACCAACGTCATCGACGCTGCCTGGCGTGCCGGCGTAACCAAGCTGGAGTTTCTCGGCTCGTCCTGCATTTATCCCCGCGACGCGCCACAGCCAATCCGCGAGGAGTATCTGCTGACGGGGCCGCTCGAGCCGACCAACGAACCGTACGCCGTGGCCAAGATAGCAGGGATCCGCACCATGCAGGCCTATACGAAGCAATACGGCTTTCGTGGGATCAGCCTGATGCCGACCAACCTTTACGGCCCCGGCGACAACTTCGATCTGAACAACTCTCACGTGCTGCCCGCGCTCATTCGCAAGGTGCACGATGCCCGCACAACCGGGGCCCCGTCAGTTACCGTCTGGGGCACCGGGACGCCGCGCCGTGAGTTTCTGCACGTGGACGATCTGGCCGCCGCCGCCGTGTTCCTCATGCAGCACTACGAATCGCCGGAGATCGTTAATGTCGGCACTGGCGCGGACGTCAGCATCAGGGAACTGGTGGAAATGGTCTGCCGGGTGGTGGGCTATCGTGGCCAGGTCGTCTACGACACCAGCCGGCCCGACGGCACGCCACGCAAGCTGCTGGATATCTCCCGGCTGACTGCGCTGGGCTGGAAGCCGGCCATTGGACTGGAAGATGGGATTCGACAGACTTACCTGTGGTATCAACAACATGCGCTTCCAGTTCCGGCCTGATTGGCACCCTGCAGGAATTGGAGCTATCAGCCGATTCTAGTTTGAGAGCAGGGCCGTCACCAAGCGCGTGCTTCATGATCTCGATTCAGAAAGAAATCCGCACGGCCGAAGACCTGCAGACTCTTCTGCAGTTGGTTTGCGAGAACTACCGCGCGGCCGTGGCCGACAGCAGCCAGTACGCAATCGATATTGACGCGTCTGTTACATCGCCGCATCGGGAAGCTTTGCGGCGCATCGCCGACCAGATCTCAGCCGACGGCATCGGAGCCGGAACCGCCCTGCCGGGGTTGCGTTCGTCGGTTCGCAATGTGCTGCGCGACTATAAAGAGCGTGCCGAGCGCTACCTGGGCGACCTGCGTGAGCGGCTCGACGAGCACGGCAAAGCGCTGCAAACCCTGCTCGATGCTCTCACCTCGGATGCGGAGGATCAGGAGAAGCGGCTGCGCGTCGAGATGCAGCACCTCGGCGAATTGGGCGCGGTATCGACCCTGGCCGAGATGCGCGCCGGTCTCGCGGAACTGAAGGGCCGGCTGGAGACATGCATCGAGGAATTAGAGCGCCAGAACCGGGTTACGGTCGCCGGGCTGCAGGGCGAGATACAAGCTCTGCAGCGCCAGGTGGAGCAGCTCCGGGCCCCGGTCAGTGAAGGCGTGCCACAGGGGGTGCGCGAACGGGTGGAGGCGGAAACCGCGGCCGGCAACTCATTTCTCATGTTGTTCGTACGGATACGCAACCTGGATTCGATTCGTACCCGATTTGGCGCCGATCTGACTGCGCGTCTCGTCCACTCCGCCATTACGCGGCTGGGAAATCTGCAGGCAAAGAGCATGACTGTGGGCTGCTGGCAGGAAGGCGTGCTGTGTGCTGTCATCGGCGAGCCCGAACGCGCCGGCGTGACGCTGGCCCGCGACGCCAACAACCGCCTCTCCGGCCAGTATGTCTTCACGGAAACCGGGCGGCTCGTCGAGATCGCCGCGCAGATCACCACCACCAGTCTTGACCGCCCGCGCGACGAGACTCCCGCACGAACTCAGGCGCGCATTACCGAGGTGCTCGCGCTGCTCGGCTGAGCGAAAAGCCTAGTGGTGCCGCAATATCGCGAGCAGCAGGAAGAACAGCACAATCGCTGCCACCAGCAGCGAGATCTTAACCGCGCTCCACGGCCGTTCGCCCTGCACTTCGCCGGTGCGTGCGTTTACCACTACCTGGAACAGCTTCCCCTTGAAGCGATATGCGCCGATCCAGACCGGCAGCAGCAGATGCCGGAAGGTCGCGTTGGTGGTCGTCGTGTCGATGTCGTCGACGCGCTGCTCGTCGCCGCCTATGTCGCGGCGGACGTCCTCCTCGATAACCTCGGCCATGGCCTCTTTGGCCTTGTCGAATCCCTCGGGCAGCTGCACCTGGTAGCGATGTGCCCGAAACCCGGCCAGCCATGCCGGTTCGTAGGCGCAGAGGGCCTGCAGGTCCCACGGCTCGAGCGCGTTCAAACGCGCCTCGTTCACCGAGCGCGTGGCGGCAATCAGCACGTTGTCGAAATGGCGCGAGACGCGTCCCGAGGCAGGATACCAGCGCGTACGCTGCACCTGCCGTTCGCGCTGCACAGTACGGCCCTGCTCGTCTCTATCCGTGTAGTATTCCGTTTCCCAATAGTGTTCCCCGCGCGCACCGGTGTAACGGGTGTCGGTGTCTGCGGCCCAGTCCCAGAAAGGCAGGTACACGCCGGCGATGCCTTCCTGTCGGGCCATCTGCTTGAGGGCGTTCGGAGCGAACCAGCGTGCCGCCAGCCACTCGCGCACACACGTTTGCGCCTGAGCCTTCGGCACTCTTGCGGGGAGCACGCCATCCGGGGCGATCAGTGGATCGGCCGCCTTCGGCTGCGCCACAATGGCGCTGGCACAGAAAGGACATACACCCGCCACCTCCGGCGGCTGGAACGCCACAACGCTGCCGCACGCGTTGCAGGTGACTTCCATCGCTCCTTCGCCGTGGGGCTGGGGGTGAGGAGCTGCCACCAGAGCGAGTCCCTGTTCCAGCGTGTGGACAGCCACCGCGGTGCCGGGCTGGGCAACCGCCTCGGTATGCCCGCAAAAGGGACACTTCAGCCCGCCAGACTGGGGGTCGAACTCCATGTTCGCCGAACACGAAGAGCAACGAAACTGCGAGTTTACGCCGGACGTGGACATGTTCCGTCTTTGAGCATAGCCGACGGGCCAGTTGTTCCGGACGAACCGCCTGACCCCTGAGCCAATTCAGTACGGTGCTGTAAGATTCGTTACACTGCAACTAAGTATTCATGACAATGACGGTCCCATTGACGAAGATTTATGCGCAAAACGGGACGACTCGCCGGATAATGGACCTTTAGAATGAATGAGCAAGGGCCTTCGGTCGGCCCCGATGAATTCGCGCAGATGATTGCGGACTACCCTGACGATCCGGTAGCCACGCAAAAGCGACTGCTTGAAATCAAGGAATCCGATCCGGCCGCGTTTACAAAGGCTGCTCTGATGCAGATCGGAGGCGGCGAAAACGGGCCGGGAGAGGCGTACCTGTGCCGGATGCTGGCTCCCGAACGTGCCTACGTTGACCTCCTCGCCGATTCCGGCCAGATTTCGGATCACATAGCGATGGCGGCCGCGGCGGTTCTCTCGCACTCTGACCCGGAATTCCACCGTAAGCTGCTGGCGATGCGCGGCTCGAGCGATGAGCGGCGCGTCCAGCGGATTCTGCAGATCATCAATCGCGACGAGCAGGCCATGGCGCTGGTGCCCTGGCTTCGCAATCTGGTGGACGGCGACAACGTCCGTCTGGCCTCCAAGGCCGCCATGATCCTGTGCCGCCTGACCCGGAACCCGATGGTGGTGGAGCGGTTCCTGCGCGCCGAAGATCCGCGCGTGCGCGCCAACGCCGTGGAAGGGCTGTGGGGCTACGCCCATCTCTCCCGTGCCCGAATCCTCTTGCGCGAGGCGGCGGAGGACAAACATCACCGGGTTGCCGCGAACGCCCTGGTGGAGCTGTATCGCTGCGGAGAGACCTTCGTCCGGGCCAAGATCGAGCAACTGGCTCGTCATCCCGACCCGTTGTTTCGCGCGGCCATAGCCTGGGCCATCGGGGAAATCGGCAGCCCCGAGCTGCTTCCGACGCTCGAGTTGCTGGAACGCGATCCCGCCCTGAGCGTGCGTTTGCGCGCCGGCCGTACCGCCAAACGGCTGCGCGAGGCGGCGGGCGCTTCCGATGACGAAACCGCTGCGGCCGCCGCGGGCGGCAACGGAGATGTGGCAAGCCCTGTGACTGAACCCGCCCCGGACGCCGGTTCCGCTACTTAACCTTCAGCGAAGCCGGTTCGATGTTCCAGCCGTCCAACTCGACCTTCGCGGGGACCGAAGGCGTCTCGATTGGATCCACGGTCGCCGAGATTTCGCGTCTTTCGCCCGGCATCAGCGCGAAATAGTTATCCTGCCACAGGACCGGCAGAATCTCCTCGCCCTTTGCGTCAACCACCTTCAGATGAACCGAGAAAGCCAGGTGCGTGCCTGGGTTCGTCACCGAGACGTGCGTGATGCGGCCGGCGCCGCTGACTTCCGCTTTCACGTCGGCCTGGAGTTCCACACGGGGCAGGGAATTGAGCTCGGTGAAATCGGCAAAGGCCGTGTTCGGAGTGTGGTACCAGCTGGAGCTCGCCCAGTCGTTCACATCCTCTTTCGTTGAGAGCCAGTAGAAGTTCGAGCTGATCAGCTTGCCGGTGGAATCGGTGAGCATCAGCTTCACGAAGTACGTCGTGCTCAGGTCCTTGATCTCCGGAATCGTGAAGACGCGACGCACACCGTCAGAGGCGATGTCAAACGTCTCTTCGTGCGCCCACTTCTCGCTTAGGTCGAAGTTGTAGACCCTCGCCGACGCCTTCAGCCCCGCGAAGTCCTTGTAGAAGGAGTTCACCACCGCGATGGACCGGTCGTCGTAGGAATACTGAATGTGCAGCGGCTCGCATCCCTTCTTTGTCCCAAAGTACGATCCGCCGGGCCGCAGATAGTAATCGTAGAGGTGCCAGATCATCGACGGCCACGCATTGTTCAGCATCCACTGGATCACGCCGGTTGACGTGTACTTATTGCGGCCGTACCCCTCAAACATGGCGCGCTGGCCCTCGTAGCTCATCACCTGCGCCTTCATAGCGAACTCTTCGAGGCTTTTCGAAGGACCGTAGCGTTCATCGAGTGCATTGTGGAACACCTTCAGATTGCTGAACGCGCCGCCGCCCGCGTGATAATCCCACCATGAATCGATGGGCCAGAGATGATCCTCCGGCAGCATCGTGCGCAGGCTGTCGATGGGCGGAATGGCCGGCCCGGGGCTGATCTCCGTTGCGAATCCGAAGGCGCCGCCTAACTTATCGTCGAGCAGCCAGTAATTCGGAGCGACGTATTCATAGGGGCCGTTCATCTTCACACCCGTCGCACCAGTGACCGGCGTGGGCTTCGTCGTGGCTGACGACTCGTACGGATTCGGCCAGTTCAGCTCGTTCAGAATGCCGATGTACATCTTCTCAACGTCGGGCGGCGGCGGATTGTCGCTGCCGTTCATCCAGTTGAACACCGATGGATGGTTGCGCAGCCTGCGGATCTGATCGCGCAGCGACGCCGCGGCGACCACGCGATCCTCATTATCCCAGTCCGCCCAGCGCTCCCAATGATCGCAGCAGCACCAGCCGGCCATCACCAGGATGCCCTTCTCGTCGGCGAGGCGCAGGAAGTTGTCGTCCTCGACCTTGCCTTCCAGCCGCACGGAGTTCAGGTTGAGGTCACGCACGTAGTTCAGCTCCTCTTCCTGGCGCTTCGGACTCGCGCGCAGCATCATGTCGAAGGTCCAGCCGCCGCCGCGAATCAGGATGCGCTTGCCGTTGATGCTGAAGACGCGATGCGGCGGGTGCTCGGGATCGTTGGTGGGGCCATCGAGCTCGCTCGAAACCTCGCGAATGCCGAAGCGCGTGGTGAGCTGGTCCGACACCTTGCCATCGGCCTCGACCTGGAGCTTCAGATTGTAGAGATTCTGTGGGCCTGTCTGCACCGGCCACCACAGGCGCGGATTCACGACCGTCAGCGGATCGAATGTCACCACCTTCGTCTGGTCCTTCGCCAGCTCCACCGGCTGCTGGAACTTCATGTCCTCGATCTGTCCGCTCAGCGTGCCCTTCACCGCGCGGCCAGTCCCGTTGTGCACTTCGGCCGTTACGGTGAGCGTGGCCTTGTCAGTTGCGGGCAGATTCAGCTTCGTGATCACCTGCGGGAATCGAATCGTCACCGGGCCGCTCGCGGTAAGATACACGTCGCGCCAGATGCCCATGCCCTTGTCCGGCGGCGCGGGATTCCAATCGACGAACGTGATGGCCAGATCGTAAGGCGTCGGCGGGAAGACCTCGACCGCGAGCGCGTTCGGCTTGCCCGCCACGAGAACGTCCGTCACATCGAATTCGAACACGCGCCACGAGCCTGCCATCTTGTCCGACGTCGTGATCTGCTTCCCGTTCAGCCAGACATTCGCCCGGAAGTTGATGCCGTCGAAGTGGAGTTGCACGCGCTTGCCCGCGTAATCGGCGGGCGGGGTGAACTGCGTGCGATACCACCATGGCACGGAGAACGCGCTTCCCGGCGGCATCTGGATGAAGGAGAAGTTCTCGCCGATCGGGTACGTCGTCCCAGGAATCGAGCGCAAGTTCATGCCGAAACCGGGATCGGGATAAACCTGATCGGCCACGAGCGCGGCCACTACGGTGGACGGCACGGTGGCCTGATAGGAATGATGCGGACGATAGGGGACGCCGGCCAGCACCTCGTCCTGCTCGCGCGGGTCGCCGCCCGCAGGCTGGATGTACCAGCCGGTGTTGAGCATGAACCTTGCGTCAGCGGCCCACAGCGAGGCCGCGACAGCCGACAGCAGAACCAGACGTTTCAATTTTCCTCCTCGGCGGGGATCGAGAAATCCACCAGCTCGCCGCGGAAACCGCGGGTTTTCCATGCGCCGAACGCGATCCCGGCCAGCATCCACAGAGCTCCGGCGATCTGCGCGGTGCGGCTGAGATTCAGCCACAACAACAGGCAGACCGCGAAGCCGATCAACGGTGGGACGAGATTTGAAATGGTCTTGCGGCGCTCGCGCACGAAGTAGTGAATGAAGGCGGCCGCGTTGACTCCCATGAACGCGATCAGGGCGCCGAAGTTCAGCAACTCCGCGCCGAGACCGAAATCGCGAATCACCAGCGCGCCGGCCAGAGCGATCACCCCGACAAAGAGCACGTTGTTGCGCGGAATCCGGCGCCTCGGCTCGATCGCTCCGAAGAACGACTTTGGCAGCGCGTTGCTGCGCCCCATCCCGAACAGCAGCCGCGCCGCGCCGAGCTGCGCGCCCATCCCCGAGCCGAAATTCGCCACCACCAGCGTGATCCCCACAATGGCCAGCAGCGGCGTCCACGCGCGACCCGCCGCCGAGACGAATGCCGTGGTTTCATCCGGGAACGGCTGCGACGCCGGCCAGATCAACTGCGCCGCGTAGACCTGCAGCGCCGAAAGCAGTCCGATCACCACGCAGGTCAGCACCGTGGCCAGCAGAATGTTGCGGCGCGGGTTCTCCGCCTCTTCCGACAGTGTCGAGATGCCGTCGAACCCTATATACGTCAGCACGGCGATCGACGTGCCGCCCAGGACCGCGCCGGTGTTAAAGGAAGCGGGATCGTAGAACGGCCGCGTGAAGAACGCCACGCCGTCATGCGGCACGCCGAAGATGAACCGCGCCGCCGCGACGAAGAAGATCGCGATCACCACGCCCATCCCCGCCGCCAGGCCCGCGTTGATCCGCGCCGATGTCCGCACGCCCAGCACATTGAGCCACGTGAACACAATGGCGATGAACACGACCCACACCTGATACGAGAGGCCCGGCGCGAACACGTGCGCCTGCTGGCTGATCCAGATGATGCAGATCATCGGATTCAGCATGTAGTCCATCACCATGCTCCAGCCGGTGACGTAACCGAGCGCGGGATTGATCTCCTGGCCGACATAGGTGAACGCCGACCCGGCGCTCGGGTACGCGCGCGCCATCCTGCCGTAACTGATGGCGGTGAACAGCATTGCCACCATGGCAATGAGAATTGTGGTCACTACATGGCCGCGCCCGCGATTGCTGAGCACGCCGAATACCGACATCGGCGCGGTCGGCTGAATAACGATCACGCCGTAGAGGACAAGGTCCCACAGCGTGAGCGCCCGGCGCAATCGTGGCGCGGCAGTGGCTTCAGGCATTCACGAATCGGTCTTCGGTCTAAAAGATAAACTTCAGCGCTAGTTGCATGATACGCGCGTTGTGAGCCGAAGTTGCTACCAGGAAGCCTTCGCAGTCCGCGCCGGTCGCGCAGGTCAGGGTCGTATTGCTGATGATGCCCAGCTCGGTGTGGTTGAACACGTTGAAGCCTTCGGCGCGCAGTTCGAAGTAGCGGCCCTCAGTGATGGGGAAGCGCTTGAACAGGCCCATGTCGAAATTGGTACGCGAGGGATTACGCAGGATGTTGCGTCCGGCATTGCCGAATGTAAGCCCCGTTGGCAACGCGAATGCCGCCGGGTTGTACAGCATGCCCGAAGGAATGTTCGCGTTCGGATCGCCGATCACATCGACGAACGAACCAGAGCCGAGGTAGTTGCCCACGCCCGCGTTATCGCCGTACTGGCCATTGGTCACGCTGAACGGAGCGCCCGTCTGCCAGCTCGCCAGTCCGGATAGCTCCCACCCATCGACGATGCGATGCATCATGCCGTGCGCGATCGAAGGCACCTCGTACACATAGCCGATATTGAGAATCTGCCGCTGGTCGAAGTTCGAATCCGCGCGGGAACGGCGCAGGTTATAGGAATCGACGAAACTGCCGTCGTAGCGATCCGACGAATCGTCAATCGAGTGGCTCCACGTATAGGCGACGTTGAACTGGAAGTGGGCGCCCGTCCGCCGCAGCGCCACCTGCAGCGCGTTGTAGCTGGAATTCGCGCCGTATTCGAGCGACGTGATGGTGCCGTAGCCCTGATACCGGCGGTAAGGATTCGGATCGTTGCCGCAAGCCACCGCCAGGTTGGTCGCCGCCTGCCCGGTCAGCGTCACGCCGTTCACGACACCGGTCGCGCAGTCTTCATCCGAAATCGCCTGACCGGGCTGATACGGATTCTGGTTCGCCGAAAGCGATTGAATTTGGTTGATGTCACGCTGCAGCGTCAGGTGTGTGCCCTTGTTGCCGACATAAGAGACCGTGGCCACCGTTTCACGCATCAACTGATGCTCGATGTCCAGATGCCACTGCTGTATGTAAGGCCACTGCACTTTGGTCGGGATCGCCACCGGGCCCAGCGGGAAGGAGATCGCGTCGCCTCCAATATTCGTGTAGCCGGCCACGTTGTATTGCGTCGGATTCAGCACCAGCGGCGGGCTGCCCTCCAGAGACTCGGTGTTGCCTTCGTTGCCGTTGGTCATCTCATAGAAGATGCCGTAACCGCCGCGCAGCGCCGTCCGCCCGTTGCCGAACAGATCCCACGCGAAACCGATACGCGGCGCCGCATTGAAGAGGTGGCCTTCGAGGCAACCCCGTGGAACCCCGCTCGCGCCGCACCGCACCATGCCGTCGAATGGATCGCCCTCACCCGGAACGATGGCCCCGGCCTGGCCCGTGATCGAGCCGTCCACGTCGATCTGCGGCGCATTGGCCGCATTGTAGGCGCCGGGCACGAAGCTGTACGCCTGCTTGTAACGCTCGTAGTAGGTGC
>Ga0335084_10005626_pt1 | contig 12401 bp, 12 predicted proteins | sample Lox_Sample_44_FD_206721 | JGI IMG/M metagenome (GOLD analysis project Ga0335084, IMG submission 206721) | Soil microbial communities from Loxahatchee National Wildlife Refuge, Florida, United States - Lox_Sample_4.4 | ecosystem: Environmental > Terrestrial > Soil > Wetlands | place: USA...
GGAGGCGATGGAGTAGGTGTGGGTGAGGGCCTGCACCTCGGGGACGATCTCGAGGCCGTAGAGCTCGGCCCACCCCGCGAGACGGCGCACGTCCTCCATCTCGACGTAAGCCCCGCCCCCCCCCCCCCCGGGGGGGGGGGGCGGGCGGGGGGGGGGGCCAAGGAGCGACCGATGTAGCGACCGATGTCGATCGAGCTACTTCTTCGAATACTCCATGCAGTTCGCTCGCGACCTCGGCCTGCGCCCCTCCACCCTTTCCCTACCCCGCAAGCGGGGGAGGGAAAGTGTTCGCGCTCGCAACGCTTCCGCTTCAATCGCTACGCGCAATCGGTCGGGCATCGCGTGAGCGGCATCTTCATCTTCGAGCAGGCGCTGAACGGCCTGCAGTTCGGATTGATGCTGTTCCTCCTGGCGGCGGGCCTGACGCTGATCTTCGGCGTCATGGACATGATCAACCTGGCGCACGGGTCCCTCTACATGGTGGGCGCCTTCCTGTGTGCATGGCTCGCGTCCGCCACCGGATCGTTCGTCTATGGCGTGCTCGGTGGCGTGCTGCTGAGCGCGCTGTTCGGCGCTGCGCTCGAGATATCGTTGCTGCGCTCTTTGTACATGCGCGACCATCTGTCGCAGGTGCTCGCCACCTTCGCGCTCATCCTGATCCTCAACGACGGTGTGAAGATGATCTTCGGATCCGATCTTCCGCTCGTTGCGCCCGCCGCACTCGATGGGCCGGTGGAACTGCTGCCCGGCCTGATGTACCCAGCCTACCGGCTGCTGATCCTGACGGTCGGGTTCGCGCTGGCGCTGGTCCTGTATCTGCTCGTGCAGAAGACGCGTCTCGGAGCGCTGGTGCGCGCGGGTGCATCGAATCGCGAGATGAGCGGTGCGATGGGCGTGAACGTCGCGCGCCTTTTCACCGGCGTCTTCGCGATCGGCGCTGCGCTGTGTGCGGTCGCAGGCGGCCTGCTCGGCCCGCTGCTTGCGGTACAGGTCGGCATGGGCGAGAACATCCTCATCCTCGCATTCGTGGTCATCGTGATCGGCGGCATCGGCTCGATTCGCGGCGCACTGATCGGCGCAATTCTGGTCGGCGCCGTCGATACACTCGGGCGCACGCTTCTGCAGCACCTGTTGCGCGAATTCCTGCCGCCGCAGTGGGCGAGCGCTGCCGGGCCGGCGTTCGCATCGATCGCCGTCTACGTCTTCATGGCCGTGGTGCTGGTGGTCAAGCCGCGGGGCTTGTTTCCGGTGCGCAGTTGATGGCGCTGCCGGATCGACCTGCCGCTTCCTCGATCGGCACGCTGGTGCCCGGAGCGGTTCTTGCGCTGGCGCTGCCTTGGCTGCTGCAGGCGCTGCAGATGGATTTCTATCTCAGTGTTGCCAGCCGCGTCGTCGTGTACGCGATCGCCGCGACCAGCCTCAATCTGGTGCTCGGCTATGGCGGCATGGTTTCCCTGGGCCATGCGGCGTTTGTCGGCCTCGGCAGCTACGTGACCGGCATCCTGCTCGCCGAAGGCGTGACTGGTTTCGGCGTGCACCTGGTCGCTACCGTGGCGATCACGGCGCTTATGGCGCTCGTGATCGGCGCGATCTCGCTGCGCACGCGCGGCGTCTACTTCATCATGATCACGCTCGCCTTCGCGCAGATGCTGTTTTACCTCGCCAATTCCGTGAAGGGCTACGGCGGCGACGAGGGCCTGACGCTGCGCGCGCGTTCGCTGTTGCCGTTCGGCATCGACCTGAAGAACGGCATCGCCTTCTACTACGTTGCGCTGTGCGTTCTCGCGGCGGCGTTGTTCGCGCTGGCGCGCTTCGTTCCCTCGCGGCTCGGGCGCGCTGTGCTCGCTGGGCGCGATGACGAGGTGCGGGCCGAGGCGCTCGGCTTCGCCACGTTTCGCTACAAGCTGGCGATCTTCGTCGCCGCAGGCGCGCTCGCAGGAATCGCCGGAGCGCTGAGCGTCAACCTGCAGGGCTACGTGAGTCCGAACGCGTTGCACTGGACGCAGTCGGGCACGCTGCTCGTGATGGTGATCCTTGGTGGCGTCGGTTCGGTCTGGGGCGGGCTCGCCGGGGCGCTGGTCTTGCTGCTGCTGCAGGAAGTGCTCGCCGCGTACACCCAATACTGGGAGTTCTGGACCGGCTGGGTGCTGCTTGCGGTCGTCCTGTTCGCGCGCCGCGGCCTTGCCGGACTGCTGTTCGATCTGCGCACGCGCCTCGCCGCCCGATGAATCCGCTGCTGGACGTGCGCGGCTTGCATAAGCGCTTTGGCGGCGTGGTGGCGACCGATCGCGTCGATCTGCAGCTCTTCGCAGGCGAGATCCACGCATTGATCGGACCGAACGGGGCCGGCAAGACGACGCTGGTTTCGCAGCTCGCAGGCCAGCTTCCGAGCGATGGTGGCCGCATCGTCTTCGACGGACACGACATCACGCATCTGGTCGCGCACGAACGCGCGCGCCGCGGGCTGGTGCGCTCGTTCCAGGTGACCCGCTTGTTCAAGAGCTTCAGCGTGCTCGAGAACATCGCGCTCGCGTTGCAAGCGGTCGCGGGCAGCAGCCTGCGCGCATGGCGTCCGGTGCGCGCCGAAACCGCGCTGTTCGAGCAGTCGCGCGCGATGCTTGCGACGCTCGGCCTGGCCGCGAAAGAGCACCTCTTCGTCGCGCAACTCGCGCATGGCGAACAGCGCCTGCTCGAGGTCGGCATCGCGCTGGCAAGCGGTCCGCGTCTCCTGCTGCTCGACGAGCCGATGGCCGGCATGGGGCCGCAGGAGTCCGGTGCGATGGAACAATTGATCGCGACGCTGCGTGCGCGGTGCACCGTGCTCCTGATCGAGCACGACGTCGACGCGGTGTTCCGCCTTGCCGATCGCGTCGGCGTGCTGGTCAACGGACGCATCATCGCGAGCGGCAGTCCGGCGCAAGTGCGCAGCGATCCGAACGTCGTGGCGGCATACCTCGGCGAGGCCGCGCAAGCATGAGCGCGCCGCTGCTGCAGACGCGTGCGGTGCGCGCGGGATACGGGACGAGCCCGGTGCTGTTCGGCATCGATCTCGAGATCGGCGCGGGAGAGATCGTCGCGCTGCTCGGACGCAACGGTATGGGCAAGACGACCTTCGTCCGTTCCGTTACGGGAATACTGAAACCGAGCGCAGGCGAGATCCACTTCGCAGGGCATGCGATCGAACGCGAGCCCGCGTACCGCATCGCGCGGCTCGGTCTTGCGCTCGTGCCGGAAGGTCGCCAGGTCTTCCCGAACCTCACCGTCGGGGAGCACCTGAGCGCCTTTCATCGCGGCGGAAGCGCGTGGACGCCGCAACGCGTATTCGAACTGTTCCCTCGCCTTGCAGAGCGACGGCGCAATCTCGGCGCCGATCTCTCGGGCGGCGAGCAGCAGATGCTCGCGATCGGCCGCGCGCTCGTCACCAATCCGCGGCTGCTGATCCTCGACGAGGCCACCGAGGGACTGGCGCCGCTGGTGCGTGAGGAGATCTGGCGTGCGCTGCGCCTCCTGCGCGCCGGCGGTCATGCGATGCTCGTCATCGACAAGTACGTGCGCCGCCTGATCGGCCTGGCCGACCACCATGTCATCCTGGAGAAAGGGCGCGTAGTCTGGCAGGGAAGCAGCGCCGCGCTGGCAGCGGACCAGGGCTTGTGGGCGCGTTACCTGGGCGTCTGAAAGGATCGCAGGAGATTCGATGGCGGAACGATCGTTTGCCGAAGAGGTGAAGAACCTGCGCCTCGGCGAAGGCGAGATCTTCCGGGGCGAAGGCATCCTCGCCGTGACCAAGGCGCTGCTCGAATCGGGTGTCGCATACGTGGCCGGCTACCAGGGCGCGCCGATCTCGCACCTGATGGACGTGCTCGCCGATGCCAACGACATCCTCGAAGAGCACGGCATCCACTTCGAAAACAGTGCCAGCGAGGCAACCGCCGCCGCAACGCTCGCGGCGAGCGTCAACTACCCGCTGCGCGGTGCGGTCACGTTCAAGAGCACCGTGGGCACCAACGTCGCGTCCGACGCGCTCGCCAATCTGGCCTCGGGCGGCGTCACCGGCGGCGCGCTGATCATCGTGGGCGAGGACTACGGCGAAGGCTCCTCGATCATGCAGGAGCGCAGCCACGCATTCGCGATGAAGTCGCAGATCTGGCTGCTCGATCCGCGACCGAACCTGCCGTCGATCGTGGCTGCCGTGAAGCACGGGTTCGAACTGAGCGAGGCGAGCCGCACGCCGGTCATGCTGGAGTTGCGCATCCGCGCGTGTCACGTGTACGGACAGTTTCGCGCCGGAGCGAACCGGCGGCCGTCGTTCACGTTGCGCGAGGCGATGGAGAATCCGCGGCGCGACACCAGTCGCATCGTTCTGCCGCCGGCGAGTTTCCTGCACGAGCAGGAGAAGGTGCGCGACCGCTGGCCGGCGGCCGTGCGCTTCATCCGGGAGCGCGGTCTCAACGAATTTTTTGCCGACGGTGCCGACGACATCGGCCTGATCGTCCAGGGCGGCAACTACAACACGCTGTTGCGCGTGCTCGAGCGCCTCGGGTTTGCCGACGTCTACGGACGCACCCGGATTCCGCTCTACGTGATGAACGTCACGTATCCGGCGATCGACGACGAGGTCGTGCGTTTCTGCGCGAGCAAGCGCGCGGTGCTGCTGGTCGAGGAGGGGCAGCCCAACTACATCGAGCAGAACTTCGCGACGATCCTGCGCCAGGCGGGCGTCGCGACGGCACTGCACGGCAAGGACGTGTTCCCGCTCGCCGGCGAGTACACGGCAGCGGAAGCGATGAAGGGCGTACGCGCCTTCCTGCAACGGTACGGGCGACTCGCCGCGCCGCCGGCCCCGGCGCCGACCGCGAAGGTGATTCCGCTGAAGCCGCTCGCCGAAGTCGTGCAAGCGCGACCGCCGGGCTTCTGCACGGGGTGTCCGGAGCGTCCGTTGTTCACGGCGATGAAGCTGGTGGAGCGCAAGCTCGGTGCGCATCACGTCAGCGCCGACATCGGCTGCCATCTGTTCTCGATCCTGCCGCCATTCAATCTCGGCAACACGACGATGGGCTACGGGCTCGGCGCGGCGGGCGCGGCGGCACTGAACGTGCCCGCGGGCAAGCGCGCGATCAGCGTGATGGGCGACGGCGGCTTCTGGCACAACGGGCTCACCAGCGGCATCGCCAACGCGGTGTTCAATCGCAGCGACAACCTCACCATCGTGATCGACAACAGCTACAGCGCCGCCACCGGCGGACAGGACCTGCTGTCGTCGAAGGCGCACAACGCCACCCGCAGCACGGGACATGCGATCGAGGCCGCGGTGCGTGGCGTCGGCGTGGGCTGGGCGCGCACCATGACCAACACCTACGATCTCGCCGCCATGCGCGGCGCGCTCGAACAGGCGCTTACGAGCCGCGAGCCCGGCCCGAAGGTCATCGTCGCGCAAAGCGAATGCATGCTCAATCGACAGCGGCGCGAGAGGCCACGCGCGAAGCAGGACATCGATGCCGGCCGACGCGTGGTGCGCGAACGCTTCGGCGTCGATGCCGAGACCTGCACCGGCGATCACTCGTGCATCCGCCTTTCGGGTTGTCCGTCGCTGACGATCAAGCCCAATCCCGATCCGCTGCGCTCCGATCCGGTGGCGACCGTCTCGGAATCCTGCGTCGGCTGCGGGCTGTGCGGTGAGGTCGCGCATGCGGCCGTGCTGTGCCCGAGCTTCTACAAGGCGCGCATCGTGCACAACCCGGGACCGTGGGAACGCTTCGTGGAGCGCGTGCGCGGCCGCGTGGTCGGGGCGCTTGCGCGTCGCGCAGCGCGGCGGCGCGCGGCTCGCTCGTTCTGAATCGATGACCGCGGCGCCCATCAAGATCGCGATCCTCGCCATGGGCGGCGAGGGCGGCGGCGTGCTCGCCGACTGGATCGTCCATCTCGCCGAGCACAACGGCTGCGTCGCGCAGACCACGTCGGTGCCGGGAGTCGCGCAGCGCACGGGGGCGACGATCTACTACGTCGAACTGTTCCCGGCGCAGCATGCCGCTGAAGATCCCGCTCCGGTGCTCGCGCTCATGCCGCTGCCGGGCGACGTCGACATCGTGCTGGCATCCGAACTGATGGAGGCGGCGCGCGCCGTACAGCGCGGACTCGTGACCGCGGATCGCACGACGCTCGTTTGCTCGACGCATCGGGTCTACGCGATCGGCGAGCGCATTGCGCTCGGCGACGGCCGCGTCGACGGGGCGAGCCTGCTCGGCCATGCGCAAGCCGCCGCACGCCGCTTCGTCGGTTTCGACATGGCCGAGCTTGCACAGGGAAGCGGCAGTGTGATGAGCGCCGTGCTGTTCGGAGCGCTTGCCGCCACCGGTGCGCTGCCGTTCGCGCGCGCGCAGTTCGAGGCGACCATCGAACGCGGCGGCATCGGCGTTCGTGCGAGCCTCGCAGGCTTTGCCGCCGGCTTCGAAGGACCGCGTGCCGAGCCGGTGCCCGTAGCGGTCGCACCGGTCGCACCGCGCGACGCGCGTGGCAAGGCCCTCATGGATCGCATCGAAGGCCGCCATCCCGTGGCGGCCCGTGCCGTGCTGGTGGAAGGTGTGCGCCGGCTGGTCGATTATCAGGACTTCGCGTACGCGGCGCTCTATCTCGAGCGCATCGAACGCGTGATGACGAAGCGGCCTGATGACGTTCTGCATGGCGAACTGGCACGCGCGCTTGCGCTCTGGATGTCGTATGAAGACACCATCCGCGTCGCCGATCTGAAGACGCGCGATACGCGGCTCGGCCGCGTGCGCGACGAGATGCGCCTGGGTGAGCGGCAGACGATCGCAATCTATGAATACCTGCACCCGCGCCTGCAGGAGATCTGTGACACGCTGCCCGCCGCGTTGGGGAAGTGGCTGTTGCGAACATCCTGGGCACGCCGATGGATCGAGCGCTTTGTCTCGCGCGGCCGTGTGGTGCGGACCAACTCGGTGCACGGCTATCTGATGCTCTCGGCGATCGCCGGTCTGCGCCGCTGGCGTCGCGGCACGTTGCGCTACCAGGTCGAGAACGAACGCATCGAGGGTTGGCTCCGCGAAATCGAGGAGGCAGCCGGTCCCGCGCTCGCGATCGAGATCACGCGTTGCCAGCGGCTCGTCAAGGGCTACGGTTCGACGCACGATCGCGGCTGGCGCAATTTCGAACGGATCCGCCTCGCCTGGCAGCGTGCCGGGCGCGAAATGGCGCCCGCGACGTTGCGCGAGCTGGCGGACGCGGCATTGGGTGATGAGGACGGCAGGCGCCTGGAAGAAGCGCTCGTGCGGCACGCTCTGGCGTGATGCGCGCATTGAATGGAAAGCAATCCATGTTGCGCGCGCTTGGCGCGATCGCAGTGAGCGTTACCTTTACCACGGTTGCGCAAGCCGACGAAGCCAACGCACAACTGACGCGCGGGTGGAGCACGATGCGCACAATGGATTGTGCGCGTTGCCACGGACGCGACTATCAAGGGTCGAGCGCGCCATCATTGCTCGCGGCGGTGCGCGAGGCGCCGCGCGAGCGGTTCGATCGCTACGTGCTCGATGGCGACATTACGCGCGGCATGCCCGGCTATCGCAGCCAGCCGGCGGTCACCGCCAATCTCGATGCGATCTATGCGTACCTGCTTGCGCGTGCGAAGGGCGAGATCGGCCCGGGCAATCCGAGCGAAAAGCGGTAGCAAGCAAGATCCACTCTCCCGCCTGCGGGACGGAGGCGGGGTTTCGCAAAGCGAAGCATTGCGATGCCGAAGCGACGCCTGCCAGCGCGCGGCCATGCGATGGTGGGGTCGATCGCAGTGTCGATCAGAACGAAAACCGCCCTTGCGCTCCGAGCACGTGCGCGTGACCCTGGTAGGTCCCTACGAGACTTCCCGCGGGCGCCGACGTCGCGGTGTCCTGATTGTTGAGACTGCTGGACGCGTCCTTGATGATCACGTAGGCGTAGCCGAAATCGAGCGCCCACTGCGAGCTCGGTTTCCACTGCGCGCCGATGGCAAGCCATATCCGGTCCGAATCGGGCAGGCGCGGCGTGCGGTACTGACTCTGCGCATTGCCCTGGTCATACGCCGTGCCGGCGCGCAATTTCCAGGCGGGATCGAGCTGGAAGCCCACGCCGAATGCCGTGCGCCACGTGTCGCGGAAGCGCAGCGGCGTGGTCGACAGCACCTGTCCAGCCAGTGGCCCGCTGGTGCGCACGACGTTGAAGTCCTGGATCGAACTCCACCCGGTCCACGTCGCATCGGCCAGCAACTGCAATTGCGGCGTCGCTTGATGGGTCACTGCAATCGCGACCGTTTCGGGAAGCTTCACGTCGGCGCGCACACTGCCGTCAGCAACTTGCGGCACCGATCCGAGCGCGGCTGGGCGGTTGTCGAACGTCACGTCGCCTTCGACCCGATACGCGATGCGCGAGCGATACGCGATCCCGACGCGCGTCGCAGGCAGCGGGTTCACCATGATCCCCAGGTTCCACCCGTAGCCCCAATCGTGGCCCTTCACGGTGGCCACGCCCTCCGAGCCGGGCGGCGTGCCACCGATGATCGCCGGTACGCCACTTGCCAGCGCGACCGCGCGATAGCTCGCCGCATTGCTCAACTCCGCGGACAAGTACTGGGCATTCGCGCCGCCGTCGATGGAAACGAAATTGTTGATCTTCCACGCGACGGTCGGGTTGAAGTTGAAGGTCTTGATCTCCGACTTGATCGCGTGGAAGCGGCCCATCCAGTCGCTGTCCCATTCGGTGCTCGAGCCGAACGGCACATTGCCTGCGAGCCCGACCCATACGCGATCGGTCCAGGCCTCGTAGGAGAGATACAACCCGGGAAGTGCCGCCAGCGTTCCAGCGTCGCCGCCCGTGCGGCCGAGCGAGTGACCAAGACCGAGTCCCGGCGGAGGACACGCAGTCGTTCCGACGTTGGCTCCCACGTAGGGCGCGCACGAGCCGCCGTCCTTGAACTCGGTCGTCGGCTTCACGAGCTGCAGCGTGCCGACGAACTGACCGTCTCGTATCTCCGTCATCCCCGCCGAGTTGAAGAAGGTCACGCTGGCATCTTCAGGGTTTGCAGCCTGCCCCGCGTAGGCATATCCGAGTCCGCTCGCGTTCTGGTCGAAGAGCTGGAAACCCGCCGCGCGCGACGCGTCGTGGACGCCGTACAGTACGACGCCGATCGCCGCCGCGATCGTGCAGAGTTGCGCTTCGTGCTTTTTCAGCGTCGCCTCCTCGATGTCGACGAACCACCACCCGCCACTCAGATTTGACGCTGGCGAGTGAATTCCTGTCGATCCCGCAAGGCGATCTCCTCGTTGTCACCGAGCAAGCGATGCAAGGGTTTGCACGGATTAAAGTAGCGGTGCTGGCATGCGCTGCGCGCAAGCCCTGCACCGATCGATCCTTCAACAAGGGAATTCCATGGGCGCCGATCCTCTGCCGCTCGATAAAGCGATCGTCGCTACGTTGTCGAACGTGACGACCGCGACGCTCACGACCGTTCTGTTGAAGAAGGGGCTGCGCAACGTGTGGATACGCGGCACGCGTCCGTTGCGGCCCGAGCAGGCGCGCGTGGTCGGCCGCGCATTCACGTTGCGCTTTGTCCCGGCGCGCGAGGATCTCGCCACGCCTGCCGCGTGGGGCGCGCCCATCTCGACGCGCGCGGCCATCGAGGCGATGCCGGCCGGATGCGTCGCCATCGTGGGCGCATTGGGGACCACGGATGCGGGCATCTTCGGCGACATTCTCTGCGCGCGCATGCAGAAGCGCGGCATCGGCGCGCTAGTGAGTGATGGCGTGATCCGCGATCTCCCCGGCGTCCTCGCGTCTCGCCTGAACGTCTGGTGTCAGGGCACCGCAGCGCCCTCATCGGTGGCAGGGCTAACCTTCGTCGGCTGGCAGGAGCCAATCGGCTGTGGTGGCGTCGCGGTGTTTCCGAACGACGTCGTGGTGGTCGACGCCGACGGCGCGGTGGTGATTCCTTCCGCGATGCTGGATGCGGTGATCGAGGCCGCCGTCGAGCAGGAACGCCTCGAAGGCTGGATCATGAGCCAGGTCGAGGCCGGCATGGCGCTGCCGGGCCTTTATCCACCCAACGAGCAGAACAAGGCACGCTACGAGGCGTGGGTGCGCGAGCAGTCGGCGCGCGAGAAGAAGTAGCGTCCATGCACATCGCCATTCTCACTTTCGAAGGCTTCAACGAACTCGATTCGTTGATCGCGCTGAACCTGCTCAATCGCGCGCGCCAGCCGGGGTGGCGCGTTACGCTGTCCTGCCCGTCACCCTCGGTCACCTCGATGAACGGTGTGACCGTGAGCGCGCAGTCATCGCTGGCCGATGCATGCGAGGCGGATGCGGTGATCGTGGGCAGCGGCGTGCGCACGCGCGACATCGCTGAAGACAACGCGCTTCTGTCCTCGCTGAAACTCGACCCCGAGCATCAACTCATCGGCGCTCAATGCTCCGGAACCCTGCTGCTCGCGAAGCTCGGCATTCTCGGCACGATTCCCGCGTGCACGGATCTCGTCACCAAGCCGTGGGTGCAAGAGACGGGCGTCGAGGTCCTCGATCAGCCGTTCTATGCGCGCGGCAACGTCGCGACAGCGGGCGGGTGCCTTGCGTCCCAGTATCTGGCGGCCTGGATCATCGCGCGCTTCGCGGGGCAGGCAGTCGCGAAAGGCGTGCTTCACTACGTGGCACCGGTCGGCGAGAAGGACGAGTACGTCAAGCGCGCGATGAACAACATCGCGCCGTACCTCGTGTAGTCTTTTTGAAGATGGTTGCATCGAAACGGATCTCCGCTGCCGCGGCGCTGCTCGGCGCGCTTGCCTGCAGCGATGTCGCCGCCCAACAGCCCTCGCTCGCCGGCTCCTGGGAATGGACGCGCAAGTCGAACGGCTGCGCCGAGCAATATGTCTTTCGCGACGACCGGACGGTGTCGATCAAGAGCGGAGACGAGCGCCTCGAGCGGACCTATCTCATGGCGTGGGCCTCGCAGCCGAACGGCCGGTACAAGGTCACCATGACCACGGTCAGCGACTCGGGAGGGCGCGGCTGCGCCGAGACGGTCGAAGGCAACACCGCGCGCAGCGGCGTCGTCTACATCCTGTTTGGCCGCTCGGGCGAGACGATGCTCGTGTGCAATTCGGAGGCGGGCGCCGACTGCATCGGGCCGCTGAAGCGCACAAACCAATGAACCGCAACATCAGGTCCACGCCATGCTCACGACTCTGCTTTCCGTCGCGCTGATCCACTGGCTGGTACTCATCGTGCCGGGTCCCAACGTCCTGCTCGTGTCGCAGCTCGGTGCGGGCGGCCAGCGCAGGGCCGCCCGCTACGCAGCGCTCGGCGTCACCGTGGTGGCGGTCGTCTGGGCGATGCTCGCGATACTCGGCGTGAGCGCGGTCTTCGCAGCCGTGCCGAAATTGCGCTTCGCGTTGCAGGTCGCGGGCGGCATCTACCTGTGCTGGGTCGCACTGCGCTTGTGGCGTGCCGGATCGACCGCCGGGGAACACCGAGCGATCCGGATGACGCCATGGGCGGCGTTCCGGCTCGGCTTCCTCACCAACATCATGAATGCGAAATCCGCGCTGTTCTTCGGCAGCGTCTTCGCGACGGCATTGCCGCACGAGCCGACGTGGCCGCTGCTCGCCGCGGTCGTCGCTCTCGTGCTCGTCAATGCGCTCATCTGGCACATGTTCCTCGCGTTCGCGTTCTCGCATCCGCGCATCCAGGCGGGCTACGCGCGTCAGCGCGGACTGCTCAACCGCGCGGCCGGTGCCATCGTCGGCGCGTTCGGCCTGCGCCTTCTCACCGCCACCGCAGCCGAGATGCAATCGCACTAGGAGCCATCGTGTTGCTGACTGCAGGTGCCCGCGGCGTCTTTCCCATCGCGCCGACCCCGTTCTTCGACGATGGCCGGATCGATACCGCGTCGATCGATCGCCTGACCGACTTCTATCTCGGCTGCGGCGCCACCGGCGTGACGGTACTCGGGCAGCTCGGCGAAGCGCCCAAGCTGTCGCATGACGAAAGCGTCGCGATCGCGACGCAGATGATTCGCCGCGCGAGCGCGCTGCCGGTCGTCGTCGGCGTATCGGCACCGGGCTTCGCGGCCATGCGCGCGCTCACGCACGACGTGATGGCGCGCGGCGCCGCCGGCGTGATGATCGCTCCGCCGAACACGTTGCGTACCGACGATCAGATCGCGAGCTACTACGCGCAGGCGTCACAGGCGATCGGCACCGACGTTCCCTTCGTGATCCAGGACTACCCGCTCACCTTCTCCGTGCAGATGACGCCGGCGGTGATCCGTCGCATCGTCGCGGAGAGCCCGGCGTGCGTCATGCTCAAGCACGAGGACTGGCCGGGCCTGGAAAAGATCTCCGCGCTGCGCGGCTACGAACGCG
>Ga0335084_10005627_pt1 | contig 12401 bp, 11 predicted proteins | sample Lox_Sample_44_FD_206721 | JGI IMG/M metagenome (GOLD analysis project Ga0335084, IMG submission 206721) | Soil microbial communities from Loxahatchee National Wildlife Refuge, Florida, United States - Lox_Sample_4.4 | ecosystem: Environmental > Terrestrial > Soil > Wetlands | place: USA...
CGGCAGTAGGTCTCCTCGAGGCGCGCCACCCGCTCGCGCAGCGTGCCGGCGGCCCGGCCCGCGGAGTCCGCGACCGGGCGGTCGAGGTCCGCGGCGGAGAGGCCGTGGTCCTCGATCCGGATGGGATCGGCCTGGCGCCCGAGCCCGAGCGGATCGAGGCGCGCGCGCAGGTGCCCGAACTCGCGGTACGCCTCCACCAGGCGATCGACCCGCGCCTGGAACGCGGCGTCGCCGCCGGCGGGCGCGCCTCGAGCCACGCCGTCGGCACGGCGCCGGGGGAACGACTCGGGCGCGGGCGCGGCGTCCGGGGTGCCAGGCAGCCCCTCGAAGTAGCGCCGCCACGCCTCGGGGACCGAGGTGGGATCGCGCCGCCAGTCGTAGTAGAGCATCTCGACGAAGGCGAGATTCGAGGCGTCGGGGACGACCGGGGAAGAGCCGGAAACCGGATACATGAGGTCCATTTCATAACCCGAGATCGGCTTTCCCTCCCGGGGAAACGCCGGGGTGCACGACCAGTGGAGGCGGACCTCATCGAGGTGGCGTGGCAGGACGCCTCGGGCGCGCGGCGCGACGTCTGGCTCTCGCCCGGCGCGGCCCCTCCGGAGCGGGCTTCGGCCGTGGGAGACCGCACCACGGCCGCCGAGGCGATCGCGCGCGCCCGCGGAGGCGAGGGGCTCGTCTACGCCGGCGACTACCACAACGCGCGCCAGCTCCTGTCGGCCATGGCCCGCCGCCTCGCGCGGGGGCACCGGCCCGGCCGGGGGCCGCCCATCTCCGCATTCCGCGCCGACCGGGTGCGACGGGAGGAGGAGGCGCGCGTCCTGTCGCGCCTGGTGATCCCGCTCGCCGGGAACCGCGACGGCTGGACCATCGCGCTGCGCCGCGCCCCCGACGTCGCCCAGGCGTGCGAGGAGGCGCTGGGGCCCGCCCCGGCACGGCGGGGGCTCCTGCCGCTGCGCGATCTGCTCGGCATCATCGGGGCGCACGAGTGGCGCCGCCGGGGGGTCGCGGTCGCGGCGCTGAACGGGCGCGTGCACCCGCACTACGGGGTCTACGCCCCGGTGCGGAGCGAGTACGTCGACCTGGTCGCGGAGGCGTGCACCCGCTGGCCGCCCGCCGGGAAGCGCGTCCTCGACGTGGGCACGGGGACCGGCGTGCTCGCGATCCTGCTCGCGCTCCGCGGCGCGGCCGGCGTGGTGGCGTGCGACCTCGAGGCGCGCGCGGTGGCCTGCGCTCGCGAGAACGCGACGCGCTTCGGCGTCGAGGACCGGGTCCGCGCGGTCGAGGCCGATCTGTTCCCCGGCGCCGCTCCCGACGATCCGGCCGGGCCCCGGTACGATCTGGTGGTCTGCAACCCGCCCTGGATCCCCGGCGCGCCGCACGGACCGCTCGACCGCGCCGTCTACGATCCGGACGGCTCGGTGCTGGAGCGGTTCGGCCTCGGCCTCCGGGCGCACCTCGCGCCGCAGGGCGAGGGCTGGCTCGTGCTCTCGGATCTCGCCGAGCGAGCCGGACTGCGCCGGCCCGGTCACGTCACGGACCTGGCCGCGCGCGGTGGCCTCCAGGTCGCCGACGCCATCTCGACGAGGCCGCGCCACCCCCGCGCGAAGGACGCCGGCGACCCGCTGCACGCGCTGCGAGCCGCCGAGACGACCTCCCTCTACCGCCTGGTCCGCGCGTGACGGCTACGGGGCGGCGAGCGCCGGCGACGGCTCCGGCGCGCCGCAGCGCGGCGTCGCCCGCACCGCCGCGGGGCGAACCGCGAGCGTCCGCGCGCGCGGCGAGCGCTCCTCGAAGCGCCGCAGCACCTCGTCCACGAGCCGCCGCGGCGTGGGGCGGACCTCCAGGCCGTAGCCGAGCCGCAGCATCACCTGCGGTTCGCCGGACTCGCCGATCGCCTGGCGCAGCCGATCGCGCACCTCCCGGACGCCGGTCACCTGGCCGAAGTAGGAGGCCGAGAGCCCGGCCGCCGTCGCCCGGAGGAGGATCCGCTGCATGGCCTCGCCCGAGGCGAGCCACTCCCCCTTTCCGTCCCGGGGGGTCGAGAGCACCAGCAGCGCCTTCGTCCCGATGGCGCGACGGGAGTCGCGGTCGGCCTCCACGCGCCCAGGATCGTGGAACCGCAGCAGCAGCGGGTGCAGGTACGACGCGGCGTCGCTCATGCCGTGGGAGTACCCGGGAATGCCGTCCCGCCGGCTCGTGGCGTTCGGCCGCGTCCAGGCGGCCACCTCGGAGCGGAAGCGAGGGCTCGCCCACTGCATCCGGTCGCCCTCCGCGATCAGCTCCGCCACCGCGCGGCGCTGGTGCTCCTCCACGGGCCTCAGCCACGCTCCCTCGCGCCGCGCCTCGCGCACCAGCGAGGCGATCAGGCCCTCGGGCGGCTCACGCCCGTCGAGCGGCAGCCGGTTGGTCCGGCGGCGCGGGATCGCCTGGAACAGCTCCTCGGCCTCGGGCGTGGTGGCGCGCCGCTCCTCGAGGCGCGCGCGGGCGAGCAGCCCGTCGCGGCGGTGACCTGGCAGGACCTCCATGGACGTCGCGAAGCCGTAGTGCGAGGCGGCAAGCCGGAGGTTCTGCAGCGCCGCACCGCAGGCCATGACGAGCTCCCGGCCGTCCGGGTCCGCTGCAGGAAGGGCTCGCGACGGATCGGCGTACACGCGCACCTCGTCCCCCTCGACCTCGAAGCTCCAGGGCTGGGTGTTGTGGCGCGACGGCGCGAGGACCGCGTAGTGCAGGAGGAAGCGGAGCCGCTCCGCGGGCCCACCCCAGGTGGGAAACGCCCGCTCGACCGCGGGAACGGCGATCTCCGTGGACATGTGGCACTCCGCGTCTGAAGAGGACGAGCTGGGTGCGGGTCCCTTGAGCTAGGGCCTGCCGGACACGCATGGGAGTCCCCGCACGGGAAGGCCCCGAGGGCTGCGCGCGTGGCCTCACCCGACGCGTTAGTCTCAGCCTGCGCCGCCGCGCCGGGGCGCCTCCGATCGAGTCCCCCCGGTCGTACGCGGCGATCGGCCGCGGCGGCGGCCTTCCCGGAGGTGGCCGATCCTCCTCACCGAGCTCGCCGTCGTCCTCGCGCTGGTGCTCGCCAACGGCGTCTTCGCGGGCGCGGAGATCGCCGTCATCGCGCTCCGCCGCACCCGGCTCGCGCAGCTCGCGCAGGAGGGGCACGCCTCGGCGCGCGCCGTCCAGCGGCTGCGCGACATGCCCGAGCGGTTCATCGCGACCGTGCAGATCGGCGTCACCGTGATCTCCGCCACCGCGGCCGCCTTCGGCGGCGCCTCGATGTCCCGCCACCTCGCGCCTCGGGTGGCCCGGGCGGTCCCGGCCCTCGCCCCGCTCGCCGAGGACGTGGCGCTCGGGCTGGTCGTGGCGCTCGTCTCCTTCCTCTCGCTGGTCCTGGGCGAGCTGGTCCCGAAGTCGCTCGCGCTGCGCTCGCCGGAGCGATACGCGCTGTGGGTGGGGCGCCCGCTCCTCGGCCTGGCGCGGATCGCGCGGCCGCTGGTCTGGATCCTGGAGCGGGCCTCGAACCTGGTGCTGCGCCCCTTCGGCGACCGCACCACCTTCGCCGAGGCGCGCCTCTCCGCCGAGGAGATCGAGCAGATGGTCGAGGAGGCGGGGAAGGCCGGCGCCCTCGACGCGGCCAGCGCCGAGATCGCCTCGCGGGCGCTGGCCTTCCGCGACCTCACCGCCGCCGACGTGATGGTGCCGCGCAGCCGCGTGGTGTCGCTCCCGCGCGACGCGTCGCCCGCCGACCTGCGGCGGCTCCTCCTCGAGGAGGGGCGCTCGCGGATGCCGGTGCACGGGGAGACCGCCGACGACGTCATCGGGTACGTCATGGCCAAGGACCTCGCCGCGCTCGCCTGGGAGGACCGGCTCATCGTGCTCGCCGACCTGGTCCGGCCGGTGCACTTCGTCCCCGCGAGCGCACGGGCGGTGCGGGTGCTCCGCGACATGCAGCTGCGGCGCACGCAGCTCTCGGTGGTGGTGGACGAGCACGGCGGGATGGCGGGGATCGTGACGCTCGAGGACCTCGTCGAGGAGCTGGTGGGGGAGATCGTGGGCGAGCGCGAGGAGCCGCAGGCGCTCTACCAGCCCGAGGCGGGCGGGACGGCCCTGGTCCGCGGCGACGCGCCGCTCCGGGAGCTGAACCGGGCGCTCGGGCTGGCGCTGCCGGAGGGCGACGGCTACTCGACGCTGGCCGGCCTGGGCATCGCGCTCGCCGGCGCGATGCCGGAGCGGGGCGCGCGGCTCACCCTGCCCGACGGGACCGAGATCGAGATCGTGGACGCGTCCCCGCGGGTGGTGCGCACCGTGCGGCTCCGCCCGCCCCGCCTCGCGCCCGCCGCCGGCGGCCCCGGCCGGCCCGCGGAGCCGCGCGACGGCGGGTCCAGCCCCCCGAACGCGCCCCCGGGCGAGCCGTGAGTGGCCGCCTCATCCCGTCGCGAGCGCGCGCAGCTCCGCCGTGTCGGGCCGGAGCTTCCCCTTCGCGACGTACCAGCGGAGCGTGTCGCGCACCATGTCGTCGAAGGGCCGGATGGAGTAGCCCAGCTCCCGCTCGGCCTTGGCGCTGGTGACGAAGGTGTAGAGCGCGCTGGCCCGGACGAGATCCACCGTGCCCGCGGGACGGCTGCCGCCGAGGCGCGCCGCCCACCGGGAGGCCACGGCCATCGCCAGCGCGACCGGCACGGGGAGCCGCGTGGGCGGCTTCATGCCGGCCTGCCGGGCCACCCGCGCCATGAACTCGCTCATGAGCAGGTTGTGTCCGCCGAGGTGGTACACCTCGCCGGCGCGGCCGCGCTCCAGCGCCTCGACGTGGCCGCGCGCCACGTCGTCCACGTGGCAGAAGGAGGCGCCGCCCTCCACGTAGGCCGGGATGCGGCGACGCACCACCGCGAGCACGGTCGAGGCAGAGGTCCCGTGCACGTCCCCCGGTCCGAGCACGTACCCGGGCCGAACCACGACGAGCGGCAGCCCGCGCCGCGCCAGGGCGAGGCCGGCCTGCTCCCCGCGGAGCTTCGAGACGAAGTAGTCGATGCCGAGGGCCTCGGCGTTGGAGGGCGCCGCCTCGTCCGCGGCGTGCGGGGTGCGCGAGCCGCCCAGCGCCGAGACCGACGAGGTGAGCACCGCGCGCGAGACGCCGGCGTCGAGCGCGGCCCCCAGCACCACCTCGACCCCGCGGGCGTTCACCGCGAGGAGCGTCTCGCGCATCCCGGGCCTGAGGGTCGCGACGCCGGCGGTGTGCACGACGCCGCCGCAGCCCGCCAGCGCGGCGCGGACCGGCGCCGGGTCGAGGATGTCCCCGCGGACGACCTCCGCCCCCACGCCGTCGAGGACGGACAGATCGGAGGAGGGACGCGCCAGCACCCGCACCGCGTGGCCGCGGCGCGACAGCTCCCGGGCGATCGCCGCCCCCACGAAGCCGGTGGCACCCGTGACGAGGACCTGCACGGCGCCCGTCTACCCCCCTTCGCGGCACTCTGCAACCTGCGGTGGAGGCGCTCGCTCGGGGTCACTCCGCGAGTGGTGACACTCCGCGTGCGATCCGCTACCGTGCGCGACCATGGGATCGCGGGCAGGGACGAGGGTGGATCCGGTGTGGGTCGCGATGGTGGGGGGATTGCTCCTCGCCATCATCGGCGTCGTGGCGATCCAGCTCCTCGTCTGACGGCCGCTCAGATCGTGACGGTGATCGGCGCCTCGAACACGGGCGGCGCCGGCGCGTCGTCCGGCAAGGGCGGGTGGCCCGGCGGCAGGCGCGGGCGGCCCGGCACCGGCGGGTGACCCGGCGGCAAGCCCGGATCCGGCGGCGCGGGCGCCTCGTCCGACGCGGCGTCGCAGCCGAAGCGCGAGCGCATGTGCGCGACGAGCGCGTCGAGCTGCGCGATGGGTTCGGGCCGGCCCGCCTCGAGGGCGCCCCGGAACGCCTCGCGGACCGCCGGATCCTCCATCAGCTTCGCGGACGTCATGTTGTGGCACACGTACGCGGGCGTGAGGCACGCGCGGCGCATGGCGATGTGCCAGTCCACCCAGGTGTGCGGCTCGCACGCGGGCGGAGCGTCCGCGGCCACGGGCGACGCCACCAGCGCGCCCGCGGCGGGGCGCGCGGCGTCCGCGTCCCGCGCCACCGAGACGAAGGCGATGCCCATGGTGCCGAGCGCGAGGAGCACGAAGGCGAGCCGCGCCGTGGCGCCGGGTCGAGCAGGGGTGCCCGCCGCGGGCGCGCCGCAGGAAGGGCAGATGGAGGCGCCTTCGCCGATCGCGACGCCGCAGTTCGGGCAGGCCGTCATGACGTCCCTCCGGGACGGGCGCGCGGCCCGCCACCTCAGGGCGACATAAGGACGCACCCCACATCGCGCCGCGGTCTCGGGAAGCCCCGATGGGTGGAGCCCGTCACTCGCGGAACCGGCGCTCGATGCGGGCGCGGAGGACCTCGAGCAGCTCCTCCGCCGTCATCCCCGCGTCCCGGTCGAGGGCGAAGGCGAGCCGGTGCCCGGCGACGCGCGCGCCGGCCGGGAGCGCGGCGCCCCCGGCCGTCACCCGCACGCGCTCCGGCACGAGGTCCACCTGGTACGGCGCCAGGTACAGCTCGGCGAACCGCCTCCGGACTTGACCGGCGGTGAGAGAGGCCCGCTCGTCGGGCAGCAGCTGGAACCCGAGCGTCGCGCCCGCGAGCCGCACCGGCTGCTCCGCGACCAGCCCCAGCTCCAGCGCGAAGGGCGCCAGCGCCTCGAGCCCCTCCGCCTCTCCGTAGCGCCAGTAGCTCCGCAGGACGGCGCCGCACCCGGGGCAGACGAGCCCGTTCAGCTCGTCGAGCCCGCGGGTGCGGAGCAGGTGGACGGCGACCCCCTCCCGCCGGCAGGCGGCGCACCGCTCGACGGGTCCGAGGGCGGCGAGCACGCCGCGGCCCAGCGCCGCGAACGAGGGCCGCTCCAGGGCGATGCGGACGCCGGCCCCGAGCTCCGGCGCCGCGAGCTGCACGCCCGCGTGCACGTCGTCGGGCCGCGAGCGCAGGCCCACCTCGAGGTGGCGCGGCAGGCGCCCCAGGGCCCGGGCCAGGTCGGGCGCGCCGGGCCACGGGGCGCGGACCAGGTCCCACCGCTCCGCCCAGCCCTCCGCGGTGGCGAGGCTCTCCGGCGGCCGTGGCCCCGCCGCCTCGGCGAAGAACGCCATGAGCGTCAGGGCCGCCTCCCAGGGCGCCGAGGAGGCCGTCTCCTCCAGGCGGCGGGCCAGCTCGCGCGCGGGGCCGGTGGCGCGCTGGCGCTCGAGGTGCGCCGCGCCGCGCCGCACCAGGTCGCTCTCGTCGAGCGGGTCGAACACCCGCCGCGCGCCGGTCGGCCCGCGCTTCACGATCCTGGACATGGCGCCCTTCCTGGCGCGCGAGAGGTCCCGCGCCGCCTTGACGAGCCGGCCGAGGCGCTGGAGCGTGTCCGCGCGCGCGGCGGCCGCCTCCTCCCCCAGCTCGGTCCGCGTCTCCTCGAAGTAGTCCCGGGCCCCCGCCTCCCGCCGCAGGGCCTCGTCGCGCAGCCGGAAGGTCCGCGTCGCCTGCAGGCGGGACTCCTCGCGGCGGAGCGACGCGGCGATCCGCGCGAGGTTCGCGATGCGCCGCTCGAGGTGCTCGAGCCGCTCGGCCTCCGAGAGGTCGCCGGGCGGCTCGCCCGCGCCGACCCTCTCCGCCATCACCTCGAGCGCGGTGCGATCGCGCCGGCCGTACGCGGCGTTGACACGCGCCATCAGCTCCCCGAGCCGCACCGCCTCGCCGGCGTCGCGCGCCAGATCGGGGTGGAGGATGCGCGCCAGCCTGCGGTAGAGCCGCTTCAGCGCCACCGCCTCCGGCTCCACCTCGGGCGGCTCGGCGTCGTCCCCGCCGGCCTGGGTCGGCGGTCCGTCCGCCGGCTCCCCGGCCTCCGCTCCCCCCGCCTCCGCCCACCGCTCCTCCCGCCCGGCGCTCCGCCGCGCCCGGCGGGCGCGCCGGACCCGGCGCCGCGACGCGGGCGCGAGCCCCCCGGCGCGGAACCGCTCCGCCAGCCGCGCCACCTCGTCCTCCAGGGCCTGGAGACGCCGCACCACGCGCTCCGCCTCCCCGAGCTCCGCGAAGGCTGCCGCCAGCTCGCGCTCGTAGCGGCGCGAGAACTCGCCCAGCGCGGCGGTGAGGCTCTCCAGCGCGGCGTCGAGGTCCGTCACCTCCGCCAGCACGGCGGCCAGGCGCGCCTCCGCGGCGGCCACGGGATCCGCAGGGCGGGGCGGCGCCTCGCCCACCCTCGCCAGGGCGCGGCGGGCGGCGAGCGCGTGCTCCTCGGACGCCATCGCCTCCGTTGTACCACCGGCGAGGCCCGGGCCGTACCGCCGCCCTCGGCTGGCGGCGGCCCGCGCCGCGACGCTAGGGCGAGCGGGCGTCCGGGGCGCGCCGCGGCCAGAGCGCCCACGCCGCGTACGCCCAGAGCGCGAAGGCCGCGTACTGCGCCGGGGTGAGCCCGAGGTAGCGCGCGTCCGCGTAGGGCACGTCGCGCGCGCGCAGGAAGTCGAGCAGGAAGCGCGCCGTGCCGTAGAGGAGCGCGAGGAGACCGAGGAGGCGGCCCTTCGCCAGCCCGCGGCGGAACATCCACCAGAGCAGCGCACCGAGGGACAGGAGGACGATGGCCTCGTAGAGGCCGAGATCGTGGCGGGGGCCGTCCGCGAACCGCACCGCGAGGAAGAAGCCGGAGTGGACTCCGGGATGGTCGTGCACGGTGAAGCAGCCGATGCGCGCGATGCCCCAGGCCGTCGCGGTCCCGACCGCCAGCGCGTCGGCGTAGTCGTGGAAGCGGAGCCGCCTCAGCCGGAAGAAGACCACCGCCGCGGCCACGCCACCGGCGAGGCCGCCCATGGACGAGAGCCCCTCCCACACCTTGAGGACGCGGCCGGTCTCGCTCAGCTCCTCGGGGTGGTAGGCGAAGAGGTGGACGAGGTGTCCCACCACCACCCCGGCGATGACGCCCGCGACGGCGAAGTCCACGACGACCTTGGGATCGCGTCCGTCCCGGGCGGCGAGCCGCGAGGCGATCTCCACGCCGGCGAGGATCCCGAGCGCCGAGAGCACGCCGAAGGACTGGATGGTGACGGGCCCGAGCCGGAGGCTGGGCAGCTCGAACCAGGGGATGACCGCGAGCGGCATGGTCCGCTGTCTAGCCCGGGCGCGCCCCGCGCGTCTACTGATCGTATCGGGGGGCGAACCGCCCCCCGAACCCCTGGTCGCTCCGGGCCAGGCTCATCCGCCTGGCCCGGCGCTCGCGCGCGGCGTATCGGGGGGCGAACCGCCATCCGAACCCCTGGTCGCTCCGGGCCAGGCTCATCCGCCTGGCCCTCCGCTCATGCGCCGCGTGTAGGCGGCGTTTCGCCTCGCCGGCGCGATTGACCCGGGCGGCGCCGGATGGAACGATGGCCTCTCACCCGGAGAGCACCGCGATGGACACGTACGACGACGTGCTGAAGGAGGCCGTGAAGCTGGCCAGGCCGAGCCGGACGCCGTGGATCCTGTTCGTCCTCGCGCTGGCGGCCGGCGGGGGCGCGGCGTTCTGGCTGCTCCAGCGCCTCGACCGCGCCCGGTCGGACTTCGCCGCCTCCCAGTCGCAGCTCGTGGACGCGCGCACCCAGCTCGACCGCGCCCGCACCGAGCGCGCCGAGCTGGACCAGCGGCTCGAGAAGATGGAGTCCGAGAAGGCGGACCTCCTCGCCCTCAAGAACGACCTCTCGCGCGACGTCCAGGCCAAGGAAGAGGAGCTGGCGAAGCTCAAGGGCACCTACGACGAGCTGCAGGACAAGATGAAGGCGGAGATCGCCAAGGGCGACGTGCGCCTGTCCCAGTCCGGCGGCCGCATCAAGGTGGACCTCGTCGACCAGATCCTCTTCGACGTGGGAGACGCGTCGGTCGCGAAGCGTGGCGAGGAGGTCCTCTCCCGCGTGGGCGCGGTGCTGGCGCGCTCCGAGGACAAGCAGATCCAGGTGTCCGGCCACACCGACGACTCGCCCATCTCCAAGCGGCTCGAGGAACGCTACCCGACCAACTGGGAGCTGTCGGCGGCGCGCGCCATCAACGTGGTCCGGTTCCTCCAGGACTCGGCGAAGATCCCGGGCCGCCGGCTCGTCGCCGCGGCCCACTCGCAGTACGAGCCCATCTCGACCAACGCCAACCCGAGCGGGCGGCAGCGGAACCGGCGCATCGAGATCCTGCTGGCACCGGCGCTGGAGCCCACCCCGGCGAAGGCGGCCGCGAGCGGCAAGGCCACGGCGGCGAGCGCCTCCGCCGCGAAGGGCGCGGCCAAGCCGCCGGTCAAGAAGGCGGCTGCCAAGAAGCGGTGAGCGCGGCCCGGGTCCCCGCTCCAGGCCGCCGCACCCGACCAGGCGCCGCCCCGGCGCCCCGGCGGCGGTATGCTTCCGGGCGGGCGACGCCGCCGGCGTGGCGAACCCGCGCCGCCGCCGCCCGGGAGGGAGGGCGCCATGGCCACCGTCCCCGAAGCGCTGCGGGAGGCGCTCTCGTCGCTCGCCCCCGGCGCGACCGTGGAGTCGGTCTCGCTGCTCTCGCCGGACGTCCCCGCCGGCGAGACCGAGAAGGCAGTCGGCTACGGGAAGCCGCTGCGCGTCACGCTCCGCGAGACGTCCGGCGCGCGCCGCGATCTCGTGTTCCGCACGGCGTCGGGCAACGAGTTCGGCCACGACCGCCGGGCGGACCGGGCGGAGGAGCTGCTCCTCGCGTTCGACCTCTTCAACCGGATCCCCGCGCACGTGCCGGCGCTCGACGTCGGCGCCATCGCCGCCGACGGCCGGCTGGTGTCGCTGCGCGGCGCGGGCGAGTTCTACCTCGTCACGGGCTTCGCCCGGGGGACGCTCTACGCCGAGGACCTGCGCCGCGTGGCGCGCGACGGCGCCGCCGGGCCGCTCGACCTGGCGCGCTGCGACGCGCTGGTGGCCTACCTGGCGGGCCTCCACGCCGAGAAGCGCGACGACCCGGCCGCCTGGCGCCGCGCCGTCCGCGACCTGGTCGGACACGGCGAGGGGATCTTCGGGATGGTGGACGGCTACCCTCCGGACACGCCGGCGGCGCCGCCGGAGCGGCTGCGCTGCATCGAGGAGCGGTGCCTGTCCTGGCGCTGGCGCCTCCGCGGCCGCGCCCACCGCCTCGCGCGCACCCATGGCGACTTCCACCCGTTCAACCTGGTGTTCGGCATTCCGGGGGGGCCGGACGCCCCCCCGGACCTCCTGGCCGGGGGGCAACCGCGCCCCAGTCCCCTGGTCGCTCCGCTCCAGCCTGGAGCCGAGGCCACGCATTTCACCGCGCTCGACGCCTCGCGCGGCGGACAGGGGGATCCCGCCGACGACGTCACGGCGCTCACCATCAACTACGTGTTCTTCGCCCTGGAGCACCACGCCTCCTGGGCGCACGGCCTGGGCGTGCTCTGGCGCCGGTTCTGGGAGCGGTACCTGGCAGCCACGGGCGACGCGGCGCTGCTGGAGAGCGCACCACCGTTCCTGGCCTGGCGCGCGCTCGTCCTGGCGAGCCCCCGCTTCTACCCTCGCCTGCCCGCCCCGGCGCGCGACGCGGTGCTGGGGCTCGCGGAGCGGGCCCTGGAGGCCGGCCGGCTCGATCCGGCGAGCGCCGAGGCGCTCTTCACGGGGCCCGCGTGAGCGCCGCGGGCGGCGCGGTGGTGTGGGTGACGGGCCTCCCGTCGTCGGGGAAGTCCACCTTCGCGGCCCGGCTCGCCGGACGGCTCCGCGCCGGCGGGCGCCCCGTCGCGCTCCTCGACGGCGACGCGGTGCGCGCGGCGCTGGTGCCGGCTCCGGGGTACGACCCGGCCGGACGCGCGGCGTTCTACGCGACCCTCGCGAACCTCGCCGCGCTGCTCGCGGGCGGCGGGCTCGTCGCGATCGTGGCGGCGACGGCGCACCGACGCGCGTTCCGCGACGCCGCGCGCGCGGCGGCTCCGCGGTTCGTCGAGGTGCTGGTGGACGCCGCGCCCGAGGTCTGCGCCGCGCGCGACGCCAAGGGGCTCTGGGCGCGGGCGCGGGCGGGCGGCGCGCCGGAGCTGCCCGGGGCCGGCGTCGCGTACGAGCGCCCCGTCCGCCCGGAGGTGGTGGCGCGCGGCGGCGAGGACGACGCGGCCGTCGAGGCCGCGCTGCGGCTGCTCTAGATCTCGAGGCCGATGCCGAGCACCACGCCGACCGTGGTGCCGCCCACGTCGTAGGAGCGGTACTGGCCCGCCTGGCCGGCCACGTCCACGGTCACGGTCTTGCGAACCAGGTCCCACCGCGCGAACGGGGTGAGGGACGCGTCGACGCGCAGGAAGCTCACGGGCAGGCGCAGGGTGAGCCCGGGGCGGACGCCGACCGAGGGAAGCCACACGGTCTTCACGTGCGAGGTGTCGAACGAGCCG
>Ga0335084_10005629_pt1 | contig 12397 bp, 11 predicted proteins | sample Lox_Sample_44_FD_206721 | JGI IMG/M metagenome (GOLD analysis project Ga0335084, IMG submission 206721) | Soil microbial communities from Loxahatchee National Wildlife Refuge, Florida, United States - Lox_Sample_4.4 | ecosystem: Environmental > Terrestrial > Soil > Wetlands | place: USA...
TTTCGCTCCGCCTCCACCCGGCGCCACTCCGCCTCGGCCTCGGTGAGCGCCGACTCCGCCTCGGCCAGCGTGTCGAGCACCGAGCTCTCCTGCTCCCCGAGGAGCTTCGCGGCCGTCTCCTCGGCGGGCCGGCGCGCCACGACCATCTTCAACAGGGCGCGGGGGGAGGCCCCGCAGAGGAACGGGTGGAGCCGGAGCGGGGCGACGAGGGCGACCACGGCGTCCTCAGGCGCGCCGCAGCGCTCGCGCCACCGAGAGTGCGCTCGCCCCGAGCCCGATGCCCGCACCGCCGGCGAGCAGCGCCACCACGAGCGGGCCGGGCAGCGTGTCCGCGAGCGTGAGCCGCCCCGCCACCGGCACCGCGACGGCCAGACGGGGAAGGAGGATTCCGTGGAGGGCGAGCAGGGCCAGCACCGCGAGGCCGGCCCCCATGAGCCCCTGCAGCGTCCCCTCGATGAGGAACGGCGCCGAGACGAAGCCGTCGGTCGCGCCCACGAGCTTCATGATCTCGATCTCGTCGCGCCGGGCGAACACCGCCAGCCGGAGCGTGTTCGAGACGAGCACCGCCGTCGCCAGCGCGAGGAGCACGAAGAGCGCCACCCCCGCGAGCCGCGCGCGCCGCACCACGGTCTCCAGCGTCTCCAGCCAGGCGTTGCCGTAGTCCACGTCGGCGGCGCCGGGCACGGAGGCGCGCAGCCGGGCCGCGAGCGCCTTCGCCGCCGTGAGGTCGATTCCGGGTGCCTCCACCTCGACCGCGTCGGGGAGCGCCCCGGGCTCCACGCCGCCGAGCAGGTGGGCCTCGTCGCCGAGCGAGTCGGAGAGCCTGCGCAGGGCGACCGCGGCGGGCACCGCCTCCACCTTCCGGCCCGCGGCGACGGTGGCGGCGGCGGCGCGGGCTGCCGCGAGGTCGGAGCCCGGCGCGAGGTAGACGCTGATGCGCACCTCCCCCGCCCAGGCCGAGAGCAGCCGCTCGGCGCCGCCCAGCGCCGCGGCGAAGAGGCCCGTGGCGAACACCGCCACGAACACGGTGGCGGTCCCCACGAGCGCCACGTACGGGCCACGGGCCATCGCGGAGAGCGCTCGGCGGACGGCCTGGACCGGGCGGCGCAGCACGGAGCGCCCTCTAGGAGGCGGCCCGGCGGACCTGGTCGCCGTCGGAGACCAGCCGCCCGCGCTCGAGCATGAGGACCCGCTTCTTGTAGCGCTCGAGCAGGGTCCGGTCGTGGGTCGCCACCACCACGGTCGTGCCGCGCGCGTTCGCCTGGTAGAGGAGGTCGATCACCTCGAGCGTGCGGTCGGGGTCGAGGTTCCCGGTGGGCTCGTCGGCGAGGAGCAGCGCCGGGTCGGCCGCCAGGGCCCGCGCCACCGCCACGCGCTGCTGCTCGCCGCCGGACAGCGAGGGCGGGAACTTGTCGCCGCGGTGCTCGAGCCCCACCGAGCGGAGGAGGCCCTTCACCCTGCGGCGAATCTCCTTCTCGCCCATGCCGCGCACCTCGAGTGGCAGCGCCACGTTCTCGGCCACCGTCCGGGCGGTGAGGAGCTTGAAGTCCTGGAAGACCACGCCGATGTTGCGACGCACGAACGGGATGGCGGCGGGCCGGATCTTGGCCACGTTCTTGCCGAAGACGAGGAGCTGGCCGCTCGTGGCCGGCTCGTCGCAGAAGATGAGCTTCAGGAGCGTGGACTTGCCCGCGCCCGACGCGCCGGTGAGGAACACGAACTCGCCCTTGTCCACGTTGAGCGACACGTCCTGGAGCGCCGGGCCGTCGCCCGGGTACTCCTTGGTGACGTGGAAGAGCTGGATCACGCCGCGTCGGGATTACTTCCGGTCGCCGAGATCCTCGGCAAGGTAGGAGAGGATCACCTCGTCGAGGCTCTTCTCGCTGATGAGGTCCTCGCCGAAGAGCGTCTCGGCGCCGTCGTTGCGGAGCACCGGCGCCGGACCCTGGCGGGCGGCGATGACCTCCGGAGGCAGCGCCCTCGGGCCGGCGTCGTCCGGCATCTCCACGCCGGCCTGGAGCCGGACCTCCACGCCGTCCGCGTGGATCTGGCCGGGAGCGAAGTGCGCGGCCTTCTCGCCGTACGCCGCGTCGATGTCGTCGTACACGCCGTTGATGAGGTTGCGCAGCATCTCTTTGTGCTGCTCCTCCATCAGCTCGCGCACGACCTGGGCGAGGTTGTCGGCGCCGACGATGTCCGCGTAGGAGGTCTTCTTCGAGGCGAGGATGTTCCCGCCCACGAAGAGGTGCGTGATGATGTGAGGGTTCTCCAGGCCCGAGTCCTCGGTCTGGATGTGGTACATCTTCCCCTTGTGCTTGATGTTGTGGTTGAAGCCCACAACCATCTTCTTCGCTTCGACGGCCATCGCCTCGCGACTGTACCCCCGGCCACGCGGTCCAGCAAGCACGCCACCAGCAAAAGGCCTCTGGGGACGCGCACCTACAAGGTGATCTCCATCAGACGTCCACGTGCTCGGCCGTCTCCACCGGCCGGCCCAGGAAGCGGCCCGCGACCGAGAGGAACCGCGCCGGCGTGTCGGTGACGAGGAACCGGTGGGCGCCCTCCGGGCCCGAGGCGGCTCCCGGGAAGCGCTCCCGCACCTCGTCGGCGATGGCGTGCGCGCTGTCCACCAGGAGGACGCCGGGCAGCTCCGCGGCGATGGCCGACTCGAGCAGCGGGTAGTGCGTGCAACCGAGGACCAGCGTGTCCACCCCTGCGTCCCGCACCGGCCCGAGGTAGCGCCGCACCACCGCGCGCACGACCTCGTCGGCGGGGTCGGTCCAGCCCTCCTCGGCGAGGGGCACGAGCAGCGGGCAGGCGCGGGCGAGCACCTCGGCGTCGGGGCGAGCCCTGCGGATCGCCTCCTGGTAGGTGCCGCTCGCGATCGTGCCCTGCGTGCCGATGACTCCGATGCGGCCGCTGCGCGACGCCGCGGAGGCCACGCGAGCGCCCGGCTCCACCACGCCGAGCACCGGCACGCCGATCTCGGCGCGCAGCGCCGGCAGCGCCACCGCGGAGGCGGTGTTGCAGGCCACGACGAGGAGGTCGATGCCGTGCGTGGCGAGAAGGCGCGCGTTGCGCAGGGAGTAGGATGTGACCGTCTCGGCCGACTTCGTGCCGTAGGGGACGCGGGCGGTGTCGCCGAGGTACAGCGTGTCGGCGGCCGGGACCGCCTCCAGGATCGCCCGCTGCACCGTGAGCCCGCCCACGCCCGAGTCGAAGATGCCGATCGTCGCCATCGGCGCGGAGTCCTAACCCGGGACCGCGCGGGAGGGAAGCGAACACGCCGGGACGGCCGCGTGCCGGAAACGGAACGGCGCGGGCCCCGGAGAGGAGCCCGCGCCCGGGAACGTGCGGCCTCGTCCCGACTACGGGGTCGCGCAGGCGGGTGGCGTGAAGAGGTCGAGGTCGAGCCCAAACGTCCCGCTCTGGTCGGCGCCGTGGTCGAACGGGTACCACAACCCGGCGCCGTCACCCGTGCAGGAGTCGAAGGTGCGCGTCGCGGGCGCGCCGGTGTAGCCCTTCATCCGGATGGTGTAGTTGTCGAGGTCGAGCGCACCGGTGCGGACGAACAGGCCGGCCGCAATCGGGGTCGTGCCGGGGCAGGTGACGGCTGCGACCACGTCCTCGATGGTCGTGCCCGCCCCGTCGACGAGGACGTAGTCAATCTCGGGGTTGAGGGCGACGTCGCAGCTGGCGTATGTGCCGCCCGAGTAGTCGAGGTAGGCGACCACGTCGAGGTTGGCGGCGACGGCGGCGACGTCCACGTAGACGTCCCTCACCCCGCCGGACGGCACGTTGACCTGGACCGACTGGGCGAAGACGAGCGTGTTCACGCCGCCGATGTGCCTCCAGCCCTGGACGCTCACGGTCTGCGTGCCGGAGTCGAGGCCGTCGATGGTGACGCCCTGGACGCCGCCGTACACGCACGCCACCGAGCCCGGGCCGGCGGGCGTGTCGAAGACGATCGTCTCGACGCCGGACTGGGCGCAAGGTCCAGTGCCCGTGCCCACGAGCGTGTCGTCGTAGAAGACCGTCCCGCCCGTCTGGGCGGGCGCGTTGCGTACGAAGTCCCAGTACAGGTTGATCGAGCCCGGCGAGGGCGAGCTGTCGGTCACGATGCAGCCCGAGCCCAGCACTGCGGCGGCGGTCACGGCGGCGAGGCGTCTCATTTGCGTTCTCCTCCAGGCGGCTGGCCCGTGCGGGCCCTGCACGGCATCATTGAGCAACGCACGTGCCACGGGGATCGACGGCAGTTTCGGCCGGTTGATTCAATCTAGAGCCCTCCCGAGGGTGGTGGGAAGACGACGCGCGTGGCGGAGCCCGCACACCCCGCGGGTGCGACATGTGGGGCTTGAGGGGGAGGCAGGTTTCCCCTCCCCGTGCGTTTCCTTCGCGGGCCCCATCCGCGTGCTAAACAGAGCCCTTGCCTCCCGATCTCGACATGAACTCCATCGCCCACCCCGCCGCATCCCTGGCCGTACCGCTGGGCCTTCTCGTGGGCCTTCTCGCCGCACCCTCGGCCGCCCTCGCGGCGCCGCCCGGCGAGGGCCTCGACTACCTCGAGATCGCCCGCAACTCCGGCCCCGTCGGCATCGGCGTGCTCTCGCTCCTGCTCGCCGCGTCGGCGATGTCCTGGGCCATCATCCTCAAGAAGTGGCTCCAGATACGGCGCGCCCAGGACGCCTCGGTCAAGTTCCTGGAGACCTTCTGGCAGTCGAAGCGCCTCGACGCCATCTACCATGCGGCCGAGTCGCTGTCCGCCTCGCCCATCAGCCAGGTGTTCCGCGCGGGCTACGTCGAGCTCTCCAAGGTGACCGCCCAGCAGCAGAAGCAGGCCGGCAACGAGGGCGGCATGTCGGAGGAGCTCGGCGGCCTCGAGAACGTGGAGCGCGCCCTCAAGCGCGCGGCCGCCTCCGAGGTGACGAGCCTGGAGGCGCGCATCCCCTTCCTCGGCACCACCGCCAGCGCCGCACCGTTCGTCGGCCTGTTCGGCACGGTCTGGGGGATCATGCGCGCGTTCCACGACATCTACCGGATGGGGAACGCCAACCTCGCCACGGTGGCGAAGCCAATCAGCGAGGCGCTCATCGCCACCGCGGTCGGCCTCTTCGCCGCGATCCCGGCGGTGGTGGCCTACAACTACTTCGTGGCGAAGATCCGCGTCCTCGACATCGAGATGACCAACTTCTCGAACGACTTCCTCAACATCGTGCGGCGCCACTTCTTCAAGTAGGAGCGGACCGTGGCCTCGACCGGCGGCTCGGGCCGCCAGACGCTCAGCGAGATCAACGTGACGCCGCTCGTGGACGTCATGCTGGTGCTGCTCATCATCTTCATGGTGACGGCCCCTCTCATCCAGCAGGGCGTCGAGGTGAACCTCCCGGAGGCCCGCGCCAGGACCGTCGACTCCCAGGAGCAGAAGCTCGTCCTGTCCATCAAGGCCGACCGGAGCCTCTGGCTCGGCACCACCGAGGACGCCGCGCGCGTGCCGCTCGAGCGGCTCGAGGAGCGGCTGCGCTCCAACGCGCGAGCGCAGAAGGACAGGGAGCTCTTCCTGATGGCGGACCAGTCGCTGCCCTACGGCTTCGTGGTCGAGGTGATGGCGACCGCGCAGCGGGCCGGCATCGCCAACGTGGGCATGATCACCAACCCCAACCCGGCGCGCGTTCGCGAGGGCAGGCGCGAGGAGGCTGGCCCGTGACCATCCCGGTCGCGACGGCGCTCGGGCGCCGCGATCGGTTCTGGCCGGCGGCGACCCTCTCCGTGGCCGTGCACGCGGCGGTGATCGCATGGGCGGTGGTGCAGACCCCTCCGCCGCTCGACCTCGACCGGAAGCCACTCCACGCGCGCCTGGTGCGGCTGGGCGAGGAGAAGCCCGAGAGCTACCTCCCGCGCAAGGCGGAGGAGGCCCCGCCCCCGGAGCCGCCCCCCGCCGAGGCGCCGCCCGTCGTGCCGGAGGCTCCGGCGCCCACGCCGCCTTCCGCGCCCGTTGCGAAGGCTCCGCCGGCCCGGAAGGGCAACGTCCCCGCCGACGCGCGGGGCAGGGCCTCCGCCCTCGGCTCGGCGATGACCAGGGTGCAGCGCGAGGTGATCGCCGAGCAGCGTTGGGGCGACCCCTCCGGCGAGGCCGGCGGCGACTCCGAGGAGTCCGAGGGCGACCGGTACCAGGCCCTGGTCGAGCGCGCGCTGCGCCAGAACTACGACGTGCCTTCCACCATCTCCGACGCGGAGCGGCTCTACCTCTCGGCCACCGTGCTCGTGTTCGTCGAGCAAGACGGCCGCATCGCCCGATGGCGCTTCGAGCACCGCTCGGGCAACCCCGCGTTCGACGCCGCGCTGGAGCGGACGCTGCGCGCGGCCCACCTCCCCCCGCCGCCCGAGGGCCAGCGCGACTCGTACCGCCGGACCGGGCTCCAGGTGACCTTCAAGATATGATCCGACGCCTCGCGTTCCTCGCCGCCGCGCTCGCCGCCACCGCCCTCACTGCCTCGGCCCAGACGCCGCCCGCGCTCGTGGTGGACTCGCCGAACTTCCGACCCGTGCCGATCGCGGTCGCCGACTTCCTCGCCGAGGGCGACGACGCGGCGGCGGCCGAGGCCACCGCGGTGGTCCGCGGCGACCTCGCCCTCTCCGGCTTCTTCCAGGTGCTCGACCCGAAGGGCTTCCTCGCCGATCCCGGCGAGGGGCTCTCGGCCTCGACGGTGAAGTTCGCGCGCTGGGCGGACGTCGGCGCGGACGGCCTGGCGCGGGCGCGGGTGCATCGCGACGGGGCGGACCTCGCCGCCGATTTCGTCCTCTTCGAGGTGCGGGCCGGCCGCGAGTCGCTGCGCACCGCCCTGCGGGCCTCCGAGCCCCGCGCGCTGGGCCACCGCATCGCCGACGCCATCGTCGCGCAGTACACCCGGGAGCCCGGGATGTTCTCGTCCCACATCGCCACGGTCCGCCGCGGCGGCGGCATCTGGGACCTCGTCCTCCTCGACGTGGACGGCAGGAGCCCGCGCGTGGTCCTCTCCGAGAAGAACATCCTCATGACCCCGGCCTGGAAGCCGGACGGCTCCGAGATCCTGCTCACGAGCTGGCGCTCCGGGCGTCCCGAGATCTGGTCCTTCCGGCTCTCGGACCGCACCTTCCGTCGCGCCGTGCCGGTGACGAACGCCATGGGCGGCGTGTGGTCGCCGGACGGCAAGCGCATCGCCTTCACCGCCACCGAGGGGTCGAACAGCGACGTCTGGGTGGTGAACGCCGACGGCTCCTCGCCGCGGAAGGTCACCCGCGAGCCCGCGCTCGACCTCTCTCCGAGCTGGTCGCCCGACGGGAAGCGCCTGGCCTTCGTCTCCGACCGGGCCGGCACGCCGCAGATCTACCTCGTGGACGCCGAGGGGAACGGCAGCCCGCGCCGCCTCACCTTCCAGGGCAACTACAACCAGACGCCCCAGTGGAGCCCGCGCGGCGACCTGCTCGCCTTCACCGGGCGCGACGAGCGCAAGGTGTTCGACGTGTTCGTGGTGGCGGTGGACGGGGGAAAGATCACCCGCATCACGCAGGACCAGGGCCGGACCAACGAGGAGCCGAGCTGGTCGCCGAACGGACGCCTCCTGGTGTTCAAGACCGATCGTGGCGGGACACCTGCGCTGGTGATCTCCGACCCGCGCGGCGACCGCCAGACCGTGGTCGGCGCGGGCCAGGGCGAGCTGACCGCGCCGGTGTGGGGTCCGGTGCGGAGGTGAGCGGCCCTCCCGCCCAGCCCGAGCGCCTGGCGACCATCGACGTCGGGACGAACACCGTGCTCCTGCTCGTCGCGGAGCGGCGCGGCGCGGCGCTCGTGCCCGTGTGCGAGCGGTCCGAGATCACGCGCCTGGGGCGCGGCGTGGACGCCAGCGGACGGCTCGATCCGGCCGCCATCGCCGCCACCGTGGCGGTGCTGGCCGACTTCGCCCGCGAGGCGCGCGCTCTCGGCGCCGCCGAGATCGCCTGCGTCGCCACGAGCGCCGCCCGCGATGCGGCGAACGGCGAGGAGTTCTTCCGCGCCGCGCGCGCGGCGGCGGGGGTGTCGCCGGAGATCATCGGCGGGGAGGAGGAGGCCAGGCTCGTCTACGCCAGCGCGCGCCGGGACTTCGCCCCTCGACGAGCTCCGGGTGAGCGCACGCCCGCCCTGCTCGCCGTGCTGGACGTCGGCGGCGGGTCCACGGAGTTCATCGTGGGCGATCGGGAGGTGCCCGACGTGCGGACCTCGCTGCAGGTGGGGGCGGTCCGCCTGACCGAGCGCCACGTCCGCGGCGACCCGCCGTCCGCGTCCGAGATCGCCGCGGTGCGCGAGGGTGCCCGCACGGCGCTGGCTCCGCTTTCGGCCTGGGCGGGGCAGGTCCGAGCAGCGCGCCTCGTGGGGGTCGCCGGCACGGTGACCACCCTCGCCGCGGTCGAGCAGGCCCTGCCGTCTTACGATCCAGAGCGCGTGCACGGCTCCACGCTCGGGCTGGGTCAGATCGAGGCGCTCGCGTCGCGGCTCGCCGGGATGACGGTGAGGGAGCGCGCCGCGCTCCCGGGCATGGAGCCGAAGCGCGCGGACGTCATCGTGGCGGGCGCGCTGGTGGTGGCGGAGGCGATGAGGGCGACCGGGTTCGACGAGCTGACCGTCTCGGACCGCGGCGTGCGCTGGGGCCTCCTCTACGACCGGCTGGCGCGGCGAGGGGAGTGACTCCCGGTGTCCCCGATCGCCCGCGCCTACGCCGCCCTCGCCTTCGGGCCCGCCTCCTTCGTGTACGAGGCGCTCACCGGCGGCGAGGCCTGGCGGCGCGACTGCCGGGAGATGGCGGCCCTCGTGCCCGGCCCTCGCGTGCTCGACATCGGGGTCGGGCCCGGCACGAGCGCCATCGAGATGACCCGCGCCGATCCCGGCCGCCGCCACGTGGGCCTCGATCGCTCAGCCGCCATGGTGCGCACGGCGGCGCGGCGCGCCTCCCGGGCCGCGGTCGCCCTGCCGCTCGTCCGGGCGGACGCGCTGCGACTGCCGGTGCGATCGGGAGCCTTCGACGGGGCCACCGGCCACAGCCTGCTGTACCTGCTCCCCGACCCGCGCGCGGCGCTCGCCGAGGTCCTGCGGGTCCTCCGGCCGGGCGGAGCGGCGGCGTTCCTCGAGCCGGCCGTGGCCGGGGCGAGCGCTCGCGACGCGCTGCGGGACGGCCCGAGACACCTCGCGGCCATGGTGATGTGGCGGGGGATGTCGGGTCTTCACCGCCGGTTCAGGCAGGACGAGCTGGCGGCGCTGGCCTCGTCGGCCGGGCTCGCGGACGTCGCGGTGCGGCCGGTGCTCGCCGGCTACGGGATCGTGGTGACGGGGCGGCGGCCGGCCTGACGGTCTGCGACCGGTCACGATCTGGAGTCACCATGCTCCTCCGCGGGACACGCGCGCGAGCCAACGGCGAAGCGCGCCAGGGACCCGCGAGCCGGGGAGGGGCCCCGACGCGCTTTGCCCGGCGGGGAGGGGGACGAAGTCCCACGGGCTAGAACAGCCCGATCGTGAAGTGCGGCGCGTACCAGCGCTCGTTGATGGAGGTGTCGGGCTGCACGTTCACGCCCACGTCGAGCGCCGCCGGGCCGATGGGCGTGATGAAGCGGATGCCCAGGCCCACGTTGGCGCGGAGGTCCACGAGCCGATACTTGCTCGGGTCCAGCCAGAGGTTCCCGAACTCGCCGAAGAAGCCAGCCTCCACCGCGCCCCCGAGCGGCACGCGCAGCTCGCCTCGGGCGAGCAGGAAGGCCTCGCCGCCCTCGGATACGGGCCGCTGACCCGCCGCCACCCGGGCGCCCCGATCGGTGCAGCCCACGCCGGTGGGGCTGGTGGCGCAGTGCCTCGCCTCGTTGGAGAGATCCTTGCGGACGTCCTGCGGGATCATCTCCTCCTCGCCGAACCCGCGCATCGAGGACGCCCCTCCCAGGAAGAAGCGCTTCGGGACGATCGTCTGCGAGTTCGGGTCGAGCGGGAAGACGCGGCCCATGCGCAGGGACATGGCGATGACGCTCCCGCCCAGCGGGAAGTAGGCCGAGCCCACCCCCTGCACCTTCACCATGTTGGTGTGGATGTCGCTCCCCGGCAGGATCCACAGCACCTTGCCGCCTCCCTCGCCGAGCGAGCGCGCGTACTCGAGCGAGCCGGAGAGGAGCCAGCCCCGGTGCGGGTGGGCGGGGTTGTCACGGTAGTCGAGCGCCACGGCGGGCCGGAGCGCGTGGAGCGTGGTCACGCCCTCGTCGAAGCGGAGTCGCTCCTGGTCCGCCTCGGTGAGGAAGCCCGCTGCCGAGCTCTTGGCGATGTCGTCCACCTCGAGCTCGTAGTTGAGGGAGAACGTCAGCTTCGAGGTCCCGCCCAGGTCCACGCCGGCGATGGCGGCGGCGCGCCTGAGGTCGTACGCCTTGCGGTGCAGGATCTCGCCGACGAGGTCGGTGCGGACGCTGGCGGGCACGGGCAGGCTGAGGCGCTGGGACTGGAGGCCGAGGTCGGCGCGCCCCTCGATCCGGTCGATGGGGGCCCGGCCCACGAGGTCCTCGCGGTAGCTCCAGGGCGTGTTGAGCGGGTAGTTCACCTTGAGCCGGGCGCCGAGCTCGAGCGCGCGGCCCAGCAGGTTGGGGCGAGCGTACTCGGCGGTGACCCGCGGCCCGTTCGCGGTCGAGTAGCCGAAGCCCTGCGAGAGCGCGGCGTAGGGCCGCTCGCCCATGGCCACCACGAGGTCCTTCACCGCTCCCGGCACGTCCGGCTCCTGGACGTGCAGCTCCACCGATCGGAACACGCCCAGGCGCAGCAGGACAGCCTGGCTGCGAGCCACCGCCTCCGGGTCGTACACGTCGCCCTCGGCCACCTCCAGCGCCTCGCGCACCACGTCGTCGCGGGTGCGGCGGTTGCCGGAGAGCACGACCCGGCCGATGTGGACCTCGGGCCCCTCGTCCACGAGGAAGCGCAGCGCCGCCACCTGCCGCTCGCGGTCCAGCACCTCGCGCGCCTCCACCCGAGCGTAGAGGTGGCCGGCCGCCAGGTAGCGGTGGACGATGGCCGTGCGGGTCTCCTCGACGCGCTCGAAGACCAGCGGGTCGCCCGGCGCGAGGCGCGACTCCTTCGCCAGCACGGCCAGCTCCAGCGCTTGGTTGCCCTCGAAGGTGATGGACTCCACCGTGTAGCGCGACCCCTCGCGAAGCCGGATCGCCACCTCCACGGTCCGCCGGGCCGAGTCGAACGTCGCGGAGGTGCCCAGGTACACCGCCTCCAGCCAGCCCTCGCCCCGGTCGAGGTCCACCATCTTCTCGATGGCCCGGTCCCAGGCCTCGCCGTCCCAGGTCCGGCTCGGGCGTAGCGCGTCCGGCGGAGCAGGCTCGGCCGGAGAGCCGCCCACCGACAGCTGGCGCAGGCGCACGCGGTCGGCCTCGGGCGACGCGGGTTCGGGCGAGTCCTCGTCGAGGTACGCGGCCAGGCGCGCGAGCAGCGCCGCCTCCTCGCGCCGGGTCTTCCCCTCGAACGCCACCCGGGCCAGGCGGTAGCGGCCCCCCTCCTCCACGTGCAGCACGATCACCACACCGGCCGCGCGCGCCCGCTCCTCCACCTCGACGCGCACGAGCCCGTAGCCCCGCGCCCGGTAGAAGGCGCGGATGCGCTCCGCGGCGGCCTCCACGGTGGGCGCGTCGAGCGGTTGCTCGCCGTCGAGGGCGAGCTCGCGCCGGAGCACCCCCGCGTCCACGTCCACGTTGCCGGCGAACGCGAACTCGATGCGCGGCCCCGCCTCGAGCCGCACCTCGACGTCGGCCTCCAGGCCCTCCACGCGAAAGGAAGGCGCGCTCGCGCGAGCCCGGCCGTGACCGGCCTTCCGCAGGGCCACCACCAGCGCGCGCACGTCCGCCGCGAGCACCTCGGCGTCCAGCACGGCGCCCACGCGTGCGCGGAGCGGATCGCCCGCCTCGGCCGACGCAGCGCCCGGATCGCCGGTGAGCGTCACCTTCCGGATGCGGGTCGGCTCGCCGGGGTCGAGCACCACGTGAACCGTCCCGTCCTCGGCTGCGTCCACGCTCACCTTCGCGCTCCGCCAGCCGCGCCGCGACAGCTCCGCCTCCACGGCCGCGCCCGCTGCGGCGAGGTCCGCGTCGTCGAACGGCTCGCCCTGCCGGAGCCGGACCAGGGCGCGCACCTGGTCCACGTCGAGCGGGCTTGGGCCCTCGCCTCGCACCTCCAGCGCCGCGACCCGACGCACCGCCTCGGCCTCGACGGAGAGCGCTACCCAGCGGCCGCCCTCCCTGGCCCACTCGGGAGGCGCCTGCGTCGGGGCCTCGCGGACGGTGATCTGCCGGTACCGGCCGGTCTGGTAGAGGCGCTGCACCGTTCGGCGCAGCGCGTGCGGCGTCACCGGGTCGCCAGGTG
>Ga0335084_10005630_pt1 | contig 12396 bp, 10 predicted proteins | sample Lox_Sample_44_FD_206721 | JGI IMG/M metagenome (GOLD analysis project Ga0335084, IMG submission 206721) | Soil microbial communities from Loxahatchee National Wildlife Refuge, Florida, United States - Lox_Sample_4.4 | ecosystem: Environmental > Terrestrial > Soil > Wetlands | place: USA...
GCGGCGCCGCAGGCGCTGCAGGTTGTTGGGAGTGAAGCGCAGGAGCCGCGCGTCCTTGGCCACGTCGACGTTGGCGCTGCGCTCGCCGGTGAACAGACCCACGTCGCCGATCACGTCGCCGCGCGACGACGAGCGCAGCTCGATCGGCCCGGTCGGCCCGTCCTTCCAGACGCGCAGCGCGCCGTCGACGATCACGTACATCTCGCGGTCGGTCTGGCCCAGGCGCATGAGCGGCTCGCCCTCGGGCACGCTGCGCAGGTTGGCCATCAGCGCGACGATCCGGCACTGCGCCTTGCTGAGCCCGCGGAACAGCGGGATCGCGACCTGCGGGTCGTCGCCCAGGTCGAGCGTGAGCGTGTCCCAGAGAGTCACGATGCGCAGGCCACCGCACAGCGCCGGCGTGAGCGTCATCTCGACCAGCACCGAGAAGCCGAGCGTGAACGCGCCCATGCCGCCCACCTGGCGGTACGAGAGCAGGTCACTCCACGACAGCATCAGGAACCCGACGCACAGCGAGATCGTCGAGTACAGCACGGGCCGGCCCACCGAGCGCAGCACCGAGATGGTCGCGCGCCGCTCGTCGGCCAGGCGCTTGGCCTCGGTGTTGAAGCGCGCGAAGTAGTGGATCGTGTCGTCGATCGCGACGCCCAGCGCCATGGGCGCGATGATGCTGGTCGCGAAGTTGAGGGTGATGCCCGTGAGTCCCAGCGCGCCGAAGTACACGGCCACGGGAATCACGTTGGGGAGCAGCGCGACCACGCCCAGGCGGAACGACAGGAACATCACGCACAAGAGCGCGTAGATCATGATCAGCGCGCCGATGATGCTCTGCACCTGACCCCAGATCAGGTTGTCGACCACCTGGGTCATCAGGATCGAGTTGCCCGTGACCTGGCCGTGCAGCCCCGGGGGGAGCTGCTTCAGCCGTGTCTCGATGCGGTTCACGAGCGACATGACGAGCTCGGTGTCGAACACCGTCGAGCGCACCTGGATGTTGGTGAGCTGGTAGCGCGCGTCGACGTAGCCCTCGAGCTCGTCGCTGGCGCCCAGGAACAAGAGCTGTCCGGTCAGTCGCTCGGTCTCGGGCACCGAGAGATAGCCCGGGTCGTTCTCGTGGAAGGCGCGGTTCAAAAGCTTCACGAAGTCGACCAGGCCCGTGCAGCCGCCGATCTCGGGCTGGTCGTCCAGCCAGTCCTGGAGTGACTCGAGCGCGCGCAGGTTCTCGGGCTGCTTGAAGTTGGCCTCGCCGTCGGCCTGCACGACCACCTGGAAGGCGTTCGCGCCGTTGAGCTTCTCGTTGACCGCGTCGAAGTCGCGGCGCTGCTGCGCGCGCTCGGGCAGGAAGCGCAGGCTCTCGTTGCCGACCACGAGCCGCGTGGCCGCGACACACGAGAGCACCGAGACCATGGCCCAGAAGAAGTAGATGGCGCGCTTGTTGCGCAGGTCGAACTCGGCCAGGCGCACCATCAGCTGACCGAAGAAGCTCTCCTCGTCGGCCTCTTCGGCACGCGCGAGCCGGCGCGGCCGGCCCAGCACCGAGAGCAGCGCCGGCGTGAGCGTGAGCGACACGATCAGGGTGGCCAGCACGCCGACCACCGACATGTAGCCGAACTCCTGGATCGCCTTGATCGGCGTGAGCACCTCGGAGTAGAAGCCGGCCGCGGTGGTCCCACCGGTCAGGAGCGCGGCGAGCGTGACTCCGTGCAGCACGTGGTGGACCGCGTGCGCGGAGCTCGAGCGGCGGTCCTCGCGCAAGACGTCGTAGTACTCCGAGATCACGTGCACCGAGTACGCGACGCCCAGGATGATCAGCATGGGCGGCACGAGCACGGTGGTGAGCGTGAGCTCCTTGCCCAGCCAGGCCTCGAAGCCGAGCGTCCAGATCAGCGCCACGAACACGGCCAGGAGCGGCAGGAGGGTGCCGCGCAGCGTGCGGAACGAGAGCGCCAGCACGATCGCGAGCGCGCCGACCACCATCGGGATCGCGTCGCGCAGATCGCCGAGCTGGTAGCGCACCTGCGCGACCTTGAGGTGCGGCCCGCCGGTCACGTACACGTTGACCGGGCCGGCCTCCTCGCGCGCGATGCGGTCGATCTCGTCGTCGATGCCCTTGTCGATGAAGTCGCGGTCGGAGAAGTCGAGAAACTCGACCACGATGGCTGCGGTCTTCGCGTCCTTCGAGATCAGGTTGCCCGCGTAGATCGGGTTGCCCAGCGCCTCGTGCTTCAGCGTCGCGAGCTGCCCCGGGTCGGTGGGGATGTCCTTCACGAACGGCCGGACGTCGATGCCGTCCTCGGTGCCTCGCACGTTGGCCACGTTGGTGATGGCCACGACGTGGTGCACGCCCTCGACGCGCGCCAGACGGTCCGACATGCGCTGAATCCGCGACAGCACGTCGTGCGTGAAGATGTCGTCGGCGGAGAGCGCGACGACCATGGTCTCGTCGCTGCCGAACGCCTTGCGCACGTAGTCGTAGAACGTCCGCCCGGGCTGGTTCTCGGGCAAGAGACGGTTCGTCGACATGTCGACGTCCAGGCGCAGCCGCCGGTGTTCGAGGTCGACCAGCGGCGCCGCCAGGAGCACCGTCACGGACGCGATCGCGGCCAGCACCCACCAGGGGTGGAACGCGATCAGGCGGAAGGCTCGTTCCAAGCGCTCCTCCCTCTATAGTGGGCGCTCTTTCGAGCGCCCACTATAAGGGAAGTTCGAGCGACTCCGCGTTACGGGTTGACCGTGAGATCGACACCCAGCCCGAAGCCGGAGTTGTCACCCCAGGTCAGCGAGTCGGGGATCGGCGCCACGATCAGGTACTGAGCGCCGGCCGGGACCGTCAGCGTCGCGCCGCTGGTGACCGCGAAATCCTGCGGGATGTCGGTCGGGACCGAGGTGCAGATCGGGAAGATCAGACACTTCAGATACGAACCGGTCGTGACGTTCGTGCCCGCCTCGATCGCGCCCGGAATGCGGTTGCGCTGGTTGTCCTTCTTCACCTCGTTGGTCGAGCTGAACACCGCGCCCACCTTGGTGGCGTTGCCATCGCGCAGCTCCGTCTTGTCGTCGTAGGTGCCGACGCGATCGATCCGGAGCGTGCTGCCCGGCGCAGCGCCGAGGTCCGCCAGCTTGATGATCGTCGGCGGCTGCGGGTGGTCGACGCCGCCCGCGAGCAGGTAGCTGCCCTTCGAGTTCACGCCGTAGAACAGGTCGTTGCCCTCTTCCGCGAAGTGCTGCGCGCACCCGCCGCCGATCGGATCGAGCGTGAGAGCGGGATCGAACACCGGCGCCGTCGACTCGTTGGTGACCGCGATGCTCAGGCTGAACGTCGCCGGCGCGTCGAGGATGGTCGTGTCACCCACGAACGACGCGCTGGTCGCGAACAGGCCGTCGGAGTTCCCAGTGACTGCCGCGTTCAGGAGCTGCGAGATCCCGACGCCGTTCAGCGGGAAGGTCGCCTGCTGCGAGATCGGCGACGGTGGAACCGCCAGGAGATCCGCGATGCGCGCGGTCGCGAGGATGTTCAACCCGATCGTCGTCGAGCCCTTGCTGTTCAGGATGTCGAGGTTGATGGTGCCGCTCGACGGGTTGGCCGGGCTCTGCCAGATACACACGTAGCCGAGCACGCCCTCGCCGAGCCCGGCGATCCGGATGTCGTCCACGTTCACGGTGCCGTTCACCGGGCCCGGCAGCGTGCTGGTGTCGAGCACGATCCGCCCCAGGAAGCCGCCCTGGAGCTCGGTGATGTTGAACACCGCACCCGCCAGCGCGTCGGTCGTCACCTGACCCGAGCTCTGGTCGCCGATGATCTTGACCCAGCTCCGAATGGTCAGATTGCCGCAGCCAGTCGCCATCAGCGCAGCCGCGCAGACAGCCAAAGTCACCGCTCGCATACGAGCCTTCATGCGAAGTCCCTCCTGCGGGCTTTTTACACGAGCGATTTCTGAAAGGGAAGAAAAAAAGAAGACGAGGTTTTCAATAAAAGTTCAGAAGCCCGTTGCTCGCAGAAGTAGCTCTCGCATCATGGGGCGGAGCTGCGCCAGCTCGGTCTGGCGGCCCTCGCTGTAGTAGCGGATCGAGAGGCCCTCGATCCCGGTCAGCACAAGCTCGATGCGCGCCCGGTCGGGCGGGTGGGTCATCGCGCCGCTCGCGTGCATCTTATCGAGCTCGCTCACGATTCCGTCCGCGATCAGGTTCACGCAGCGGCGTCGCTCGGCGCGCACGCGCTCGCCTGCCGGGCCGCCCAGGCGCTCGAAGTCGATGGTCGTGGCGGCGGGGAATCGCTCGAAGAACGCCTGCAGCGCCTGGTCGCAGCGCTCGACCGGACCGCGCGTGCGCTGGGCGATCTCCATCAGCCGGGCCACGAACCCGCGTGCCTGGGTCATGAAGATCTCGGCGACGAGCTCGTCCTTGGACTCGAAGTGGTCGTAGAACGTGCGCGACGACATCCCGGCTTCCCCGACGATGTCCGACACGGTCAGCTTCTCGCCGTTGGTGCGGTCGAACGCCCGGATCGCCGCCTCGACCAGCCGCTGGCGCTGGCCCGCGCGCGGGAGCGGGGGCCGGCCGCGCGGCCGCTTCACGGGGGGCAGGCTGGGCTCGTTCATGGCGCGTCCACCATACCGCGCTTCGAGGCGATGGTGAAACAGCCCGGGCCGAGCGCGCGTGAGAGCGCTCGCGGAGCCAGCAGCGCGGCGGAGACCCCGAAGGCGATCAGAACCACCGTGAGCGCGTAGTCGCGCGCACCGCCGGGGGTCCAGATGGTGAACAGGTAGTGACCCACGGCCGGGAAGCCGAGCGCTGCCACCAGGGGCATTCCCGCGATCAGCCCACGCCAGCTCCGGTCGAGCCTCGGGAAGGCCCACGCCAGCGCGAGCCAGACCGCGAAGGTGATGGCGAGGTCGGGCAGGAGCGCCTGCAGCGCGATCAGCGAGTACACCGTGGCCAGCGCCTGGCGCTGCACCGGCGCGGGCAGGTTGCCGTTGGCGATCACGCTGGGGACGAGCAGCACGCTCGCGAACAGCGCGAAGCCGGCCAGCAGCATCCCCGCCGAGACACACAGCCAGACCGACGCGCGCAACAGCCAGAGCATGCCGCTTCCGCCTACCGGCAGTGTCTGCCGAGCTCGCTCACCTGGAAGCTGCGCGGGTCGACCTGACCGTCGACCTCGAGGTCCTCGACCGCGATCACGGTGCGCGTCTGATCGCGCACGTCCTTCATCTCGACCTCGGTCGGCGCGTGGATGCCGTTCTCGGAATACATGGCGTCGGGCTTGGCGACCAGCACCTTGCGCAGGCGCTCCGTGCCCTCGTACGACTCACTCTTCAGCACCACGCAGGTGTCCTTGTCGATGAAGTTCAGCACCTTGGAGTACGCCGACGCCTGCGCGTCGGTCGGCTTGGACTGCACCACGTAGACGGCGCGCCCGTCGAGCGTGTCGTCGGGCAGGCGCTCCGTCGACTCGGGTCGGTTCAGCTGCATGAAGCGCTGCATGTCCTCGTAGGTGAAGTCGGTGCCGAAGAGACTCCCGCCCGCGCCGTCGCCCGAGACGCGCTTCGCCTTCCGGAACTCGGTCGTGTACAGGAAGTTCTGCGGCGGCTCGCCCTTCACCTCGATCGACAGCACCTCGGAGCCGCGCATCTCGGGCGGCTGGCTGATGCACAGCTTCCCGCGGCGCGTGCCGTCCTCCATGGTCGTGGCCAGGATCTTGCCGCGGAACTCGCGCGAGCCGCCGATGCGGTCGTAGGAGGTGAAATGCACCGTCTGCACGCTCGACTTCTTGGGAACGTTGCGCTTCAGGCAGTCGCGCACGGCCGCGATGTCGTTCTGCGCCCCCGCGAGCGGCGCAAGGAGGACGAGAAACAGCGCCGCAACCCACCGGTTCACCATCGGGCTGCCATCTTAGCGGAAGGCCGGATTTGTGAGGGCCGAGCGCAGGCCGACCGCAGCACTGGCGACGGGATGGCCGCGAAGGTAAAAAGCAAGCCTCCGGGGGAGGTCGCGTGAGAGGTGAACCGCACGTCGTGCGGCCGCGCATGCTCCTGCGCGGTCGACTCACGATCGCCGCGGGCGTGTTGGTGTTGGTCGTGGTCGGGTGGGCGCTCGGGCCCAGCGAGCGCGGCATCGCCGCTACCCACGGCCGCCCGGACGGCCTGCCCGAGGTGAGTGCGCTGCCGCACGGGGCGGATGCCGACGGCGAGCCCGGGAACCCCGACGCGGCCGAGCCCACGCTGCCCGCGCCCGTGCCGCCACCGGCGCGCCCGGCCGAGCCGGCGGCGCCGCCCCCGGCTCCGTCGGCCAGCGCGCGCAACGCCCCCGAGGCCGTCCTGCGGCGCGTGCCGATCCCGCCGCCCGGCGGCGTGGGGCGCGGCGTGCCGAAGCTGGTCGCGGCCGGCGCCTCGCTCCAGGTGACTCGCGGCCAGCGCATCGTCGAGAGCGTGCCGGCCTCGCCCGAGAACGGCATTCCCGGTCCGCTCAAGGTCGAGTACACGCTCGACGCGGGACTCACCGACGCGGTCTACGACATCTTCGCGCGCGGGCGCGTGAAGCTCGGGCTCGCCGTGGTGCTCGACCCGGCGACGGGCGAGGTGCTCGCCTACGCGGGCACCGACCCGCGGCGCATGCCGGCGAGCGAGCTCTACCCCGCGGCCTCGCTGGTCAAGGTGGTGACCGCCTCGGCCGCGCTGCAGAACGTGCCGGGCGTCGCCAACCGCACGTGTCACTTCGTGGGCAGCCCCTATCGACTCACTCCTGCGCGGCTCAACCCGCCCTCGCGCGGCACCGAGATCACGCTCGAGCGCGCGCTCGCCACCTCGAACAACCAGTGCTTCGCGCAGCTCGCGGTGAACGACCTGGGCACGAGCCGCCTGCTCGAGACCTTCCGGCGCTTCGGCCTCTTGCAGTCGCCGGGCCCCGGTCACTCGCCCGGCGAGGCCGACGAGCCCGACGGCGACCGCTTCGCGCTGGGCAAGCTCGGCTGCGGGCTCGCGGGCCTGCGCATCACGGCGCTGCACGCGGCCGAGATCGCCGCCACCCTGGCCACCGGCAAGCGCGTGGCGCCGCACTGGATCGCGCGCGTGACCGACTCCGCGGGCCGCGAGCTCGCGCTGCCAGCGCGCGGCGGCCCGGAGCCGGTGCTGCCCGCGGCCACGGCGGAGCAGCTGCGCGACATGATGGTCGAGACCACGCTCTCCGGCACCGCGCGCCGCGCCTTCCACGGCGTGTACGGCCGGCCGCTCCTGCGCGAGATGACGATCGCGGGCAAGACCGGGAGTCTCTCGGGCAAGGCGCCGCCCGGCCGCTACGAGTGGTTCATCGGGCTCGCGCCCGCCGACCACCCGAAGATCGCGCTCGCGGTGCTGGTGGTGCAGCAGCGCCGCTGGCACACGACCGGTTCGATGGTCGGCGCGCAGATCTTCAACGCGATCTTCTGCAGCGGCGGCGTGTGTCGCGTCGACCGCGCCGACCAATGGCTCTCGGCGCGGACTTCTTCCCGGCGCAGCTTCGATTGAGGTAGCATCGCCGCGTGCCCGTCGAGGAAGGCAAGAAGGCGCCCGCGTTCACGCTGGTCGACGCCGACGGCAAGAAGGTCAAGCTCGCCGACTACGCGGGCAAGAATGTGATCCTCTACTTCTACCCGCGCGACGACACGCCCGGCTGCACCAAGGAAGCCTGCGGCTTCCGCGACCTGTGGGGCGAGATCGGGAAGAAGAACACGGTGGTGCTCGGTGTCTCGCCCGACGGCGGGCCGGCGCACCAGAAGTTCCGCGCCAAGTACAAGCTGCCCTTCCCGCTGCTCTCCGACCCCGATCACTCCGTGATGGAGAAGTACGGCGCCTACGGCGACAAGGTCCTGTACGGCAAGAAGACCCGCGGAGTGATCCGCTCGACCGTCTGGATCGGCCCCGACGGCGTGGTGCGCAAGCACTGGAAGCGCGTGCCCAAGGCCGACGAGCACCCCGCGCGCGTGCTGGAAGCGCTCGAGGCTGGAGGCGTCTGAGCTGGAGGCCCGTCGCGCCCGAAGGGCGCCCGCTCGGCGACGGACGGCGGGGATCGGCTTCGCGTTCTAGCGAGTCACTCCGGCACCGGGAAGCCGAACAGCCGCGCGGCGTTCAGTCCGAGCACCTTGGCGCGCTGGCCGTCGGTCAGCGCGCCCATGGTGCGCTCGATCGCCGCGGCGGAGTGCGGCCACGTGCCCTCGTGGTGCGGGTAGTCGTTCGCCCACAGGAAGCAATCCTCCAGGCCGAAGCGCTCCATCAGCTCGAGCCCCGGCGGGTCCTCGCCGAACGACGCGTAGCCCTGCCGGCGGAAATACTCGCTGGGGAGCGACGGCAGCTTCGGGAAGGCCCACATGTGGTGCTTGTGGTAGCCCTCGTCCATGGCGACCAGCGCCCAGGGCAGCCAGCCGATGCCCGCTTCGATGGTGGCGAAGCGCAGGCCCGGGAAGCGCTCGAGCACGCCGGACGCGCACAGGTTCACCACCGGCTCGACGGTGGGCGAGAGTGAGTGCGCCACGTAGTTGATCACCGCGCCGCCCGCGCCCTTGGCGGCGCGCGGGTCGCGGCCGGTCGAGATGTGGAACGTGATCGGCTTGCCCGTGGCCTGCACGCAGGCCCAGAGCCGGTCGAACTCCGGCAGGTTGTAGTTGCGCCCCTCGGCGTCGTGCGCGCCCCAGTTCGGCTTGCACGGCAGCGTGAAGCCGCGGAAGCCCAGCGCAGCGGTGCGCTCGATCTCGGCGATCGCGCCGTCGAGGTCGCCGGTGGCCACCGCGGCCATGGGAGACATCACGTCGTTGTACGGCCCGAACACCTCCCACGCCCACTGGTTGTAGACGTGGCACATGGCGTTGGCGAACACCGGGTCACTCGTGGCCCACATCGAGAGACCCTTGTTCGGGAAGATGACCTCCGCGTCGATGCCGTCGGCGCGCAGGTCGCGGAGTCTCTCGACCGGGTCGGCGCCGGCCTTCGAGCGCAGCAGATCCTCGCCCTCGAAGCGCGACTCGCGCAGCTTCTGCGGGCGGAAGCCTTCCATCACGCTCCAGCGCACGCCGTTCGCGTCGACCTCGATGCGCGGCAAGCGCTCGCGGTACCGGGCGTCGATGCGCTCGCGCCACAGGCCCGCCGGCTCGTTCGCGTGCGTGTCGGCCGAGACCATGAAGTACTTGTGCGGGTCGCCGGCGCGCGCGGTGCGCGGCCAGCCGGCCGGGCCCGGGGTCTCCTGGCGCCAGGCGTTCGGGTCGGGAGTCACTGCTTGCGTGCTCATGCCGTCCTCCACTGGACCAGAGTGTAGTCGCCGTGGTCTTCGAACACCGGCTCGACCTCGGCGCCGATCCGGACCGGCGCGCGCGGGTCGCCGGCCAGGTTGCCGATCATGCGGATGCCGCCCGCGCCCGCCAGCTCGACCAGCAGCACCACGTAGGGCACGGCGCCGACCAGCGCCGGGTGCACCGGGTGCCAGACGCGCTGCCAGGAGAAGATCCGCCCGCGGCCGGGCACGTCGCCCCAGCCGACCTCGAACGAGTGGCAGGCGTGGCAGATCCACTCGGGCGACCACTGCCAGGCGCCGCACGCGTTGCAGCGCTGCGCCACGAGCTGGTGCCGGCGCGCCGCGTCCCAGTAGGGCCGGTCGAGGCCGTCGGGCGACGGCGCCGGCGCGGGCAGGCCTTCGGGCAGCACGGGAGTCACAGGGTGTCTCCCGAGCCCAGGATCATGTCGCTCACCGGAGTCACCATGGGCCCGGACGCCACCAGTGACACGCGTGCGCCGGGCACCTGCGCGCTCGACGTGCCGCGCACCTGGCGCACCGCCTCGAGCTGCAGCTCGAGCCCGTGCATGTAGCACTCGGCCAGGTTGCCGCCGCTGGTGTTGAGCGGCAGGCGCCCGCCGGGCGCGGAGAAGTTCTCGAGCGTGCAGAACTCGTTGGCCTGCTCGTAGCCGAAGAAGCCGTGCTCGACCAGGCTCATGACCACGCCGCCGGTGAAGTTCTCGTAGCTCTGCACCACGTCGACGTCGCCGGGCGAAACGCCGGCCATGGCGTAGAGCCGCGGCGCCACGGTCTTGAAGCTCGCGGTGGCGTAGTCGGGGTTGTTGTGACTGCCCGCGCCCGCGCGCCGCTCGGAGCCGGCCGCCGCGCCCAGCAGGTACACCGGCGGGTGTCGCCCGTCGCGCGCGCGCTCGGCCGACACCAGCACGAGCGCCGCGGCGCCGTCGTTCTCGAGGCAGCAGTCGTACAGGTGGAAGGGCTCGGTGATCCAGCGCGAGGCGTCGTAGGCCTCGGCAGTGAGTGGCCGGCCGTACATGACCGCGCGCGGGTTGGACTGGGCGTGCCGGTAGCTCGCGAGCGCCACCGCGCGGAACGCCTCCTGGCGGATGCCGTGCTCGTGCATGAGCCGCATGGCGCGCATGGCGAACATCTGCGCGGGCGACATCAGCCCGTACGGCAGCCAGAACGCCGGCTCGCCCGCCACGCGCTCGCGCCGCGCGCCCGCGCCGAAGCGCCCGAACTGACCCTGCGCCAGCGCCCGGTACACGACCACCACGTCGGCCAGCCCGCTCGCGATCGCCGCCGCGCCGTTCGCCACCGCCGCCGAGCCGCCGCCACCCCCGCCGCCCCACTGCATGTTCGAGAAGCGCAGCTCGCGGCAGTCGAGCGCCGCCGCGATGCGCGACGGCTCGTTGCGGTCGTTCGAGTACGACGCGAAGCCGTCGACCTCGCGCGGGTCGATGCCCGCGTCGGCGCACGCCGCCAGGATCGCGCGCAGCCCGAGCACGAACTCGGGCTCCTTCGCCTCACCGCGCTTGGAGTACTCCGACTCGCCGATCCCGGCGACCGCGACCCGCCCGCGAAGCGACCGCGCGCTCATGGCCGCGATCATCCCACGCGGGCGGGAGCGGGTTCCAACCCGCCCGGCGCCATGCCGCGACGGCCAGTGACAAGGCGACGAGCAGGGCGATTCCCGGCTCGGGCAGCGCGCCGTAGACCAGGTTGTCGACGGCGTAGAAGCCGGGCTCTTGGTGGAGCCACTCGACCGACGCGATCTGCGCGCCGGGCGCAGCCAGTCCAACGAACAGCGGGTCGAGGCTCTGGTTCGACACCGGCACGAAGACCGAGTCGATCACCTGGTGGCTCGCGTCGAAGGCGATCATGGTGACTCCGGCCACGTCGGTGAAGGGGCCGAGGTCGAAGATGAACGCGCCGACGGCCTGCACGGGCTGGTCGAAGCCGACGGTGAGATTGGTGTAGCCGTCGGGGAACACCGCGCTCGGCGGGCCGGACAGGTTGGCGAGAGCCTGCTGGCCGAACTGGTCGTAGAACGGGCTCAGGGTGCTGAAGACGAAGGTCGCGTTCTCGTTGAACTGGTCGAAGTGGACCCCGGGGATGTCACCGGGGACGGCCGTCGTGCCTGTCTCGAAGTCGATCACCGGGTCGCCGGGCGCGAACGCGTCGCGGCCCACGAGCGCTGCGGCGGCAGGCAGGGCGAGCCAGCCCAGCAGCGCCGACAGCAGGCCCACTCGAACGCAGCTCACTCGCGCCATCAGCCGATTGTGACAGCGCGAGAGCTACGGACTCAATGACTTTCTCGGCGCTGACTACAGCGCGAGCTGCTTCGGCGGTCGGACCACGATGTCGGCGATGTTCACATGACTCGGGGCGGTGACTGCGTAGAGCACGGCGTCGGCCACGTCCTCGGGCGCGCCGAGCAGCTGCTTGAGCAGCGGCTGGGCCTTCTCCAGCACCTCGTCGGGCAGCTTCTCGCCCTGCTTCACCTCGACCGAGAGGCCCGAGGCGCCGACGATGCCCGCGAGCACCTTGGGGTCGAAGTTGCGCCCGAAGTTGGTGGCGATCGCGCCGGGCATCACGTTCACGACCCGGATCGGGTCGTCCTCGAGCTCCTTGCGCAGCGTGGCCGAGATGCAGTTCACGGCGTGCTTGGTCGAGCCGTACACGCCCGAGTCGGGGCGCTGCGCGGCGATCGACGAGATGTTGACCACGTGACCCGACGCGCCGCACGCGCGCATGGCGCGCACCGCGGCCTTGCAGCCGACCAGCAGCGCCAGCACGTTCGTCTCGAGCATCGCGCGCCACTCGTCGGGGTCGCCGGACAGGATCGGCGCCGGATAGGAGAGGCCGGCGTTGTTGACCATGACGTCGAGGCGCTTCGTGTCGCGCAGCGCGCGCTCGACGAGTGACTCGACCTGGCGGGGATCGCGCACGTCGACCGACACGATCGTGGCGCGGCCGCCGTCGCTCTCGATCTGCTTCTTCGAGCCCTCCATTGGCTCCTGCGAGCGGCCGGCGAGGAACACGTGGGCGCCCGCGGCGCCCAGGCGCTCGGCGATGGCGCGGCCGATGCCGCTCGAGGCCCCGGTCACGATGGCGGTCTTGCCGGCGAGGGGTCGGGTG
>Ga0335084_10005631_pt1 | contig 12396 bp, 11 predicted proteins | sample Lox_Sample_44_FD_206721 | JGI IMG/M metagenome (GOLD analysis project Ga0335084, IMG submission 206721) | Soil microbial communities from Loxahatchee National Wildlife Refuge, Florida, United States - Lox_Sample_4.4 | ecosystem: Environmental > Terrestrial > Soil > Wetlands | place: USA...
GAATGCTCTGTCGGCCTGTCCTCGGTCGCTGCCCACAAATTCACTCGCGCCATCAACCAGCATTTGAGGAGTGTAGGGGCCGTCCAGCCCGAAACGCTGCGCGTAGATGCTCTGGCGGCTGCTGTAGAAGGAGGAAGAATACGGATCTTGCCAGCCAATATGGTTCCAGTAGTCAACGTGCTCGCTGAGAACAATCATTTCGGCGCCAGGTATGGGTTGGCGGTCCAGAGTCTGAAGAAACGCATCGGCTGGAGGACAGCTGGAACATCCCTCGGAGGTGAATAGCTCGACCAGGACCGGCACGCGGATTGCGGGGTTCGCCGGTCTTGCCGAGGGCTGCGTCCAGAAAGCCAGTCCGGCTATGACAAGAGGGACACCAAGAATGAGCGCGCTCTTCATAAGAATGTTGCGGACACCTGGCCGCAGTAAGTAGATGCGTGTCCGGGGCGAAAGTTGCGCGGGCCTTGTGCCTCGGGGACGTCTGCGGCTGCGAACTCAACCACAACTTCTTCCACAGGGGTGATCGGGGACCCGGCAAATTTTACAGAAACTTAACAAAACCGAAACCCACCCGAAACCATACTTGCATATCGTCAGGGTTGCGTCAGCAAGTTGGTTTTCTACCACGTGGAAACGCCGGGGGCCTGGATGCCCTTCTGGCTCCCGGTTTTGTGATAACGCGGCGGTCCGCCGCCTCGCATCTGTTGTGAGGTAGGTTATGACTCATCTGTACAGAGACCAGCGCAGGGTCTTGTTGATCGACGAAAATCCCCGCAAACTCAATCTGCGCGCAGGCATTTTGCGGAATCATGAAGTCGAAGTCCACACCGCAAGCGGGCTGGCGGAAGCCGCGCGTCTCTGGACGATCATTCCTTACGATTTGGTATTGCTAGCGGTGCCGGAGAACTCGGGAGCGGCGGTTGAAGCCACGGAGCAGATCCGGAAGAGCAAACCACGCCAGCGGCTTGGCCTGTTAGTCGGTCCTCCGGCCTACATTCGAGAGGTGGGTCAGACACCGAAAAAGTGCACCGTGAGGGATTCACCGAACTCGCCCGTGCAGGCCATCACCGAAGCTTTGCCCGCGCCCCAATGGGGGGAGATGGTCCAGAAGGTGGTGAGTGACTGGTACACGCGGCAGGGCGCGTTTCTGGGATCGGGGAAGGCAGCGAGCTAGCCGGCCGCCGGGGCTCTCCGTCGGCTGCGCTTCCAGTACAGGTATCCCGGCACGCCCATCAGCACGATGGCTGTCCCCCAGAAGGCTTCGGTGGGCCGGGTCATGAGGGTGTTTAATGTCCAGGCCGCGCCGACCAGAACATAAATTCCCGGCAGCCACGGATATCCCGCACAGCGATACGGACGGGGAATGTCCGGGCGCTTCCAGCGCAGAACGAACAGGCCGATCACGGTCAACGTGTAGGACAGCACCATTCCGTAAATGACGTAGGTGTACAGCTGGTCGTAACGGCCGCTGAGAGTCAGGAACGCCGCCCAGAATCCCTGCCCGATCAGGCTAAACGCTGGAGTGCGCCATCTGGGATGGACGACCGCCATACGCTTGAAGAAAACACCGTCCTGCGCCATCGCGAGATAGACTCGTGCCCCCGACAGGGTGCAGGTGGCTGCGGCACTGAAACAAGAAATAGCGATCGTAGCCGAAAGCCAGACCGCAGCACTCGGCGAGAACAGTGCAGCCGCGGCAGCGTGCGCGATGGTCTCATGCGTTGCGACTTCGCTCAGCGGCATGGCATACACGTAGGTCAGGTTCATCGCAATGTAGATCAAGCCGACCACCAGGATGCCCAGCACCATCGCCCGCGGCACGTTGCGACGCGGTTCCTTGACTTCGCCGGCCACCCAGGTGATGTACACCCACCCGTCGTAGGCCCAGAAGACGGCAATCAGCCCTACGCCCATCGCGGAGATAAATTGCCCGGGGCTCAGCCCCATGGTCAGGCCTACACCGTGCGGACTGAAGTTCGACCAATGCCCTTTGCCGATGGCGAACCCCAGGATTACAAACGTCGACATGGCGGCGAATTTTGTCCACGTAGAGACGTTCTGCAGCAGCGCTCCCCATCGCAGTCCCACCACGTTGACGTAGGTCAGGACGACAATGAGAACGAGCCCTACGACGTGAGCACGGGTCAAAGTAATGCCGAGCACTGAGAGCACTACGTGCTCCTGGGAAATCAGCGGAACGATCTGGCCCATGTAGGCGGCCGAGGCCACGGCAAGCGCAGCGATGCTCCCTCCGTTGGCGACGGTGAACAGCATCCATCCGTAGAGAAACGCCACCAGGTCGCCATAGGCTTCACGCAGGTAAACGTATTGTCCTCCGGAATCGGGGAACATCGAGCCCAGCTCGGCAAAGGCCACACAGCCAAAAAGCGAGATCACGCCTCCTAACACCCAGACGCCGAGGAACAGTACGGGTTGAGGCAACGGGCCTGCAATATCTTTCGCGGTCAGAAAAATGGATGAGCCGATGATGCCGCTGACCAGAAGGAGTACTGAATCCAAGAGCGAGAGACCGCGGATCAGGGTGGGCTGAGCGTCGCATTTCGTGACCGCGGGTGGGGGTGCAGCGGGCGACTCCATCGGTCACCCGATTCCCAGTTCATCGGGAGATTCCAGCGGCGTGCCACACCGACGACAGATGACAGCGGAGCAGTCGCCGCAGATCAGCGGGTCTGGGACCTCTGCGGCGCACTTCGGGCAGTAGAGGACTTCGGGCACCGCTTCAGCCGGCGGCTGCGGGTTTGAAGCCATGAGGAAGGGAAATGTAGCACACTTGCGGGGCTGCCGTCCGTGCGACTTCGGTCAGTATATTCCTAATTCCTTTCCTGACTCGTGTTTGCGGGCTCTGGCGACCGGTGCACCCGGTCCCAGAGGCGGCTGGAGATCAGTCGCCAGACAGAAATCTTTTACAAATCTCTGACACAGAGGGAGCGCGGCCGGACTAGATTGTTTGCGCCGTAAAGCAAAGCTCGAAGTGATCAAGAAACCAACCGTAGGAGGATGCAGCGTGAACGACAAGAAAAGCGCACTGGCCGTGGCAGTGTTCACGGCAGCCATTCTGTTCCCTCTGTTTTGCCTTGTTTCTCCCGTTCTCGCTCCAGCCCAGACGAATAGCCCAGCACCTCTGCTGTCTCATGCCTCGCCCGCACCGGGTAGCGTCTTCGTGCACACCGCGCTGGGCGGCTTCATCTTGGGGTACGACATCGACAGGACCGGTACCGAGGGCCTGCTGAGCGAAGCATTTACCCTGCCCGATGGAAGTCACAATGTGGCGGTCGAGACCTTCGATCAGAAGACCGGCAAGATCATCAAGATCATCAAGCAGCTGAGTAACAGCCAGAACGACTTTGTCACGTGGGGCATCTTCGGGAAAAACGTCGGGCTGGTGGAGTTCGAACACACCAAGAACGGCTTCGTGGACAAACGTTTGTACGGCACCCTTGATCCCGTCAATGCGAACAAATTCACCGGTCGCTGGACGCCGCCCCTGAAGAAGGACGAGATCATTGCCGAAGTGGCGCCTAGCCAGGGGGTTGCCAACACGGCAGTTTTTGCCTTTGAAAATGGCGGAAGCAACCAATCGGTCGTGTTCAGCACCAATGTTGCGGCCAACACCTTTGGGCCTCGCATCATGCTGAACGATCCAATATTTGATTTCAATTTTTCTCCGGTCATCGCATATGACAGCGCGACCAACCAGGCGATTCTGGGCTCCGGCAATGGATGCCCCAATTGCTCCCCCGTGATCGGTATTGTGGACCTGACCACCGGGGAACAGACCGAATTTACCGGCTTAGGCTTTGGCCTGATCAACGGGATAGCGGTCGATCCCGTCAGGGGGATCGCTTGCACTACCACCGAGATCGACTTCAGCGTGGAGTTTTACGACTTGGCGACGCACACCGGCATCATCGTGCCACTCCCCGGCGCTACCAGTCAGGCCCAGAGAGGTCAGGATGTTGAGTTCGACCCCATCCACAAGGTCTTTCTGATCGGGCAGGAGTTTTCCAGTACGGCCCCAAGCGGCAGCAGCATCCAGATCTTCGACGAGCAAGGGAATTTCCTGGAGTCGGTCAACGGCCTGAGTCTGCCCGCAAGTTCCGCGCTCATTGCACTGCACCCCAGCAAGCGGGCGGGTTATGTCATCGTCACGCCGGAATTGACCGAGCTTCAGTCCTTTACGTACTAAACCTTGGCGTCCTGTCTGTCGATCTCTTGGTGCGACGTGGCACCCCGGGTGGTTATAGAATCAACCACCAAGGGCAATGCGGTGCCGGACAAGACCCCAACTCCCGACGAGCGGTTGCAGAACGAGTTCAACCGCTGGGCTTCCGAAGGTGAAGGCGAGAAGATGGAGCGCCATCACCTCGACATCACCGAGAAGACCATCCGGCTGATGGACCTGCGCCCCGGGGAGCGCGTGCTCGACCTGGGCTGCGGTGCGGGATGGGCCACCAGGTTGCTTGCACGGCTAGCAGCGGACGGGCCGGAAGGCTTCGGGCAGGTCGTGGGCCTGGATGTTTCCGATGAAATGATCCGCCGGGCGCGTGCGGCCTCGAAGGACTTCGACAATGTTTTGTACGTCTGGGGTTCGGCGCAGCAGATCCCGTGGGAAGAAAACTTCTTCGACAAAGTGCTCTCGGTGGAGTCGTTTTACTATTACCCAGACCAGGACCGGGCGCTAGCCGAATTGTTCCGGGTCCTGGCCCCGCAGGGACGTTTGTTCATCCTGATCAATCTTTACCGGGACAATCCCTATTCGCTGCAGTGGGTGGACAAGCTAAGAGTTCCGGTACACGTGCGATCACAGGCGGAATACGTCGAGCTGCTGCGAAGGCATGCCTTCGAAAACGTCGAAGCACGGCAGATTCCGGACGACACCCCGACGCCGGATGATTACCAGACCACGTCGTTTCACAGTTTGGAAGATTTGCGGGCCTTTAAGCGGATTGGTGCCCTGCTGCTGGTGGCTTCTAAACCCAACCTGCGCAATCCAGCGCCGGGATACGCGATCTACTGACCGCCCCACCCCTGCCGCTCCCCCGACCATTCGAGTCGTGGTTCCTTCGTTAACATCTTGGACCATAAGGAATTCGCAGCCCCAGTTACCGAAGTATGTGTGCTCTGGCTGAAAACCGTGAATTCCCTGGCCGGGAGGCCGACAATTGATCCGGGCGAGGTGTATCGGAAAGGGGATTTGTGTTTGTAAGCGGCGGTATCCAAGGCAGTGGGAGTCCACCCACATCCTCCGGGCCGGGCAGCAACTCAGCAACGCTGCGCAGACGCTCGCCGGATGCCGGCGGTTGGCGATTTCAAATTTCCGGCGCTGCGGTGTCGCTCCTGGCGACCGCCATTACTCTGTTCGTTCAGCTCACTTGGTATTCCCAGACTGTCATCTTGCTGTCGTTCCCTGGAGGCCGCTCGGTCCGCAACATTATCTGGCTGGCCTGGTTAATGCCACTCTTCGTGGCCTATGAAGAGAGGCGCATGCAGTGGCTAAAGCGCCGCCTGGTCAAACGAGAGGAACTGTTTCGCCTCATCAGCGAGAATGCGGCGGACATGATCGCAGTGGTCGATGTGAGCGGGAAGCGGCTATACAACAGCCCTGCATACGAAAGAATCCTGGGATATACGCGCGAGGAACTGGCCGCCACACCCGCGTTTCAACAGATCCACCCGGCGGACCGGGAGAAGGTCATGTCCGCAGCCGGGGAAGCGCGCCGAACCGGGGTGGGCAAGCGGCTGGAATACCGGGTGCGGCACAAGGACGGAAGATGGCTGGTGCTCGAGTCTACCGCCAGCGTGATCCAAAACCCGACGGGTGAGGCGGAGAAGTTCGTCATCGTCAATCGGGACATCACCGAACGCAAGCGGGCGGAAGAGAGAATGGAACACAATGCCCTTCACGATGCCTTGACCGACTTGCCGAACCGGACGCTGTTTTTCAACCGGCTACGGCGCGCGTTTGAGCGGGCCCGGAAGAACTCCAGCTACAAGTTCGCGGTATTGTTCATCGACATCGACAATTTCAAGGTTTTCAACGACACCATGGGTCATGGTGTAGGGGACGAGTTGATCATTGAGATCGGGCGGCGGTTGGCCAACTGCGTGCGGTTCGAGGATGCGGTTTCACGCCCGGCCGGGGGAGAGGGGAGGAACTGGGGTCCAAGCGACGAGATTCTGGCCAGAATGGGTGGGGATGAATTCACCATTCTTGTAGGCTCGATTCATGAGCCCAGCGATGCCATGCGAGTGGCAAGACGCATTCAGGAAGCCTTACGCGCCCCCTTGTCGGTGGAGGGACGAGATGTGTCTACCTCGGCCAGCATCGGAATTGCCCTGAGCACGACCCCACACGATCGGGCCGAGGACCTGCTACGGGACGCGGACATCGCCATGTTCCGTGCGAAGAGCCAGGGCAAAGCAGGCTGTGAATTCTTCGACCCGGAGATGCACAGCACGGCCGTAAAGCAACTCGATCTTGAGATTGACCTGCGCCGAGCGGTTGAGGAAGAGGAGTTTCGAATCCACTACCAGCCGATTGTGCAACTGGAAACCGGGACCATCGCCGGCTTTGAGGCACTGGTGAGGTGGCAGCGCTCCCCGGCTAACCTGGTGTTTCCGGACAATTTCATCAGCACGGTGGAACGAACGGGGCTGGTGGTGCCGCTGGGAAGGTGGATCCTTCGCGAAGCTTGTCGGCAGGCCCAGGATTGGCAATCCAGGTTTCCGTCCTGTCCCGATCTGAGTGTGACGGTGAATGTCTCGCCTCGGCAGTTTGCGGATGCCAACCTGGAAAGCGTCATTGGGTCCGTACTCGAGGAAACAGGGTTGGACCCCCGCCGGCTGCACCTGGAGATCACAGAAAGTGTCGCCATGGCGGATCCCCAGCGAACCGAACGCACGCTTTTACAATTGAAACGCTTGGGGCTCTCCATCAGCATCGATGATTTTGGGACGGGATATTCTTCTCTCAGCCGGTTACGCCACTTTCCCGTGGACACGCTCAAGATTGACCGTTCCTTCGTGATGCACATGGACCGGGATGTCGAAGCGCGGGAGATCGTCCGCTTGATCATCGAATTTGCGCGCGCCGTGAATCTGAAGGTCATCGCTGAAGGCGTGGAGACTGTGGCCCACCGGGAGCATCTCCAAAGCCTGGATTGCGAATTGGGACAGGGCTACCTTTTTTCCAGGCCGGTGGACCCGGAAGGGGTCGTGAGACTGTTGGCCGGTGAGGCCGGGAAACGTAGACTAGCCGGGCGGGATCCCAACCAGCGAACGCAGGCTGCGGGAACCAGTTGAGTCGTATCCCGGACCGAGATGCGTTACTTGACCAGCCGATTGTAGTTCTTTAACACTTCGCGCAGGCGATCATGCGGCAGGGCGATCACCGTCCGATTGTTGATGCCGGTCATGGTTTCGGCCGCCACCAGGGCGTTGACTACGGCTTCTTCGGTGGCTTGCACCGTGGCCAGGAAAATCGGATCGAGCGAGTCGTTCGGCAGCATCGTCACTTGATGAAGCCCGCTGGGAGAAATGGCCCCGGGATTAGCCGTTGAAAAGGCCAGAAAAATGTCGCCCGACCCATTCGCCGCGTAGCTGCCGTCTCTTGCCAGACCCATGACCACGTGCCTGGCAACTCGGTTCAGCTGGGTGGGGATCAGCGGGGCGTCGGTCGCCACCACCACGATGATGGAACCTACATCTTTGTTTCGGACCTTCTTGTCCTGAATCTCTTGCCCCACGGGTACCCCGGCGATGCGGAGTTGATCGCGATCGCCGTAATTGCACTGCACCAGCACGCCCACCGTGTACCGGCCAAGTTTCGTATTCAGCACCCGCGATGCAGTGCCGATCCCGCCTTTGAATTCATGGCAGATCATGCCCGTGCCGCCGCCTACGTTGCCTTCCTCGACCGGGCCCCTGTGAGCGCCGTCGAGGGCTTGGAAAGCATGTTCCGGCTTGACGTGGAACCCGTTGATGTCATTCAGACTGCCGTCCCAAGTCTCAGCGACGACCGGCGCCGACCACCAGTAGCCTTCCTCGTCCGGGACACCACGCTTCACCTTCCAAGCGATGACAGCGTCATGCACCACGCCTACGCTATGGGTATTGGTCAGCATCACCGGTCCATCAAGGAAGCCGGAGTCCCCGAGCCAGGTCGTTCCCGTCATCTCGCCAGCGCCATTCTCGGTGAACCACCCCGCGAAGACAGCATCGTTGGAATCTTTACCGCGTGGCAGAATCGCCGTGACCCCGGTGCGCACCGGCCCAACCCCAACTTTCAGCGGGCCTTCGCCGGAGATCAGTGTGGTGTGGCCGACTTCTACGCCTGTCACATCGGTGATGGCGTTCAGCGGGCCGGGTGTGCCGTCGAAGGGGACGCCCAGGTCACGGGCGCGGGGCTTGGCTTGAGCGGAAGCTAGAGCCAGGCACAGCGGGAACACCATGCATATTCTGATCAGGCGGCCAGACTTCCGCATTCCATCCTCCAAAGTGGTTTGGAGGAAGTATAAGGTATGGGTTGAAGTTCGATGCGCTTTGAAGTAATGGGAAGGTGGCTGCCGGCTATTCGATGCCCAGTTGCTTTCGGGCTTCCAGGCTGATCCGTTCCGGCGTCCACGGCGGACTCCAGACCACGTTCACGCTGGCGTTACGGACACCGGGCAGCTGTTCCAGGCGCGACTTGACCTGCTCTCCGATCATGACATGAGCGGGGCAGCCTTGGGCGGTGAGCGTCATGTCCACGGTGACATCCTGTGCGCCGTCTTTCTGATCGGGGGAAGCGGGCTCAAAGCGGACGCCGTAGATCAGGCCCAGATCCACGATGTTGACGGGAATCTCTGGGTCGTAGCACTCTTTCAGCGCGCTCATCACTTCGTCCTGGGTAACGGCCGGCATGGGTTCTCCTGGTGACAACAGTTTACCTCAGGGATGTGAGAAGCTGGATATTCAAAGCCAATGGGCCCTGAAATCAAACGCAGAATACAAATAACACTGGCCCTGGCCATCGCCCTGGCTGGGGTGCGGACGGGTTACATCCTGCACCAACGCTATGCTAAGCCCGGACAAGCGGTGCAACCAGCGATGGCGCTGAACCCCGACTACTACGTAACTCCCAAGAAGCTTCACCCCTACGACTTGAGGTCGGCCCGGCAGTTGACCGAGCAGCCGGTGTGGGTGAAGGAAGGCTACCGCTACACCTACTATCCGTACCAAGGCCGTCGTGCGGATTTCAAACATGAAGCCGGATTACTGCTGCCGATTGAGGAATTGCAGATCACCGATGTGGTCACCGAGGCTACGCCGGGATCAGCGGACCAGCGGCAAGTGATGGCGGTATTCGAAAAAGAGGGCAGGAGCTATGCATTCTCGATCGGCTCAGTGAAGGGCAGCGATTACCAGATCTACTCCGACGAGATGCTCTACATTCAGGATCCGCACGAACTGTATAAACATTGGCCGGGGGACGTTTGGGAAGCCATTGGTCAGCACCAGGTCAAGCCGGGAATGAACGAGCTGCAGGCGTACTTTGCTATCGGCATGGGGGTGCCAGAGCGGTCAACCGATCCAGAGGTGAAGACGGTGAACTATCCGAATGGCGGAAGGCCGGTGAGCGTGACGTATCGCAACGGGAAGGCGGCGGAAATCAGGCCGGCGCCGTAAGCCGACCCGCAGTCTGGCAAATCTCAGGTTTTGATTTTCTTTGCGGTCTTTGCGAAATCTTTGCGCTCTTTGCGGTCAAAAGCTTTGAACCGCAAAGTACGCGAAGGGACGCCAAGGACGCGAAGAAAGTCCTCAACCCTTGGGCTGGGGCTGGGACACTGCGACGCGAACCAGCTACTTGATCTTCGGCGAATTCTCGTCCGCGGCCTTGGCCTCTTCCCCGCGGATCACTCCATCTTCTTTTGAATAAAAAGACCGGTGTTCGGCATCCTGCTGCTTGGGGGTGAGCACGAGGTCGAACCCGTCTTTGTGCGGCTGGAAGCTGACTGTGTAGTCGCCGCGATCGGGGTTGACCATGCGGCGGGTGAAGGTCCCGGTGTGCACCAGGTCGGCCAGGGACGCGGCATATTTGCCGTACTTTTTATTGTAGAGATGCTGCGCCCGCAGCAGGGTGCGCATGTAGCCCAAGGCGGCGGCTTCCGACTCGGAACGCGCCGGATCCCCCTGGAATTTCGGCTGATAGGCGGTTTGAGCCGCGGCATACAAAGATCCTGCCACGATCAAGGTCAGTGTCCAGCTTATGTCCCGTAGGTAACCTGGTTTCATCAGCTTTCACCCTCGCATTTTGGACTGTTTTTCGACGTTACTCCCGTAATTGGAAGGCCCATTACGAAGCTTTCTATCACGGGCGAATGCAGCTATTCTAGGCCCATCTATCATTGTAGGTATGCTATGAAATCTGCTACAGGCGCGAAAGCTGCACTGGCCAAGAAAACTCCAATTCGTCTTGCCGTGGTGGAAAGCGATCCGCTGCGGTTTGTGGGATTCCGGGCGCTGTTCGATAACGAGTCGGATTTCGAGCTGGTTTCCGCTTCGCTGCCCGAGATCGGGACTCTGCAGGGCATTGACCTGATCCTTCTGGGCAACCGCAGCGGCCACAACCTGTTCGACGTGATGGCCAGCCTGAAGGCCACCCGGCCGGATCTGCGAATTATTGTTACCGGAGCGGGTATCGACGAAGAGACCATTCTGAAGGCCATCGCTTCCGGCGCCAAGGGCTATGTCGACGAAGCCGCATCGCCGGCCGAGTTCGTGCAGGCGATCCGGGTGGTGAACGAGGGCTCCGTCTGGGCGCCTCGGCGCGTGCTTTCGATGTTCATCGAGCGGGTGTCGACGTCGCCAGGGCGCATCTTCCCAGCGGGACGAGTCACCTTCACCGACCGGGAGAAGCAGGTGCTCGAGATGCTGGTGGCAGGCCGTTCCAACAAGGAGATCGGCGCGGCCCTGGGCATCGAGGAACGCACCGTGAAGGCCCACGTGGCCAAGCTGATGCGCAAGGTGGGAGTGCAGAACCGCATCGCGCTCTCCGTCCATGCCATCACGCATTCGCTGGTCACCGCGAAGTAAGACCGGTCCGCGAGCAAGTTACCAAAGTACAGTGACCTGGGTAATCTTGCCGGCTCCGCCGCTCTGACGCATACTCGCCTCACCTACCACAGAACCTGGGAGACGGGGTTGGGAGCGGAGATTAGGGTCACCGTTGCCGACCCCGAATTTTTTTGGTCTGAGTTCTCCCGTTCTTGATTTAGCCTGCGCCGCGCCATTTCGTGAGACTCTCTTCGGCCACCGCCAGGGAACCTCTATCCGGGAGCTTGCCGCGGGTAGGGATGCTTTACTCCGCAAAAGCCAATCCTCACCCAGCATGACAGTGCCTGAAACCTCAACCCTTTTCCACACCGCGAATCCTTTAGAATCAGGAAAATATCTATCACGACGTTGGAGAACAGATGAAAAAGGTTCTGCGGGTGTGGGTTGTGATCTGCCTTGCGGCAACGGCTTGGGCCGCGGATGAGGCGAAGAACAAGGCGACCGAGCGGGTGCAAGCGGCCGCCTCCGTCCTCAATGAAATTCAAAGTGCGCCGGACCAGGGTATGCCGGAGGAGGTGCTGGGCTCGGCCGAGTGTGTGGCAGTGGTTCCCACCATGCTGAATGGGGGATTTATCGTGGGCGCACGCTTCGGTCGTGGCGTTGCCAGTTGCCGGACTCCCAAGGGTTGGAGTGCGCCCGCCTTCTTCAGCGTCGAAGGCGGGAGCTTTGGCTTCCAGATCGGGGCCCAGGCGGTCGATCTGGTGATGCTCATCATGGATGACGACGGAATGCACAAGCTGCTCACCAGCAAGTTCAAGCTCGGCGCGGATGCCAGCGTGGCAGCGGGGCCAGTGGGCCGTCATGCGTCGGCTGATACGGACTGGAAACTACGCGCCCAGATACTGAGCTATTCCCGCGCTCGCGGAGTCTTTGCCGGGGTGGCGCTGGATGGCGCTGTGGTCCGGCAAGACAAAGACAGCACGAGAGAGTTCTACGGGCACATGGTAAGTACAAAGGCTGCGCTTGGAGGCGCCACCGCCGCTCCGCAAACCGCGTACCCCTTCCTGGAGACCCTGGCGAAGTGGGCCAAGGAGGCGGCGGGGAAGTAGAAGAGCGGCAAGCCACAGTTGTCAGGCAGGCCCGCCCTGTGGTTTCCTAATCAACCACGAAGGACACAAAGGAGCGCGAAGGAAGCGCTTTAACACCTTTAGTATTCCTTCGTGTCCTTTGTGGTTGATGAATTTAGGACACTACTGCCCGCCGTCAAGGTTTGACATTCGATTTCTCCGGGTGCTACCGTCGCCCCTTTCCGCCACATGCGTCAGCGTCTCGAATACGCGA
>Ga0335084_10005633_pt1 | contig 12394 bp, 7 predicted proteins | sample Lox_Sample_44_FD_206721 | JGI IMG/M metagenome (GOLD analysis project Ga0335084, IMG submission 206721) | Soil microbial communities from Loxahatchee National Wildlife Refuge, Florida, United States - Lox_Sample_4.4 | ecosystem: Environmental > Terrestrial > Soil > Wetlands | place: USA: Florida...
ATACGTTGGCACCAGCGCGCCGTCGCCCGGTCGAGCCACCAAGCCACACGCGGGAGATAGGAAAGTGACGCTCGGGTCGAGGTCACGACGACGGGAACTTGTCCCAGCCGTCCCGCGATACGCACCACGATGCTTGCGTCGTACAGGTATGCGTGCGCGATGTCTACACCTCGCTTGCGAAACAGGCGCCCTAGCCGCCAGATCGTTGCCGGGCCGGGACGCCGCCCCATCCCCAGGTGAATCACCTCGACCCCTGTGCGCTCCGCCTCGGGGGAGAGAGGCCCTGGAGAACGGAGCGATACGACGAGCGGGAGAAACCGCTTCCCATCGAGGCGCCGTACGGTTCGAAGCAGAACACGCTCGGCACCTCCGGTGTCAAATCCGGTGATCACATGGCAAACTGTGAGGGCTCTGGGTGTCACTCTTCGTCACGGGACAGCCGCAGGCCGCCGGCCAACCCGCGAGTGAATCAAGTCGTCGTAGAGGTCTTCGTATTCATCCACCATCGAGAGAAGACTGTACCTCTGCTCCACACGGATACGTGCCGCCGCGCCCATCTTCGCTCGCAGGCCCGGGTCTCGTAGCATGGTTGACAGCGCGTCAACTAGTGCGTCGGGGTCCCGCGGCGCGACCAAGAAGCCCGTAACTCCATCGTCGATCTGGTCCCTCAGCCCTCCGATGGCAGTCCCCAGGACGGGCAGTCCTGTAGCCATTGCCTCGAGCACGATGTTGCTCAACCCCTCTGATAGTGAGGGAAGGACCAGGACATCGGCCGCATGAAGCAGTGGCCGAACGTCCGGGAGCTTGCCCAGAAAGGTTGCGCGCCGGAGTTCGCGTTCGCCCCGCTCGCGGTACTTGTTACTGTGGAGTTCAGCGCCAGCCACCGCAAGAGCCCACGGCTCGTCCCCGAATCTCTGTTCAATCGTCCGCCAGGCATCGAACAAGTAGTCGACGCCCTTGTCCTCCGCGAGACGGCCAGCAAAGGCCACAAGCGCTCCGTCCGGCGGAACCCCAAGGCTCGCCCGCGCTTGTCGACGCTCTTCCATGGAGGGAGGTGAGAAATGGCGACAGTCTACACCGTTGGGAATGAGGCGTATCCTGGAGGAATCGATCCCTGCCTGAACGAGCTCCGCCGTAAGCTGTGAATTCAGGGTAACTACCGCGTCCGCGTGACGAAGCGCCTCCTTAACCCACCTTCCCATCCAGACGCGGCTCAGTCGAGCTAGGTCCCCGTACGGTCCGCTAGCCGCCGCTTTCACCACGCATCGCCTGCCTTGCAGGGAACCGATGGTCAGGGCCACACCCGCCCCGTAGAACGCCTGGTGCGCATGCCAAATGTCGTAACTCGAACCCTGAAAGAAGAGAAAGCGAGCGAGCGAAGGAAGAAACGTCGCAGAAAAAAATCTTGGCTTGGGAAGAGCCCAAACTCGGTGTACGTGAACGCCCCCAACGCGCTCAAAAGCCGGGAGGCCGGGGTATCGAGCAGTGACGACGCCCACTTGCCTGCCGTGGCTCGCGAGTCCCTCGGCCAACCGCTGCGCTTGGCGTTCGGCGCCGCCATCGACCATAGGCGTATACTGATAAGAGATCATCAGCACAGAGCCACGGCCCCGCAGCGACCCTCTGCCAGCATCGACAACCGGCGAACCCGGTGACGGGCCCTCGTGGCTAGGCGCGCCAGCGCGAGTCCGGAGGGGCTCCGTCAGCGAACGTCCCTAATGAAGACGAACTCATTGTTGCCGTGCGTTCCACCAACGGTCTTCAAACGCTCAAGGGCAAGCCCTCTCGTTCGGCCGAGTTCGACCACATCCTCTGGCTTCGCGACCTCGAAGGGATACCCACCAACCCAGTCGACGAGGTCGTGCCACAACGACATGCCCCGCTGTTCCTTCGTCTCTTGGAATCGGAGTACACCCAGCGGGTTCTTCAGCTCAATGAAGCGACGAAGAGCGCCCCGGATCCCCCAGTACGTCCCGACAGCGAAGATAAGGCCCAGTTTGATTGGCACTGGACCTTGATTGTAGAGGCGCTTGATTGACATCCAGCGGCGACTCGTCACTCCTTGGTCGTTGTAAATCGCAACAAACAACCGTCCGCCGGGACCGACGAGCTCTGTAACCCCGTCGAGCGCGCGCCACATGTCCCCTGTGTGATGGAGGACGCCCCAGGAATAGACGATGTCGAATGTGCCGAGCGACTGTAGATACTGCGGATCGAGGACAGACCCCTGCTCAACGGTCCAGTCGGTGTCATTGGCGTAGAAACGACGCTTCAGCTCTCGCGTGGACGCGACGGAATCCGCATCGTAGTCGAAGGAGTGTACCCGTTTCGCGCCAAGGCGCTTCGCGGCGAGACTGAGCAGACCGCTCCCTGAGCCGACGTCGAGAAATGAGCGCCCCCTTAGATCCGGCATCTGGAGCATCTCGGTCAGGGAACGCTCGGCTTCCGCGATGCGCTCACCATCCAACACGCCGAGGAACCGCCCCCAGTTCTTGCCGAACTGGAAGCGCACCTCGTGCGAAGTCCCGGCGGCCGCGGTGGAGGCTCGCGTCATCGGTCAAGCAATATACACGCAGGCCCTCGGCGGCTACTGCGCTTCGAGCCACGCCTGAAACATTAGCACATCCCAGAGCAAGTAATGCCAGTTCTGCGAACCGTTCTGGTGTTCCAACCATTTCTGCGCGATCGGCTGCGGATCGAAATAACCTTCGCGCGTCAGTCGCGATGGGTCGAGAAGCGCGGCCGCCCAGTCCCTGATCGGCCCTCGCAACCAATGATCGATGGGCACGCCAAAGCCCATCTTGGGACGGTTGACTAAGGCATCCGGCACGTATCGATGCAATAGATGACGTAGCGGCCACTTTCCCCGTCCGTCGCGAACGCGGAGAGTCGGTGGGATGCGCCACGCAAGCTCCACCACGCGATGATCAAGGAACGGCGCGCGGGACTCCAAGCTCACACCCATGGTGGCGCGGTCTACCTTTACTAGAATGTCGTCGGGGAGGTAGGTCACCAGGTCCAGGTACATCATCATCGATAGTGGCCCATCAACTTCTGCCCCACCGCTTCGGGCAGTGAAGGCCGTTGGCGGCTCTTCGCCGCCGAGTGTGATGCGTGCCGGATCATACCAGTGCGACATGAAGGCCCGGTACGTGGCCTCCTGCGTGTCAAGGCTCAGGAGGTTTGCAACTTTGTGCAGACGGTCCCCCGTTATCCGGCGGGCCGACCCGGGCGATTGGGTAAGCCCAATCAGACGTAGCGCTTTGTCCCATCGAGCCGGTGCAACGCCTCCAATCGCCCTGGCAAGAAGGCGCCGCCCGCTTCGCGGAACCATACCCAGGACCTTCCAGAACCGGCGCGCGATGAAGTAGCGGTCGTAACCTCCGAACAACTCGTCTCCACCGTCTCCCGATAGGCTCACCGTGACGTGACGTTGCGCGAGCTGCGATACGAGGAATGTCGGAATCTGCGATGGGTCAGCGAAGGGCTCGTCGTACAGAGTCGGAAGCATGGGCACCACTCCCAACGCCTCGGCCGGCCGCACATAGAGCTCGGTATGGTCGGTGCCTAGATGTCGCGCCACGGCTTTCGCGTGCTCGGCTTCATTGTATTCTGGTTCGTCGAAGCCGATGGTGAACGTCCGCACGGGCCGCGTGCTTTCGCCCTGCATCAGCGCGACGACCAACGAGGAGTCCACGCCACCGGACAGGAAGGCTCCCAGAGGGACATCAGCGATCATTTCGCGACGTACAGTCTCTCTGAGGAGCCGGTCCAGCTCGTCAAAAAGGTCCGTCTCATTCCCCGACCAGCCCCGCGCCAAACCAGACTCGGCCGCCTCTCGCGCCGACCAATACACGGCCTCGCTGGGCTCGCTTGGGGTCCCGCCGAGCTGGAACGTCAGGATTGTCCCCGGGAGCACCTTGCGGATACCCCGATGGATAGAGTAGGGCGCGGGGACATAGCCGTATCGGAGGAACAGCGCCAACGCGCCACGGTCAATTTCGCCCCGCCATGCAGGGTGTTCGCGAAGCGCCTTGAGCTCAGAGCCAAACAGGAGGGCGCCGCCCGACCATCCGTAGTACAGCGGTTTCTCGCCGAGACGGTCGCGGACGAGATGCAGGCGACGCTCTAGCTGGTCGAAGAGTGCGAATGCGAACATCCCCGCGAACTGTCGAACGGCTTCCCCGATGCCCCGTCGCTCGATCGCCGCCAGCATCACTTCGGTGTCTGACCCGCCTCGAAAACGGGCGCCATGAGCCTCGAGCTCGGCGCGGAGCTCTCGGAAGTTGTAGATCTCGCCGTTGAAAACGATGACGTAGCGGCCGGCACGGGACACCATCGGCTGGTGCCCTTCAGGAGATAAATCGATAACCGAAAGACGGCGATGACCAAGCGCTAACCCGATGCCACCATCCAACCAATGGCCATCGTCGTTTGGGCCCCGATGTCGAATAGCGGCTGTCATCTGACCGAGCACGGCGGCGGCCGACGCGTCCAAGCCACCGGGGTTCCAGAATCCTGCAATCCCGCACATGGGACGAACCTCACAGGAACCGCGCGATACTGCAACGATTGGAAATCTCGCGGTGCTTGCTGGCTGCGACGCAAAGCCCAGACTAGCTTCGTTGGGCTTCGGGCGCGCCAGTCGCCCGCCTAGTTGCGGGACCACAACAACAGCTTGCCCCTGAGAGGCCGCGGCCTTCTGTCACAGACTATAAAGCATCCGCTCGCGGCAGCAGCAGCGCCGAAATACACCGAGATGTATCTGGCGATGGCACGGGATCTCGGCCTCGCCCTCCCGACATCTGACGCTCGCGTCCTCGATTTTGGCTGCGGCTATGGGGACATCGTGGGCGAATTCCGCACCCGTGGCTTCGAGGCCGACGGTGTGGACATTGTCCCATTTTGGGGGGAGGCGAAGGACCGCTATTGGGAGCAGCGCGATTCACTGCCTGAAGCACTGCGCTCGCGCTTGCACGTCGCCGAGCAGCGACCCTATCGCCTGCCCTTTCCCGACGACTCGTTCGACCTAGTCGTCAGCTGGCAGGTCTTCGAGCACGTGATGGACTTCCCTGCAACGATGAGTGAGGTCGGCCGCGTCCTCAAACCCCACGGCCTTTCCATTCACATGTTCCCCGCGCGCTGGAGCCCGGTTGAAATGCACGTGTTCGTCCCCTTGGCGACGGTGCTTCGGGCTCGCGCGTGGCTGGGGCTGTGGGCGCTCCTGGGAATCCGGAATCAGTTTCAACGAGGTTTGCCGTGGCGGGAGGTTGTGGATCGGAACGATCGTTACCTGGCCAACGAGACCAACTATCCGACGCATGGGATGATCCGCAGGTGGGCACGGGAGGCGGGCGTGCGGGTGTCCTTCGCGCCCGCGCTGTTTCTTGCCCACCATCCAGGGCGCAGTGGTCGTATCGCGCGATCCCTACCGGTCCCCGGTATCGCCCGGCTGTACGAGACGGTTGGCCAGCGGACGATGATCCTTCGGAAAGCCTAGCAACGCGCGATTGGCGCTAGAGCGCGGGACCCGTCACGGTGACGACGGTCGCCCGGGTGCGGGGGCTACCCGGGGCCCCGGCTTCGAGGAATCCGTCCGCCCGGGGGACCCACACATCCAGCACGGTGGTCGCGCCCACGTTGCCGAGGGCGTCCACGCTGCGGTATTCGACTCTGCCGGCGCCGACAGGCAGCACGTCGACGGCGGTCACCCGTTCCCATGAACCCCCGGTCCGTCGCTCGAAGTGATCGTGGTTCGGGAATGTCGAGGACAGCGTGGCAATGTAGACGGAGTCCTCGGTTGCGACCTGTGCGAGCGTGACACCCAGCGTTGGGAATGCATCCTGAGCGGAGACTCGATGGTAAATCGTGGGGTCGCTCCAGGGCCACAGCCCCATGGCGAGAGTCGGTACGTCGATTTGGACGTAGTGCGCATAGGCCGATCCCTGATCGACCACGCGTCCGTTCAGCTGACCCCCCATGAGGAGCATGCCGTTGGGATTCCCCGCTTGCAGGTACGTCCAAGCCGTCGCGTATGGCTCGGGATCGAACGAAGGCCCAGGGAATTTCGTGGCGCGGAGACGGCCGGCCTGGCCCGCAAGGCTCAGGTCGAGCAAGTCGGTCGGCGACAACGGGTCCCCCACCCCGTCCAGGAGGTACTCCTCATTGAACGTTGGATCCTCATAGACCCACCGTCCCAATTCCGGTATGAACACCACGCCGGGATCGTGATTGATCGTCGCTCCGCGCACTCCGTGGAGGCCGGCCGCCGCCCACAGCACGTTCGCGACGATCGCCTGAAAGGTGCACAACGTGTAGTGGTACGCCTGGATGTCGCGGATGCGGTACCGCGCACCTGCCACGTGCTCCATCAATCCATCGTCCGCCCGCAGCCCGGTGCCGATATCGAGGGTGCCGAGCAGCCGGTCCAGCATCACGTACCCGTTATAGTCCTGGGCGCCCCAATAGTCGCGGTCCTCGGTCCATCGTGCCGCCGTGCTCAAAGGGTTCACATCGGCCCAAGCCGTGCCGGGCGGGAGCACACTCAGGTTGCTCGTGCTTCCGTCAGGGTGGATCGCAGGATCGAGGATGACTGCCGTGCGCGCCACCCAGTCGCGGATCGCCCGTGCACGTCCCAGATTCGTCGCCGGGTTGCCGTACGCCGCGAAGATCTGCGCCACGAGCGGACGCAATGCGAGGATGAGCGGGCTCGCGAGGTTCTCGCCCACGAACTGCTCGCCATCCACGGTGTTGAGGGGGCGCGCGGCCGCGATTACCCCGATCGAGTCCGGCCGCGTCGCCACGATTACCGGCACGCGCGCCTGGAGCGACCCGGCCCCGAATACGAGCGTGTCGTACCCGGACCGCGCGACCCGCGCGTCCCCGCACCCCGTCCCGGCCACCGTGCCGCGGATGCTGCGCACCAACGCCGGCTGGCCAGGAATCACCACTCCGTTCTTGTCGCGGACGTCGCACGCGAGCGGCAATGGCGCGCCGGCCGGCAACGTGATCACGGGATTCCCGAACGTCACCGCGACGTTCATCGCGGCCGGCACCTGGCTCACGACCACCACGACCTGGCGCGTGAGCGGGGCCGTGCCGCTGTCCGGGCCCGCGACGCTCATCGTACTGCGACTGGTTGAAGAGCCAGGCGAGTCCGGCGCGACACCCCCAACCTGCAGGCGCATGCTGACAACGCCGTTCGCCACACTCCGCACCAGGAGGGAATCGCCACCGCGAGCGCTCACGACCGCCGTGTCGATCGGGACGAGACGCGGGAACGAGTCCGGCACCGGCAACCCCTGATCGTCCAACAGCCTCACCGCCAGCATCACGCTGTCGCCGATCGCGCCAATCCGCACGGTGTCTCGATCCACCACGATCGACTGCACGATCTGGACGCCATGCACCCACGCCGTGTCCGTCGCGCTCGCTTCCCTGGCCACGAGGCGCACGTAGCCGCGCTTCCGCACGACCACGGCGCCGGCGGAATCCACCGTCGCCAGATTCGTATCGAGGGACGTCCACCGGATATTCTGAACCACGAACCGGTTGCCGAAAGGATCGATCGCCTGGATCGCGAGGTTGGTCGGCACGCCCAACTTGACCGCCGTGGTCTCGTCCTTGAAGGCGACCGCACTGACCTCATGCGGAATCGCGACCGCGGTGATGGTGGCGGCCGCCGTGCGCCCGCCCGCCTGGACCTCGACCGCCAGACGCTGCGAGTCGGCCGCGACGGTCCCCAGCACCCAGACCGCTTCAACCCGCCCCTGCTCGTCGCTCAGCCCCGATACGTTCTCAACGCGGCCGTTGCCACCAACCACGCTCCAGTGCACGATCGCGCGTGCGACCGGGTTACCATTGCCGTCGAGCACGCGCAGCGCCACCGGAGCGGGAAGCGGCTGGCCGGGTGCCCCCGCCAGGACCGAGTCCTCGGGCCCGCTCGCGCGCCGCAGAAACACTGCGCCCCCGGCCCCGGTCGGATCATCGACACAGGCGCCCGCGGCGAGCAGCGCGGCGAAGACCGCGCGCGTGACCAAGGTCCGGCGAAACATGTGATCCAAGTCGCGACCTGATGGAAGAGCCGAAGGCTGAGAAGCAGCAGCCATGCCCGCAGGGGGAATGGCTCGTAACTGCCTGATTTGGTTAGACCTACGCGTTACAGCTTGAAGTGTTGAGGTTTTGGGGGTTTTGAGGGTATTGCGAGACGGCAGACTCTATGGCGTTTGGCACGACATGGCTCAATAGGCGCCCTGCCGCCTGCAGACTGCAGGAATCGTAGACGCCAGGATCGCGAGGTCTAACCCCACCGACCAGCGCTCGATGTATTCGCGGTCCAACCGCACGACCTCCTCGAAGTCGATCACGTCGCTGCGACCCTTCACCTGCCACAAACCCGTGATGCCCGGCTGCACCGCCAGGCGCCGCGCATGCCGGTCTTCGTAGGCGAGGAGATCCGCTTCGAAAAACGGTCGCGGCCCAACGAGGGACATGTCGCCCGCCAGCACGTTCCACAGCTGCGGTAGCTCATCGAGGCTCCAGCGCCTGATCGTGGCCCCGAAACGGGTCACCCGGGGGTCGCCGCGAATCTTGAAGAGTCGAGCGTCGCCGCTGTGATTCAAGTGCGCCAACCGTACCTTCTCGCGATCTGCTCCGTCGTGCATCGTCCGAAACTTGAGGAGCCGGAAGGGTCGGCCGCCCATGCCCACTCGGTCCTGGGAGAACAGCACCGGCCCCGGTGAGTCGAGCTTGATCGCGAGCGCAATGCCCGCCATCAGGGGGGCGGCGAGCGCCATGCCGATCACCGACCCGACGATGTCCGTGACGCGCTTGATCGCGAGCTGCCAGCCCTTGAGGCCCGGCGCCGTCAGCTCGACCAGGGCCTGGCCCCGGCGCCACACCGTGGTCGGCCGCACATCCTGGATCCGCGCCGAGCGGGGGAGTGACAGGACCTGGCACCCGCTGGTGAGTGCCGCGTCGACGATGTCTTCGAACTCGCCCTTGGTCAGGTGCCCGCAGATCACGATGACCCGCGCGCCCGTCGCCGCCAGGAGCAACGAGAACTCCGCGACGTGGCCGATGGCCCCGGGCGCGACCGGGACTTGCGTGTCCACAAAACCGACCGGGCGATACTCAGTGTCATACGCGAACGCGGGGTTCGCGAGCGCGCTCGCACAGTCGGACCCCGGGCCCACGAACAGGGTGTCGAGTCTGTTCTGCTCCTGCGGCCGTACGCGCGCTACCGCGCGGTCGACGGCCAGCCGCTCGGCGACCAGACCCGCCCACATGAGCGCCGTCGTCATCGTGTACTGCAGCACCATCGGCTCGATGCCACGCGTCCAGAGCGTCATCCACAATGGCAACGCGGTGGCGAGCGCGCAGGCCGCGAACAGCCGTTGCGGGCTGCGACGCTGATCACCTTGCCCGTAGTTGCCCGTTACCAGGAGACCGAGGAGCAGCGCGCTCGCGTACTGCCAGCCACCCAGCATGCCTGACGGCAGCGCGGTCGCGATCGCCGTCGCCACCGCCGTGCCCAGCACTGCATGGTCGCGCACCGCGTGGACCATCCCGCGCATGACGACGAACGCCGTGACGTCCGCCGCGAACAGGATGCCCAGCCGCACCACGCCGCGCCGCAAATGGTCGCGGAGGTTCCCCGGCGCCCGCCGCTGCAAATGGAGGCGAGCGCGGATGGCGCGCTGCGATGGGTCAGTGTTTTGGAATGACGGGGTGGCTGCCAGCCCCGCAGATGCAGGAGGCCAACTCACGACAGGCGACGGCGCTTTCGGACGCTCGAGCGGCAGGGGTTCCAGTGGCGCACTCCCAGGCTCGCGAAGGCGCTTGAATATACGACGAGGGCGTCGTGAGCACATCGGCGCGTGGAATCCCGCCCAACCCACAACCCTGCAATTGAGCTGCGCGGGGCTCCGATTTAACAGCTTGACGTGCCGAGAGTTACAAGGCATCTTTCGCGCCCATTGACCGCGTGCCTCTGGCCCTTGAGCTGCTGAGATGACGTCGAAGGCTCCCCTGATTGTCGGCCTCCTGTTCGTGGCAGCACCACTTGTCCTTGGTGCGCCGCGCGTTGCACTGGCCCAGGGCGGACTGCCCTCCTCATCGCAAGTCCAGCAGATGCTCGAGTCGAATCCTCAACTCGTCGACCTGCTGCGGCAGCGGCTGTCGTCCTCCGGCATGAGCCCCGATCAGATCCGCGCCCGGCTCCGTTCGGCCGGGTATCCCGATACGCTGCTCGACGCCTACCTGGGATCGGCCAGCGCCGGCCAGCCAAACAGGGTGTCGCCACAGACGCTCATGGCGATGGAGGCCCTGGGCCTGCCCCCCATGTTCACGGGAGCCGCGCCGCTCGACACGGGAATGATCGGCGCTGGCCAGGAGGCGCTGCGCGCCGAATCGCTGGCGGCGGGCAATTACGTCTTCGGCGTGGACGTGTTCCGGCGCGGCAACAACCGGTTCCTCCCCCTGCTCGCGGGGCCTGTCCCGCCGGACTACCACCTGGGTGCGGGGGATCAGCTCGTCCTGATCCTCACCGGTGAAGTGGAGCTCGCCTATACCCTGCCCGTGGTCCGGGAGGGGTTCATTCTCGTGCCGCTCGTGGGCCAGATCCACGTCAACAACCTGACCCTCGACCAGCTGCGCGACGTGCTGTACACGCGGCTCGGTCGGGTGTACTCCGGGGTGCGGCGCGGAGCGAGCGCGACGACGCGGTTCGAGGTCACCGTCGCCAACGTGCGCGCCAACCAGGTCTACGTGATCGGCGAGGTCATGCAGCCCGGGGCCTACCAGATCAGCGCGCTCGGCACGCTCCTCACCGCCGTTTATGCCGCCGGCGGCGTCACCTCGGGGGCCAACTTGCGCCGGCTCGAGCTACGGCGGCAGGGTCGAGTGGTCGACACCCTCGATCTGTACGACTATTTGCTCCGCGGCGACAGTCGTGGCGACGTGCGGCTCGAATCAGGGGACGTGGTCTTCGTACCGGTGCACGGCGTGCGGGTGTACGCCAGCGGCGCCGTCACCCGCCCGGCGATCTATGAGCTGCGCAACGAGGAGACACTCACGGACCTGCTCCGCGCGGCAGGCGGCTTCAAGCCCAACGCCGCGCTCGGACGCCTGGTCGTCTACCGCTACCTGCCACCGGAAGAGCGGTCGCCCGCTACGCCGGCGCGGGTGTTGCACGACATCGCGCTCGGCACGGCGCCGGTGGCACCTGGCGCTGCAGGCGGGGCCCCCGCCACGAGCAGCGCGCGAGCCCGGGCTGGCGATCCCGATCCGGGCTTCAACGTTGGGGGCGTGCTCATACCGCCGCTGCCGCTCGAGGACGGCGACTCGGTGGTCGTGGATTCCCTCCCTCCGATCTACCAGACCTATTACGTCAGCATCACCGGACTCGTCAATCGGCCCGGGATGTACCCGTGGCATCCGGGGATGACGCTGCGGGATCTCGTGCTCCTCGCCCGGGGACCGGTGGTCGGCGCGGACCTGCGCGAGGCCGAGGTCGGACGCATGCCGGAGGATCGGGCCGGGGGCCAGCTCGCCACGACCCTGCGGGTGCCGCTCGACTCGAGTTACCTCTACACCCGCGACAGCTCGGGACGCTACTTCGGCCCGCCGGGCATGCCCTTCACCGGACAGGGAGCCCCCGAGGTCACGCTCAAGCCGTACGACAACGTGCTCATCCTGATGCAGCCGGGCTTCGATTTTCAGCACACGGTGACGGTGATCGGTCAGGTCCGCTACCCCGGCATCTATTCCCTGCGCACCAAGCACGACAAGCTCGCGGACATCCTGGCGCGCGCGGGCGGGCTCACGTCGCTCGCCTATGGCGAAGGGATCCGCTTCGTGCGCCAGACGGAGAGCATGGGGCGGATCAACGTGGACTTGAAGCGCGCCCTGTCGGACACGGCCTCCCGCTACAACGTGGTGCTGCAGCCGGGCGACTCGATCCAGATTCCCCAGTACCAGCCGACGGTGAAGGTGTCGGGGGCGGTCAACTCTCCCGGCAGCGTGCTGTGGGAGAAGGGGAAACCGCTCAAGTACTATCTCCTCGCGGCGGGGGGACCCACGTACAAGGCGGACGAGGCGCATCTCAGCGTGCGTTTCGCGAGCGGTGAGGTCCGCAGCCGGGTCAAGTGGTTGTTCGCCACCAAGGATCCGACGCCCGGTCCTGGCTCCGAGGTGTCCGTGCCGGAGAAGGCCTCGGTCCAGCCCACCAACTGGCTCGCGCTCGCGACGGCGCTCACCGGGATCCTCTCGAGCACGGTCGCCATTATCGTGCTGCTCCAGCAGCTGTGATCCCGCAGTGGGTCCATCGGGTCCTCCGACCGCTGCCGGAGGACGTCCGCCGTGCGACACTGGCCGCGATCAGGACGGCGCCGTT
>Ga0335084_10005634_pt1 | contig 12393 bp, 14 predicted proteins | sample Lox_Sample_44_FD_206721 | JGI IMG/M metagenome (GOLD analysis project Ga0335084, IMG submission 206721) | Soil microbial communities from Loxahatchee National Wildlife Refuge, Florida, United States - Lox_Sample_4.4 | ecosystem: Environmental > Terrestrial > Soil > Wetlands | place: USA...
ACCCGCGCGTTCACGCGGGTGTGGAACGCCTCGAAGAAGGACAACGTGGACCTGCGCACCGCCGCCCTCATGGAAGGCATCCGCCGCGTCGCCGACGCCCACCAGATCCGCGGGCTCTACCCGTAGCAGGCGGCCGATAGGGGCCCATCTGCTTCGCTCGCGAGCTTGCGGCGTCCCTCAACCTAGAGAGAGTACGCCTCGGGATGCCGCGGCGCTCGTCGCCTCGCATCTGGACCCTTCTCGCCGGCCTGCGACATAATAGACACCGCCCGGCGGGCTGCAGCGTAAACCCGACTCTGAGAGGAGAGATTCGCGATGAGCCTGATGACTCTACAGGTGGCGGAGACGGCGGTCCGCGCGGCGCAGGAAAAGGCCAGGGCGCTGGGCACCGCGATGACCGTGACGGTCGTCGACGAGGCGGGGCGGCTCGTGCTCAGCGCTCGCGGTGACGGCACGGGATTCTTCACGCCCGAGACGTCTCGCGCCAAGGCGCTGGCCGCCGCGGCGTTCAAGCGATCGAACAAGGAGCTGGCCGAGATGGTGACCCAGGGAGGCTTCTGGGCGATCGTGCCGACCGTGCTCCAGGGTCAGGTCCTGCCGACGCTTGGCGGCACGCCCATCGTGCGCGGCGGCCAGGTCATCGGCGGGATCGGCTGCGGCGGCGGGACGGGCCAGCAGGACCAGGAATGCTCCGACGCGGGCGCGGGGGCGGTGAAGTAAGCCGCGGCATGGCGGACACAAGTTTCGATCTCATCGTCGTTGGCGGAGGCGTCTTTGGCCTCAGCGCGGCACTCGAGGCCAGCCGCCGCAGGCGAAAGACGCTCGTCGTGGATCGAGGCGCCGTGCCGAATCCCGTCGCGGCCTCCTACGGCCCGTCACGGAAGATCCGCTCCACGTACCTCGACCCGCACTACACGCGACTCGCCCTCGAAGCCATGGCGGGGTGGAGGCGGCTCGAGGCCGAGACCAGCAAGGAGCTCTACGTCGCCGCGGGCAACCTGAACGTGAGCGGCGGCGAGGCCGACGCCCATCTGGAAACCCTCGAGGCCAATGCCCGCCGGGGTGGCGCGAAAGTCCGCTGGCTCGACGCGGACGCGCTGCGCCGGGAGTTCCCGCAGTTCCGCCGCGGCCGCCGCGCCCTTCTGGAAGAGGAGGCCGGCTTCCTCCGCGCCACCGCCTGTGTGGACGCGTTGAGACAACTGGGCGAAAAGCACGGCGTCCGGTTCGCGACAGGTCACGATGCCGCCATTTCGCGCAGCGGTAGCGGAGTGGAAGTCCGGACGGAAGCGGCGAGCTATCGCGCCCCCCAGGCCGTTGTGGCTGCAGGCGGCTGGTCGAAGCGCCTCTTCCCCGAGCTGGGGCGCGCGCTCTGGCAGTGCCAGCAGGGCATCATGTACCTCGAAGGGGTGCCCGCAACCTTCTGCCGCCCGGCGTTCGTCCCGTACTCGGGTGCCGATACGGGCTTCTACGGCTTCCCCGCCGAGCCCGGCCGCGCCGGCTTCAAGCTGGCGCGGCATCTCGTCACCGCTCCCATCGACGACCCGGACTTCGACAGGCGCACCACCCCACCCGGATTCGTCGACGCCGCCGGCGGGTTCCTGCTCGACTGGTTCGGTCTCGACGCCGGCCGGTACCGCGCCACCTACGAGAGCTGCATGTACAACCTCTCCACCAGCAACGACTTCCTCCTCGACTTCCACCCTGAGATGCCCGGCGTCTTCCTCGCCACCGCGGGATCGGGCCACGGTTTCAAGTTCGGCTCCATACTCGGCCAGATCGTCCTGGACCGCCTCGACGGCATCCAGAGCGATCGCTGGGCGCCCCAGTTCTCGTACGAAGCGTTTCTGACGGCCGGCTCCCGCCCCCGGCTTCTCTAAAGGGCATATGACGCTCGCTTCCGCGCGCACCGTGTACGAGCGCACGCATGAGACGAGCCCGGCGCCCTGCCCATACTGCCGCGACTTGGAGGCAGTCGCCGGCGATCCGTGTCCCAGCTGCGGCCAGACGGCAGCCCAATGATCCGGCGGGTCCTCGGGTTCCTCTACGGCGATGTCCCGGCCCGATTCCCGAGCGACTTCCCGCTGTCGGAGTCCGTCGCGCGCCTGCGGGAACGCACCAGGCGCAGCGTCTTCGTGACGCTGTTCCAGGAAGCCGCGGCCGGCCCCGTGACGGAGTCGCGGGTACGGCTCCAGCGAATGATCCCTCTGGTCGGCAACAGCTTCAAGCCGATCTTCGCCGGCACGTTCCAGCAGGGTCACGGCCGCGTCGTTCTCGAAGGGCGATTCACGATGTTTCTCTTCGCGAAGATTCTCATGACGATGTGGCTCGCCTTCGCGCTCCTCTGGACCTGCGTCGCCGCCCTTGCCGTGCTTCGCGACGGGGCGATGACACTGCTCTTCCCGCTCTACGGGCTCGGCCTGTTCGCGACCGGCATAGCATTCCTCCGCGTCTGTTGGTGGTTATCCCGGAATGACATCGCCTTTCTCACGTCGGTCATCCAGCGGGCGCTGAGCCGGGACAGGACCTGGGCGCCACAAGGAGGAGAACATGACCATCGAAGCCGCCCGCAGCTTTTTTCTCTGGTCTACGGTCGTCAACTACGGAGTATTGCTGGTGTGGTTCCTGGTCTTCGTGTTCGCGCACGATTTGATGCAGCGCATGCATGGCAGATGGTTTCGCCTGTCGCGTGACCAGTTCGACTCTCTTCACTATGCCGGCATGAGCGTCTACAAGATAGGAATCATCCTGTTCAACTTCACGCCGTTGGTCGCTCTATCCGTCCTCGGATGAAGACCGGGGTGTCGGGGTTCCGGCTCGGAGCAGGCCCGGGCGTCAAGGAGGTCCTCGGCGCGGCCGGCTTCAAAACCTCCCCGGAGCGACAGGCGTGAGTCCGCGGCCATTCCGCTTCGGAGTCCTCGGCGAAAGCGTTCGCTCGGCGGTGGATCTCGTGGATACGGCCCGCCGCGCTGAGGCCGCGGGCTGCGCCACGTTCCTATTGCGCGACCACTTCATCGAGGAGCCTTTCGGCCACCAGCTTGCCCCGGTGGCCGCGCTCGCGACCGCCGCCGCCGCCACGAAGACGCTGCGCGTCGGAAGCCTGGTCATCTGCAACGACTACCGCCATCCGGCCATCGTCGCCAAGGAGGCGGCCACGCTCGACCTGTTGTCGGGCGGCCGGTTCGAGCTTGGTCTCGGGGCCGGCTTCTCCCAACAGGAGTACGAGGCGGCCGGGTTTCCGTTTGACGCGCCCGGCGTGCGCGTCGACCGTCTCGCGGAGGCGCTCCGGGTCGTCAAGGGGCTCTTCGGCGCCGAGCCATTCTCGTTCTCCGGCCGCTTCTACACCGTGAGCAAGCTGGACCTGTTTCCCAAGCCGCTTCAGCGGCCGCACCCGCCCATCCTGGTCGGCGCGGGCGGCAAGCGGATGCTGTCGATTGCGGCCCGCGAGGCCAACATCATCGGGATCCAGACCGCGGCGCTGGGGACAGGCAGACGCGTCCCGGACCCGTCGGGACTCCTCGCTGAGGCCATCGCTGAGAAAGTCGGACGGATCCGGCAGGAGGCCGGCTCACGCTTCGAGGACATCGAGCTGAGCATCGTCACCTCGGTGGTCATTGCCGAGAACCGTCGGGAAGCGGCCGAGCGGCTCGCGCGCGACCGACAGTGGGATGGCATGTCGGTCGACAGGGTGCTCGAGATGCCGTCCGTCTTCATCGGCTCGGTGGATCAGATCGTGAGTGAGATGCAGGCGCGTCGTGAGCGCTACGGAATCACCTACCACGTCGTGAGCGACAGAAACCTGGAGGCGGTCACACCGATCGTGGCCCGCCTCGCGGGAGCATAGGCGGCAGGCGCCGAGGCCATGCTCGCCCGCGCGCGCACCAGCCTCCGCGTCTTCGCGCCGCTGGTCCGACCTGGGCGTCAGGTCTTGCAATCCCGCTTCAGCCCTCCATCGGTCGTCGCTCGCGCCGGGACAGCAGGTATGCGCGCCAGTACACGACAAGGTTCAGGGCAAGCACGGCCGCGCCGAGCATGATCTGCGCCCCGCGGGTGAGCCCTGCCGGGTAGAGCGCTGCGGTGATGTAGTGCTCGATGAACCCGCCTTCGTAGCCCGTTTGCCCGCCGAGCCGCCGGAGCCGGTTCTCGAGCGGCGTGAGCGGGCACGTGAAGCCCGTGACCGCGATCGCCGCGCCCCAGAGCGCCACCGGGACGTGGAGCCAGCCGAGTCGCCGCCACCGCCACACGAGGAATCCGCCGAGCGCCACGAAGGCCACGAAGGCAAGGTGCACGACGAGGACGAGGTCGGCCATCCGTCCGTAGAGCATGTCAGGATCGGGGCGCGCCCGGCCTGGGTGTTGCGGCTCGCCGAATCATCGTGCACGATCGTGTACCGGACGCCGAGTCCCGTCAACTGATGACCCCTCAAGACCCGGATGCTCTCAACCGGTTCGTAGGCGAGGTGGCCTCCGAGCTGGCGGCCCTTGGGCTCCAGCGCGCCGCGAAGCGGCTTGTCGCGATTCAGGGCACCGCCTACACGACGGGCTCGGAGTGGCTCGGTGAGCTTGGGACGGCGGTGAGGGACATCCGCGGTCAGTATCCGATCCCGCCGGCGCTCGATACCAGGCTGGAACGAATCATGACCGAGGTCCGGCGCGCGTGGCCCGCGCTGTAGAGCCCGCCATTTTCCCGGCCGCTCCCCGCGCTACATCACTCCGAGTGCGGGACAGAGCACCCTCAGGCTGACCCAGATCACGACGCTGCCCGCCACGTCCAGCCAGAGCCCCGCCCGGATCATCTCCCGCAGCGGCAGGAGCCCGGTTCCATAGACGATGGCGTTGGGCGGCGTGGAGACGGGCAGCATGAACCCCAGGCTCGCGCCGAGCGCGGCCCCGATCGCCGGCGGGATCGGGCTCACGCCCGCCGTGCCGGCCACCGCGATGACCACCGGCACCACCATGCTGGCCGAGGCCGTGTTGGACGAGGTTTCGGACAGCCCGACACCCACGACAATGGCGATGGCCGTCAGGGCCCAGACGCTCTCGGCGCCTGAAAGGCGCACCAGCGCGCGCCCGACCGTCTCCGCGAGCCCGGTCTCGAACATGAGGCGGCCGAGTGAGAGGCCGCCGCCGAACAGCAGGATCGTGCCCCATTCGATCCGAAGCGCGTCCCGCCACGTGATCGTGAACTCCCGCCGCGCGAGATCCGTCGGGAGCACGAAGAGGAGGACGGCTGCGCCCAGGGCCACCGCCGACTCGGGCAGCCGCGCCTCGAGGAACCGCGCCGCCCGCGTCTCCGCGCCTGTCACCATCGCCACCGCACCCGGCAGCATCCACCCGGCGCAGGCGAGCCCGAACACGACCGCGACATTCCGCTGGGCCCGCGTCCACTGCCCCATCGCCGCCCGCTGCGCCGTCACGTACTCCGCGATCGTCGTGCCGATGTCCCACTGGACGGGATAGCGCCGGCGCAGAATCACCCAGCAGAGAACGAGCATGACCAGGGTGATGGGCATCGTGACGGCCGTCCAATCGAAGAACGTCAGGCGCTGGCCCGTCAGGTTCCTCACCATGCCGATCGCGATCAGGTTCGGAGGAGAGCCCACCGGAATTCCCACGGCCACGGAGGACGACCACGTGAGCATCAGGAGCAGGCCGATGGGAAAGCGGCTCCGCGCCGGGTCGCCCGCCGGCCCCAGGGCCGCCAGGATGCCCACGCCGACCGGCAGCATCATGGCCGTCGTGGCGGTGTTGCTCACCCAGAGTGAGATGGCGCAGGTCACCACGCCCAGCGTCGCCAGCATCCGGCCGGCGGTCCGGGTCGCCCACTCGCGGCGGAGCAGCGCCCACGCAAAGCGCCGGTCGAGACCGCTCGATGTCATGGCTTGCGCGAGAATGAAGCTGCCGACGAACAGGAAGATGACCGGGTCGGCGTAGGGGGCGAGCACCGTGCCGGCCGGCGCCACGCCCAGCAGGATGCAGAGCACGGAGCCGAGAAGGGAGGTCGCCGGCAGCGGGATCGCCTCGGTGGCCCAGTACGCCACCACCCAGACGAACACGGCGGCCAGGCGGTGGGCGGAAGCGGTCACGCCGTCGGGCGGGACTGCCATGATTAGCGCGAACAGCGCGGGCCCGACCATGAGCGCGATCAACGCCGGACGCGTCCCGGAGCTCGAGGTCACAGGCTGTCCATGCTGTCGCCGATTGTAGCGTAGGCGGGCCGTGCCTGACGCTTCGCCATGCGTTGACGCGCCGCCTGCCCCACACTACACTCGGGCGCGGCGCCCTGCATGCTGCCATGAACGCGCACACGAGCCCGGCAGTCGAATTCGTCGACGCGCGCAAGCGCTACGGCGAGGTCGAGGCCCTGCGCGGGATCAGCCTCGCCATACAGCCGCGCGAGGTCGTGGCCATGCTCGGCCCGAACGGCGCGGGCAAGACCACCTCGATCAGCCTCATGCTGGGGCTGCGCCAGCCGACGGGCGGCCAGGTCCGCCTTTTCGGGCTGCCGCCGAACGATCGGCACGCGCGGAGCCGCGCCGGTGTCATGCTGCAGGAGTCCGGCACCACGGCCGTGCTCACGGTGCGTGAGCTGGTCGCGCTCTTCTGCACCTACTACCCGTCGCCCATGCCCGCGGACCAGGCCGTCGCCATGGCCGGCCTCACGGACAAGGCGGACGCGCGCATCGGCACCCTCTCGGGCGGCCAGCGCCAGCGCCTCTATTTCGCCCTGGCGATCTGCGGCAACCCCGACATTCTGTTCCTCGACGAGCCCACGGTCGGGATGGACGTCGAGGCGCGCCGCGCCTTCGTCGCGAGCACCCAGTCGCTGGCGGACGCCGGCAAGACGGTCGTCTTCACCACGCACTACCTGCGGGAAGCCGAGGAGCTCGCCCGCCGCATCATCGTCATCGACCACGGCCGCGTCATCGCCGACGCGACGCCGCGGGAGCTCATGGCCAAGGTCGCCGGGAAGCGCGTGAGCTTCACGGTGCCGCGCCCGCTGGCGGCCGATGCCCTCGCCGGCCTCCCGCTGACGGCGCTCGACATGTCCGACCGCCGGGTGCGCTTCCTGACCAACGAGCCCGAGGCCGTCCTGCGCGCGCTCTTCGAGCGCGGCGTCGGGATCCAGGACCTCGAGGTGGCGGGCGCCGACCTCGAGGAGGCCTTCCTGAGCCTCACGCGGCGGCCGGAGCCGGCCTGATGGCTCCACTCCTCCGGATGCTCGTCGCCCAGACGCTCGCCGAGCTGCGGATTCGCAAGCGCATCCCCGCCTTCAGCCTGACGAACCTCGTCCTGCCCGTGCTCTTCTTCACCTTCTTCGGGCTGCCCTTCGCGCGCGACACCTTTCCGAACGGCGTGAGCGTGGGCGCCTATCTCCTCGCTTCGTTCGCCGCCTACGCGGTCGGCAGCGTGATGGTCTACGGTTTCGGAATCGGCGTGGCGACCGAGCGCGGCATGAAGGTGGACCTCCTGATGCGCGCGACACCCCTGCCGCCGGGTATCGCCATCGCCGCGAAGGTGCTGAACGCGCTCTCCTTCTCCCTGCTGTCGGTCGTGGTCCTGATCGTCTACGGCATCATCGTGGGCGGCGTCCGGCAGGACCTGACCGTCTGGCTCAACGTGACCCTGCGCCTCCTCGCGGGCTCGCTGCCCTTCGTCGCGCTGGGCTTCGCGATCGGCTACAGCGCGGGCCCCAACGCGGCGCCCGCGCTGGCGAACCTGATCTACCTGCCGCTGTCCTTCGCCTCGGGGCTGTTCATGCCGCTCGACCGGCTGCCCGGGTTCGTCCGGCGGATCGCCCCCTACCTGCCGTCCTACCACTACGGCCAGCTCGCCTGGAGCGCCGTCGGCGCGCCGTCCGAGCCACTCGTGACCAGCCTCGCCTGGCTCGCCGGCTACACGGCGCTCTTCATGGCGCTGACCATCCGGGCCTACCGGCGCGAAGAATCCCTGAAGTTCGCCTGAGGAGACCCGATGCTGACCCCAATGGTGACGAATGACGTGAGGCGGAAGCTCAAGGCGGGCAAGCGCATCGACTACCACCTGACGACAGGCGCGAAGGCGGCCTTCGCGGCCATCACGACACCGTAGAGGGCATGGCGGGCGAAGCGCTCGTCTTCCGCGATCTCGCGTACGTCTTCCTCGCCGCGGTTCTCGGAGGCGCGCTGGCATGGAAGACGCACCAGCCGCTCATCCTCGGCTACGTCTTCGGCGGCCTGCTGATCAGCCCCTTCACGCCCGGCCCCGCCGTCTCGGATGTGCATACATTCGAGGTGATCGCGGAAGTCGGCGTGATCCTCCTCATGTACTCCGTGGGCACGGAGTTCTCGCTTCGCGATCTGCTCGAGGTCAAGTGGGTCGCCCTCCTGGGCGGGCCCCTCGGCATCCTGATGTCGGTCGGCCTGGGGCTGGGCGCCGGCACGCTCCTGGGCTGGTCTCTCCTCCAGGGGGTCATCGTCGGCATGGTGGTCTCCGTGGCGAGCACCATGGTGCTGTCGCGCCTGCTCATGGATCGCGGCGAGCTCCGGTCCCCGCATGGCCGCGTCATGATCGGGCTCACGCTGGTGGAGGATCTGGCCGTCGTCGTGCTGACCATCCTGATTCCGGTTCTCGGCACGCTGGAGCCCGGCCGCTTCATCGCGCTCGGCTCAGCCCTTGGGAAAGCCGCTCTCATTCTCGTTCCGTTCCTCCTCCTCGCGGCGACGATCGTGCCTCGCGTCATGTCGCTCGTCGCCCGGACGCGGAGCGACGAGATGCTCCTGCTGGTGGCGCTCGCCGTCGGCCTCGGGACGGCGGCGCTGACGCAGGCGGTAGGCCTGTCCCTGGCGCTCGGCGCCTTCCTCGCGGGCCTCCTCATCAGCAATTCCGAGTACGCTCACGACACCATGGCGCGGCTCCTGCCCGTCCGCGACGCGTTCGTGGCGCTCTTCTTCGTCACGATCGGCACGCTGATCGACCCGCGGACCGTCCTGGCGAACCTGCCGCTCCTCGGCGTCATGCTGGCGCTGATCATCGTGGGCAAGCTGGTCATCTGGACGCTCGTCGTGTGGCTCTTCCGGTACCCGCTGGCGACCGCGCTCGTGGTCGCGGTAGGCCTGACCCAGATCGGGGAGTTCTCATTCATCCTCGTCCAGGCGGCGCGCTCGGCGGGACACGTCGGAGCGGACGTGTACTCCGCAACCCTCGCGGCGGCGCTGCTGAGCATCCTCCTGAACGCCGTTCTCGTGCGCTACGTTCCCGCGCGGCGGCCGCGCTAGAGGGCTACGAGAACTTCGCGACGACGAAAGGCTTGTCGCGCTGGTCGAGCGTGCTCAGGAAGGTGCTGCAGCGGGACTTGATCAGGTCGTCGGTCGGCGGATGCGGGATGCCGCCGTACGTGTGGTCCCAGGTGCTCACGATGGCCGTGCGCTTCTTCTTGTCGAGGCGCACGGGAGGCAGCACGAGGTCGAGGATCTCCGGGTCTGGCGTACCGTTGATGCTGCCGTGGTGCGAGACCTTCAGGAAGTGGACGGGTTTCAACACGCCCTTGGCCTTCATCACCTGCCAGCTCTTCTGCTCGGCGTCGCCCGGGAAAAGCAGGCGCCAGCCGCGCCACTCCATGCAGAAGACGATGCTCGAGTTGTTGGCGGCCTTGTCGATTGTGAGGAGGTTCTCCTGGATCCCGCGCCGGCGCAGGTCCACGAGGCTCAAGAAGGCCTCGGTGTCCACACCGGGGGGCGGCACCACCCGGGGCTCCGGCGCCGCCGCGGGCTGAGCCGCCGGCCCGACCTCGCCGAGCGCCATCGGCGCGATCCGGCCGTAGTAGTCGCTCGTGTCCTCCTCTGGCGCCCAGATCTCGAACGTCGCCTCCTCGAAGGGATGCAGCTTCGCCAGCGCGGCCTTGGGCACCTCGCGATGGATGTACGCGGGCGCGGAGCCGTCCGGCGCGAGGGCTTTCAGCCAGTCGACGCAGGAGGATGTCGACGCCGGGTTGTTGTTGGCGAGGATCGCGCCGAGACCCACCCGCTCCTCTGCGGCCGCGGTGGCGAGGTGGCCGGCGATGGCCGCGTACGCCGCGCGCGCCCCGGCCAGCTCCTTCTTCGCCTGCGGATGACGGTCGTAGTAGGCCTGGCCCTCGGCGGAGGCGGTCATCCACACGTGCTTGGGCTTCAGGATCGCGCGGAGACTCCGGCCCGCTGGTCCGTTCTTCTCCGCGTACGGCAGCCCCTGCACGTGGTCCATGTGCTCGTGCGTCATCACATAGAGATCGAGGGGCGCGCCGTTCAGCACGCCAAGGATGGCGTCCACGGCGGGCGTCAGGACCGCATCGTCGCCGCCGAGCTGGCCCGGCTGAGGCGGCGAATCCGGGTCCCGGGCGACGGTCGGGGCGTTGCCGACGTCGATCAGGATGTGACGCGTCGTGGTCTTCGTCCCGACGCGGTCCTTGTCCGGCACCCGCACGAGGATCGCGTCGCCGAAGCGGACGTTGAACGCGTAGACCTCGAGGGCGGCCTTGGCCACGGTCAGGCCTCTCCCACCACGTGGAGCATGTGGGCCGTGTTCCGCAGCCGGAGCGTCCCCTCGACGACCTCAGCCCGGACCACGTCGCGGCGGGGCAGCCCTCGGGCGTCGAAGGCGTCCGATTCGAGCGCGAGCACGCGCTGCCGGGCGAGCTTTCGCAGGTAGGCGTCGCGGCGCTCGCGGCGCGCTCCGTCGCGACCCGTGGTGAGGCGGAGGCGCACTCTCTTCGTGTCCCGGTCGATGGCGAGCGTGGTGCCGACGACCACCTGGCGCACGGGCGGGAGGCCGCGGATGTCCTGACGCTCCCCCTCGGTCCACGAGACCTTGAACAGCGTCTCGCGGACCCGCGCCTTCGGTCGCTCCACGTGGTAGTAGAGCTTGTCCGTCTGGAGCCGCGGCATGACCTTGAACGGGATGCCCTTGGGTATCCGGAGCAGGCCGCGGTTCTCGTTGGCAAACGCGTACGCCGCGTAGTCGCTCGTCACGAGCGCTTCGACGTCCGCCTGGCGCACCGCGGGCGCGTCGAAGTCCGTCTCGACGCGCAGGGCCGCCGCCGAGGCGACGATGCCGCGCCGGACGAACTCTTTGCGGAGGAAGGCGCGGGGTCCGTCGACCTCGGGGACGCCCGACTGGTCCGACGCGAGAATCGCGCGGGCGTAGTCGGCGAACGTCGCCTCGCCGGGCGGGAGGCAGTCGAGGGCGCGAAACGCCATCCGCTCGTAGATCTCGCGCGCCAGCCAGACGACCCTGCCCGCCGCCGTGCGATCGTCCAGCCCGGGCTCTTTCCGCTGGAGGCGCTGCTTCAGCACACGGAAGAGATCCCGCCAGAGCGCGTGGAGGGCGCCCGAGAGGACCTGGCTCAGCTCGTGGGGCTCGGTCGTGTCCACGTCGGACATCCGCAGATCGTTCGCGAGGTCGCGCAGGAACCGCGTCGTCCTGCCGGTGCCCTCGGCGAACTGCGCCGCCAGCCCGGCGAACGCGACCCACTTGGACGGGTCGCCCCCGGTCGTGTCCACGAAGCGGCGCTGCAGCGCGCGCGAGCGCAGGGAGATGGCGAGCGCCCCCAGGTCGGCGACCGCTTCGTGGATCGCGAGCGACTCCGTGGACAGCGCGTGGTATAGGTCGGGGTCGATGCCGTCGAGGATCGCGTGGGTCGTCTCGTGCGCGACGATGTCCTGCGACAGCGCCGTGTGGACGCGCTGGCCCGTCACGCGGTGCGGGAAGTAGAAGAATTGCAGGCTCCGCGAGTCGCGCTCGTAGAAGGCGTTCTCCCACTCTCCGGCGCGGGGGACGACCAGGAGCTGTGGCCCGTCGAAGGCCCACGCGACCCGGCGGCCAAGGATGTCCGGCTCCTCGAACATGCGGATCGTCTCGTGGACCGTGCCGAAGACGCTCTCGCTGATGAATGCCGGGGCCTGGAGCGCGTCCAGCGGGGGCGCTGCGTACGTCGAGTACCGGTAGGGCTGCGTCTCCTTCGCCGGTGGGATGCTGACGACGCCGGGGGCGAGGGCGCCGCTCTCCGGCACGAAGTCCAGGACAGCGACCCGCGCGCCGACGGGCCCGTCGAAAAATCCGGGTTCGTCGCGGATCGTCACCGCCTCGGTCGGCGGGAGGTCCTTGAAGTCCGTCGTCGCCAAATCCTTCAGCAGCGTCCAGACGCGGGCGGTCGCCATCAGCGGTCCAGCCAGGCGTGAAGGAGCCGACCCCCGTAGTCGTACCCGAGGTTCGGGCCGTAGTTCTTCAGCGCGCCGTCCCAGACCGCCACGTACACGGACGACGGCATCTGGATGTAGTACTGCTGGTTCGCCAGGTAGCGCTGGATCTCGTTGACGAGCTCCCGGCGCTTCGCCGCGTTCAGCGTGCGCCGCTGGCGGATCAGCATGTCCGCCGCGACGGG
>Ga0335084_10005635_pt1 | contig 12393 bp, 10 predicted proteins | sample Lox_Sample_44_FD_206721 | JGI IMG/M metagenome (GOLD analysis project Ga0335084, IMG submission 206721) | Soil microbial communities from Loxahatchee National Wildlife Refuge, Florida, United States - Lox_Sample_4.4 | ecosystem: Environmental > Terrestrial > Soil > Wetlands | place: USA...
ATGTCCTTCAGCGCGGATTGAACACTGATCAGGTTCAATATTACAGCGACCCTCAGAAGGCTCTCATCGAGCAGCACAATCGTTCCGACATCAACGAAAAAACCGCGAAAGTCGACACAAAGAAGAAGGAAATCGAGGACCTGAAACAGCAACTAGCGAATATGGAAGACGAAGTTCGTAAGGCGGGCGGGGATCCCGGCTGGGTTCGCTGAAGAGTTCTCCTGCCGACCCTAAACGCACGCTGGGCAACGGTGGGAATCGCTAGTTAACGTAACCGCCTTCGGGCAGTTCGATATCGCCGTCTTCCAGCATGGCCAGTCCCTCTTCAAGAAGTTCCGTGCCTTTCCGCAAAGCGCTCCAGGCCACACGCTCCGACTCTTCTGCCACCATTTCCAGGCAGCTCTGCACGACCTCCGCGTATTGCAGGATTCGTGTATCGAGCAGTGGCACCATCTTTTCCATCGCCTTGTCCTGGATTTGCTGTAATGCCAGTTCCACGGGCACTTGCTCCATGCATAAGTCGCACGCCAGCTCCACCAGCGATTCTTCCAGGTGAATGCGCTGAATCCTGCCACGCAATTCCTTCGTGGCGGACTGGGTCATCGTCATGTCGGTGATGCGGCGTGCTTCGTTCATGGCGGAGGCTCCTTCCCGGAATCGTTCCGTCTCCGCCGAGACTACGTGCTACGAGCGCACGGGACAATGGGCACGCCGTACCTGTCATTAGTTCTAACGGCACATTTCCTCGCCTACTCTAGAGGCAAAGTTCAAGCGCGATCTGCGTGCCTGATGGGTCTTACTGCTGCTTCGTCGATTTCGGCTTTCTCCGGCTCTTTTGTTCCAATCGGACAACGGACTTTCTGATTCGCCGTTCCAAAGTGGCTTGTTGTTTCACTGCTGCCAGGTAACGCACCACTTGCCGCCTCAATGCCGTCGTCATCCGGCGAAACTCTGCCTGTGCCTTTGGCGACTGGCGCAGCGCCAATACCAGCGCCGGAGGCAGAGCGGGCTCGCGCGGCTCGTCGTCACGCTCTAATGCGACCTCGACAAACGCTCCCGTATCCACCTTCAACCTCTTTCGAATGTCGCCGTGAACCGCCATCCGATAGCAACCGCGTCGTCGCGATACCAGGGTTGTTCGCAGCGGTGCTCCTTCAACTTCTCCGCGAACTGCCACATGTGGCCCACCGGCTTCCAATGCACGAGACACTTCTTCCGGCACATCGACATACCGGATGACTCCGACGTTATAGATTTTCGCTGTGAATACCTGGTAGGAGTTCATGCCACCAGGATCATATCAACCTGCGTGACTTTATGGTTTGCCAGCAAGGTGAAGCGCCACGGAACCGAGCATCATCAATTGATAGCGAACCGGCTTGTATCCCGCGCTCACCATCAACGCCGCCAATTCATCGGGCCGGAAGAACCGCGAGACCGACCTCGGAAGGTACGCATACGCCTCTTTGTCCCCGGAAATCAGCCCGCCAACCCTTGGCAGGACTTTCTGCGTGTAGAAACGGTAGGCCGTGCCAAGCAGCCCCGGCGGAGGTTCCGTAAACTCCAGAACCGCCAGTGTTCCTCCTGGCCTCAGTACCCGGAGAATCTCCCGCAATCCGGCTTCATAGTTCGCCAGGTTGCGAAAACCGAATGCCGTCGCGACCAGATCTAACGAGCTGTTCTGAATCGGCAGGCAGAGTGCGTCGGCTTCAAAAAAACGAATCGGCACTTCCGCAATTCGCGACTTATCGAGCGCGCGAACCAGCATGGTGTGCGAGAAGTCGGCGCCCACGATCCGCGCCTTTCCCCGGGCGCCAAGCGCGAATGCAAGGTCACCCGTACCGCAACACAAGTCCAGCACCAATGCCTCAGGCCGCTCCAGAATGCTTCTTAATTCTCGCGCCGCTCGCGCTCGCCACACGCGGTCCATCTGCGCAGAGAGAAGGTGGTTCAACAGGTCGTAGCGGGGGGCTATGCGCGTGAACATCTCGCGTACGTTTCGCGAGGCGTCTTGCTCGCTACTGGTGCCCTCGGGTGACGTGCCCCTGGGGAAAACGCCGCGGTCAGCCATGATTTTTCCCGCGACCCGCCGTCGATGCACCACGCAAGATGAACTGCGGCCCGAATCGTAGAACGCTGAGCGCCTTCCGCGGGCTTACGCTGTCGTAGGATCTTGCCCGGCCGATCCGCTCGGAGAGAACAAACCGCACGTTGCCGAATTTGGTCTTTTTGTCGGCGTTCATTGCCTCAAACAGCTTGGCCGCCGAAACCGCGGGCCACGCGGGCAGCGGCCCGATCTGCCGCACCAGCGCGATGATCCGTGCCACGTCGTCCGCCGGCGTTTCGATGACTTCATGCCCAAGCAGGGCGGCGCACATCATGCCCCAAGCCACCGCTTCGCCGTGCTGAAATCTGCGATAGCGCGTCGTTGATTCCAGGGCGTGAGCGAACGTGTGGCCGTAATTCAGGCTCTCGCGCAGGCCTGATTCCCTTTCGTCCGCGCTCACTACCTTGGCTTTGATCTCAATCGACCGGCGAATAACGTGCTCCAGGGGCTCTGGCCGCCGGTCAAGAATCTCGTTGATGTGCTCCTCAAGAAAAGAAAAGAAGCGCGCGTCGTCAATCACTCCGTATTTGATCACTTCCGCAAGTCCGCCGCGGAATTCGCGGTCCGGAAGACTCTTCAGCACTTCCGGATCCACCAGCACGAGCCTCGGCGGATAGAACGCGCCGACAAGGTTCTTCCCTTCCGGGAGGTTTACGCCGGTCTTCCCCCCCACTGCGCTGTCTACTTGCGCCACAACCGTCGTAGGGATCTGCACCAGGGCAACACCGCGGAGATACGACGCTGCTACAAATCCCGCAACATCTCCAACCACCCCTCCCCCCAGTGCGATGAGCAACGAGTGCCGGTCCGCTCCCGCGCGCGCCAAGGTCCGCGCAACCGCTTCCACTGTTCGCAGATTCTTTGCGGTTTCTCCATCGGCAAAAAGGTGGACGTGCACTTTCCCGACTTCTTTCATGCCGCGCTTGAGAGCGGTCCCCGCGGCCCGCCATACCTTCGGCGACGTGACGATGTGGACGCTCGAGAACTTCCCGAGCTTCCGGATTTCTCCGGCGCTACGGCTTAGCAAGCCGCGCTGGCATACCACCGTATAGTTCCCGGCCGAAGCACGAACGCGAATGAGCTGGTTGATTTTCATCGTCGAAACAGCGTTTCTCCAATTTAGCACAAGCACAAATCGCGCCAAACCTCCGCGCCTGCCGCTTCGGGAGTATACTTTCATCGCTCAAGCGAGCGCCTTTCGCGAGAGCGCTTCCATTTCCATCTGAACCGCGTCCAGGCCTCCTCCTCTTGCCAGCCGGGACGCTAGGAGCGGAGAGCTACCTTGACTCGCTACCAGAATCGCGGAGTTGGCATCACCATTTTCGTCGTTTTTGCCGTTTTAGAGTTTCTCATCCCCGTGAACGCAGGGAATCCCCCGGCCGCTCACCCCGGCTACTATCGGTTTCCCGCGATTTACGGCGATACCGTCATTTTCACTGCGGAAGGCGATCTTTGGTCCGTCAGCGCAAAAGGCGGCGCAGCGCGTCGGCTGACCAGCAATCCCGGAGAGGAGACGCGTGCGGCTATCTCGCCCGATGGCACCACTGTTGCGTTCAGTGCAGAATACGAAGGCCCAACCGACGTTTACACCATGCCGGTTGACGGCGGACTGCCGCAACGCCGCACTTGGGACGCGATTGCCGTCGTCGCTGGTTGGACTCCCGACGGCCGTATCCTCTATCGCACTCGGCGATTCTCTTCCCTTCCTGATTTCAAACTCGTGACGATTGACATGCAAGGCCGCCGTGACATTATCCCTCTCTCCCAAGCTGCGGAAGGAAGTTTCACGCCCGACGGCAAGACACTTTTTTTTACCAGGCTCAATAAACAAGGCAGTAATACCAAGCGCTATCAGGGCGGAACGGCTCAGAACATCTGGCGTTACGACGCAGGGTCCGAAGCCGTCCTTCTCACCGCTGGCTACGCGGGTACCTCCCGCAATCCCCTGTTCTGGGAAGGCAAGGTCTACTTCGTGTCTGATCGCAACGGCACCATGAACCTCTATTCCATGGACCCGGCCGGGAAAAACGTGAAACAACTAACGAAGCACAGCGGGTTTGACGTGCAATCCCCTTCTCTCTCCCAAGGCCGGATCGTCTACCAGTGCGGCGCCGACCTGTGGCTGTTGGACCTCAGAACCAATCAGGACACCGTTATCCCCATTACGCTGATTTCCGATTTCGATCAACTTCGCGACCATTGGGTGAAGAAACCACTCGATTATCTCAGCATGGCCCACGTTGCCCCTGACGGCAGTGCCGCCGTGTTCACTGCCCGCGGCGAGGTATTCACCCTGCCGGCTCATCCCAGCGGCCGCATTGTCAAAGTCGCCGGAAGCTCCGCCGTCCGCTTCCGAGACGCCCGCTATCTACCCGACGGAAAATCCATCATCGCCGTTTCGACCGAAACGGGCGAGACCGAGTTCTGGAAGTATCCCGCGAATGGCGTCGGCAAGCCGGAACCGCTCACCAGCAGCGCCAAGGTGCTCCGTTTGGATGGCGTTCCGTCTCCGGATGGAAACTGGTTCGCCCATCGCGACAAAGACCAGCAACTCTGGCTTCTCGACCTCAAATCCAGGTCCGACAAGCGACTCGCTCAGTCCATGAACGGCAATTTTGAGGATCTGCGCTGGTCTCCGGACAGCCAGTGGCTCGCCTTCACCGAGTCTGCCGACAACACCTTCTCCCAAATCAAAATTCTGCAGGTGAAGACTGGCGAGATTCATGCCTTGACTTCTGACCGATACAACAGCGGCGATCCCGCGTGGAGTTCCGACGGCAAATGGCTCTACTTCCTGTCGGACCGCATGCTCAAGACGGTGATTCCCTCTCCATGGGGCCCCCGGCAACCCGATCCCTTTTTCGATCGTTCCATGAAAATTTATGAGATTGCGCTGACGCCTGGTGTTCGCTCGCCCTTTGCTCCGGCTGATGAACTTCACCTGGACCAAGCTGCGAAAGCTGAGGACAAATCGAAGCCCAATGAGGACAAGGAGAAGCAGGACACAAGCGCGAACAAATCCGCGGATGACAAAAAGGCGGGAGACGAGAAGAAGTCCAGCGACGAAAAGAAACCCGCCAGCGATAAGAAATCGGCACCCGTGGTCAACATTGACTTTTCTGGCATCGCTGCTCGTTTGAACGAGGTGCCTGTGGTTCCGGGCAATTTCTCTGACCTGCAGGCAACCGAGAAGCGCTTGTGCTGGCTCGACCGCAGTACCGAGGCCCGTCCAAAACGCAATCTCCAGTGTATCGACATCGCCAACAAGGGCGACCAGTCTGATACCGTTTGGGCCGAGGTGCGCGCCTTCGAGGTGTCTCAGGATCGCAAGAAGATGCTCGTTTGGAAGGGTGAAGACTTCTACATCGTGGATAGCGATGCCAAGGCCTCCACACTTGCGGACGCCAAGGCTGTCGCGAAGGCCAAGATTGATATGTCCCGCTGGTCCATCATGACGAATCCTCGCGAAGAGTACCGCGGTATGTTCCTCGATGCCTGGCGCCTCGAACGAGACTACTTTTATGACCGCAACATGCACGGCCTCGATTGGGTCGCGGTCCGCGACCGCTATCTTCCTCTGGTCGACCGCGTCGCTGATCGCAACGAACTGAGCGACCTTCTCGCGCAAATGGTCAGCGAACTCTCCGCTTTACACATCTTCGTCTACGGCGGCGATGCCAGAAAGCCCGCCGACCAGGTCGATATCGCTTCATTCGGGGCCGCGCTCCGCCGGGATGAAAAGGCTGGAGGCTTTGTGGTTGAGCATATCTTCTCCCACGATCCCGACTTGCCTAATCTGGCTCCGCCGTTTGCGAAGCCAGATTCCACTATTCGCGAAGGCGAAATCATTCTCAACATCGACGGCGAAGACTCTCTGAGCGTTCCGGACGAGCGGGCCCTCCTGCGCGGCAAAGCCGGGCGCAAAGTGCTCGTGCGGGTAAGAGCGGCGGACGGCCAAACGCGGGACGTGCTGGTCACGCCCGTCACCGAAGATGAGGAGCGGAATCTTCGCTATACAGAATGGGAATATTCGCGCCGGCGGAAAGTCGAAGCTGATTCCGCAAACACAATCGGTTACGTCCATTTGCGAGCCATGGGCGCCAACGATATTGAACAGTGGGTGCGCGAGTTCTACCCGGTTTATGATCGCCAGGGATTGATCGTCGATGTGCGCCACAACGGAGGCGGAAATATTGACTCCTGGATACTCGCCAAGCTACTGCGAAAGGCTTGGTTCTATTGGCAGCCGCGCATCGGTAATCCCTACTGGAACATGCAGTACGCCTTCCGCGGCCATGTGGTGGTGCTGTGCGATCAGAACACCGGCAGCGACGGCGAAGCCTTCACCGAAGGCATTCGCAGCCTGGACATCGGCAAGATCATCGGCACCCGCACTTGGGGCGGCGAAATCTGGCTGTCGTCCAGCAACATCTTGGCCGACGAAGGAATCGCCACAGCGGCGGAATACGGCGTCTACGGCCCCGAAGGCAAGTGGTTGATTGAAGGGCACGGAGTTGACCCTGACATCGTCGTGGACAATCTTCCTCACGCCACTTTTGGCGGTAGCGACGCGCAACTCGATGCCGCGTTGAAGCTGCTCAAGGAGGAGATTGGAAAGGATCCTCGGAAGGTGCCCGCTCATCCGCCATACCCGAACAAGGCCTTCAAATACGAGTAGGACTTAACAGAGCCCCTTCAGAACTACTTCTTCTGTAGTTCTTTGACGGTTTCGAGAATCGTGTGACCGACGACCGCCAGCACCTTGGGACTGATGATGTCCATGGTGTCCTGCGGAGTGTGCCAATACGGCGCGATTTGCGGATCGCCAATTACAGTGATGATGTCGACCGACGGTACTTTCCTTTTTGTGAACGAAAAGTGGTCGTCTCCACCTGGGCCGCCTGCCTCGCTCACAAACCACTGCGTGTATCCCAGCCTTGCCGCGACATCCCACACCTGGTCCACAACCCATTTCGTCGATTCGCGATCCTTTTGAAACCGCGCCGTTCGTCCCCCAACCAGATCAGCGAGGATGAATGCCTTGATCTTTGGCAGATCGCCGCTGGCCGCAAGCTGCGCCGCCATCTGCCGGCTCCCGTAGGTATTGCCTGACTCCCACTGTGCTGTAAATGACTCTTCCGCATCGAAGAACGCAATCCACACTGCGTACTTCTCCGCAGGCTCCTTGCAGAGCTGTCGCGCGACCTCCAACATCACTCCTGTGGACGATCCCCCATCATCTGCGCCGACAAAGACAAAGTTGTCCATCTTCTTGGTGTCGTAATGGGTGCCCAGCAAAATGATCCCGGGCTTCTTCCCGGGAATCTTCACTAGCAAGTTCTTCATCGGCACACGGCCAATCGGCGTGTCCGCGGAAAACGAGTCCGTCTCAACGGTGCAGCCATAGGACCTCAGCTCCGTCTCGAGGTAGTCCTGCAGCTTCGCGATGGCCGGGGAGCCGGGGGGGCGGGGGCCAAAACTGACCTGCTTCGCCACTTGGTCATAAGCGCGCTTGCCGTCGAATCCTCCGGTTTGGTCGGGGGGAGGGGCCTGATCGGCGGGGGGGACGGGAGGGGGGCCCGCCACGGCGCTCATGAAGGGCGGCTGGCCGGATGGGGGGGATGCGGGCTGGTTCGAAGAATTGCAGCCAAGCGCAAGCAGCCCACAAGCGGCGACGCTGGCCAGCGTCCGCAAACTCACGTACAGATTCATGCGGTTGTGCCCGCTCTTTCCGCCTCGAGCGCCTTCCTCTTCCGGCGCACGACCGCCGCAGATACTCCGATTCCCACGAAGTACAACACCACCATGGGAGCCATGAAGATCAGCATGGTCTGCGCGTCTGGCGTTGGCGTAATGATGGCTGCCACGACAGCAATGACCAAGATAGCGTAGCGGAAGTTCTGCCAGAGGAACTTTGGGGTCACGATTCCAAACAGCGACAGGAAGAAGATCAGGATTGGCAGCTCAAACACAAGCCCCAAGCCCAGTAGGATCATCAAGATCAGGTCAAAGTACTCGTTAATGCTAATCATCGGCACAATGGACCCTTTGTTGAAGCCGACGAGGAATTTCAGGACGTACGGCAGCGTCACGAAGTATCCAAACGCAATACCGGAGAGGAACAGAAAGACCGTGGAAAACAGGAAGCCGGTCACCGCGCTCCGTTCGTGCTTATAGAGCGCTGGCGCCACAAAGAGCCAGATCTGGTAGAGGACCACCGGGGAGGCAAGCACGACGCCAAGATACACGCCGAGCGTGATGACCATGTTGAGCAGTCCCGCCGGGTGGGTGTACACGAGCTTCTGTTCGAGGCCGGCCGCCGCCAGCGCTTCCTTCATCGGTTGAATGATGAAATTGATGAACTTCTGTGAGACATAGACGCCGACAAACGCGCCGATGCCGATGGCATATAGCGAATTGATAATGCGCTTCCGCAACTCGCCAAGATGCTCAAAAAACGTCATTTGGCTCCCGGCCTCTTCCAGGCGGCCGGCAATGGACTTATCAGGCTGGTTGCTGTTGGTCATGAGAGGGAGCTGGACTGGGTTCGGGAGGCGCGGGAGCGGCCTGGGGGGCCGGGGTCCCTTCGGTAACTCCAATGGCTGCCGTTTCTTCCGCGGCGGCGTCTAAGCGTGGAACGGCCTCGGCAACGGGATTGACGACCGGCTCAGCGGAATCAAGGGCGGGCGAAAGGGGGCCAGTTTGTGGGGAGGGAGAAGCGAGAGTGGCAGGTTCGGCGGGCTGATTGAGGGCGGCATTGGTGGCAGCGTTGGCTTCGGCAACTTGTTTCTTCAGCTCAGCGATGCGCGCCTGGCGTTCCAAGTCCCGCATCTCCTCTTCGAAGGCGTTTTTGAAATCATTGGAGGCCTTGCGGAACTCTGCCATCAGTTTGCCGAAGCTGCGGGCCAGTTCGGGGAGTTTCTGGGGGCCAAATACCACCAGAATCACCACGAAAATGACGATCATGTGGGGAATGCTGAGCATTATATGAGCTTAAGCGCCTGAAGATCAGCCCAAAAGGGGCCTGTGTGCATCATAGAAAGGGTACGCACCGGTGTCAAACGAAGATGGCAGCGTGCATGTTATAATAGGGTTTTACGTCACAATGGTCGGGGGTATGCATGAATCCTGAACGTCGTGGGCTCGTCCTGGTGATCGTCGTGTTGGGGATATCGGCGGTGCTTGGAGGGATATACGGCCCGTCTGTGCGGGCGACCACATCGTCCGCGGACGACTACCAGGCCTCCGTGCGTGACTTCACGAAGATTCTGGACGTGGTCCAGAATAACTACGCCGAGCCGGTGGACGTGGACAAGGCGGTCTACCAGGGCGCCATTCCGGGCATGTTGCGCATGCTCGACCCCCATTCGAATTTCTTTGATTCCCGCCAGTTCGCGCTGCTGCGCGAAGACCAGCGCGGAAAGTATTACGGCGTGGGCATGGTGATTGCCCCGCGCGACAACCACACCGTTGTGGTCGCTCCGTACGTGGGCGCCCCAGCGTATAACGCCGGCCTGCGCCCGGGCGACATGATCATGAAGGTGGACGACAAGCCGGCGGATGGGCTGACCACCAGCGAAGTAGCGGACATGCTGAAGGGCCCCAAGGGCACGGTGGTAAAGATTGTGGTGAGCCGCGAAGGGTATGCGGAACCGCTGACCTTCACAGTGACCCGCGACGAGATTCCCCGCCATTCGGTGGACATCGCCTTCCTGCTAAAGCCGGGGATCGGGTACGTCCGGCTGTCGCAATTCAACGAGACCACCGACCGCGAGATTGGCGAAGCGCTGAAGCAACTGAACGCCAACACGCTGGACGGCTTAATTCTGGATATGCGGGGCAACCCGGGCGGCCTGCTGAACGAGGCCGTGGCCGTCGGCGACATGTTCCTGGAGAAGAACCAGCTGATCGTGTCGTATCACGGCCGCAACGCTCCTGAGCGCCGTTTCTTCGCGATCCGGGGCAACCAGGGCATGGCGGTACCGCTGGTGATCCTGGTGAACAACAATTCCGCTTCGGCCGCCGAAATTGTGACCGGCGCGGTACAGGACCACGACCGCGGGCTGGTGGTGGGCGAGACGACCTTCGGCAAGGGCCTGGTGCAGACGGTAACGCCGCTGGCGGAGAACACCGGCCTGGCGTTGACCACGGCGCGCTACTACACGCCGAGCGGGCGCCTGATCCAGCGCGATTACAAGTCGATTTCCCTGTACGAATACCATTACGAGCGCAAGGTGCCAGACCATCCGAGCGAGATCCGTCAAACCGACAGCGGGCGGCAGGTAACCGGCGGGGGTGGGATCACTCCGGACATCGTGGTAGATTCGCCGAAGCTGACAAAGTTCCAGGCGGACATGTACCGCGGCGACGTGTTCTTCCCCGGCGAGCAGGGCGTGGGCAGCTTCACGCGCTTCTACCTGGGAACGCGGCCCACGGTGACGCACAGTTTCGAAGTCGACGACAAGATCATGAAGGACTTTCGCGACTACCTGGCCAAGCACAACATCCGGTACACCGAGCCCGAGTTCGCGGAGAACCAGGACTGGGTGAAGCGGAAGATCAAGCAGGAAGTGTTCATGTCCAACTACGGCACGGCGGAAGGCTTCAAGGTGCTGCTGGAAGCTGATCCGCAGGTGCAGAAGGCCGTGGAAGCCATTCCGCAGGCGCGGGCGCTGTATGAGAACGCACGCAAGGTGATTGCGCAGCGGAACGGGTCGAACCCGACGACGGTGTTCAACACGCAGCCGTAAGCTATTCTGAAGACAATTTGATTCGAAGCGGGCGTTGCGAAGCGCCCGTTTTCGTTTTTCGGGCACACGGTTGAACAGCGCGCGGATTTCAGGGTTTTGGAAACGCTGGCGACCTCTGCTAAAATTACGTATCTGCTACTCGTGGGCGAGTAGCTCAGCTGGGAGAGCGCCTCGTTCGCAACGAGGAGGCCGAGGGTTCGAATCCCTTCTCGTCCACCAAAATCTCCAATAAAAATGCGGCTTACTCGGCGGCTCTCAAACAGGCTTCGTGCCAGATGCCCGGCACGTCGTCCAGTTCGTAAAGCTCGTCTCCGCCATGATAAAAGCTAACCGACTTCACTCCAGTGACCTTGCCCGCGAATCCCAACTGTTCTGTTTCCAGTTTGTGGTGATATTTCCAAGTTCCGCGAAAATCTTCCAGAAAAGCACGGTCCGCGATTCTGACTCTTGTTCCCGTTGGAAATTCGGCTTTGTACGGGCCGATCGTTTTTCCCATCGCGTCATTCGGAACCGCCACAGAAATCCCACCAAGAAATGATTCTCAACTCCTGATCTAGTCGATAAATCGGTAACTGAGGTATCAGAACCCACGGTCGCCCTGCTGATTACTGCTAAATATGCGGTTAACTCTGACCTAACAGTCATGCCGCAACACTACTAACGGTGGGTGACTGAAACCGTAGCCTGGTGCCGTCACTGCGGAAGAGAGACCCGCCATTCAGTCAGCGGTGGACACCAAACCCACTGCCTAGAACACACCGTCAAAACGAATGAACGAGGAGAGACTAAGGCACAAGCGAAGCACCGCAAGAAGGCTGAGCGCGAGAAACAGAATCCAACCCTTTTCTAGTTGGCTTAGCATTCGACCGCTCACAAAGATTGTTCTCGGTGGTGGGCGGTTTCGACGGCTCGACGGTTTCAGGTTTGTCCACCTTGTCCGTTCGCCGGAATATTTGCATCTGTTTGCGCAGGAGTTCCCGCAGTTGCTGGCTGTCCCACGCCTGCTTGGTTGTTAGCTGCGGCATTGGTGCTCTCCTCTTCCAGAATATCGTCCGATAAGAATCGGATCCACGGTCGCCCCATCGGGGTCAATGCAAAATCGTCCAGTTCCTGTAAGAGGGCCAGTTCATCTGACGTGCAATCCCTTACGGTCCCTGTCTTAAATATCTCTTTCGCTTCCTTCTTGTCTATCACAAAGCTGTGAGATGGGTATCCACTAATTAGCCTACCCAGGCGAGTTTCCAGACAGATTCCACTGTGCCGTACCAGACGTTCACCGTACTCCTTTGCGATGGCCATCGAACGTTTAACTTCCCCCATGTGGATTGGATCGATTTGGTCAGCAATTGGGGTGTATAGGGCCTGGGTAAGTTTAGCAGCAATTTCAGAAGCTGTCCGTACGGTGATCCGGCCGCCGCTCCTGGTCGTCAAAGAGACCAGAAAATGGTCGAAGGCGTCCTGCGCGTTCTCTGAAAGAGCCGTGAGCGCCGTCATTACTGTCAAGCCTGATTCCGACTCCCACAGTTCGTCCTTTTT
>Ga0335084_10005636_pt1 | contig 12392 bp, 11 predicted proteins | sample Lox_Sample_44_FD_206721 | JGI IMG/M metagenome (GOLD analysis project Ga0335084, IMG submission 206721) | Soil microbial communities from Loxahatchee National Wildlife Refuge, Florida, United States - Lox_Sample_4.4 | ecosystem: Environmental > Terrestrial > Soil > Wetlands | place: USA...
TAGCGGCCGCTGTCGTCGACGTGCGAGATGCCGATCGCCGCCAGCTCGATGGTGTCGGCATAGCGCTTCTCGCTCTCGCGCAGCGCGCCCTGCGCCTGCGCGCGCAGGCAGAACTGGCCGATCTGGCTGCCGATGTAGCGCGTGCAGTCCAGCAACTCGGCGTCGAGCTCGGCGATGTCCTGGCTGTAGAACTCGACCACGCCGAGCACGCGGCCGGCCGCCGCGATCGGGAACGCGAACGCACTGTGCAGGCCGGCGTGGGTGGCCTGCGGTGCGCGCTTGAACGACGCCTCGCCGGCCACGTCGCGCAGCCACACCGGAGCCCCGGTCAGCCAGCTGCGGCGTACCAGGCCGCCCTGCGCGGCGGCCTGGCGCAGGCCCACGGTGGCGTAGAGGAAGGCCTGGACGCGCGCTTCGTCGATGCCCCAGCCGCCGATGCATTGCATGGTGTCGTCCTGCGCCTCGTCGACCCAGACAGCCCCGCAGGTCCAGCCGAGTTCCTCGCACACCGCGCGCACGATCAGCGGCGTGGCCTCGCGCAGGTCGAACGAACGCGACAACGCGCCGGTGACGCCATGCTCGATCACCAGCCGCTGCGCGGTGCGGGAGCGGCGCAGCTGATCGGGCGTCATGCGCAGCATCGGCTCGTAGCTGCCGAGCTCGGCCAGGACGGATTCGCTGGGTGTGATTTCTCGCATGCCGCTCACCAGGGTGGACATCCGGATATCGGCCGGCGACACCCTGCCTTTAGCCTGCACGCCCGCGCGATCGTCGCTGGTGCGAGGGGCCAGCCGCAGGCGGTCCGGTGACCCTCGCTCGCTATAATTCGCGCCCTTGCACCGGCCGGTGTAGCTCAGTTGGTAGAGCAGCGCATTCGTAATGCGAAGGTCGACAGTTCGAGTCCGTCCATCGGCACCAAGCCAAACCAGGGCCCGCCATCGTGCGGGCCCTTCGCTTTGCGGCCGGCGCGGGCGAGCGGCCTCCAGAGCTCCAGGTCGCCGTGCCGGCGCAGGCACGCGCGCAAGCCGGCCGACGCGGGGTGGCAGAGGCTTCGCGGACGGCATTGCCGCGCGAAGAACTGTCGTATTTCTCTGACAGCTCGTTTCACAATTCCCGGAAGACCTCTACATTGCGAGCGCCCCCATGGGCTATTGCAACTAAACCGTGAGGTGAAACATGGCAACTGCGAAGAAAGCCGCCAAGAAGAAGGCTCCGGCGAAGAAAGCCGCCAAGAAGAAGGCCAAGAAGTAAGACGCGCTGGGCGGCTGCGGAGACATCCCGGCCGTCCGGCTCGTGTTTCGCGAAGGGCGCTCCGCAGTGGGCGCCCTTCGTGTTTCCGGGTCGCGCGAATTCGATCACGCAGAGGCCGCCGCCGACCCCCGACCCGATGATTCCCGCCCCGCGCGCCGGCATCCAAGATGCCGCGCATGCCGCGCGGCCGACCCGTCCAACCCGCCCTCGATGACCGTCCCAGCGACTACGGGTCGACGGCCTTCGATCGCTCGGCGCTGGGCTCGCTGTCGACCGCACCGGTACCCTGGGATCGCACCGAGCACGCGGCCTTCGAGATGCCTGCCGCCCCGAGCGGGCAGGACCGCGAGCGCGACCGGCAGCGGGGGGTGGAGCGCATGATCACGCTCGGCCTGCTGCTGCTGAGCGCCGCCGTGGCCGCGGTGGTCTTCCTGGTCGTCCAGCGCTAGCCGCCGCCGCGCCGGCGGGCTAGACCAGCCGGTGGATCTGCGAGCCGCTGCGTTGCGACTCGCGCTTGGCGTGCTGTGCCGTACGCAGCGCCCGAAACGCCTGCACCTTGGGCAGGTTGATCTCGATCCAGTCCGCCAGGCCGCGCACCCGCCTGGCTGCTGCGCGACCGAGCGGCGTCAGGCGGTACTCGACATGCGGCGGCACGGTGTCGAACACGGTGCGCTGCACCAGACCGTCGCCCTCGAGCCACTGCAGCGTCTGCGCCAGCATGCGCTCGCTGACGCCACCGATCGCTCGGCGCAGTTCCGCGAAGCGGTGCATGCGCGGCTCCAGCGCCATCAGCACCAGCACGCCCCAGCGGCTGGTGACGTGCTTGAGGATCTCGCGCGACGGGCAAGCGGCCGCCAGCAGGTCGCCGCGCTGCAGCCTGTGCGACAGCTTCGTCGAGGTACTTACAGACATGTTGGTACTTACGAATCGGAAGTATGAATCCTACAGTGACGCCTCCTTCAACACAAGCTGGATGCAAGCCATGACCATTGCCATCACCGGCGCCACTGGACAACTCGGGCGCCTCGTCGTCACCCAACTCAAGGCCGCCGGGACGGCGGCGCAGCACGTCGCGCTCGCGCGCTCGCCCGCCAAGGCGGCCGACCTCGGGGTCCCCGTGCGCCTGGCCGACTACAACCGGCCGGACACCCTGCCCGCGGCACTGTCCGGCATCGATACGCTGCTGCTGATCTCGTCGAGCGAGATCGGCCAGCGCGTGGCGCAGCATCGCCACGTGATCGACGCGGCGCGAAAGGCCGCTGTCCGCCGCGTGGTCTACACCAGCGTGCTGCATGCGGACACGTCGCGGCTCGACCTGGCGAGCGAGCACCTGGAAACCGAGCGCATGCTCAAGGCCTCGGGCCTGTCCTTCACCCTCCTGCGCAACGGCTGGTACACGGAGAACTACACCGGGTCGATCGCCGGTGCGCTGGCCGCCGGCGCCTTGATCGGCAGCGCGGGCCAGGGCCGCATCGCGTCGGCCGCGCGGGCCGACTATGCGGCCGCGGCGGCGACGGTGCTGACCGCAGCCGGCCACGAGGGCAGGACCTACGAGCTCGCCGGCGACGAGGCCTACAACCTTGCCGAGCTGGCCGCCGAGGTGTCGCGCCAGACCGGCAAGACCATTCCCTACCAGAACCTGCCCGAGGCCGACTACGCCAAGGCGTTGGCGGCGTTGGGCTTGCCCGCAGGCCTCGCGCAGGCCATCGCGGGCTGGGACGTCGCCGCCTCGAACGGCGCGCTGTTCGACGATGGCCGGCAGTTGTCGCGCCTGATCGGTCGTCCGACCACGACGCTGGCGGCCGCCGTGGCGGCGGCCTTGCGCTGATCCACACCCAGACTGGTTGCGACGACGCCGCGTCAGGCGCCGGCGTGCACGAGCGCCTGGTCGATGGCCGGCAGCGCAGACCCGATGCCGACGCGGGCGATCTCGTCGCGCAGGCCGCACAGCCGCCGCCGCAACGCGTCGCTGCGCTCGCCGGCACCGAGTGCAGCGAGCGCGCGCGCGCGCTCGATCAGCAGCGAGCTCCACGGCAGCGCCTCGTGCCGCACGTACTGCTCGAGCCGCGCGGTGTAGCGCGCGGCCTCGCCCCACTCGCGCCGCGCCAGGCTGACGTCGATGGCGTTGCGGTAGAAGTGCAGATGGCTGTGCGACAGGCAGGGCTGGCTCAGCACCTGCTCGCCCTGCTCGAGGAGGCGCCGCGCCTGCGTGCCATCGGCGTCGGCGCGGGCCATCACAGACAGGATCCACGCGCCGGCGAACGCCATGCCCGATTGCTGCGCCACCGCCAGCGCCTCGTCGAGCAGCGCACGCGCCTCGTCGCCGGCGCCGGACCCGAGCCGCGCCTCGGCCAGCGCACACAGCATCGCGTTGAGGTAACGCCGCGCCCCGGCCGCCCGCGCCAGCGGGATGCCCTCGGCCAGCGCCTGCCCGGCCAGCGCGTGGTCGCCCTTCCACGCGAACAGCAGGCCGAGCGATTCGAGCGTGAAGATCTCGGCGTGCGCCTGGCCGATGCGGCGCGCGTCGTCCCGCGCACGGCGCACCGCGGCGATCGATTCCTCCAGACGGTTGGCGTAGAAGAGGCAGTGCCCCACCATGCAGCGGTTGGGCACCTCGACCTTGATCAGTCCGGCGCGTTCGCACAGCGCCACGCAGCGGCCGAAGTGGCCCAGCGCGCTGAGCATGCGGCCTTGCAGGTATTGCGCATCGCCGAGGCCGCCGAGCGCCTGGGCCTCGCACTCCGCGTCGTGCGCCTGCTGTGCCTGGCGCAGTGCGGCCTGGTGTTCGCGGCCGCAGGCCGCGCTGTCGCCGCGCGCGAAGTGCAGATTGCCGCGCACGTGGTGCACGCGTGAGCGCTGCACCGCGGCACCGAGCTGTTCGGCGATCGCCTGCGCCTCGTCGAGCGCCGCCATCGCCGCCGGGATGTCGCTGGTGACGCGGTGGCCGGCGACCAGGCCCATCCAGGCCTGGTAGCGCTGCTCGGCATCGGCCGTCAGCGGCAACGCGGCCTGGAACGCCGCCAGCGACTCGGCGGAGCGGCCGGCCTCGCGCAGCAGATCGCCGCGCAGCAGCAGCAACGCGCAGCGCAGGCCATCGGCCTGCGCGAGCTCCAGGCCGCGATCGGCCAGCCGCAATGCCGACTCGTGCCGGAAGCGCGTGGCCTGCGCACGCGCGGCGGCGAGGTATGCCTGCGCGGCCGACGGATCGCCGGCGCGATCGAGGTGTTCGGCGCGCAGGATCGGCTCGCCGGTGCCGAACCAATCGGCCGCGCGCCGATGCAGCTCGTGCTTGCGCGCGTGCAGCAGCGACGAGTACACCCCTTCCTGGATCAGCGCGTGCGCGAACACGTGATCGTGGCCCTCCGGTCGTACCAGGTCGGCGTCGACCAGCGCATCGCAGGCATAGCCGGGGTCGGTCAGCAGCGCCCGCAGCGCGACGATGCCGAAACGCTTGCCGAGCACCGAGGCGGCCTGCAGCGCGGCCTTGTCGCGCGGTTCGAGGCGGTCCATGCGCGCGAGCACCAGACTCTGGATGCTCGCCGGCAGGTTCGTGGCCTGGCTCTCCACCGCGTTGCGCAGCAACTGCTCGAGGAACAGCGGGTTGCCGTCGGCGCGCTCGATGCATTCGGCCACCAGGCGCTCGGACGATGGCATCAGCGCGCTGGCCAGCAGCCGGCACTCCTGCGCGCGCATCGGTCCGAGCTCGATCGTCATGAACGGGCTGTCGCGCGCCACCGCCCGCCAGGTGGCGTCCAGCGGATAGCCCTCGACGCGCGACGTCATCACGAGCACGACGCGCGACCCGCCGGCCACCCGGGCCAGCAACGCGAGCTGGCGCAGCAGGTCGGCCGAGGCCCAGTGGATGTCCTCCACCAGGATCCACCGCGGACGCTGCGACGCGCCGCGCTCGACCATGCCGGCGAACGTCTCGCCCAGGCGCTGCAGGCGCGTGGCGTGGTCCATGGCGTCGAACGCCGTGCGCTGGTCCGGCGTCTGCGGCAGTTCGAGCAGGTCGTTGACCAGGACGTGCTGGTCGGCCGCGATCAGGCCCGACGACACCGCCTGCGCAACGGCGGCCTGCAGCGCGGCCTCGTCGCCCGGCGCGCCGACGTCGAGCACGTCCTTGACGATCGCCGCCAGCGCGTCCTGCCGCCTGCCGACGCCGAAGTCGAGCACGAAGCCGTTGTGGCACGCGAAGCCGCGCGCCTGGGCTTGCTCCCGGAAGGCATCGACGAGCCGCGATTTGCCGATGCCCGCTTCGCCGCGCACGCACACCGCGAGCCCATGGCCTTCGACCGCGGCATCGAGCACGCCGATCAGCTGCCGCAGCTCGGTGTGCCGGCCGACCATCGTGCGCCGCTCGACGGCCGAGCGCCGCAGCCCGCGCAGGCGCCACACCGCAACCGGCTTGTCGACGCCTTTCAGTGGCGTCTCGCCGAGTGGCTCGGCGTCGAAGCGGCTCGACAGCGGCCGCCAGGCGGCGTCGGCGACGAGCGTCTGGCCGCTGGTGGCCAGCGCACCGAGGCGCGCCGCCAGGTTGACCGCATCGCCGGTGACGGCGTACTTCGGCGTGGCGCCGCCGGTGATCGTCGCAGCGACCACCTCGCCGCTGGCGATGCCGGCGTGCAGCGCCAGTGGCTGCCCGCTCGGATCGACGATCTGCGCCACCTGTGCGTGCATGTCGAGGGCGGCGCGCGCCGCGCGCTCGGCGTCGTTGTCGTGCGCGATCGGCGCCCCGAACGCGGCGAGCGTTCCGTCACCGGCGTGATCGATCACGGTGCCGCCGTAGGCGGCCGCGATCCGATCGGTCACCTCGTAGAAGCGGCCCAGCAGCGCCTGCATCTGCTCCGGGTCGATGCGACTGCACAGGCTGGTGTAGCCGGCGATGTCGGCGATCAGCACGGTGGCCTGGCGTCGTTCGCCACCGGCGCCGCCGGCAGGACGCACGCGGTCCTCGGCCAGTGGCGCCGCAGAGGACGGCTCGGCCAGTTGGCCGACGGCGGCCAGGATGCGCAGGCGATGGCCGGCGCTGCTCACACCGATGTCCTTGAGGACCTGGTCGGTGACGAGCGGCAATACCCCGTCGTCGATGTCGTGGACCTCGAAGGCGTCGGCGTACTGGGCGAGCCCCAGGCTTTCCAGCCACTGGCGAGTGCGCGTGGTCCCCTCCGGGTGACGGATGGCGTCGTCGACGGCGATTGTCCATGTCGACGGCGCTCCCGCCAAGGCTGGCGACCTGGCTGCGCGCGCGCCGCACCTGCGGCGCCGCCCGATCTCGGCGTCCATCTCCAGCACGTCGCCTGGTCGCACCGGGGAACGCGGGATCCCAATCGTTTCGGACAAGGCGCCACTTCGTCACGCGAGCTCCTTGCGCCACCCGATCGAAGGGCCTGCAGCGCCCCCGCCGCGCCGGAATGCACGACCGCGCGCGCGCTCGATGCGCGATAGTGGATCACCGTGATCAGCAGGTGATCGAGATGAGCCCGAGTTCGCTGCTCCATGTGTCGCCCGACCTGATGCGCGAGCGCGCGCGCGCCGGCGCGCCCGAAGGGCTGAGCACCGCGGCCAGCGACCGCGCCTGGACGATCGGATTCGCGTTCGCGTTCGTCGCCGCCGTCGCGCTGGTCTACCTTGCCGTGCGCTGAGGCGTCGGCCTCGGCGAACGGACGCCGCCTCGCGGCACGCCTCAGGCGATGGCTGGCGTCGCGCGACGCCGCCGGTGCACCGTCACCCGGTACAACAGCCCAAGCACCAGCAGGTTGGCGACGCCACCGAGCGACGCGTTGGCGAACGACGGCGCATAGCTGCCGCACAGGTCGAAGAAGAGCCCGCCCTGCCAGGCTCCGAGCGCCATGCCGAACCAGCCGAAGAACATCACCAGGCCGATCGACAGGCCGGTGCGCTGCGGCGGCGAGTACTCGCGCGCGCACAGGATGAACGACGTCATGGCGCCGCTGAACACCAGACCGAACGCAGCCGACAGCGCGTAGAGCCCGCCGCGTGTCTGCATCAGCGGGAACAGCGCCGCCAGCGCGGTCTGACCGACCGACGCGACCGCGTAGCTCTGCAGATTGCCGGCCCGGTCGGCGATGCGGCCGAACACGAGGCGGCCCGCCATGCCACACACCATCATCACCGCCAGCAAGCCCGCCGACTCGCGGCCGCCAAGACCGAGGTCGGAGCCCAGCGCCGCCACGTGGACGATCGGCGTGGCCATGCAGACGCAGCAGAACAGCACGGCCACGCACAGCCAGCCCAGCAGCCACGACCGCGCCACACCGAAACGACGATGCGGCGCCGGCGCGGCCGCTGCGGCCGCCACCGGGAGCCGCGGCGCATCGCGGATCAGCAGCGCGAGCGGAACCATCACGGCCAGCGACAACACCCCGAGCGTCACGTAGGCATGGCGCCAGTCCTGCAGCAACACGAGGTGGCGCGCCAGGAACGGCATGACGCCTTGGCCGAAGGCACCGCCGGCGGAGACCACGCCGATCGCCAGCCCCGGCCGGCGCGGCATCCACAGCGCGGCGAGGCTGTTCAACGGCGCCATGATGGCGCCGAGGCCGAGCAGCCCCAACAGCGCGTGGTACAGGTAGAGCTCGAACGTGCTGTGCAGGCTTGACAGCAGCATGAACGCGATGCCGGGCACGAAGGCACCGCACAGCACGACGCGGCGGACCGGCATGCGATCGGCGAAGTGGCCCATCACGATGCCGCCGATGCCGGTGCCGAGCGTGGCCATCGCATAGGCCAGCGACAGCTCGGCACGTGGCCACTGGAACTCCATGCCCAGCGGCAACAGAAAGACCGAGATGTTGTTGATCGCGCCGAACCCCATGGCGACCATCACCGTGCAGGCCGCCACCATCGGCCAGGCGCCGGGCGGGTCGTGGGCGGGCGGGTCGTGCGACGGGGTCATGCCGGTCTCCTGGGTTCGTGTCCGGCGTGTCGCCGCGGTCGGGTTGCGCGTGCGCTGCGCCGCGCGCCCCTTCACCGTTTCACGCGTTCGCCGGCCGGCCGCGGCCACGACGGCGCGGCGGCCGACGCGCCGGGTCAGGTGAACCGGCGTCCGCTCAGGACCCGCTGCAAGCGACGGTCACGTTGACGCGCTGGCCGACCGGCTGCGTCAGCACCGTCGCCGCATCCGGCGTGCTCGACGCGAATTTGCCGGCGAACGCGAACGCGCCGTTGGCGCCGAGGCTCAGGTTGTCGCCGCCGTTGTCCTGCCAGGTTTCCGATTCGCTGCGCGCGTTCGAAGTTCGGTCGCTGCCTGACGGCATGGTTCGGCCGGCCGTCAGCCTCGCGCACATCCGCTAATCTGGCGTGCCGAGAACAACGCCAACGAGCACGAGGGAACGACGCCATGAAGCGCCACGCCGCGTCGCTGTGCATCTGCGCATGGGCCGCTGGCATGGCCAGCGTCCATGCCCAGAGCATCGAGCCGCGCGCGTACGCCAACGCGCCGGTGGGCATGAACTTCCTGATCGCGGGCGTGGCCTCGACCACCGGTGGCGTCGCGTTCGACTCGTTGCCGATCACCGATCCGCACCTGCGCACGACCAGCGCGGTGCTCGGCTACGCGCGCGCGCTCGACGTGGGAGGACGTTCGGGCAAGGTCGACGTCGTGGTGCCGTACACCTGGTTGTCGGGATCGGCCACCTACCAGGGCGGGCCCATCGAGCGCGAGGTCGACGGGCCCGGCGATCCGCTGCTGCGGATCTCGGTCAACTTCCACGGCGCGCCGGCGATGACGCTGCCGGAGTTCCGCAACTATCGGCAGGACCTGATCGTCGGTGCCAGCCTGCAGGTGTCGGTGCCGGCGGGACAGTACGACGCCACCAAGCTCGTCAACATCGGCACCCATCGCTGGTCCTTCAAGCCCGAGATCGGCGCGTCGCAGGCGATCGGCCCGTGGACGCTCGAAGGCGCCGCCGCGGTGACGCTGTTCACCACCAACGACGACTTCTTCAACGGCAATCGCCGATCGCAGGATCCGCTGTACTCGCTGCGCGCGCACCTAATCTATAACTTCGCCGGCGGCGCCTGGGCGTCGGTCGACGGCACCGTGTACACCGGCGGCCGCACCACGCTCAACGGCACGGTCAACAGCGACCTGCAGCAGAACTGGCGCGTCGGTGCGTCGCTGGCGCTGCCGGTGGACGAGCGCCACTCGCTGAAGTTCTACGCCAGCAGCGGCGTGTCGGCACGCACCGGCAACAGCTTCGATCTGTTCGGGCTCGCCTGGCAGTACCGCTGGGGCGGCGGCCTCTAGCAGCCGGCGGCCGTCACGCGGCAGCCGCGCGGCGGCGCTCCAGCACCACGCGCACCGCGCCGAACGCCAGCAGCAGACCCGCGACGACCGCCAGCAGACCGGCCACCTGCAGCGCGGTCGGGACCTCCCCCAGCACGGGGATCGCCAGCAGCGGTGCCGCACCCGGCACCATCGCGCCGAAGAAGGCCGCGCGTCCAGGTCCGAGCAGCACCGCGGCGCGGCTGTATGCCAGCACCGCCACCAAGCCCGCCCCGAGGCCATGCGCCACCGCCTGCACCGCCACGAAGCCGGGCGCCGCGGCGAGCAGCGCGCGCGGGTCTCCGATGGTGGCGTACAGCGGCGCGAACATCGCCATCGCCAGCACCACCGCAACGCCGGTGACGCGCACCGCGTCGACGCGCCAGCGGCGCGACAGCGCGCCGAACAGGCCCCAGCTGCAGCCCGCGGCGGCGAACAGCGCATCGCCCCGCAGCACGGCAGCGCCTTCGGCGTGCAGCAGCGCGTCGCCACCCATGAAGCCCAGGCCGAGCAGCACGAAGGCCGCCCCGGCCATCGTCTCGCGCGTGACCGGCGCGTGCGCCAGCCACGCCGACAGCGCGAGGCCCGCGAGCATCTGGCACGCCGGCGCGATCACCGCGCCGTGCGCCAGCGGCGCATAGGCGAAGCCGCTCATCATCAGCAGGCTGAACACCGGTCCCGACAGCGCCGCCAGCACCACGCCGCGCGCCCAGCCGATGCCGGCCAGGTCGCGCACACCCCAGCGCCACACGAACGGCAACATCACCAGCGCACCGGGCGCGAAGCGCAGCAGCGTCATGTCCAGCGGACTCAGGCCCGACTTGATGCCCAGTCGCGCCAGCACCGAATACACGGTCCAGATCGCGGCCGCCAGCAGTCCCCAGGCAAGGCCGGCGGCGACGGGCGATCGGGGCTCAGCCGGTGCCGACGACGACATGGCGCGCCGCTACGCCGCGTCGAGCGAACGCAGGCTCGCCTCGATCGCCGCGGCCGTGGCCGCCGGCTTTTCCATCGGAAAGAGGTGGCTGCCGTCGAGCATCATGATGCGTCCGCCCGTCACCCGCTGCGTCAGCGCCATCCCGACCTGGCGCATTTCGGCCGACTGCAGGCCGCCGATGAAGGCCACCGGACACTTGAGCGGATGCCGGCGCAGCAGACGGTCCAGGTTGTCGGGCAGCGTGACGTAGATGCGGGTCTCGATGTCGCGGTCGAAGCTCAGCACGCGCTGGCCGTTGTCGTCGTCGTGGGTGCCGTGTGCCACGTAGTCGTGCAGCACCTGCGGATCCCAGCGTGCGAAGGCCTTCTTGTGGCGAAAGTGCTCGAGCGCCGCGGCCTGCGACGGCCAGCTGTTCTTGCGTCGGCGGCTCACCGCGCCGGGCGAGATCGAGCCAACAAGCGGGGTCCTCTTGATCGCTCCCAGCGCCTGTGCCTTCCAGCCGCCGAGCAACGGCGAATCGATCAACAGCACGCCGCGCACGAGCCTGGGGTGGCGCGCGGCGCACATCAGGCTGAGGAAGCCGCCGAGCGAGTGGCCGACCAGCCATGCACGCTCGCCGGCTCGCTCGACCTCGCGCTGGGCGAAGTCGTGCAACTGCTGCACCAGGTGCGGCCAGTTGTCGCTGACCGGGTAGCGCTCGTCGTGGCCGTAGCGCTCGACGGCGCGCACCGCAAAGCCGCGGGCCCGCAGGCTCTTGAACAGGACGCCGTAGGTGGAGGCAGGAAAGCTGTTGGCGTGCGAGAAGACGATCAGGGACGACAAGGCGCTGGGATCCGGCGGGTTCGCAGCGGATCATAGGGGCGGCCGCGCGCGACGCCGCAGCCCGCACCTGCGGCAGCGTCGGCGCCGCGGTCGCAGTCGCCGCCGCGCCGGGCGCTCAGGCAGACGCTCGAGCGCAGCCCCGCCTCAGGCCTTGCACGCCTTGCCGTGGTCGGCGCGATTGCCAGCCGCCTTCGCCGCCTCCTCCGTCATGTACTCGCCCTTCTTGGTCTTGCCGTAGTACTTGGTGCCCGGGCAGTGGTAGACCTTCGAGTCGGTGTTGACCCACACCTGGCCGGCGCCGCCTCCGGGCGCCGCCGTCGTCGCGCTCATCTTCTTGGCCGGCGCGGCGGCCGGCGCCGTGGTCGTGGCCGCGGGCGCCGGCGACGATGCCGCTGCCGCGGCGGGCCTCGCCGTTTCGGCGGCGCCATACCAGTCCTTCACGCCCTTGTGTCCGTTGCACGCACCTTTCTTGGTCGGGGTCGATGTGTAGGTGCCGTCCTTGCACAGGCCGGTCGAACCTGCGGGCGCGCCGGCGGGCGCCTGCGCCCACGCTGTCGCGGCAAGCGCCAGCAGGCCGAACAAGGAGGCGAAGCAGCGGCGGAGCGGGGTGCGCATCACGGAGCTTTCAGAGTTGATCGATGCGCGGTTGTCGCCTTCCAATCTGAATCGCAGCTGAACGCCAAATCGGGCGGCCACGCACGGCCGCCGGCACCGGCGCGTCAGTCGCGTTCGTCGTCGTGCCCGCCGCCCTTGCCCCCGTGCCCATGGTGGTGGTCATCGTCGTCGCGCGGTGCGACGCAGGCGAAGTTGGCCGCGTCTTCGACGCTGCCCTCCCCTTTGTAGCGCGCGTGCTCGGGGTAGGCACACAGCGGCCGCGTGCGGCCCGGCCACGGCGTGTCGGTGCCCGCGGTCCCGAGCAGGCTGGCCGGGGCCTTGCCGCGCTCGACCCATTGCACCAGCGCCGCGAAGGCATCGAACTGCGACGTCGCCGGCCCGCCGCCGCAGTGGTTCATGCCGGGCACCACGAACAGGCGCGCGAAGTCCTGCGTGCGCCGCAGGCCGCCGTTGTCGTCGACCAAGCGCTCGTACCAG
>Ga0335084_10005637_pt1 | contig 12392 bp, 14 predicted proteins | sample Lox_Sample_44_FD_206721 | JGI IMG/M metagenome (GOLD analysis project Ga0335084, IMG submission 206721) | Soil microbial communities from Loxahatchee National Wildlife Refuge, Florida, United States - Lox_Sample_4.4 | ecosystem: Environmental > Terrestrial > Soil > Wetlands | place: USA...
AGCCGTACTCGGCACGCTTCAGCGATAGGTGGTCGAGCGCCTGGTCGAGAGAAGCGCCCAGGCCGCTCAGGCTGGTCTGCAGTTGCGCCATGTCGGCAGCCGTGGTGACGCCCTTGGCAAGCAGCTGCACGGCCGAAGCGACCGTATCGAAGATCGACTGGTAGCCCGCCGGCGCGACCGAGAACGTATCGCCATTGGAGGGCGCGCCGGTGATCGCGACCTGCTGCCCGTCGAAGGCGATGCTGGCGGGCGCGGTATAGGTGCCGCTCGCCACCACGGCGCTATCGGAGGCACGCACGACCTGGTACGTGGTGACGCCGCCGGAGACCGAGAATCCGATCGAATAGCTCGACCCGGTGAGCTTCGTGGGATCCACGACTGAACCGGGATCGATGCTCCCGCTACCCGTATTGGTGGACGCAGCCGAGGTCGTGAACGTGCCATTGCCGGCACGCACCTTGAGGAGAACGTCGTCGCCCGACTGCTTGACCTGCTGCAACCGGTTGGTCGACACCTCGAGTTGCAACGGCGTGGTGTCCCCGTTGTAGGAAATGGCGAGGCCCGATTGCGAAAAAGGCGCGGTGGCTTCCTTGCTTCCGGCAAACAGGTACCCGCCGGCGCCATCGCTGCTGTTCGCGAAGCCGACCATCTGCGACAGGATGCCCTGCAGGTCCGTCGCGAGCGCGGAGCGCTCGGCGTTCGAGTACGCGCCGTCGCCGGCGGCAATCAGCTTTTCCTTGACCGACTGCGCGGCATCCACGAAGTGTCCGAGCGTCGACTCGCCGAGATTGAGCAGGTAGGTCGCGCGATCCTGGTTGCTCTTGAACTGATCGAACTGCGACAGCGCGGTGCGCGTGCCCGCCGCTTCGGCGGCACCGACCGGATCGTCCGAAGGCGAGTTGATGCGCTTGCCGGAAGAGATCTGCGCCTGCGTGTTCATCAGGTCGCGCTGGCGCTGCATCATCGCCCGCTCGCTGCTGCGGTAGAACTCGTTGGTCGAGACACGGATCATCTTGAAGGCCTCACTGCATGATGCTCAGCACGTCGTCGAAGATCGCGCGTGCGGTGGCGATCACTTTCGCTGCCGCCTGGTACTGCTGCTGGAACTGGATCAGCCGCGACGCTTCCTCGTCCAGGTTGACTCCGGAGACCGAGCTTTCTGCGTTGAGCGAGTCTTGCAGGATCGCGTCCTGCGCCTTGCCGTAACTCTGCGCGTTCTGCGTCTCGGAGCCGACGCGTGCGACCACCGCGGCGTATGCGCCGCTGAGCTGGCCGCCACCGACCATTCCCATGCTTTGCAGCGCCGAGAGCGCAAGCGCGTTGCGGTTATCGCCGATGCCGCCGACGTTGGCGGCAACGTTGATCTGATCTCCGGTGGCCGGCGTGCCGTGCACGCCGAGCTGCCATCCGTTGAACGAGATCGGCGTACCCGCGGCGTACGTCTGGCCGGTCAGCGTGGTCACGCCATCGCTGATGTCGTACGTCGTCGGGCTGGTGAACGTGATCGTGGTGGCATTCGCAAGCGCAGGATTGCGCGTCGGGCCGACCGCGTCGAGTGAATCGACCGCGAGCGACCCCGTATTGGTCGCAGGCATCGAAGCGCGCACCGGGCTCGCAGCGGCAATCTGGCTCGTCTGCGTGACGGCCATGGTCAGGCTGCGCGCGCCTGCGCGCACTCCCTGGACCATGAACGTATCGCCGTTGGCGGGAGGCGTGCCCGACAGCGTGATCGAAAGACCGTCCTGGTTGAAGCTCGGCGTGGCCGACGTCCACGTTGCGTTATCCGACAAACGCGTCAACGTGTACTGGCCGCTGGCGTAGTCGACGCGGTAGTCGCTCGCCTGCAGCTGCGTGGTGTCGGTGAAGCTCGCGCTGATCGTCGTCGCCGGATTGCCGTTGGCGCTCGACGGGAATGCGACGGGCTGGATCGGATTGAAGAAGTTTCCGCCCGGATTGCCGTTGCGATCGTCGCCCAACTTGTGCTGGATGTTGAACTGGTCGCTCAGCGTGACGGCGAGGCGGCCCAACTCGTTTTCGATTGCCGGAAGATCCTGCGAGCGAAACTGCAAGAGGCCGGCGATGGAGCCGCCGCCGAGCACGTCCGGCGAGATGACCGAAAGCGAGCCGCCATTCTGGACACCGATCTGTATTTCCTGCGGATCGGATGGATCGACCTGCGTTCCCAGCTTCATCGCCTGGCCACCGACGACGAGCGCCTGGCCGTTGCCGAGGAACACGTTGACCGTTCCGTCGCTCTGTTCGACCGTGGTCGCGCGCAACGATTGATTGAGGCTGCGGATGGCTGCGTCGCGCTGGTCGAGCAGATCGTTCGGCTGATGGCCCGAGCCCTGGGCCAGCGCGATCTGGTTGTTCAGCGTTGCGATCTGGCTCGCATAGCGGTTGACCGCATCGACCTGGAGCCCGATCTGCGTGTCGGTGTTGCTGCGGAACTGTTGCAGGCTCGTGCCCGCGTCGGAGAAGCGCGCGACGAGCTGGTTGCCGGCAGAAAGGAGCGCCTGGCGTGCTGCCGGATCGGCCGGCTGCTGCGCCACGCTCTGCACTTGCTGGAAGAAGGAGTCGATCGCTGCGCCGAGGCCCGTGGTCGGATCGGCGAAGAGGTTGTCGACCTGTGCGAGCTGGGTCGCGCGCGCATCGGCTGCAGACGACGATGCGGTTGCGCTGGTCGCGGCGCGGCTCAGGAACGCATCGTAGGAACGCCGCACGTCGGCGACGGTCACGCCCTGGCCGACGTAGTTGCCGCCGATCATGGCGCCGGTCTGCGCCGCGAGCACGATGGTCTGTCGCGAGTACCCGGGCGTGCTCGCATTTGCGACGTTGTTGCCGGCCGTGCGCAACGCGGTGTATGCCGCGTTCAGGGCGCTCGTGCCGATTGAAAAGATGCCGCTCATGCGTGCCCGTCCTTGATGCCTATTTCGGCAGACCGGCCCGTTTCTTCAGCCCCTGTTTAGGCGATCGCGCGCTGCCGCCGTTGCCGCGCCGGGGTGCGCGGCGTGCCTTTGCATCGTCGCTGCGCGTCGCTTCGAGCGGCGCGTCCTCGGCGATGAACCTTGCGTAGACATTCATCTGCTGCTGCTTCATTCGATCCTCTTTAACCCTTGTCCGCCGGTGCTCCGGCGCCCGGCCGCAAGTCGGCGATCGTGCCGATCACGCGTGTCAGCTTGGCGCCGTAGTCCGGGTCGGTCGCGTAACCGGCACGCGCCAACCCGTTGGCGAATTCCGTGACGCTCCCGCCGGCGCGTCCGGAGTCGACCACATCTGCATAACGCTTGTTGTCCACGATCAGTTGAGCCCAGTCGCGAAATGCTTCCAGGTAATTGTTGTAGGCCCGGAATTTCCCGACCACTTTCTTCGCCGTGCCGTTTTCGTACTCGGTCGTGACGACGTCGACGGTGCGGCCCTGCCAATCCGAGCCTGCCTTGATGCCGAACAGGTTGTACGTCGGAATACCGGAGGAATCCCGGATCTCGCGCTTGCCCCAGCCCGATTCGAGCGCGGCCTGGCCGAGCACGAACTGCGCGGGAATCCCGGTGGCCTGATGCGCAGCCGCGGCGTGCTCCTGCATGCGGGCCACGAAGGAGCGCTGCTCCTCGCCGAGCGATGCATCGGTTGCCTGTGCCCCGCCGCGCAGCGCGACGTTCGGCGTGGCGCCCGCGATCTTGACGTAGTGATCGATCGCCGCGTGCGGCGGCAGCGAGGAAGGCGCCGCAGGCGTCTTTTTCGCGTCGCTCGCGCCGGGTGCAACGACGTAGCGTCCGAGTTGCCTTGCGATGACGTCCGCCAGACCGGTTCCGCTCTTCGAGATGCTCGTCGAGAGCTGCTGGTCGAGCATGCTGGTGTAGGTCTTTTCGCTGTCCGAGTCGAGCAGCCCGGACTTCGGGATCGCGTCGCGCATGCTCTTCAAGACCATCTGCAGGAACAGTGCCTCGAACTGCTGCGCAGCGCCCTTCAGCGCCGCTTGCGGATCACGCGCGGCCGTGCGCTTGAGCGCATCGAGCGAATGCGCATCCGCCGCCAGCCCTTGCGAAGCGGTGTCGAGGAGACGGTTGGTATCGAGCGGCTTCACAGAAAGATCGGACGCGGATTACGCGGGTGAGCGCGGATCCGGTCGCGCTGTCATCCCGAGCCGGAGGCGAAGGGTCTCGAGCGCGCGCGATGCCGAGATCCCTTGCTGCGCTCGGGATGACAACGATTCCGCGTTCATCCGCGCAATCCGCGTCAAATGACTTCGAGCTCGGCTCGCAGAGCACCCGCCGCCTTCAGTGCCTGCAGGATCGCGAGCAGATCGCCGGGGTTTGCGCCGAGCGCGTTGAGCGCACGCACGACTTCCGCGAGATCGGCGCCGCCCTTCAGGTTCATGAGCGCGCCGCCCTCCTGCTTGATCTGGATATCGGCTTTCTCCGCAACCACGGTCTGGCCTTGGGAGAACGGCGCGGGCTGGGCGATCACCGGCTGCGACGAGATCGTCACGGACAGGTTGCCGTGCGCGACCGCCGCCGGTTCGAGCGTCACCGTGCGGTTCATCACGATCGAGCCGGTGCGCGCGTTGATGACGACGCGCGCCGGCGGGCTCACCTGCGCGACGTCGAGATTTTCGAGCTGCGCCAGGAAGCGCACGCGTTCGTTCGGCGTCGCTGGTGCCTTCACCTCGATCACACGGCCGTCGATCGCAAGTGCCATGTCGGTTGCGCCGGCGCCGAGATCGCGGTTGATCGTGTCGGCCACGGTCGCCGCAGCGGAGAAGTCGGTCTGGTTCAGCTCGAGGCGCACGCGGTCGCTCAGCAGGAACGGCGTCGCCACGGCGCGTTCGACGGTCGCGCCCGCTGGCACGCGGCCTGCCGAGAGATGGTTGATCTGGACCTTGCTGCCCCCTTGCGACGCGCCTGCGCCGCCGACCAGCACGTTGCCCTGCGCGACTGCGTACACCTGGCCATCGGCGCCCTTCAACGGCGTCATCAGCAATGTGCCGCCGCGCAGGCTCTTGGCATTGCCGAGCGAGGACACCGTGATGTCGACCTGCTGGCCCGGCTGCGCGAACGGCGGCAGTGTTGCCGTCACCATCACCGCCGCGACGTTGCGCAATTGCAGCGTGCTGCCGGTGCCTTGCGGCAACGTGATGCCGAGTTGCGTCAGCATCGACTGCAAGCTCTGCGTGGTAAATGGCGTCTGTGTCGTCTGATCACCGCTGCCGTCGAGGCCGACGACGAGTCCGTATCCGATCAACTGGTTCGGACGCACGCCCTGGATCGAGGCCAGATCCTTGATCCGCTCCGCGCGCGCCGAGCTCGCAGTCGTGACAGCGAGCAGCAGCAGCGGCAACCAGAAGAAAAGGAAGCTCAGCCGCAGAGTACGCAGACGACGCAAAGCGAACGCCCCCCGTGCCACCGGATGGACACACCACAGTTCCCCCCGCGAGGTCTTTCCGGTTTGCGATTCAAGGATGTTGATGTGCGACATCTGCGTGCGTCTGCGGCTGAGAAAAAGGGCGCCTAGAACGGCAGGAACGAATCGAAGAAACGCGACAACCAACCTTTGATCTGCGCTTCCTCGATGTAGCCGCCGCCGCGATAGTCGAGGCGCGCATCGGCGACCTGCGTCGAGCTGATCAGGTTGCCGGGCTGGATCTGGGCGGGATTGACCACGCCCGAAAACTTCAGCACTTCCGAGTTCTGGCGGATGCCGATGCGCTTTTCGCCGACAACCTGCAGGTTGCCGTTCGCGAGCACATCGATCACGGTCACGGTGATCGTGCCGGTGAAGAGGTTCGACGAGGTCGTCGCGCCCTTGCCGTCGAACGTGTTGCTCAGGTTGACGCTGCCGGCGGCGCCGTTGATCTTCGAGCCCAGCACTCCGCTTATCGCCGGCACCTTGACGTCGAAGTCGGACTTCTTCTCGGTGTTCGAGTTGGCGGTCTGGCTCGCGTCCAACTTCTCGTTGATCTGCACCGTGAGGATGTCGCCGACGTAACGCGGCTTCGCATCCTCGAACAACGGCCGATATGCGGAGGCCTGGTAGATGCCGCCGGTCGGCATGGCCTTCGCCGGCAATTCGGGAGGACGCGCCGTCGTCGGCCCCTCCATGACGACGTCGTGGCGGGGCGCCGCGCACGCAGCGAGGAAAAGACAAAAGAGCGCGGACGCGGATCTACGCGGATCCACGCGGATCAAATCGATGATTCGAGCAAGCCGCGCACTTTTCATTTGTTTTTTATCCGCGTGCATCCGCGCAATCCGCGTCAGGTCTTTCCGGTTTAGGTCTGCGTCAACCGCGCGAGCATCTGGTCGGAGATCTGGATCGCCTTCGAGTTGATCTCGTAGGCACGCTGCGTCTGGATCATGTTCACGAGTTCCTCGACCACGTTGACATTGCTGGTCTCGAGGTAACCCTGGTTGAGCAGGCCGGTTCCGTTGGTGCCGGGCGCGTTCGTGCTCGGCGTGCCGGAGGCGGCCGTCTCCATGAACAGGTTCTGTCCCTTGGCCTCGAGGCCGCCGGGATTCACGAAGTTCGCGAGCTGGATCTGTCCCACGTTCTGCGGTGCCGCCTGTCCCGCCACGGTGATGGTGACCGTGCCGTCCTGGCCGATCGTCACCGCCTGCGCCGTCGGCGGAATCGTGATCGACGGCGACAGCGCGAAGCCGCTGCTGGTGACGAGCACGCCGTTGGAATCGGTGTGCAACGACCCGTCGCGCGTGTAGGCAGTCGTGCCGTCGGGCAGCTGGATCTGGAAGAAGCCTTGTCCGTTGATCGCGAGGTCGAGCTGGTTGCCGGACTGCTGGAGGTTGCCCTGGGTGAACATGCGCGGCGTGGCGGTCGGACGTACGCCGGTGCCGATCTGCAAACCGGTCGGCAGTTGCGTCTGCTGCGACGTGTTCGAGCCCGCCTGGCGGACGTTCTGGTACAGCAGGTCCTCGAACGCGACACGCGAGCGCTTGAACCCGGTCGTGCCGACGTTGGCGAGGTTGTTGGCAACCACGTCGAGCTGCGTCTGCTGCGCGTCGAGGCCGGTCTTGCTGATCCAGAGGCTGCGAATCATGAGCTGCTACTCCCTGGCTGGAGAATCGGAACCGGCGCCAGCCGCGCCGAAGAAAGGCTGCATCAGCTTCCGCTGATGAGGCCGTTGGCTTTCTGTTCGTTCTGCTGCGCGTTGTCGAGCAGCTTCATCTGCATTTCGAACTGGCGCGCCGTCGCGATCATTCCGATCATTGCGTCGACGACATTGACGTTACTTCCCTCGAGCTGTCCGGAAGCAAGGCGCACTGAAGGATCAGCCTCCGCCTCGTTGCCATCCTTGGTGCGGAACAGCCCGTCGCCGCCCTTGATGAGTTCAGCCGCCGGCGGATTGACGAGCTTCAGGCGGCCGACCTGGTTCATCGTCGACTGGCCGGCGAGCTTGGCCGAGATGGTGCCGTCGTCGCCGATCGAGATGCTTGCATTGAGCGGCAGAGTGATCGGACCGCCATCGCCCAGCACCGGCAGCCCGTTCGGCAACTGCAGCACGCCTTCGGAGCTCACCTGCAGGTTGCCCGCGCGCGTGTACGCCTCGCTGCCGTCGCTCGCCTGCACCGCGAGCCAGCCCTGCCCCTGCACGGCAACGTCGAGCGCACGCCCGGTCGATTGCATCGGGCCCGGCGTGAAGTCGCTGCCGATCGTGGTCTCGACCGTGAACACGCGCGTGCCAGCTTCCGCGCCGCGCGCGGGCACCGCGCGCAGCGCGACCGTCTCGGCACGAAAGCCGGTCGTGTTCGCGTTGGCGAGGTTGTTGGCCAGCGTATCCTGCCGGTACAGCAGGTGCTTGGCACCCGTCATCGACGTGTAGATGAGGCGGTCCATCGTCTAGGCGTGCGTCGTTGCGTCGGCGTGCGTGCTCTGCATCAGCGCAGGTTCACCAGCGTCTGCTGGATCTGGTCCTGCGTCTTGATCGTCTGCGCGTTGGCCTGATACACGCGCTGCGCGGTGATCATGTTCACCAGTTCCTGCGTCAGGTCGACGTTGGCATCCTCGAGCGCGCCCGACTGCAGCAGCCCGAGCGTGCCGGCGCCGGGCGCCGCCACAAGCGGCTGCCCCGAATCGGCGCTTTCCGTCCACTGGTTGTTGCCCATTGCCACCAGGCCTTGGGGATTGACGAAATTGGCGAGCACGATCTGGCCCTGCGCGCGCGACTGGCCGTTCGTATAGCGGCCGAGAATGGTGCCGTCGTTGCCGATGTTGAAGCCGGCGAGCGTGCCGGTGGTGTAGCCGTCCTGCTGCAGCTTGTTGACCGCAAAATCGACGCCGAATTGAGACATGTCGCTCGCGGGATACGTGAGCGGAATCGTGAGCGGCGAAGCCGCGCCGTTCGTGAGCGGAATCGAGGCGCTCATCGTCACGTCGGCGGGCAGCAAGCCACCGGCGCCGAAGTTCAGCGATCCCATCACGGCACCGCCGTTCAGAAGCGTGCCGTCGGCCGCGCCGTAGACGTCCCACGTATTGCTGCCGGTCTTGACGTAGTACGTGGTCAGCGTGTGCGAGTTGCCCTGCGAGTCGTACACGGTCATCGCGGTCGACGAGTTGTAGCTCGCCGGATTCGACACGTTGAACGCCGACGTCGGCACGGTTGCCCGGGAATCGAGGTTCAGCGCGAGGCTCGCGGTCGTCGTCGTTTTCGGCGGAATGTTGGCGAGCGAAAGCTGAAGGTCGATCGGCGTCGAAGCGACGATCTGCCCGTTTACGTCGGCCGGATAGCCGGTGACGCGCGCGCCGTTGTTGGCCACCAGGAAGCCGTTGCGATCGAGCGAGAACTGGCCGTTGCGCGAATACGAGATCGTGCCGTTGGTGGAGAGCCGGAAGAATCCCGCGCCGTTGATTGCGACGTCGAGCGGATTCGACGTGGTCTCGATGTTCCCCTGCGAGAACTGCTGCTGCACGGCTGCGACCTTGGTGCCGATGCCAACCTGCACGCCGCCGCCGCCCGAGAGCGAATTGGCGAACACGTCGGCGAACTCGGCGCGCTCGGCCTTGTAGCCCACGGTCGATGCGTTCGCGACGTTGTTGCCGATCGCATCGAGGTCCTTCGCCGCTGCGTTGAGGCCGGACAATCCTTGCTGGAAACTCATCGGTTGCTCCTGAGATAACCCGTTTGCAGATCGCTCGTGGCGATCCTCAAAGAATCTGCGCGATATCGGAGTACGCGACCGTGCCGCCGCCGGCCAGCACGATCTGCACCGCGCCGTTGGCCATGCGGACGCCGCTGACGCTGCGCGCAACGAGCGGCGTCGCATTCACCGTCGTCGAGCCCGCCTTCGCGGTCACGCTGAACGTGTAGCTCCCGGCCGCGGCAACAGCGCCGCTGGTGGTCTTGCCGTCCCAGTCGAAACGCGTCACGCCCGCGTCCTGGCTGCCGAGCTGCAACTCGCGCACGACCTGGCCGGACGCGTCCTTGATGTCGACGGTCACGCTGTCGGCCGGCACATCGAGATTCACGCCGCCGGTTGCCGTGCCCGATGCGGGCACCGTGAGCGAATTGCCCTGGACCAGCACCGAGCGGCCGGTCAGCTGCGCCGCCTGCAGCGATTCGAGCTGCGTGAACTGCAAGATCAGCTGGTTCACCGTGTCGTTCAGGCCGTTGATGCCCGTGACGGTGTTGATCTGCGCCATCTGCGAAGTGACTTCGGCGTTGTCGAGCGGATTGAGCGGATCCTGGTTGTTCATCTGCGCGACCAGCAACTTCAGGAACCGGTCGTTCAGTTGGGTGGCCGTGGTGGTGCCGTTGTTGACGCCCGCGCTCGATGCCGAGTCGACCAGGCCAGTAAGCGTGCTGACGCTGCTCATGAGCGGTTCTCCTACGAGCCGAGCTGCAGTGTCTTCTGCAGCAGGCTCTTCGCCGTGTTCATCACGTCGATGTTGGTCTGGTAGCTGCGTGAGGCCGAAATCATGTTCACCATCTCTTCGACCGGGTTCACGTTGGTCATCGTCACGTAGCCCTCCGCGTCGGCGAGCGGGTGATCCGGGTTGTGCACGCGACGCGGAGCGGCGCTGTCTTCGATCACCTGGGCAACGCGCACGCCGGCGCTCGACTGCTCCGCGCCGACGAGCTGGGTCTGGAACACGACCTGGCGCGCCTTGTAGGGTTGCCCATCGGGGCCGGCCACAGACTCCGCATTCGCGAGATTGCTGGCGACGACGTTCAAGCGCTGGCTTTGCGCCGAAACCGCCGATCCCGAAACGTTGAAGACGTTGAACAGAGACATCCGCTGCTCCCTCAAGAAACCTGACGCGGATTGCGCGGATTGACGCGGATCAAGTGACGATCCCGGTCATCGCTGCCATTCAAATCCGCGTTCATCCGCGTTATCCGCGTCCAAAAACCTATGAACCTTGCCCGCCGTTGATCGCCGTCATCAACGTACGGATCTGCGTATTGATGAAGCGCAGGCTCGCTTCGTAGCGCACCGAGTTGTCGACGAACGCCGCACGCTCGGTATCGAGATCCACGCTGTTCGCATCGAGCGCCGTCTGCGTCGGCGTCCGATAGAGCAACGCGGGATGCGCGCCGCTCGTGTCGTTGCCCGCAGCGATGTGACCCTCTTGCGTGCGCGCGAGGCTCACCGTGCCGCCCGCGCCTGTCGCGGTCGCGATGCTTGTCGCCTGTTCGAGCGCCGATCTGAAATCGAAATCGCGCGCCTTGAAGTTCGGCGTATCGGCGTTGGCGATGTTGCCCGCCAGGACGCGTGTGCGCTCCGAGCGCAGCAGGAGCGCCGTGGCGTTGAAATCGAGCGACTGGGTGAGCTTCTCGAGCATGGTTGAGACGAAAGTAAGTGAACGCGGCCTAAAGCTTTTTTCCTCGTTGCCGATTATTCGTTGGAGGGGCAAGGGCGATTCACGAAAAAGCCGCGCTTGCGCGCGCCATCTCGCTGCTTGGCGTAGGGCGGGCGTGGCTACGCTCGCGGTCATGAATCGTCTGCTCCTCACCATCTTCCTGGCGTTGTCGCTGGCAGGCAGTGCATTTGCATCTACTGCGCTGCAAGAAGCGGTGCGCATGCAAGCGCTTCGCGAGGCGGCTGCTGCGGCTGGTGGAACGCAGTCGCGCATCGATGTCTTCGTTGGCGAAATCGATCCGCGCCTGCAACTCGCGGCGTGTGCGCGCACCGAGGTATTTCTTCCCGCCGGTGCCCGCTTCTGGGGCCGCGCATTCGCCGGCGTTCGCTGCCTCGAGGGCGCGAGCTGGTCGATCACCGTTCCCGTGACGGTGCGTGTATTCGGACCCGCACTCGTCGCGGCGAGATCGCTGGCAGCTGGCGCGCCGGTGCAGGCCGACGATGTACGCAGCGCCGAGGTCGAGTGGACGCGCGAGGCGCAAGGCGTTGCGACGTCGATGGCGCAACTCGATCAGTACGTGCTGGCGCGTCCGATCGGCAGCGGACAACCGATCCCGCTCAACGCACTGCGCGCGCCGCAGGCCGTCGGCCAAGGGGAGCCTGTCCGCGTCGTGGGACACGGCAACGGTTTCTCCATCAGCGCGGACGGCATCGCGCTGGCATCGGCGACGGCTGGCCAGAGCGTCCGGGTGCGGACCGAGTCGGGCAGAATCGTCACCGGCACCGCACGTGCCGGACGGCTCGTCGAGGTGCAGTTTTGAGCGATCCCGCTTTTCCGGGGCTGTCCTCGGTGGAATCGACCTAAAGTCGGTGGACCGGCCGCCGTTAAGTAATTTGTAGGTTGGAGAGAGCGCCTGGAGGCGACATGAAAATCACGAACACATCAGAACCGCTGCGTCCCGACCGTGTGTCGGCACCCAATGACTCGCGCACATCGAGCGCGCGCGGCAGCGATCCGGTCGCGGAGACCGAGCGCGTCCAGTTGTCGGATCTCGGCTCGCGCCTCGCGCAGCTCGAGAACCAGTTCAGCGGTTCGGACTTCGACGTCAAGAAGGTCGAGGAGATCCGCAACGCGATCTCCGAAGGCAAGTTCAAGGTCAACGCCGACGCGATCGCCGACAAGCTGCTCGCCAGCGTCTCCGACCTGCTCGGCGGGAAGAGCTGAGACGCATCGATTCGATGGAGCCGGATTTGCGCGCGCTGTTCGCCGAACTCGTGCAATCGCTGCACGAGGAAAGCGACGCGCTGATCAACGGCGATGCCGAGCGCGTCGCCGCCCTCGCCATGCGCAAGAACGATCTTCTGCAACGCCTCGCGCCGTTGGCCACTCGCGGCGCGGATATTCCGCGCGACCTGGCCGATCAGGCGAGGACGCTGAACGACCGCAATGCCCTGCTGCTGGCGCCGCGCCTGGTCGCCACGCGCGCGCGCCTCGACGCGCTGCGCCAGGCAGGCGATCCGTTGACGTACGGCGCAGACGGCCGCACGCAGACGCTCGGCGCAAGCTACGCGCGGGCCTGA
>Ga0335084_10005638_pt1 | contig 12390 bp, 8 predicted proteins | sample Lox_Sample_44_FD_206721 | JGI IMG/M metagenome (GOLD analysis project Ga0335084, IMG submission 206721) | Soil microbial communities from Loxahatchee National Wildlife Refuge, Florida, United States - Lox_Sample_4.4 | ecosystem: Environmental > Terrestrial > Soil > Wetlands | place: USA: Florida...
TACTATTTGCAGTCTCTCTGCCCAGTCGACATTCCCGCGCCCCCTGGAACGTCACCTTTCTTCGCCCTGCTTGTATCCAATCCTGAGCCGATTGCGGCGCCGCTGGCGATTTCTGGGGTTCTGATCGTTTCAGCGATCGCGCTGATCATTTCTGGAGTTCAGGTCCGCCGCATGGAGATCAATTACACCACCGAGTAGCTCGGCGTCGGGCTCAATACTTCGACGAATTTCCGGTTCTAATCTGCAGAGATGAACCGACCCAAAGGTTCCAAGGTTACTTTTGTGCACGCCTCATTACCTCAGTAAGGCTGATTTGTCTAAAGCCTTTACTACTATCAGGCATAGATCGTTGGATCTGAGACTTGTGGTGATCTCAGAAGGAAGGTTGTGCGGAAATGAGCCTTTCTCGGATTCTTGCCTGTACCTTGCTTGGGGGTCTTTTTCTCGCTCGCGCATCTTATTCGCACGATGCTGGCGGCTCTTCCACATCTATGCCGGCCGCGACGGTGAATCAGGTGACGCACGACGGACTTGCCAAGAGCGCCGTATTTTCAGACGGCTCCTCCTTGTACGTATCGGAAGAAAAGGACGGCCATCAAGTCATCTCCAAAATCGTTCCGTCAACGGGCGAACAATCGACCATATCAACGCCATTTTCCGATGTCCGAGCGTTGGATGTTTCTCCGGATCATGCGAGTTTGCTGGCGTCTCCGGCCCACGCCGGATTGCGAAATCGCGAACTCTGGTCGATCCCGCTCAGTCAAGTCTCATCTGCACGTGTGGCTGACCTGACCGTCGATGATGCAGCCTGGTCTCCGAATGGTGACCAGTTGGTCTTCGTCCAGGGAACTACAATTTGCACGGCCTCCTCGAAGGGTACGAATGTCAGGAAACTTGCCACCGTCAAGGGCAGACCATTCAATCCGCGATTCTCGCCAGACGGGAAACGCATCCGTTTCAGCCTGAGCGACGTGGAAACCAACACCACTTCTCTTTGGGAAATGGCGAATGATGGCGCCCACCTGCACCAAATGCTCGCCGATTGGAACAAGGCGCGTAACGTCTGCTGCGGAGTCTGGAGTGGCGACGGACAGTCTTACATTTTCCAGGCGACCCAAAGCAGCCCGACAACCGTGACCACACTGTGGGTTATTTCCGATAAAGGCAAGCAAAGCGAGCCGACTCAACTCACGGAAGGACCGATGTCGTTCGGGAATCCATGGCCGTCCAACGAAAATAACAAGATTTGGGCGCTAGGTGTGCAACCCACTGGCGAAGCAGTCAAATACGACGAAGCGAAAGGGGAATTCTCCAAAATACTGTCCGGCGTTTCCGCGACCGACCTGGACTATTCGTCCGATGGAAAATGGGTCACCTACGTTGCGATTCCGGACGGAACACTATGGAGAAGCCGCGCAGATGGAAGCCAACGATTGCAACTAACGTTCGCTCCTGAGCGCGCTGCCCTCCCGCGCTGGTCTCCCAATAAGAAGCAGATCGCTTACGTCAGCATTCGCACGGGACAGCCTTCGCAGATCCTCCTCATTTCGAACGAGGGTGGGAAGGCCTCGCCTGTCTTCGCCGAAGATAGAGGCCAGATCGACGCCAACTGGTCCGCAGACGGTAAGAAGATGATGCTTGGTTATGTCCATGGGGCCGCAAATCTTAGCATCAGTCTGCTCGATCTGAGCACACACGCGACTAAAACTATTCCCGGTTCAGAAGGCTTGTTCAGCCCACGATGGTCTCCTGACGGCCGTTACATTGTGGCTTTGTCTCCTGACTTTACGAAGGTGATGCTGTTCGACTTCCAGACTCAGAAGTGGACCACCTGGCTGAATGAGCCTGCGGGTGCAGTCAGCTATCCAACTTGGTCGGCGGACAGCAAGTACCTCTACTTTGACGATCTGGTCACTGATGAGGAGTCGATTCGTCGCGTAAAGATCGGTGAAGATCATACGGAGCGTGTTTTCGCTCTTCATGGTATCGAACGTTACATAGGTCCTTATGGACTTTGGGTTGGACGAAGTCCGGATGGTTCATGGATGTTTGTGCGAGACCGCAGTACTCAAGAGGTGTACAGCTTGAACCTGGGGTTATCCAAATGAACGACCTCCTGCGAATTTTATTCACGGATGGAATGAGAAGGGCGCGGACCTTGGCACGAGCGGGCTTGCTCGTCAGCCTCGTCGCCTCTGTTGCAAGCGCTCCATTAATATCACAAACTGAAGACGCTCCTGCCAGCGACAGGAAAGTCATCACGCGAGTAGAACCGAAGTATCCGCCTACGTTGGAGCGACTGTATATCGGAGGAGTCGTTCGCGTACAGGTTGACGTCGCGGCGAACGGTACGGTTGAAGGTGCCCAACTGATCGGCGGTAATCCAATCCTTGGGCAGTCAGCCATCGCGGCGGTGAAACAATGGAAATACACGCCGGGGAAGACCAGGACGAAAGTCGTCGAGCGCCTCGAATTTGATCCGCATCGCTAAGAGGACCGGAGCGCTAGTCCGCTAGCACAACGAAGACCGGTCCTGCATCTTTCTCTATCTGTTGCGCGAGAGCCTGGGCACCCTCGGGTGTCGATTCCATACCAACCAGAACTCGCCAGGTCTCATCTCCTTGGCGGAATACCAGCCGCGCCGATCCATACTTGCCTTCCATCTGTTGCCTCATCCGTTCCGCATCCGATCGCTCAGCGAAGGATTTAGCTTGTACGGAATACACTTCTGCATCTCTGGTCGGTGGCTTGCCCAAAACCGAGAGTCGTACATTCGCGATCCCCTGCATCGAAATGTCTTGCGCCGCCGCATGAGACAGGTCGATGATGCGACCCTGCACGAATGGGCCTCGATCGTTGATCCGGACTTCGATTGTCTTGTTGTTGGAGAGATTCACGACGCGAACGACTGTACCGAATGGAAGAGTGCGGTGGGCGGCCGTCAACTTTTCCATGTCGTAGATTTCCCCATTCGCGGTGAGCCTGCCATCGAATGGATGGCCGTACCAACTGGCGACGCCAAGTTGAGTCGCGGCATCGGGTGGCTGCCCTTTCTTCGAGCAGCCACTTGTGGTGAGCAATGCCGCGAGCGCACCCGCAAGCAGGCCGCCGCAAAACCAGGCGATGACAGGGTGAGTCCGCATGCGCCTACTTCAGGAAAGTATCCAGAATATTGCGGTACTCAGGGTTCAGCTTCTGATACTCCGGATCCTTTTCAACAGCACCCAGGATCGCTTTCACGTCAGGAGGCGCGCTTACAGTGAGCATCACGGGGGCATCTTTGCGTACCATCGAAGTGGCTGGCGGATTTTGCAGAATGACCTTTGTCTTGCCGAAGATATTCATGGTGGGCTGCTTGATCAGCATGACCTTAAGGCCCATGCTCTGCAGCGTATTGACCGCTTCGGTCAGACCGCTATCGACGAGGTTGGGCACGCTGATCGGCAACTCCACGGTGAGGTCGATGGGAGTGTCAACCTTCACCTGCAACCCAGCCGCAGGATTTTGTGCAATCACGTACGCGCCGGGAATGACCGGACCTTGGACACTGAGAACGTTGCCCGGCTTCAATTTTGCCGCCGAAAGAAGTGCCTTTGCCTGATCAAGGTCCATCTGCGCCAAACTGGGCACGGGCACCTTCTTTGTGCACGCTGTCGTACTCATGACTGCCGCGACTGCAATCAGAATTAGAAAGGCGCGCACGGCTGGCGGTAATGCGGATCGATTGGCATTGCAAGTGTGAATGGATCCACGAAAGTGTTTTGAGACGAATACATCACGAATATTTTTCATCATACTCATTACTTCCTGTTGAAATAGAACTGCTTCACTGTTGTTACAACTCCTCTAGAACTGGAACCTCAACCCGAGCTGGAAAGTTGAAAACGTGGTTGAACCCGGGTCATTGATGGCGTGGTAGTTATAGTCGGCTTCAGCTCCGAGTCGTTTGGAGAAGTGGAACAGAAGCCCGCCTCCGACATTCCAGCCGAAGTAAGTGGAAGCACCACCGAACTTGTATCCTCCAATTCCACCGTTCACGAACAGCCGGAAAGGAGAGTTTGTCAGGTAGGATCTGGCGTTGAAAGAAAACTGGTAGATGTTCGGATCCGACCCGAATGCGTTGGAAAGCCGGTGATAGCCGAAGATCCCGTCGAGCGCGAGATGGTTCATAGCCATGTACTCCAGCCCGGAATTCATGCTGAAGCCGGTGTAAGAATTCCCGCTTAGCGAGAGGAGATTCGCCCCGGCGTCGAGAAACAGTGCCAGGCGTCCGCCGGATTGGGTGCAGCACATAGTGAGCTGATTCCCGGAGTCCAGAGGCTGAGGAAGTTTGCCTGGCGGAACGGAGTCGCCAATCACCGCAATGACATTTTCAAAGTGAACTGACACTGGCGGTGGATTCGACCCAGTGAAGTTCACAGTCGCGGTGTACGTGCCGTCCAGATTGTCTTTCGGCTTGACGGGCGTTTGCCCGGGAGCCAAAAACCAGAAGTAGTTCGCCCAACCCGGACCCATGCGCCCACACTTAGGATCGTTCTTCGCGCAACCCGGGCCTGGCTTCACCCGTGGGGTCATGACGATCGAAAGCAATCCGCCGTTGTCGTGACGCTGAATGCTGGAGGTGAACACTGTGTTGCCCGCGTCAGGGACGGCGCGGACGTAAGCGGTGCGTAATTGCTGGCGCGAAAAGCGAACCGAATTCGGGTCTGTGCTCTCGACTGAGAACAAGAAGTTATAGTGCCCGGTCAACGTCGCCGGATAGAGCGCACTGTAGATACCGTCGTTCGCGACATCGTCGCCGTGTTCGGGTTTGCCGTCATCGAAGAGCTGAATGGAATCAGACACCTGCTTCAATGCGCCAGGGATCGTCCGCACCGTATTGGCTAACTTTGCCTCGGCTGCCGACTGCGGATCCGGGCCGGACGGAGTGGTGCTTGCCGAGCTGTCGGACAGCATGTCTCCGATGCTCTGTCCAGGCTTGATCAAATCTAGTTTCACCTTGTCGCTCGCATGCGATCCCAGACCGAGAACAGGTAATCCAAAGTGCGTCACTTTCGCCCGAAGGCGGATACTGCTTCCAGGAATGTAATCATCGGGCACAACGGACAACTCGGTTTTTATTCCCGCATCGTCGGTCATGACATGCAGATCGAATGGAACACTTCCATTAGTGCTTGCGGCTCCGGCCGGTGCGTTCAGCGCTTCCACCAACAGCTTCCAGTCCCCCGGAGGATCCATCGGCGTTGACATTGGTAACGGCTGGGCTATGGAGATGAATCCCGATTCGCTCTCTTTCACAATTGAAGTCCCGGCCCCTGGAGGTGTCAGGGTCACACGCAATGTCCCAAACCTACTCGGCCACATCAGGCTGAGTACGAGATCGTGACTGGTGCTTGAGATCGGAAACGTTGCAGAATAGGGGGACTGGGGGGCCGCGTTTTCCGAGATCAAGCGAACGGTTTCGTAGCTGTTGAATCGCACAAAATTCTGAAGTAGCTCTACGAAGAAACCGTTCAGCATCGACGTAGTGTTGGTTTCAGCATTCAGATAGAAACCACCTGACGCCGTCGCCATCTGCTGATTGATCGCGGCGGAAACCGTTGGCCCGATGGTCACGGCGTAGATTGGGACAGGAGGCGTAGACGTTTCCAGCGGCAGGGTCAGGGGCGTTGTGGGAACAGCCATTCCGCAGACCGTCGAATCGAATTGGCAGTTGGTCTGCACCAGATTCCCATTCACACTGACCATGTGATCGGTGTTCTGGATACCATCGCTCATTAGCAGAAAGAGGCGGCGGCCCGACGCGGCGCCCAATAGTGTGTCGGCGTTCAATAACCCTTCCCCAATACTGGTCGAACCTCCTGCATTGGTCGCAGTGAGTGCGTTCTTGATATTGGTCACATTCGTGGCAGACAAACTCTCGAGCGGCGCGACTTGCGTATGCGACTGATTGAATGTGACTACGCCTACCTGGTCGCCGTTAACGGGGGGAAGAGCAGTCCAGTCATCGAGAAAGTTACTGACCGCCGAACGCAGGCTTTGGATGCGACTCTGTGCCGATCCCGAGTCCGTGATGTCCATGCTGCCGGACTTGTCCAGAACCATGGCCACACTCACCGCGGGGCGATCGCGATTGCAGGCGAACGTCGGGGCCGTCAACGTATCGACCGTCGCTACTTTGTCGTTTGGATCATCCAGCGGGATCGGTATCTCACGGGTTGCGATGGCACCGGTAGAACAGTTATTTCCCAAGGTGGTGACCCCGTCGAAACTTTCCAAACACACGCCGACAATCGTGTTCCCGCTGGCTGACGTGATCTGTACCGTATAGAAATTAGGATCCTGTTGTTGCGCATTGGCGCATGAGTTCTGATTCGCGGGCGTTCCATGATTGGATTGCAGATGAAAGTCAATCTCGTACCGATTGGTATCACCGGGAGTAGAGCTTGTCGTGAGCACAATTTCATCATTTCCAGACGAGGGATTCTCGTTATCTGTAAAACAAGCAATGTTGGTATTCGAACATTCGGCAAGCGGAGGAGGAGTCGAAGTGGTGTTGGGAGTAAGGTGTGGGCTGAACACACAATTCGGGGAACATGTCGCTGTGGTCGATTTTCCCAGTTGGTCAGTGAACGTGAAGCTTATCGGCGTCCCAGCGGTCACGGAGTCCTTGAGCCCAACCACAGCTCTCACTACGCCGATCGGTAGAAAAGATCCGGTCTTCTTTGGAATCTGTACTTTGAACTGTGTCGTGCCTTGGGCGGATAGCGGCTGAGTCGGGCCAACTGGAAACAACCCACACACTGCAGCGAGAATGAGAACACGCGTGTTGTGCATACTCGTCTCTCCCCTAAGGACCGCTCCGGCACCTTGCTAGAAGGTGTAAGACAATTGCCCCATTGGGATTACTTTAGACCGCAGTCCTGAATCATTGAGCCGAAAAACCGCGTTGCCAGTGAAGAGTAGGTTCGACACTATCTTGACTTTAAGACCCACCGAAGCGCTCAGCGCATTTACGTTTCCGATTGTTTGAATGATGTTCGGATCCTGCTTAGGCGGAGCAACGGTTCCGGGATCGACACAGTTTGGATAGATGACCGTACACGCTCCAAGTTCCTGGAACTGAGTCGGAACCAGTCGATGACTCTGGAATATCGTTTGACCTACCAGATCGAAGGCGACAGTGAGACGCTTCGTGAGCCAGGCGTCAGCGCCACCGGAGTAAATCAGTGATCCAGGTAGTTTCTCCTTGGATCCCGTCGTAATGTCTCCGGCAATCGTTGAGCTCCCGTTCGTTTCAAAGCCAACACCGAAGTGAGGAGCAACCCGAGCGCGATACGACCAGGCGACAAATGGCTTGAAACCGGCGGCTCCAGCTCCGAGAAGATTGAGAGAGTCGCCGGTTGGCACGCGAACATCGGCGCCGATCGCCAGGGCTGCGCGCTCTCCTTTCCAGGCGGCAGCCTTCACCCGCAAGGTGATGTCACCGATTCCACTTGCACTCCCATTGTTGGTGAAGGTTTGGTTCAGGCAATTCGTTCCGAGATCCACGGAGCCGCAATCGGGCCTATTATCGAAGGCGTGAATCTGGCTGTTCGAATTGTTCACTATTGTGGCCGCTGATGTGGCAGTAAGTTTTACGTTTTCGATCGGAATCGCAACTGAAACATCGACTCGGGACGTGACCCCGTACGTCGCGAAGAAGGTTGCCTGTTGGATCTTCAAGTCCGTTCGAGTGTCTACGGTGACGACATCCCGGATAAACGCACAATCTGTGGTACTGTCGCCGTTCAGGGAGCAGATTCGTGAGTCAGAATTACTCTGATCTAACGGAGTGTCGGGCTGGGTAAATACTTGTGGTAAGTGCTTTAGCTTGTTGCCGTCCATCGTGTCGTAGGACAAGTATTGAAAGCTGACACCAAGATAGAGCTTGCCTTTACCTATTGTTTCTGCACGCTCGCCATAGATTGGCCCGAAACTGTCGGTCGTCGGCGAGTACGTATTCAAGCTGCGGTCGAAGGCATACGTGATACCGGACGACGGCGACGAGAGGGGCAAGAACACAGATTGGCGGGCAATCGCTGAGTTCAGGGGCGCCAGGTTGTTTCCGTTAAAGCTTCCGACGAGCGGAGCGGGCCCAACGCCAGCGGGCAAGATCAGACCGTTTGGCCCATACACTTGCGGGATGACACAGATCAGCCTGTTGGTAACACCGGCTGGACACAGGTTCTGCGCCCAACATATTGCCGGCGCGACTGCCACGCATACTAGTGCGACTAGAAACTTCTGCTTCATACGATGTGTTCTTTCCAATGAGAACGGACATTACAGCAATCCGGTCTGATTTCCACCATCACGCAGGTATAGTGCGCAGTCGGTATCCAACGTTTCAGCCTGGTGGGGTCGGCGGCGCGAAATGTTGGTGAATGCCTAATCGCTGCGAAGGCCAGCACGTAAAAGGGGTTTCGGTTGTTTTGGAAGGAGTTACTTCTGATCGTTTACACCGGCAATGATCCAGGCGGTTCCATCACGCTTCAGGGAGAAGACAATGTCGTCGGTTCGAACCGGCGGCGCACTGCCGACACGCGGAGTATATGCCAGGGACGTCTGCCCTCTAACGGTCGCACTTTGGCCATCCGTAGCAATGTCGGGCGCGCTCATCTGCAAGTTCATTTTTATGGAAGCGGCACTCTTGAACGAATTTTCGACTGACTGCTTGTTCTTCACGGAAACAGTAGGCCAGATCCTCCAGAGCATGCTGGCATCTCTGTAATTGAATGCCTGCTGATAAGTGTCGAGTACCTTCCGGATCGCGTCTGCGTCACTTATAGCACTGGACAACTGGCTACGCTCCGACGCGGGTATTACTGCATCGCTGGGCCGATCACCAGCATCCGCGTCACTGCTTGCCTCGATCAGCGTGGTCTCGATCGGTGTGGCGAATGCATGTCCACCTTTCGAGAAGATGAAGTCTCCGAAGCTTTCGCCAGCGTTGCCTATCGTTTTGTATTGTGGGGTTTGGCCGCCCTGGCCGCCGCCTACAACCACTATGGGTTGCACTCTTTGGAAGAGAGCACTGGCCGTAAACTGGCTTTCCTGCATGCCCTTCAGGCCTTGCAGGATGGCCTTGGCGAACACGGAATGACCGCCACCGCCGCCGTCGGCAACCGGTTCGTTGGCGCCGCTCGCCATCAAGCCTCGCGATCGCAGGCTCCACATCCTGGCCACGAACGCCCCCCGGTCACTGGGATTGATACCGACCTCCGCATCGCCCCGGGTAATCATGCCCGAATAGCAACTATCTGAGATGATCAGGACGTGATGCGCCTGTATGGCCCGAACGTCGCGTGTAATATCATCTGCGCTGATCCAGTTTTGATTGTTGTCTCGATCCGCGTCGACGGGTAACCAATAGGCGGATTCTGCAACGCGGTCCTCATAACCGTGGCCTGCGTAGTAAATCAAGAGGTTGGATCGAGCAGGAAGAGCCTTTCGATACTCTACAAGCGCCGTGAGGATGTCATCACGAGTCGCATCGTATAGAACTTTGACCGAGAATCCATAGGTATCACGAAGAGTCTGTGCGACGTCTTTGGCGTCGTTGACTGCCGTCTGCAGCTTAGTCAGATATTTGTAATTGTTATTTCCAATGACGAGGGCATAGTAAGTGCCGGGCTCAAGCATCCCGGGGCCCGTGGGGGATTTATCAGTATCGACCACGCCTCGCGTAGTGTGCTGCGCATATAGGGCGTAAGAGTGCAGGCTCAGCACGACAGCTACTGCACCTATGACGATCGGGCTCAGACGGCGGTGCATCAAAGACGACCTCAGGCAGTGACGATCCCCCTATCTTGCATGGTGATCCCATCAGTTCGACCGTTTCACAACCAATACACGCTGTACTGTCGTCCACGTCCCCAAGTCGATGGTTCGGCTGGGCACCGCGGACACCCCACGAGTCCCGGATGTCGCTTCGGACAGTAGTCCCGCCAGAGGATCTGTCACATCATCGCCAATGCTTCGAATTCCTTCCTGCGCAAGCGGGCTCAGGTCGATCGGCTTATAGCTTGCGAACACCTTGAGAATGTCCGTGACAACACTGCGTCCTTTTGGCACAAAGGTAGTCAGAGTGCGCGTGAGCTTCATGCCCGGTCTCAGCACTTCTTTCACTCCCTGTTCCGTGGGATAGACCACGGAGATGCTGCCATCGCTGGAGAGATCCAGCACCGCTATGTATACATCCCGCTCGGAATTGTTCTTAATCGTGGCATCAATTTTCTCGCCTTCTTTGACTCCCATGTCAGGCCGGCCTACCCGAGCCATCGGATCGCGCGTCTGGCTGCCTTGCAAAGTGAATTGCAGTTCAATATCAGAGTGAGAGTTGTTTATAGAGAGAACATTGAACCATTTCGCCCAGGCCTTCACTTGTCCAACGACGCGATTCACTGCCGAAGGATCGTCCACAGATATCGGCGTCGACAGGGTTGTGGAATCCGCCGCGAGCGTCTGAATCTTTCTTCCGGTTTCTTTTAGCTGCATATTGCAGAGTGAAGCTTTATCGACGATCTCGATGAACGGCAGAGACTGCAGAGTGGTTTTGATCGCTTGCAGCGTCGGCGAGCTCTCCAGACCGTCCATGAGAAGCCGCATTTGCAGTCGACCGTAGCGGTGCTCCCGCTCCACGGCGCGCGATGCCGGCAAAGGCTTCGTTCCTGAGACTAGCGAGGCCTCAGATGAGAGAGCATCTACAGAGACCAACTGTACTCTCGCGACAGGCTTTTCGGGAGCCGCGAACCTCTTGGTTCCTGGGGAATAGACGTCGTACAGCGAGCCGACGGTAGCACCCTGTACCTGGCCGATTGACACTGTAACTCGACGCGAGTCCAGCACCGATGGTGACGCCATTGCATATGTGCGCGCCAAACTGTTGCCGTCGCCGAATACGAATTGATCCGCTTCAATTCCCTCCAGAGATGGATGTTGCGCGGGATAGTTCGCAGTTACGTTACCCGTCACGCCATCCATAACGTCGCGATATGTTGCCCCAGCACCTGCACTGCGAAGTTGTCGCGTGAGGAAATACGTCAGGGCCCCGTGATCCTTGCCATCAGCGAAGTGCTCAAAGGCGCTTTCGCGCGAGGTCGCGGCAGAGATAAAAGCAAAAGAAGAAAGCTTTTCGTCACCGACACTGGTCGTTCCGCGGGAGAGACTTGACCCGGCCTGTGGCAGCGGAGGCGGAGTGCGGGTATCGGCGGGAATGGAACGTACACGTCCGCCACGAACCAACGTGCCGGAGTGGCAACTGTCGAGGATGAAAGTAACGTTTCTCGTCTTCGCTGTTAGTTGCACCAACAACGTGTGCAATTCAGCGCCGCTGATATCGAAGATCTTCCCCTCGGGATCGCGCGAATCGTAGGGCACGATCGTCTCATCGAGTCCACTGATTTGCCTGCCGGTTATATCTCGCATCTGCGATCCGTGACCGCTGTAGTGAAAGACGACAATGTCTCCTGCTTGAGCCTTCGCGATGAGATGACTCTGAATAGCAGCGACAATGCCAGCGTGGGTGGCTTCAGAGTCTTTCAGCGTCAGCACATTTTCGGGCGGAAACTCAAACTTGGTGGTCAGGAGCTGGCGCATGTCCTCGATGTCATTGATTGAACCCGCGAGGGGAGAAATCCGGTCCTCGTGCAGGTAGTGGTTAATGCCGACCAGGAGAGCCAACTTCTTCGGGACGGTGGAACCCGGCGGCACGGCGCCGGAACGAAATACTGGCGGCGCCGCGCTAACGCTAACCCGAGGTGCACTTGCGCTGTTGAGAGTGCAAATCGAGACGCAGAGAATCGCCACGAGCATTCTTGCCTCGAGACGTCTCCAGACCGTATGACTATCCATAAACTGGCGCGTCACTCGTCGATACCCTTGTATTGCAGCGGAATGTACTTCACAAAGCGCGACCAGGTCGCCGCATGACAAACGACTCGCCCTTTGCTTCCCGCGGCTTCACACACGTTGATTGTGCCGTCTGGGTTGTAGCCGGTGAACAATACAACATGCGAGCCCGGCAGATTTAGAACATCGCCTGGCTTCATGTCCGTGTACCAGTTGTATTTTGGTTTTCCGGCAATTTGGCGCAGATTGCTTGTGCTATATGCATGTCCCGCAGGAAGGCCCCAGGCTTGCGTCACAAAGCCAGAGCAGTCAACCCCTGCTGCACAGGAGAGAATTCCATATTGACTGTGGGCTCCGGCAGCTAATCCCTCCGCCAACTTCTTGTCGAATTGCTCGGGCGTATCCGACCCACCCCACCGGTATGGAACTCCGGTCACGCGTTGTCCCACCTTCCAATCGCTGCGGTATTTCCGAGAGCAGGAAGCATTTAAGTTCGAA
>Ga0335084_10005639_pt1 | contig 12388 bp, 11 predicted proteins | sample Lox_Sample_44_FD_206721 | JGI IMG/M metagenome (GOLD analysis project Ga0335084, IMG submission 206721) | Soil microbial communities from Loxahatchee National Wildlife Refuge, Florida, United States - Lox_Sample_4.4 | ecosystem: Environmental > Terrestrial > Soil > Wetlands | place: USA...
GACTCCACACATCCGATTACAAGATCCACCCCACGGGCCTTTAACTCGCGCGCATCTTCCAGCATTTGATACGTTTTCCCGACACCCGGGGCATAGCCGAGATAGATTTTGAGATGGCCTCCAGCGGTTACATGAGTCATGGCAATTTGCTCTTCGCTTAGTGTGGAAATACCCGAACGTCCATACCTTCTGCAGCCCGGATCAGACGGCTCACGGGCGTTCCCCACAGACGGGTCCTCCAATCGTTCTTCATACTGTGCCCGACAAAGATTTGGGTGACGCCATGGGACCGCGCATATTGCACGATGGATTCGACGGGGTCGTCGGCCTCCAAAACGTCTACCCGGGCGCCGGCCTCGCGAGCGCGCGCCAGGTTTTCTTCCATCTCCCTTTGATCCGCCGCGGAAGAGTTCGGCCGCCTGACATACACAGCCAGCACATCGCAGTGAAAACGCGCCGCACTTTGACGGGCGCTTGCGATCATGCGATCGGCGTTCGCGCGCGCGGTTAGACAGACTAAGAAGCGTTCCCGCGTACGCCCCGCAGGCTCAATATCGTGCGACTGCAAATAGCGTTGCAGACCGGCATCAATCACATCGGCGGAGAGAACCAGGGCCATCTCCCGCAGCGCAGAGAGCTCTGGCGGCGCTCCTTCGGTGGGCGCATCGACCACCACGATTTCGTCCGCCGTGTTGAGAAAATCCCGGGGAATTGTTTCGCTCACTGGCCTGCCGGTCAGCTTTTCTACCGCTTCGCGTTGGTCGTCAATGTGCTGCAGATTTACGGAGCCGATGACGTTGATTCCATGTGCCAGCAACTCCTCCACGTCCTGCCAGCGATGGGTGTGACGGCCCCATGGGTTGTCGTAAGCCAGCCCATCCACCACGCAAACCTGGGGGTGGCGTTGCAGAATTGCAGGAACGTCTATGACCGGGACGCCCTGGATGTCGACGGTGGGGACAATTTCGAGCGAACTCAAGATGGGCTCAATTTCCGGCGGGACTTGGGGTTGCAGCGCTCCTACCACTACGTCCTGCCCGCGCTCCTTTCGCCGCCGCGCTTCATCAAACATGCGGAATGACTTGCCCACGCCAGAGGCATAGCCTAAGAACACTTTGAGTCGGCCTCGGGTGGAGCCGGGGGCCGCCGGATTAGGCCGGGTTGGTTCGGGACCAGGCATAGCCTGTCGATTGTAACGCTCGCGGGGCGCGCTTGAAACCTTGGAACCACGCGCATTCAGGGATGAGGCAGGTCCTTTATCGAAGAAACATGCGGCCATCCACAAGGTGGCTTTAGTCGCTCGCCCGGCTCTTGATCCAGATGGGCGTCCCCATGAATCCGAACGCGCGGCGGATCTGGTTCTCAATGAACCGTTGGTAGGAAAAATGTAGTTTCACTTTGCGGTCGGTGAAAAGCACGAACGTGGGTGGGGAGACCGAAGCCTGGGTCATGTAGTAAATCTTGACTCGGTGGCTGGCCGGAACCGAGGCGCGGTCAAAGTCGACCTGCTTCAGGAAGCGGTTCATCTCCGCCGTGGGAATACGCTTGCGGCGTTCGGCGGCGACTTCCTCCAACAACGGAAAAATCTTATCGGTATCTCTTCCCGTCTCGGCGGAAACGAACAACAACGGAGCATAACTTAGAAATTTGAGGGCATAACGGACCCGCTGTTCGTAGGCAGCGCGATCGGCGGGACGCTTGCTCTCCCGGATCCTCTCCGCCTTCGACTCCCGTCCCGCCTTCCTCTGCCCGCTGATCACTAAATCCCATTTGTTCACCACGATGATCACCGACCGGCCGCTCTCATGGGCATAGCCGGCGATGGTGGCGTCGAGCGCATTCACCCCTTCGGTCGCGTCAATTACCAGCAGGGCAATGTCGGCGGCTTCGAGATGCTTTCGCGCCATCACGACCGAAAGCTTTTCTGCCATCAGGTGGGTCTTTCCCTTGCGGCGGATGCCGGCAGTGTCAATAAAGCGAAAACGCCGGCCGTCGCGTTCGACCAGTTCATCGATCGCGTCGCGCGTCGTGCCGGGAATGGGCGAAACGATGGCGCGTGAAGTCCCCGTGAGCCGGTTTAGAAGTGTGGATTTGCCGACATTGGGATGGCCGATGATGGCAACCTTGGTTTCAGTAGGCGTGGCTTCGGGGGTTTCTCCCGTGTCCTCTGTGCCCGCTGTGGTTTGCTTTACTTGGGGAAGCGCTTCCAGAACCGCATCCAGCAACTCGTCCACGCCGCTACCGTTCTCTGCCGAGACCGGGAACAGGTTCCTGATCCCCAAACGATAAAATTCCTCCGCGAGCGCCTGCTGTTTATCGGTGTCCATCTTGTTAACTGCCAGAAACAGAGGCTTGCCGCCACGGATGAGCAAGCGGGCCAGTTCGAGGTCGGGAGCTGCGATCTCGCTGCGCCCATCCACCACCAAAATGATGCCGGCAGCCTCCTGCAGCGCGACCTTCGCCTGGCGAAAAATCTCCGCCGGGATGAGATCTTTTTCTTCGGGAATGATTCCGCCGGTGTCCACGATTCGCAGCTCGCGACCGCGCCATTCCGCTTCTCCGTAAAGCCGGTCGCGCGTGATGCCGGGCTCGTCGCCGACGATTGCCCGACGAGACCCCACAATCCGATTGAACAGGGTGGATTTGCCTACGTTGGGGCGGCCCACGATGGCGAGGGTGGGGACCCCGGCTGTCGCCAGGCCGCTCATCGAATTGGAATTGATTCGGGTCAAAAATCGCAAAGACTTGCGTGGTGAGCCAGACAGTATTATAGAGACTCCGTGGCCTCGACCTCCCAGCCCGTAGTTCCCGCCAAGAAACAGGAGGTTTCGCTTTATAGTTTCTTCTCGCCCGGCGGCCTGCTGTCGCGAACCCATCCGGCATACGAATTCCGCCGCGGGCAGCTGCAGATGGCGCAAGCGGTCGAGCAGGCACTGGGTGAGAAGCGACACTTGATTGTCGAGGCCGGCACCGGCACCGGCAAGACGCTGGCCTATCTGGTTCCCGTGATTCGCTCGGGCAAACGCGTAATCATTTCTACCGGCACCAAGAATCTGCAAGAGCAGCTCTTCAACAAGGACATCCCGTTTCTGGAGCAGGCACTTTTCCCCAACGGCAACGGCAGGCTGAACGTCTGCTACATGAAAGGGCGCAACAACTATCTTTGCAAGAAGAAGCTCTACGACTTGACCGACCAGCCGGTGCTAAGTGGCCTGGATGAGATCGAGCACTACCGCGCCGTCGCTGCCTGGGAGAAGACCACGCAGACTGGAGACCGCGCGGAACTCGCCTCGCTGCCGGAAGCCAGCGCGCTGTGGCACAAGCTGGACGCCCGCTCCGACACCTGTCTGGGTCAGAAGTGCAGCTCATGGGAAAAATGTTTTATCACCGAAATGCACCGCCGGGCGATGGAGAGCGACATCATCATCGTCAATCATCATCTTTTCTTTGCCGATCTGGCGATTAAGCAGCAGGCCGAATATGCTCCCGATGCTGGCATTCTGCCGGAAGTGGGTGCGGTCATTTTCGATGAGGCCCACGAACTGGAAGATGTGGCTGGCAGCTACTTTGGCGTATCAGTCAGCAACGCACGCGTAGAAGAGCTGTGCCGCGACGTCGAAGGCTCACTGCAACGCAATCATGCGCTCTCGGCGTCGTTGTCGGGGGCGCTGAAGAGTCTGCGCGACCGGTCCATGTTCTTCTTCGCCTTGTTGCCGCAGGGAGAAGGACGCTTTTCCTTCGAAAACCGGCGGGAGTTTCTGGAGGAGAATGGCGACGAGTTCCTGGCGCTGCAGCAGTCGCTCACCCGGCTGGGCTCAGAGCTGGAGAATTTACCGTCCAAACCGGAGGAAGTCTTCAACTTTGTGCGTCGGGCGCAGGAACTGCAGGTCCAGCTTGGTTTCCTGATGGAGTCGGAAGACCGCAACACCGTTTTCTGGATCGAACGTCGACGCGGCGGCCGCGACAAGCTGAACGTGTTTCTGCAGGCCACGCCCATTGATGTCGCACCGATCCTGAAGACTTGCCTGTTCGACAAGCTCGAGTGCGCAGTGCTGACCTCGGCGACTCTGGCCGTGGGCGGGGGCTTCGACTATGTCCGCCGCAGGCTGGGCGTCGAGCATGCCCGCGAGGTAGTTCTGCCGTCACACTTTGACTACGAAAATCAGGCGCTGTTCTACGTGCCTCCCGACCTGCCCGACCCGCGTACACCCCAGTTCGTGGCCAAAGCCGCAGACCGCATCCGGCAGTTGCTCGAGATCACCCGAGGCCGGGCGTTCGTTTTGTTCACCAGCTACGCCCAGATGAACGACGTTTATCAGCGTTTGCTGGGAGAGATCGACTTCCCCATGCTGTTGCAGGGCGATGCTCCGAAAAGCGCGCTGCTGGAAGAATTCCGCCTGACGCCAAACGCGGTGCTCTTCGCGACTTCATCCTTCTGGCAGGGCGTGGATGTGCAGGGAGAGCAACTGAGTTGCGTGATTATCGACCGCCTGCCGTTTGCGGTTCCCACCGACCCGGTGGTAGCCGCGCGGGTTAAGTCGATTGACGCCGAGGGTGGCAATGCGTTCTTCCAGTACCAGGTTCCGGCGGCGGTCATTACCCTGAAACAGGGCTTCGGACGGCTCATTCGCTCTCTTCACGACCGGGGGCTGCTGGTGTTGCTCGACAACCGGATCCTGAAGAAACAATATGGGCGCGTGTTTGTCGAGAGTCTGCCGAACTACAAGAAGACGACGGACATCAAGCAAGCGGAAGCGTTTTTTGAGGCGATATGAGCGGCGTCGACTGAACAATAATGGCGAACATCGAGTCTCTCATCTTGGGAAGGGAACGGATCACAAACATATTTGGTTACTGGCCAAGCTTTCACGACGCCGAGGTTCTTGACCTTCATTTTTGGCGCGGGCACATCGATGCTGGTAAGGGTGTTTACGACTTTCCCGTCCTCACATTAAAGATTCACGTATGGGAACTGACAAAAGAGGTGACTCCTGGAGGTTTCCTTGTCCTCAGACATCACACTATCGTGGCACTTCGATTTGCTAACGTCGAAGAAGACTTCGAGATGCATGGATTCAATCACCAGAATGCAATCTTGGAACTCTCGATTACGAGCATTGAGCGAACGAAGATCCCGTCACCCTGTTTTTCTGTTGAGATAGTCCCGGCATTCGGGATAGGCGCGTCGTTCCACTGTTCACAGGTTGAGGTGGTTGACGCCACGCCATGCCAGGATGACGGTTCGGCCAGGCCTTAGGCGGTCTGTTAGTTAACCTGCCAGCTCCATTCCGGCTGACACGGCTTTCCGATCGAATGTCAGTGTGTATTCGCACCCGGCGGCATGCGCCGCGCGCTCGATAATGCAATCGGCAAAGTCCGCGTTTCCAACTTTGAACTTTCGTACCGCTTGCTCGACGAGGTCAGGCCGTTCAAGCAGGATTTCCCTGCTCCGCAGGAGGCTTTCGACAACATCTTCGACTTCTTTCTTCTTGAAGTGATAAAAGGCCTCCAACACCCAAATCAGCTCGATAAGGACAACCAATGAGACGTAAGCAGGAGAATCGGAGGAAAGTGAAGCCATTAGCTTCGTCACGACGGCCGTTTGCGCGGCATCATCATGTGTGAGGTATCGAACCAGTATGTTCGTGTCGAGGCCAATCATCGAGAACGTGTTGCCCGCTTTCTAATGGCAGCGTTCATTTCTTCAATGGATACTGGCTTGTTCCGCCGACCCCGATATTTTCCATTTAGCTCCTGAATGGAACGAGTAGCGGCAATGATCGCAAACTGGCCTCTTTCGGTCTCCACGAATTCGACCCGGTCGCCGGAATCGAGCCCCAGCGCATTCCGAACCGATTTCGGCACGGTGATCTGTCCTTTTGACGTGAGAGTCGCCGTGGCCACAAATCTCCTTTCTACAATTTCAATTCCTTACTATATAGTAAGGAATCGAATGCGTCAATTTCCAGCAACTCACTGGCTCGCCGCAGGTTTCCGCGCAGGTTGAGGACTGTCCCGAAATAAGTTGAGCCGTTCGGCGCGTTACAATGAAAACGTCCATGTTTTGCAGGGCACCGATTCCCATGTTCGAAGTCACCGTAGAAGATTCCTTTGCCGCCGGGCACTACCTGCGCAATTACAAGGGCAAGTGCGAGAACCCGCACGGGCATAACTACAAGATCCGGGTCACGCTGGCCGGCAAAGAACTGGACAAGGCCGGATTACTGCTCGATTTCAAAGACCTGCGCGAGGTCATGAAGCACGTCATTGAGCGGCTCGACCATCAGATGATCAACGATCTGGAACCGTTCACGACCATCAATCCGTCGGCGGAAAATCTCGCCAAGTACTTTTACGACGAGAGCAATACGAAGCTCGAGCGCGTGACCAACGGCCGGGTGCGAGTAAAGAACGTCACCGTGTTTGAAACCGATTCGACGACGGCCACCTACAGCGAGTGAAAGCGGTAGAAATTCAGTTGTCAGTTGGCGGTTCCCGGTCCTCAGATGCAGATTACGGAGATCTACAAGTCGATCCAGGGTGAATCCACCCACGCCGGGCTGCCCTGCGTCTTTGTGCGCCTGACGGGATGCAATCTGCGCTGCTCCTGGTGCGACAGCGAGTACACCTTCACTGGCGGGCACCGCATGACCATCGAAGAGGTCATTGAAGAAGTCGAACACTTGAGCCCGGGTGGCGGGTTGGTGGAGATCACCGGCGGCGAACCCCTGTTGCAGGAGAAAGAGGTTGTACCGCTGATGCAGCATTTGCTCGACGATGGTTACACCGTGCTCCTTGAGACCAGCGGGGAACGCCCGCTGGAGCATGTGCCCAAGGGCGTGGTCAAGATCGTGGACGTCAAATGCCCCAATTCAGGCGAGCCTGACACCTTCAACCCGGAAAATCTGGAGACTCTTGGGACCGCGGATGAGGTGAAGTTTGTCTTGAGCGACCGGGCCGATTATGAGTTTGCGCGCGATTTCACCAGCCGCCATAACCTGCAAGGCCGCGTGAATGCGGTGCTGTTTTCGCCCGTGTTCAGCAAGGATGCCGGGGGAGAGCGCGACACTTCCCACTGTCTGCTCGACCCTCGCGAACTCGCGGAGTGGATGCTGGCGGACAACGTCCCAGCCCGGCTGGGGCTGCAGCTCCACAAGTTCATCTGGGACCCGGCGATGAAGGGCGTCTGAAGGATTTTCGATTGTTGATTGTTGAATGAAATCAAATCTCGCGCCGTCGTTCTTCTAAGTGGCGGCATGGATTCTTGCGTCTGTGCCGCGCTGGCAGTGCGTGATTGCGATGCCGCAGCGGTGCACGTCAGCTACGGCCAAAGGACGGAAGCGCGCGAGCGCCGCGCATTCACGGAGATCTGCGAACGCCTTGGAATTCGCCAACGGCTGGTCGTCCGCAATGAGGCCCTACGGGCCATTGGCGGCTCTGCTCTGACTGATGAGAGGATTGCGGTTCCCGAGTCCCATGCCATCGGCCACGAGGTTCCAGTCACCTATGTACCGTTTCGCAATGCTCACTTCCTGTCTGTGGCCGTGAGCTGGGCAGAAGTGTTGCAGGCGGACAAGGTGTACATCGGGGCGGTGGAGCAGGACAGTTCGGGGTATCCGGACTGCCGTCCGGCTTACTATCGGGCCTTCAATGAGGTTGTGAAGGCGGGCACGAAGGACGGCCGGATTGAAATTGTGACCCCGCTCATGGGAATGCGGAAGGCCCAGATTGTGACGCTTGGCCTTGAATTGGGCGCGCCCTTCGATTTAACGTGGTCTTGCTACAGCAAAGAAGACAGGGCCTGCGGAGTGTGCGATAGTTGTGTGCTCCGTTTGCGGGCTTTTGCGGAGGCGGGGGCGGTCGACCCCGTCCCGTACCTGGATACTGTCGCGAAGCTGTAGACGTCAGATAAGCATTCGTGAGACTTGTTTTGCCGGAGGCAGACGATGAAGAATTTTTTTGTTGTACCCGTCCTTATAGCTTGGCTGGCAGTACTGTACATACCCTCGGCGCTGGCCCAGTCGACTGGCTCGGTGAAGGGAACCTGCCGGGACGTTGAAGGCAAAGCCATCGCTGGCGCGACCGTGGAGTGGGTGAACACTGACAACGGCCGTAGATATGACGTGAAGACGAATGGCAAAGGAGAGTATTTCTCGCTGGGGATCGCCCCAGGAAAGTACACGGTGACGCTGCGGAAGGACGGTAAAGAATTGTTTCATTTGAACGGAGTCAATGTCGGCCTGGACGAAGTCAACCAGGATTTTGACCTGAAGCGGGAAATGGCTGCCGCCGCCCAGGGACAAGGATTGACGCCAGAACAATTGAAGCAACAGCAGGAACAGCAAGCAAAGATTATTCAGGAAAACATGACGATCAAGACCCTGAATGAGAAGCTGCTTGCGGCCAAGCAGGCGGCCGACACCGGGGATTTCGACACTGCCGTCAAGACCATCACGGAGGCCACTCAGGTCGACCCCAACCGTGACCGGCTATGGGCCGTGCTTGGCGAGTACACTATCAGCGCTGCCTCCAAGCAGACTGACGCTGCTGAAAAAAAGAAGGCCTACAACGAGGCCATCGGCTATTACCAAAAAGCAGTCGATCTTAAGCAGAAGACCCTGGATACAGACCCCAAGAAGGCGGACGCGACCAAGGTCCTCGCGCAGTATTTCAACAATTTGGGCCAGGCCCAAGCCAAAGCCGGCCAGCTCGACGACGCGGCAAAGTCGTATTCGCAGGCGGCCCAGCTGGATCCGCCTGGAGCCGGAATGTACTACTTCAATCTGGGTGGGACCTTGACCAACGCCAACACCCAGAATGACCCGGAGATGCGGAAAGCGGCCGTGCAAGCCTTCGACAAGGCCATCGCTGCGGACCCGAATAAAGCGGACGCCTACTACTGGAAAGGCTCAAATCTGATTGGCTTGGCCACTCTGCAGGGTGACAAGATGGTTGCTCCGGACGGGACGGCGGAGGCTTTCCAGAAGTATCTCGAACTGCAGCCAGCCGGACCTCATTCTGCGGAGGCGAAGGCCATGCTGGAAAGCCTGGGGGCCAAGGTAGAAACCAGTTTCGGCACCAACAAGAAGAAGCCTAGCAAGAAATAAGCTGTATCTCGTGGAAACAGCTGGAAGGGCGGCCCGGAAGGGCCGCTTTTTTTGTTGGTTACCAAGGTCTACGGACTGGGCGTTCTTCATGGAAACCCTGCCCTCTATTTCGCTACAGTTGATTTGAAGTGCGATTCGAAAATGGGATTCGACGGGAGGGCCCGCCGAACACCTCACTTCACTGAGACAAGCATGGCGGCGCCAGGCAACGCTCCCATTTCCATTCTCCTCGAGCCCTCCAAAGGCTCGGGCCCAGTGGCCACAAATGCGCTTCTAGCAGCGATGCTGCGAGCACACGACCAGGTCAGTGACTTGATCTTTTCTCCCGGCCGCCTGCCACAAGTGGAGGTCAACGGCAGCCTCCTCACGGTAGAAGGCTCTGGACTTCGGCCTCTGACCGCGGACGACACTCGCCACATCGCCTCCGATCTCATCGGCAACAACAAGCAAGCCATTAACATGCTGCGCGAACAAGGTTCCTGCGATATTTCGTATGGGCTCCCGGGGCTGGCCCGCTTTCGCGTGAACGTGTTCATTCAGCGTGGCAGCTGTGCTGTGGTCATGCGAGTAATCCCCACCGCGGTTCCTCACCTGGCCGCTCTCGGTTTGCCCTCACAGCTGGCGGAGACGGCCAACCTTCGCGACGGAATTGTGCTAGTCACGGGGCCCCGCGGATCGGGGAAGTCATCTACGCTCGCGGCTCTCCTGGATCTGATAAATCAGCAGCAGGTTTGTCACATCATCACCATCGAGAATCCTATCGAGTTCCTGCATAACCACAAACGGGCCACGGTTCACCAGCGGGAATTGCACAGTGACACACCTAGCATTCCCCTCGCGTTACGGGCAGCGCTGAGACAAGCGCCCAACGTAATCCTGGTGAGCGAGTCGGTCGACCGGGAAACGTTTGAGATGATGTTGGAAGCCGCGGAAACCGGGCATTTGGTGCTTTCCAGCTTGAACACGGTGGATGCAGCCAAGACTCTGGAACGCATCACGGGAATGTTCCCGGCATCGGAACAGGCCACCATCCGCGGCCGGCTGGCCAAAAGCCTGCGCTGGGTCATCTCGCAGAGACTGATTCCCCGGCGTGACGCCCGCGGACGAGTCCCGGTTGTAGAGATCCTTAAGGTTCACCCTCGTACTTTGGAGGGGTGGAAGGGCAACACTTCAGCTCGTCAGACCCTGCAGCGGGCCATAAAAGATGGCGCTTCTGACGGCATGCAGCATTTCGATGGAGAGATTGAGAAACTGGCCCGTGCGGGCGTGGTGGATCCGGAAACCGCGATCACTCACGCCACCGATCCCGACAAGTTACGGCAAGCGTTGGCGGATCTCAAATTGTAGGCGTCCACAAGCTCAAAACTCATCCCAGGACTCCAGCGGTTAGATTTTCCTGTCCAGCCCTCGTATCATCTCCACGATGCCATCGACACCTGCTCCCGCGACCATCTTGAGCTTCGAAGAGGCACGCCACCTTGTGGAGGAGCACGCCTCTCGCCTCCAGCCCCGTGGAAAGGAGTTGGTGGAATTGCTCGATAGCGCCGGCCAGGTCCTGGCTGAGGCTGTGGTTGCCGATCGCAATTTCCCGGCCTTCCCTCGCGCAACTCGGGATGGATATGCCGTGCGTGCCGCCGATCTAGCCAAACTTCCTTCCACGCTCCAAGTGGTCGGCGAGATCAAAGCCGGTGCCGATATAACGCTGAAACTGGAAGCTGGGCAGGCCGCGGCCATCATGACTGGAGCGCCGGCACCGCCCGGAGCCGATGCCGTAGTCATGGTGGAGCACTCATCGCAGACAGGCAGCAGGATCAAGATTTCAAAAGGGGTACGCGCCGGCGAAAACATTGTGCCGATAGGTTCCGAGGCCAAGCGGGGCGAGCGGCTGCTTGCTCCCGGAATGCGGCTGGACCAGGCTGCGATTGCGGTCGCGGCATCAGTGGGAAGGACGCGCCTGTTGGTGTATTCCAAACCGCGAGTTGCGGTGTTATCGACCGGCGACGAAGTGGTGGATATCGACGTTCCTCCCGCGCCCCACCAGATCCGTAATTCCAACAGTTATTCACTGGCCGCGCAGATCCAGGCGGCGGGAGGCGAGCCCGTCTTGCTGCCCATCGCCCCGGATGAGCCGGAGCGCCTGCGTGAGTTGATGACTGAGGGCTTCGACGCTGACCTGCTGCTCCTGACTGGTGGAGTGTCCCTGGGGAAGTACGACTTGGTGGAGCAAGTGCTCGCCGGCTTCGAAGCCGAATTCTTCTTTACTGGCGCCCAGATCCAGCCTGGCCGGCCGATCGTCTTTGGGCGCATTCCGTGGAAGGGGGGCCCAGTACCTGATGACGCCTCCACTGGGCCCGGCCACAAGTATTTTCTAGGTCTTCCGGGAAATCCAGTCTCCACCATGGTCACCTTTGAGCTGTTTGCCCGGCCGGTGCTGGAGGCCCTGGCAGGCATGACGCCGCGCAAACTCGCCTTCCTGCATGCAAGGTTGAAATCCGAGATCAAGACCAAGCCGGGATTGAAGCGCTTTCTCCCGGCACTTCTTTCTGGGGAATTCGAGCAAGCCGAGGTCGAACTCGTTCGCTGGCAAGGCTCGGGAGACATCGCGGCTACCGTGCGCGCAAATTGTTACGTCGTGGTTCCGCCGGATCGCGAACACATTCCGGCTGGGGAGTGGGTGCCTGTGCTGATGCGGTGAGCCCCCTCGAAAAACAAGGGCCGGAACAGTCCGCGGTGGCAGACTTTCCATGCCCTCTCTTAAATTTCTTTCCCGAATGCGGCCGCTTACTGCTTTGCGGCGGGCTTTTCTTCGGCCTTCTTGCCCATATTTGCAGATGCCTTGGCTGGCTTGGGCTTCCAGAAGTCAGGGTCGGCCTTGATCCACTCATCCGGGGCGTAGCTCATGCGTGGGTTGAACGCAAACAACTGCGCCTCGCTGGACTCGATCGAGGCAGCAGAGAGCTCTTCCAGCTTCTTCATGCCATCTTCGCCCATGGCGGCCATGAAGTCTTTGTCTTTCGCGAAGGCATGATCGATCTCCGCCGCTGATTTCATCGGCGTGAAGAAGATGTAGGTCCCCTGCGGCATGCCATACACGCCCTCGTAGGCTGCCCACTGGACATCCGGCAAAGCCTTGGCATAGGCAGCGTTGACCATCCTTACGCCCTCGTCCCACTCCTTGCGGTGTCCAGGGCGGATGTGAAAGACGGAGATCTCGAAGTAGCGCATGTGAGCGATGTCCACGGACGCCGCATGCAAGCTGTACTCTTCGTTGTACATAAGGG
>Ga0335084_10005640_pt1 | contig 12386 bp, 11 predicted proteins | sample Lox_Sample_44_FD_206721 | JGI IMG/M metagenome (GOLD analysis project Ga0335084, IMG submission 206721) | Soil microbial communities from Loxahatchee National Wildlife Refuge, Florida, United States - Lox_Sample_4.4 | ecosystem: Environmental > Terrestrial > Soil > Wetlands | place: USA...
CCATCTACGATACCTGCGAGGATGGAGTGCTGAAAACATCATGATTTTGGGAGAGATCTCAGCTCGAACTCGAAGCTGCCGAAGACCGGAGATTCCACTCAGGCCCGGCCAGTGATTTCACCTCGGCGTGAAGTGGATGAGGTGTCGAACTAACTCAAGTCGTGAGTGACGCGAAAGCTTTGTTGCGATTGTCAACGAGCTGCCAGCCTGCGCGCCAACAGGCGCGCCGCCAACAAACCGCCGAGAATCACGTCGAACGCCGCACAGAAACCTGGCCACCAGCGGGGCACGCCAGGGTTTTCGATGAGGAAGTGATGAACGAGGTCAAAGACTCCGTGCCCGGCAAGGGCGACGGCTACTAGCCAAAAGCTTCTCCTGTAGCCGATCGTGGCCAGCAGCAAGAAGCCGCTGGCGACGACGATTTCAAGGACGAGTGTCCGTCCGGAAGCTGCCATCGCGGCAAACAACACGTAATACGAGGCGACCACGATCGCCACGGCAGGATAAAACGCCCGATCCCGGTCCAAGCCGGTCGTGATGGCAAAGCCGGCCACCGCCAAAGACAGGAACAAGCCAATCAGGTATTCCATTTTGTTGCCTCACCGCTATGTGTTTAACGCAAGCGCCCAAGCGCCGCTCTTCCGCCCCGTCATCTCGCAGAGATTCCGCAAGATCGCATCACTTGCGGTTATGCGAGACGACGTTCGCCCATTGCGCGAGCGCGCTGTCCAGGTGACGATTGAACTCTCGCGCCGCCGCTGCTTCGGAATGCGGGCTGTGTCCGCCAGCCGCGATCACGTGCATCTCAGTGCTCGGCAGTTCGCGGCGGACAGCATCGAGTTCCCACGATTCGGTTCGCGGGTCTTGTGCCCCGTGAATGAATACCGTAGGAACCTGCAGCTTCGAGAGCCCGCCATCAAAAAGGTCGCGCGCTCGCCCGTTTGCTGAAACGGCAATGTCGAGCCAAGCCTGGCCCTCGTTGCGCAACAACTGGTTCCAATACGGCTCGCCGTGTTCTTTTCTCACGATGTCAGTAACGCGTGCGCCGAACGACTCCGGTTGCGTCGCCATGATCTGAAAGAATTCGCGCGAGTGAATTTTCTCGCAGTCGTAGTGAAACGCTTCCAGCACGAGTCCAACGCACCGCCCGGGTGCACGGATCCCGAGCATGGCCGCGATGACCGCCCCGTCGCTGTGTCCCCAGAAAATACAGCGGTGGATATTCAGGGCGTCTAGGAACAGCAGCGTTTCCTCGACTCCGCGTGTGTGTAGGTCGGGACCAAAGACGGCGGGTTTCGTCGAGCGTCCGTAACCTGAGCGATCCGGTATCACTACCCGTAAATTCTTGATTGTCTCTGCCTGCTGGTCCAGCGGGTAGACTTCGTATCCCCAACCGCCGTGGAGGAACACCAGCGGCACTCCCGATCCGGAGTCGCGGTAGTAGATTTCCGCACGACCGCCGGACAGCGGGGAATCAGAAAGCTTCACCGACGGCACGTTCCAACGTCCTCCTTAAGAAATAGGCTCGCAGGATGGGACCAGACCTGAATCGTGACGCGGAAAGGAATCCTCACACTCCGTATCCGGTCCCTGCCGTTACGAGCCGGTGCCACTCCAGTCAAAATCGCTGAATTGCTGCCGCAGACGCGATTTCAGCAACTTTCCCGTCGAGGTGTGCGGCAACTCCGCAAGAAAGACAAAATCATCCGGCAGTTGCCACTTGGCGAACTTATCGCCGAGAAAGGTGCGCAGCTCATCATGGGAAACGCGCGCTCCGTCCTTGAGCACACAACATGCCAGCGGGCGCTCCTGCCACTTGGCGTGTCGAATGGCGATGACAGCGGCTTCCTTGATCGCCGGGTGCCCGACCAGCGCGTTCTCCAAGTCGACCGAGCTGATCCACTCTCCGCCCGACTTAATCAGGTCTTTCGTGCGGTCGGTGATCTTCATGTAGCCGTCGGCATCAATCGTAACCACATCGCCCGTGCGCAGCCATCCGTCCTCGGTCCATTTGTCCTGCTCTTCGGGAAGCTTGTAATAGCCTGCGGCGATAAACGGTCCGCGCACCTGCAATTCTCCATAGGTTTCGCCGTCCCAGGGGATCTCGCCTTCGTCGCCCACAGCGCGCATGTCCACCAGCGGCGACGGCAGCCCTTGTTTCGCGCGAATCTCGTATCTGCGATCCTCCGCCCAGCCCGCCATCTCTGGCTTAGGGGTTGAACAAGTCGCGATGGGCGTCGTCTCGGTCATGCCCCACGGCTGGATCACACTCACACCGAACTTGTCGAAGCGGCGGAAAAGACTCTCCGGGGCAGCCGATCCGGCCACGATGATGCGCAGTCCTTCGGCTAATTTCCAGCGGGCGGGATCGCGCTCCAGGCAATCAATCACTCCCAGCCAGACGGTGGGAACGGCGCCGGTCAGGGTGACTCTTTCGCTCGCGAGCAAGTCCAGCAGCGCGTCGGGTTGCAGATTGGGTCCGGGAAACACCACTTTGCTGCCGTTCATTACCGCGGCATGCGGCAAGCCCCAGGCGTTGGCGTGAAACATCGACATCGCCGGGAGGACCGTATCCATACGCGACATGGCGAAGTTGTCGGGCAAGGAGATGGATAAAGCATGCAGTACCAGGGCGCGATGAGAATATGCCACCCCTTTAGGTTTGCCGGTCGTGCCCGAGGTGTAACAAATGGCGGCCGCCGCGTCCTCATCAACATCCACCGGCGTGGGATTCCCAGTACCCTGCGCCAGTACCGTTTCGTAATCCTCATATGCGGGCGTAACAGGCGATCCACTAAACGGCGTCACGATCACGCGCTCGAAGCGCGTCTTGTCCTTGAAGGTTTCGTAAGTGGGAAGCAGCACGTCATCGACAAGCAGCCAGCGGTCTTCGGCATGATTGGCTATGAAGGCGAGTTCGTCCGGATGGAGCCGCAGGTTAAGCGTATGGATTACGCCACCGGCCGCCGGGATGCCAAAGTAGGCTTCCAGATGCGCCGCGTGATTCCACATCAGCGTAGCCACGCGGTCGCCCGGTCTGAGTCCCAACTGTTGCAGCGCCGAAGCGAGGGCGCGTGCCCGGCGATACAAGTCGGCATACGTCGAGCGGCGGCTGGAGTTGCCCGGCAGGCGGGAGACGACTTCAACATTCGGATACAGCTTGCCCGCCCGCTCTAGAAACGATGTCAGCATCAGGCCAGACTGCATCATGGTTCCCAGCAAAGGCACCTCCCGGACCGTCAACAGATTCTGGTCGCGATGCGCACACTTTCGGTCCGCGCATTGTATCGCGGGAGAGGCAGTTTGGGTGTCGGATCGAGTGAAGTGGAAGGGTGGCCCTTCAGGTTCGTGTCTAGCACAAAAACAAGTTGGGCTTAAGCTCTGAGGAAATCGATGGGACACCGCTCGATCGGTCGCGAACTAGATGACTCCTGTCATGCCCTTCGCAGGGTCAGCAGCGTGATTTCCGGCGGCACTCCCAGCCGCACGGGGAAGCCTACTGTTCCCAGTCCGCGATTCACGTAGAGCGCAGCCTTCGAGGACCCATCAGCAATGGCGGAAGACTCGGCGCTATGCGCTTGTCCTGACATCTGAGACCTGACACCTGACGCCTGCTGCTGCATCGGCAACCGATACCGTCCCGCCACAAACGGCGTAATCAGCCGCGCAGGATTGACGCCATGATCCACGATTTCGAACTTTACCTGTCCGCCGTGGGTGTGGCCGGCTAGGCTCAGTTCGATTCCCAGCTCCGCAGCGCGGTGAAAGGAATTCGGATTGTGTGACAGCAGAATGTTCGGCATGTCTCGCCGCACCAGAGGCTCGATCTCCTGGAGCATCGGACCGCCGCGCTCGCCGCTCACCATGTGGTCGCGCTGGTAGTCCACGCCGATCAGGTTGAACCGCGCGCCGTTATGCGCGATGACGGCACTGCGTGCCCGCAACAGCGTCATGCCCTTTTCGCGGAACAGGCGCTCTGCCTCGGCTTCTACCCCGGCGTAGATCTCGTGATTGCCGTTGCATCCCCAGACGCCGAGCGGCGCTTCAAGCCGGCTCAACTCGTCAATGCAGGTCTCAAGCGGATCGCCCACGCTGCTGACGAAGTCTCCCGTGACCACGGCCAGGTCGGGCCGCAGATCGTTCGCCATCGCGACGGCGCGCGCGATCTCGTCGGGAGGCATGTAGCTGCCAATGTGAATGTCGCTGAGTTGCGCGATGCGCAGGCCGTCCAGCTCGTGCGGCAGGTTGGCGACCGCCATGTCCACGCGCTCGATCGTGTAGCGCAGGCGTCCGGCGGCGTAACCGTAGGTGGCCGCGAGAAAGGGAGCGCCTCCGGCCACGAGCGCCGCGTACTGAAAGAACGTGCGCCGGGAAGAATCGACCTGCGCTGAGGCCGCACCGGAGCGCAGATGCGAGACAGCATCGGTCGCCCACTCGATCCCGCCGACTGCTTTGACCGCGATCAACGCGAAGAACGACGTCATCAACCAGATGCTGGAAACGGTGATGAGTTGACGCCCGAGGGGCATCTGTGAGATCGCGCGCCCGAGCAGCGGATTCAACATCGCCGCCAGCAGGGCGATCGCCGCCGCGATGAGGGCACCCTGCAGGCCGTTCCGCCACAGCGGACTGGACAACGCCCCGATCCAGGACCACGCCCGCAGAAACCAGAAACGCTGCACCGCGAACACGATGCTGAGGAAGAGAACGAGAAAGAGAATCCGAATGAGGACCAGAGCAGACTCCGTGTAAACCGGTACTTTTCCTTAGATGCGGGGAGGTTCGACAAGGGAGCGGCTTTGCCGACTGGGGCAGTCTGTCGCTTCCTTCGTACCTACACGGCCGGGGGCAAACCGCCTGTCGGGTAGGCTATGGAGTGGCTCGTAACCCTGCCACCCGCTCCCTTGCGCTCTGCAGCGCCCGCTTCACGTGCCGGGGAGCTGTGCCGCCGGGTACATCATGGATCGCGAGCACTTCAATCAATCCGAGGCAGGCCGGGAAGTCCGACTTGAATGCCTCATGGATCGCGCTCAAATCTCCCAGGGTCAGGTTCTTCAGCTCGCATTTGCGCTCGACACAAAGTGCCACGGCCTTACCTACCGCCTCATGGGCCAGCCGCGAGGGAACTCCGCGCTCGACCAGGTAGGCTGCCGCGGCCCAGGCGTTCATGAAGCCGGTCTGCGCGGCACTTTCCATCTTGCCGAGATCAAATTCGACCGCGCGCATAAAGGCGGTCACAAGCGGCAACATGGAGCCGACTGTGTCGGCGGCTTCAAACAACGGCTGCTGCGTCTCCTGCATGTCCTTGTTGTAAGCGAGCGGCAGGCCCTTGACCGTGGTTTCGAGCGCGGTGGCGCAGCCCATCACGCGCGCCGATTTGCCACGCACCAGTTCCAACAGATCAGGATTCTTCTTCTGCGGCATGGCGCTCGATCCGGTCGAGTAGGCTTCGGGCAGTTCGACGAATCCATAGGCAGGAGTCGAGAACAGGATCATCTCTTCCGCCCAGCGGCTCAGGTGCAGTGCGATCTGCGCCAGCGCCTGAACGAACTCGATGACGAAGTCGCGGTCGCTGGTGGCGTCAATGGAGTTGGCCGTAATGTCATCAAAGCCCAGTTCTTTCGCCATACCGCGGCGATCGAGCGTGAGCGTTGCTCCTGCGACAGCACCCGATCCTAGCGGACATAGATTCGCGCGCTTGCGGCAGTCGGCCAGGCGCGACGCGTCGCGCAGAAACATTTCCGCATACGCCAGCAGCCAGTGTCCGACCAGCACGGGCTCAGCGGGCTGCAAGTGCGTGTACGCGGGCATGGCGGCTTCGCCAGCGGCATCGGCGAGCGAGATGAGAGCGTCGATCCAGTCGGCCAGCAGAGTTTGCAGCGAGTCGATCGTTGCGCGCACGAACAGTCGCAGGTCGGTAGCGATCTGCTCGTTGCGGGAGCGTCCGGTATGCAGCTTGTAACCGGTGTCGCCGATCAGCGCGGCGAGTTGCTTTTCGACGAAATGATGGACGTCTTCGGCTTCGGGATCGTTGAGGAAGTCGGGCGAAGTCTCGGCGCGGCTGCCGATCAGTTTAAGGCCGTGGACGATTTCGGTGAGTTCTTTTTCAGAAAGGACTCCAGCGCGCTGCAGGGCATTGGCGTGAGCCTGGCTGGCAGCCAACTCGAACGGCAGTAGCCGCTGATCGAAGGGAAACGAGCGTTGCCATTTTTCGAATTCCGGATCGAGGGGCTGCCGGAATCGTCCGGACCACATTTTCATGGAAGAGTGACCTCAATCTATTTCACCACGGAGGCACGGAGACACGGAGGAAATTTATTGGTCGTAGTCAAAACCGACGTTGCACACCGTGCTATCGGATTTTGTTGGCTACGGTCAGACGAACCCGTCGGGATGTGTTTGTGGGTGGTCACTGATTACAACGGTTATCTGCGGCACGGATTGATTCTGGCGGATAATTGCTAGTCCGGAGTCCCTCAGGCGTGTTTCTCCGGTCAGCGGAGGGTCAGCCATGTCGCCATTTGCGAGATTAATGAGGAAGCGCGCAATTGTCTTTCCGCTCATTCTAGTTGTCGCTCTAATTGCAGAGTTCTTTTTATTGGAAGGTACGCTCGGAGTGAGTCTCCCGTCGGACCGCAATTCTGCGACATCCAGAATAGATATTAAAGTGAAAGGAACCGAACCCCACTTCATAACCCTAAATAAGCGCTTTACGGTGGTCGAGCGGACCTCAAAACGCGGCTTCGAGGACTTGGTGCTACGTGAGTCTTTTTTCGCGGACTGGGTGCCCGGTGTTGAGGGACCTCCGAACGCAACAGTTACCGTTGAAGCGATGAGCGGCAAGGACGTCAGATGGAGATTTAGTGAGCCTGGACAACGCGGGGAACCCGTGACAAACGATGTTTATCAGGTCACAAAATTGGGCTGTTGTGATGCGCCTCCGACCTACACCTATTTCTCACTAAAAGACGGCAACAAGCTTCGCAGCGCTCACAGCAAGTTGAATAGCGATGAGTTGGCTGCTCTGGATGCTCTAGTCATTAACTAGCTTTCGAAAAATCCTGATTTCGCTCAGGACCCGCTACTCTGCTCGCGTGCCTAGTCGCAGAAGGTTACTATGCCACCTCGACCTTGTTCTGCGTTTGTGCGCGGCAACGCGAGGGCAGCCCCAGAATTCGGATGAAGCCCTCGGCATCTTTCTGGTCGTAGCTTGCGCCCATCGTGAACGACGAGAGATCGGTGCGGTAAAGCGAGTAGTCGGACTTGCGGCTCACCACACTCACGTTGCCCTTGTAAAGCGACAGCGTTGCCGATCCGGTCAGGTTCTGCTGTGTGGTTTCGACGAAGGCGTCGAGCGACTCGCGCAGTGGCGTGAACCACATGCCGAAGTAGACGAGCTCTGCGTATTTCAACGCGACGTGCTGCTTGAAGTGCAGCAGATCGCGGTCGAGACACAGCGCTTCGAGTTCGCCATGCGCGGTGAGAAGCAGTGTTCCGCCCGGAGTCTCGTAGCAGCCGCGCGACTTGATTCCGACAAAGCGGTTCTCAACCAGATCGACGCGACCGATGGCGTTGCGTCCGCCGATTTCGTTCAGCAGTTCGAGCAGTGAGATGGGATCGAGAGACTGACCGTCTACGGAAACCGGAACACCTTTTTCGAAGCCAATCGTGACTTGTTCTTCGCGGTCGGGGGCTTCCTGCGGCGACTTCGTCATTTGCCACGTGCTCGGAAAGGGCGCATTGGCGGCATTTTCGAGCTCTCCACCTTCATGGCTCATGTGCCATAGATTTCGATCCCGGGAGTGGATTTTCTCCCGGCTGGCAGCGACCGGAATGCCGCGCTTCTCGGCGTAGTCGAGACAGTCTTCACGCGACTTTAAGTCCCACTCGCGCCAAGGGGCGACGACTTTCAGCTCAGGTGCCAGCGCCTGGTACGCCATCTCGAAGCGCACCTGGTCGTTACCCTTGCCGGTGCAGCCGTGTCCGACAGCGACGGCGCCTTCGCGCAAGGCGACTTCCACCTGATGCTTCGCAATCACCGGGCGAGCGAGCGAAGTCCCAAGCAGATACTTATTTTCGTAGACTGCGCCTGCCTTCAGTGCAGGCCAGACGTATCCGGTAAGGAATTCTTCGCGCAGGTCTTCTACCACGACTTTGCTGGCGCCGGTTTTGTAGGCCTTGTCGACGACGGCTTCCACGTCATCGCCCTGACCGACGTCAGCGACCATGGCGATCACGTCGTAGGCGTAGTTCTCCTTCAGCCAGGGAATGATGATCGAGGTGTCGAGTCCGCCGGAATAAGCGAGGACAATTTTTTCAGGCATGAGCGCTCCTTACCGGCAAACGGCCCACGCCGCCGCCCAGCAACCACACAAGGATGGCTTTCTGAATGTGCAGGCGGTTCTCCGCCTGATCGAAGACAACCGAGTTCGGTGAGTCTATCACTTCGTCCGTAACTTCCCATCCCCGATGCGCCGGCAGGCAGTGCATGACCTTCGCATGCGGCGCGGCATACTGCATAAGCTCCCCGTTGACCTGATAAGGCGCAAACACCCCCGAGCGCACATCCGCCTCGTCTTCCTGACCCATGCTCGCCCACGCGTCGGTGTAAACAGCGTCGGCGCCGGCAACGGCTTCCGCCGGATCGGTAAGGATATTGATGGCAGCACCGCTCTGCTCGGCCAACAACTCCGCCGCCGCCACGATGCCTGGATTTGGCCGGTAGGCCTCAGGAGTCGCGATCGAAACCGCCGCGCCCAGTGCCGCGCCCGTCAACAGAAGCGAATGCGCGACATTGTTTCCGTCGCCCACGTAGGCCAAATGAATCTTCGAGACGTTGCCGAAATGCTCCTGCAGGGTGAAGAAGTCGGCCAGCGCCTGGCAGGGATGCTCGACTTCGCTCAGCGCATTGATCACAGGCACGTCGGCGTGCGCCGCCATTTCCTCCACCGTCGCGTGGCGGTACGTGCGCAGCACGATGACGTCGATCCAGCGCTCGAGATTGTGCGCGATATCGTACAGCGACTCGCGGGCGTCCAGGCGGCTGCGCGTCTGGTCCACGAAGAACGTCGAGCCGCCCAGGCTGTCCATGCCGGCCTCAAAGGTGAGCCGGGTACGCAGGGAGGGCTTTTCAAAGAACATCACCATCTGTTTGCCCGCCAGCACGCCGCGGAAGTCAGCCGGACGCTGCTTGAGCATGGCAGTCAGGTTGAACAGCGCGTGCACTTCGTGGGGAGCGAGGTCGTGAATGGAGATCAGGTCGCGGGACGCCGGCGGCGCTGGCGGTACTTGCGGCGATTTGTGGACTTCGATCGATTGCGTTCTCATCGTGCTCGGGAGTACTCCCTTTCGCTGGGTTCGGATGCGGTGGGCATCTATGAATACATATCCATTTAGATGCATAAGTATCCATGTGCGGATACCGGCGTGTCAAGCGGAAATCCCCCTGGAATCGGGAGCGGTAACTTCCGGCGGCATGAGGTGGACAGCCGCCGGCGGAGTTCGGAAAGACGAAATCGAACTCTTCAGAAAAACTCAGCGGCTGGAGTCGGGTGGGAGCTGGAAATCGACGCCGCGGTCGGCGTTTGCCTTGCGCGTGGCGCTCAGATCCAGATCGGCCAGCAGGATCTTGTACGACCGGCCCTCTGACAGGTTGAACAGCGTGTCGCCAACAATCGCGTAGTTCTGAATTTCGTTCCGGTGGCCGTCCTTGAAGACCAACACAGTGCTCGGCTGCGGCGCCAAGGGTTCCTGCGGAACTGCGGCGACTGCAGGTGCGGCCGGTTCGGGTTCCTGTTCCAATGCGCGCTCGCGTGGTTGCCGTGCGCCGGTCCCGCGGCGATCGAATACCGTCGGACCGCCTTGGTACTCTTCATCGTCATAGGCCGCCGCGTCCGGCTGAACCAGGTAAACCGGCGTGTAGGGCATGGCGTAGATCGCCACCCCAGTCGGGAAGAAAGCGCCGCGATTTCCATGATGCTGTCCGCGGAACACCGGGACATGTGCGCCGGTCCTGAATCCGCCAAAGCAGCAGTTGCCGAAGAGCGCCGGGGAATACGCGAATCCATTGGGTCCGAGCGAGGTCACACTGGCGGGCACGCCGGGCGCCGAAGAGAAGTTCCCGCCGAAGCCAAACGAACTGACCGACGCCGGCATGCCGTGAACCTGCGCCGGGAGAGGCAGGACAAACATCAGGAGGACGAGAATAAGGAAAAGCCAAGATAGCCGCGCTGGCATAACCGTCTCCCCCTTTAATTCGATGCTTCTCGGATCGCGCGAGCGTCGCATCTTTTCAGGCGCCGGCGCCAAAGGTCGCGTCCGCAGCCGGGCTACGCTGCGGTCAGCGGCCGCCGGGAAGTGAGGCTGCTCAGTTCCACCATCCGGTGCCGGACGTATCCATCCTCCGTCAGATGAGCGCCCGCCGTAAACTGCCGGTTCGCCAGCACCATCTGGTCCATCGGCTTGCGGTTGCGGAAATCGGGATCAAAAGTTTTGCAGAATTCGCAGGTTCTACCGGAACGAACGTCAAATCGTTTCGCGGCGGCTGGGTCGATATGTTCCATGAGACCGGCTCCGTATCGTGTGGGGGCAGAGTCAGGAGCTGCCCGATTTAGTAAGGGAAAACCGCGCGCAGCCTGTGAAGACTGACGCGCCTTTTTACTATAAGGCCCGCGTTGGCACAAGGGCCCCGCGCCTCCACTTTTCCACACTTACATCGAGCATATATGTAAACTGGCGATCCGCCTGTGAGCCGCCGCACCGGCTCCGGTGACTTTCTGGCAAGATATGGGAAAGCCTTTCTTTTTGAGGGGGATCGCGTGAGCCAATCCGGGAATCTCGTCTTTCTGTTCGACGTCGACAACACCCTGATCGACAACGACCGCATCGCCGCCGACCTGAAACGGCACCTCAAAGAAAAAGTTGGCGAGCCCTGCGAGCAGCGCTACTGGGAGATCTTCGAGCGTCTGCGCACCGAACTTGGCTACGCCGACTATCTCGGTGCGCTGCAGCGCTACCGGGTGGAACGGCCTCGCGACCCCAGATTGCTGGAAGTTTCTTACTTTATGGTGAACTACCCGTTCGCCAACCGCCTCTACCCGCAGTCTCTGGACGCCGTTGACCACGTCCGGCAGATGGGGCGCCCTGTGATTCTCAGCGACGGCGACGTCGTTTTTCAGCCGCGCAAGGTTGACCGCTCCGGCCTCTACGATACGTTTGAAGGACATGTGTTGATCTACGTCCACAAAGAGGAGCAGTTGGAAGACGTAGAAGCCAGGTATCCTGCCGTGCATTACGTGATGGTCGACGACAAAGTGCGCCTGCTCACCGCCATCAAAAAGTATTGGGGTAAGAAGGTCACCACGGTCTTCCCACGCCAGGGGCACTATGCGCTGGATGAGAAGCTGGTGGCGCAGTACCCAGAGCCCGACATGACCCTGGAACGCATCGGGGAAGTGCAACAATATTCACAGCAGGCGCTGATCGACGCCGCACAGTAGGCGTGGCAGTGTGGGCCTGTTTCACACGAGGATCTCCATTCCCGCATCCCCGCGGCTAATCGGCTGACAGGATTACTCTTAGGTCCAACACTCGATCACCTCACGCTCACAATCCTGGCGTCTTGCCCATCAGCGGTTCAAGCGATCCACGCGCACTTGTCGCCTTTTCTCGGGCGTTTCCGTTGTTTCAAAAGAGAGGCCCTGATCCGGAAGCGACGACGGCAGCACCGGGGCGAAAGGTAACAGCGCACGGAGGCCGGAGCCGTAAGCGGCTGAAACGTGGGGCGCCAGTTCATCACTATCACGGGGTGGGGAGGAGAGACCTTATGTTGCCTGGACAGAGGTTCATAACGTTTGCAGGCGGCGCGTTGCTGGTTGCGGCAGCTGCGGCGGGGCAGATGATCGACAACACGCAGGCCCCGAGCACGGCGAAAGCGGGGATCAATAAGTCGCTGCTGGACGAAATTGGCGCTGGCCGGGGTGACACGATGACCGCCGGCTCCTCGATGTACATCATCAATCGCGACCCATTCCGCTCGATTCGCCGTGGGCGACAACTGTTCCAGCGCAAGTTCACACGCTTGCAGGGGCAGGGTGCAAACGAGAAAGATGGCGTGGGCGACATCAATACCGACATCGGCATCGGGGCCGGCTTGTCCGACAGTTGCGCGCTCTGTCACGGGCGCCCGCGCGGCTCGGCGGGAGCCGGTGGCAACGTCGTGACGCGGCCTGACAGCCGCGATTCTTCACACCTGTTTGGGATCGGTCTGAAGGAAATGCTGGCCGATGAGATGACCACGGATCTGCGTTCGACGCGAGATCTGGCTGTGACACTGGCACAACAGAGGAAGCGACCGGTGACCTTGAAGCTCGCCAGCAAGGGAGTGA
>Ga0335084_10005643_pt1 | contig 12384 bp, 12 predicted proteins | sample Lox_Sample_44_FD_206721 | JGI IMG/M metagenome (GOLD analysis project Ga0335084, IMG submission 206721) | Soil microbial communities from Loxahatchee National Wildlife Refuge, Florida, United States - Lox_Sample_4.4 | ecosystem: Environmental > Terrestrial > Soil > Wetlands | place: USA...
CCTCGACCCCGTTCCCCACCGCGTCCCCGAGCAGGGTGCGGACGTACGACACCGCATCGAAGCTCGCCCCTTCGGGGGCGTGCAGCGCCGCGATCCCCGTCGCGTGCGGCTCGATCTCGCGGATCTGCTCTGGTCCCACGAGGCGGCTCTCGACGCCGTTCGCGCGGGCGCGCTCCTCGAGGGCGACCAGCGTGGCGCGCTCTGCCTCCGTGCGCGCGACCACGAGAATGCCTCCCACGAACATCCCGATCCCGCGCTCGCGGCAATACGCCCGCAGCTGCCGGCTGCCTTCGACGCAGAACTTCGCCTTCATGCTTCCGGGCTTCAGGTTGTAGCCGGCGTGAATCACGCCGCTGTTGCGCCCGCTCTGGTGCAAGGCCGGACCCGCCTCCTTCTCGACGACCAGGACGCTCGCGCCCGCCCGTGCGAGATGAAGGGCCGCGCTCGCGCCGATGGCGCCGGCACCAATCACGATGACGTCGAAAGTGGAGCTGGGCATGCCCAACTGTCGGTGCATCAAGGCGTTAATGCAAGAGCGTCGTGGGCGTGCAACGCGTCGTCGCAGGGGTGCGACGTTTGGGCGGTGGACGCCCGCCGTGATGCGCTCCGGACTCTGGCATCAAGGTTGCCCCGACTTCGCTCTGGACATAACTGCGGGGAGCCCGCCCGACTCAGATCCGTCGGACAACCTGCTGACCTTCCGAGCGGGGCCGTGGCTCCCACGCAGGACACCCTAAACCCCGGGGCGACGCCCCGGGGTTTGTCGTGTGACCTGGGTCATGTCGTTCCGGGCCGGCGCGACGCACCATTGCTGGTATGAGGGCTGCCCGCCTGACCCGCCCGCCGGCGCCCCCGACCATTCTCGTGGTCGAGGACGACTCGAACCTGAGAAGCGCGCTCGAGAGCGTGCTGACCGGTCTTGGATATCGTGTGCTCGCGGCCGGTCAGGCGGAGTCCGCGTACGATCTCTCCGGGTCCCACCCTCCTGACGCGGCGCTCATCGATGTGCGTCTTCCGGATATGTCGGGGCAGGCCCTGTACCATGCTCTGCTGCACCGGCACCCGCATCTCGACGGGCGGATGGCGATGGTGTCGGGCGACCTGGATGCCGACGACGTCCGTGGTTGGGTAGAGGCGCAGCACTGCGCGGCGTTCCGTAAGCCGTTCCGGCTCGACGCTATCACTGAGTGGCTCAGGGCCGTTCTGGAACGTCGAGACTCGAAGGTGTCGGGCGGCTGACCCCGGGGGCCCGGGGTTAACTCCCAGGGTTAGCCCAGCAGCCCCCGGTACACCTGCGCTGTTCGTTCCGCCGTCTTCTGCCAGCTGAATTCCCGCGCTCTCGTCCGTCCCAGCTCGACCAGGTCTTCCCGTCGCTCGGCATCCTCGAAAAGGTCTTCGAGCGCGCGCGCGTAGGCGGCCGGGTCGCGGCCGCCCACGACGACCAGCGCATCTCCGCCTACTTCCTGGAGCCCGCCCGCGCCGGCCGTGACCACCGGCAGTCCCGACGCGAACGCTTCGAGCACGGGATGCCCGAACCCTTCGTACAGGGAGGGGAAGAGCAGCACGTCCGCTACGCGGTAGGAACGCCGCAATGTCGTCTCGTCAGCGGAGGTCACGCTGCGCACGTAGGGCCGCAGGTTCAGCCGGTCGATCAGCTGTTGCTGCGACCCCGTGAAGCGGCCGCCGACCTGGAGCAGGTAGACGTCGGCGTCGGCGCGCAACCGCGCTACGGTTTCGATCACCAGGGGCACGTTCTTCCGCTCGACGGTGCTGCCCACGTGCAGTACGACGAACGCGTCGTCCGGGATGCGCCAATCGGCGCGACCCTTGGCGCGGGCGCCGGGGACCTCGGCGAAGAACGAGCGGTCCACGCCGAACGGCACGACGTGAATGCGGTGATCGTCGCCCAGCCAGGTGGCGAGCTCGCGCTTGAGCCAGTGGGTGGGGACGATGTAGGCCTGGGCGCGTCGCAGCGCCTTCAGCGCCTGGCGCAGGAAGCGGTTGCGGATGCCGTCCTGCCAGCGGTCGGTCGGGGAGCGGAGCACGATCACCGGCAGGAGGTCATGCACGGTCACGACCACGGGACGGCGGGCCGAGCTCGACAGGATATGCGCGTAGGAATGGTCGAGGATGTGGACGAGGCGCGCGCGCCGCGCCTCGCGCCGCACGCGCCAGGGATACAGGAGGTGACGCGCGGCGTACCGCTGCGGCTCGGCCAGGGGGCCCGGCAGCAGAATGCGCGACGGGCGGACCGGCTGCGTCCACCAGCGCACGAACCCGCCGGACCGTCGCCCGTCGGTCCGTTCGCGCACCAGCTCGCCGATCGAGGCCGCGAGCCGCACGTCGAATTCCGGATGCGTGCTCTCGAGCCAGTCGTACAGCCGATGGGCGTAGCGGTCCATCGACGGCCAGCGCTCGAGCGGCAGGTCGGGGACGAGCAGCACGCGGGTGGTCACCCGAGCACCTCCCTCCAGAACGCCGCCGTGCGCTCGGCGACCGCGACGTCCGAGAATCGCTCCAACACGCGGGCGCGTCCGGCCTGCATCAGCGGCCGGCGCTCGCTGTCGGCCGCGAGCCGCCGGAGGGCCGCGGCGAGCGCGGCCGGGTCCCCGGTCGGGACCACGATTCCCGCCTCCCCGATGATTTCCGGCGTCACCCCGCCGTCGCTGCCTACCACCACCACCTCGTGCGCCATTGCTTCCATGAGGACCTGTCCCGTCGGCTCGCTCCACCCGGGAATGTTGCGCGACGGCTGCACCAGGACGTCGAGGGTGGGCCAGAGGCTTTCCAGCTGGTCGGGCGGGAGGGCGCCCACCCAGCGCGTGCGCGACGCCAGCCGCGCCTCCGAGGCGAGACGCTCGAGGCGCTCGCGCTCCGGTCCCTCGCCGACGATCGTGAGACTCCATCGTTCGCCGCGGTTCGCGGCGAGCGCCAGGAGCAAGGTATCGATTCCCTTTTCGGGGACCAAGCGTCCGACGTAGCCGACGTGGAGGCCTTCGTGATACGCGTGCTCGGGCGCGGGCGGGACGGCGACGCCGAGCTGCGGGATCACGGTCACCGGAAGGTCCGCGCGGACCCGGCGTGCGAGATCCGCGGCGCCCGCGCTGCCCGCGATGACGCCGCGCGAGCGCTCGAGCAACCGGCGGCGGCGGCGGCGCGCGAGCCACGGTGTGGGGCGCTCGACGTTCTCGGCCGTGAACACGATCGCGGGAATCTGCGCGCGCCGCGCGAGCGCCCCGACCTGCGCCGCCGCCGGCGACATGGGGTCTTCTTCGATCTGGACCAGGTCGGGCCGCTTGTCGCGCAGCAGGGACTTGAGCTCGCGCTTGCCGAACTTGAGCCCCGCGCCGTCGGCGTGCCCCGCCGCGGGGATCGGAAAGATTTCGACCGAGCCTTGCCGCTCCCACCGCGTCTCGATCAGGCGGCCGAGCCCCGGCTCGACCCAGCGCTGCGGGATGCCGACGGTGACGTCGAGGTCGCGCGCCGCGAGCGCGCGCAATTTGCCGCGGTGCGCGGGATCGAGATACAGGTGGGAGATGACAAGCACCCGGCGCACGGACATATTTCGCGTCCTTAACGGGCCCTTAGCTCAGGCGGTTAGAGCAGCGGACTCATAATCCGTAGGTCCCAGGTTCGAATCCTGGAGGGCCCACGCTGACAGCGCCGTATAACCTAGCGTCCGGAGCGTCGTGCCGGGCGGTCGGCCAACAAAACGGCCAGCGTCGATCGACGCTGGCCGTCGCGCTTTCGGGATCGCCAGCGAGATCCCGGCGTCAGTTGTTCCGCTCGGCGCCGACGCTGGCCGGAACCACCACGGCGTCGACCCCCCAGTGCAACGTCTTCCAAACGCGTGCCCCCACGCCCATACCCAGCGCCATGCGGGATATGTTGTATGTCGTCTCCAGTTCCAGGGCGGGGAATTCGGCCTTCCCGGTGACGCGGAGCCCCAACGGTTCGCGCCATGCCCGAATCGGCACCGCCATTGCCCGGCGGACGCCCACGAACTCGAACACGCCGACGGCCGACGCCGTCAGCGTATCACCATGCCTCACGATTCCCGTAACGCTGTCCACCTGGAATTCGATGGTCGGAAAGCTTCCGGTCTTGAAGATGTACGCGCGCGCGTACGTGTCCCGCCTCGGGTTGTCACTCGTGATCGCGAAGGCATCGATGATCACCCGACCCCGCACTCCCTGCCAGGAGACCGTGTCGGCGATGGAGAACTCTCCGGACACTGCGGGCCTGCAGATCGACTGCGCCACGGGCCGAGGGTAGAGCGGGATGACGGTATCCAGCACCGCAGCGTATCCGGTCTTGGGATGCCGCATGGGGTCCTGCTCGCGTCCGGCATGCCACGAAGACTCGGAGGGACAGGTCGTGCCCCACAGGTCGCCCAGATGCGGGTTCATCTGCCACCAGGCGAGGCTCGACGGCTCGTCGATCACCCACTGCCCCTCCACGTTGTCCCGGTGGTGCCGGGGCGACGCGATCGTCACGCCGAGCACCACGCACGCCATGCCACACAGTCCGTAGACGCGGCCAACCACGGGCATCGCTTCTCCTTATCGCGGGGGTGCGGCAGGAAGCTTAGCGGGGGCGGGCCTTCTTTGCTTGCGTGCCGGTCAGTTCGCACCGGCAGGGGCGGGAATGAATATGGCGTCGAGCCCCCAATGGAGGACCTTCCAGACGTGCGACGCCACCCCCAGCCCGAGCCCCACCCGTGACATCTTGTAATGGTAGATCAGCTCCGTTGCGGGGAACTGGCCCTGACCTGTGACGCGGAGGCCCAGCGCGTCGTGCCAGATGCGGATCGGCACGGCCGCTGGGTCCCGGATGCCGCGCAGCTGGAATACGCCGACCGCGGTGGCTGTCAGCGTGTCGCCGTGCCGCGCGACGCCGGTGATGCTGTCCACCTCGAACTCGACCGTGGGAAATGTCGCCGCCTGAAGCAGCGAGCGCCGCGCGTAGGAGTCGCGCGTCGGCAGGTCGCTCGTCAGCGCGGATACCTGCACCGCGATGCGGCCGTGCACCCCGCGCCAGGATACGGTGTCGGCTGCCTCGATTTCGCCGCTCACCGCGGGAACGCACACAGCCTGGGCGACGGGGCGGGGATACAGGGGAACGACGGTGTCGATCACCCCCGCGTAACCGGTTTTCGCCTTCTCATGCTTCATGGGATCCTGCGCGCGGCCCGCGTGCCAGGACGATTCTGCGGGGCACGTCGTGCCCCACAGGTCGCCGAGATGCGGGTTCATCTGCCACCAGGCGAGACTCGACTGGGCGTCGATGATCCAGTGCATCGGCAGCGTGTATGGCCGGACGTGGTGGGGCGGTACGACTGAAAGGGTCACCGCCGCACAGGCAGTGAGGCAGGCTTCGTACCAGCGGGGACGCGACGGCATCGCCTCTCCTGAGCGGGGGAAGTGGACAGAAGACTTAGGTTGAGTACCCCGCTATCGCATCAAGGGCGCGTTCCGAATCCGGACAAGAACCCGACTGTGAATGAGGGTATTCCGTCATGACACCAGTCCACGATGCTGCCCGTACGCGGAAGTTTCGCCGGGCGGCGTTTGTCTATTTGCACGTCGCGATCCTGTATGAAGCCGCAGTGTATGCCATGTGGCGCCATGGCGTACTCCCGGATAGCCGTGGTCCGGTCTGGGTTTGGCTCATCCTCGGCGCGGTCGTCGCCGGCGCCGTCTTCTTGGGCTTGCTGCGCTGGCAGAACGTCATTCTGGCCCGCATCATCTGGGTGATTCATGCCATGCGATTGCCCTCACTCATCAGCTCGGCGTTCATCGCAACGGTGCAGAGCGACCTGACGCGGGGGTTCTACGTCACAGCCATCGTTGTCGTGACCATCAACTTGTGGATGCTGGCCAGCGCGGGTTGGGATGTCTGAAGGACACGAGCTCCCGGCGGGCTCGCACTCATCGTCATCCTTGGAGTCCTGGCGCGCTGGGCGCTGCAGTACCGGGTCGAGCGGCAGCGCGCTAATTTGGGAGACCGTTGTCACGGGTGGTTAGCTCAGCTGGTTAGAGCGCCGGTCTCACATACCGGAGGTCACTGGTTCGAGTCCAGTACCGCCCATGTGCACACTGCGATGAAGTGGGGCTGGAGCGTCGCGCTAGCGATCGCAATCGCCGCGCCCGCGTTCGCACAGTCGCCCGTGCGACCCGTACCGGCCGCGGACTCGAGTGTCGCGCGATCCTGGACCCATGAAGGCACCTGGGTCGGGGCCGTGACCGGCGGGTTGGCGTTCGGGGTCGGGTTCTATCACTTCACGCACCGGACGGGCGCACCCAACACCGCCGCCGGCGACCTGGGAGGCGCGCTCGTGGGCACCGCGATTGGTGCTGCCGGCGGGGCGCTGCTGGGGGCGTTCGTAGGGGCGTTGATACCGAAGCACAAACCGAGCGCGGAAGTCGGAACGCGGAACTGATGCACGAGCGCTGTGCCGCGTTCCCACTTCCGCGTTCGACCTTACAGCAGCCCTCCCCTCCGTAACCGCCCCACCTGATCCTGATACGCGTCGTGCACCGCCAGCACCTCGCCGGGTGACGCGGTAGCCACGCCCGACTTCCCGACCTCGACACCGGCCGCGTAGTTCGCGAGCTGGGCTGCCTCGAGCACCCCGGCCCCCGCCGCGAGCGCCGTCCCGAGCCATGCAGTCACGGTGTCGCCGGCCCCCGACACATCGAACACCTCGCGCGCCATCGCGGGGATCCGCGCGGTCCCCCGGTCCCTGGTGACGAGCATCATGCCCTGCGCCCCCAGGGTGAGCAGCAAGTTGTCCACCTCGAGGCGCTCGATCACGGTCGGGAGCGCGTCGGGTGCGTCGAGATCGAGCGCCGCGCCCATGGCCTGCTCGAGCTCGCGGCGATTCGGCTTGAACACGGTCGCACCGCGGTAGGCGAAGAAGTTCCGGAACTTGGGATCGACCACGACGGGCAGGCCGCGCTTCCGCGCGAGATCGAGCGCGCACTCGATCACCGCGGGGGTGAGCACGCCCTTGTTGTAGTCCTCGATGAGCAGTGCGTCGGCGTCGGTGAGCGCGCGGCCGAGCTCGGCCGTGACGAGCTCCTCGGTCCGCTCGACGATGGGATCGTCCACCTCTTCGTCGATCCGCACCACCTGCTGGCCGCGGGCCATCACGCGGGTCTTGGACGTCGTCGGCCGCGCCGGCGCCGTCACGAGATAGCTGTCCGGCAGACGATGCGCCGCCAGCTCCCCGCGGAGCGAGTCGCCGCGCGGGTCGTCTCCGACCACCGCGACGAGCCTGGCCTCACCCCCGATCGCCGCGACGTTCGCCGCGACGTTCGCCGCGCCGCCCAGCGCGTGACGACGGCCGTGGATCGTGACGACTGGGACCGGAGCTTCGGGAGAAATCCGCTCCGTGTCGCCCGCCAGGTAGATGTCAAGCATCGCGTCGCCCACCACGACCACGCGAGTGTGGCGCATCTTGTCCAGGAGTGCCTCGATGCGTTCCCGCGCGAGGCGCGGCGCGGGCTCAGGAGGCCGGCTCATGGCAGCGGACCCTCGTGATGGAGCCGGATCGTGAGGCTCACGGACCCTACCCACTCGGTCTTCGACGATCCGGAAACGTGATCGAAGTTGTCGAGGAAATGCACGCCGCCGTTGCCCGTCAGCGAGAGGCCACCCCGCTGCCACCGCCCTCCCAGCGCCAGCCGGATCGTGCGCTGCACGACGCCCTGCAGCAGTACGGCCGTTGTGGGGAAATCCGCTATGGCGGGGTAGGGCAACCGCGGGTCGCCCTCGCCCTGGCGCAGCAGCGTTGCCTCGGGCTCGATGAGCAGCATAGGGTGGACGAGCACGCTCGCTTTCAGCGTCGCCTGGTCGTAATCCGCGAAGTTACGCCCCGTGCCGAGGTTGAAATAGAGCGGGCTCTCGGCCGGCGTTGTGGTCCGGTAGGACAGGTTCGCTACCTGGGTGTAGAAGGCCGTCCACGTCACGGGGCGCGTCCCGACTCTCCCCGCGGCGCCGATCGTCAGCGCATAGCTGGCCGGTTCCAGTCCCGAGGGGTCACCATTCGAGACCTGAATGTCGTCCAGCATGACTTGGCCAAACAGGGTGGTGCCACCCCGGCGCTCGAAGTCCACGCCGAGAAAGCTGTTCACAGTGCCGCTCGATCCGCGAAAGTAGATGATGGACGCGGGATTGAGAAGCCAGGGCTCGAGCTGCCGGCCCACGCCCTGGTTCACGCCGGCGCCCCACAGCGCGAGCGTCCAGCGGCCGTGCGGATGGATCCAGAGGCGGTCCCACACCATGAAGCGGTTGACCGGGTCGCCGCTCGCGGTGGCACGCGTATCGAGCTGCGTCGCGACGCTCTGGAGCTGAACGCGGCGGGTGCCGAAGGTCGCGGCGAAGTGGTCCATGCTGTACGGATTGGATGACAGCAGCACGCCGTCCACGCCGCTCGGGCCCCAGCTGCGGTCGAGAATCCCGAAGAACAACTCGCCCCAGCGCCACTGGCCGCTCACGTAGGCTTCCGAGAAGCGTGTCGCATTGTCGGTGGTGCCGTACCACTCGGGGTCATGTTCGAGACGCGTATCGACCACGGGATGGCTGACGGCCACGACCGGCCCGAAGACGAGCTTGACGTCGAGCCCCACGCTGCCGAACCCGCGCTCGTCGAGCCGTGCCGGCGCCACCCCGCGGTCGAGCGAGAGGGGGTCGCGTACGGTATGCGTCGCGGCCGCGGCGCCCGCGCTCATCTCCGCATGGAAGTACGCCTGGGGCGTTGCGGCACCCCACTCGTGGAGCAGCCGGCGAACGGTGGCCCGCAGGCTCGGGCTCAGCTTGCTCGTGTCCGCGGCGCCCAGCGCGTCGGCGAGGTCACGCTGCCGCAGCGGCCGGGTGAGCGGTGTCGGGTCGACGATCACGCCTGCCGTGATGAGGTGCTCGACGAAGGGCATTGCCCAGTGATCGATCGGCACATACGGCGACGCGGACTGCGCTCCAAGGGGGGCCGCGCGCAGCAGGATCAGGACCGCGAGCACGACCATCGGGAGCGCGCGCATGGAGGCTGGAATCTACGCTAAGTTCTCCCCCTCATGTCACCGGTCGTCGTGCTCGTTCTGGCGGTCCTGGCCGTCACCTACGCCGCGCCCGTCATCCGGTTCGCGACCGCCCCGGCCATTGCGATCGCGTTCTGGCGCCTGGCGCTCGTTCTGCCGGTTACCCTGACCCTGGCGTGGCGTGAGCGGGCCCGGGCCGGCCCGGCGGAACGGGGCGGGCGGGGCACAGTGGCCCTCATGGCCCTCGCGGGCGTCCTGCTCGCGCTCCACTTCTGGACCTGGATCGCGTCGCTGCACTTCACCACGGTGGCGAGCTCGGTATTGCTCGTGAGCCTGAAACCCCTATTTGTGTGGGCGATCGCTGCCCTGTGGTTGGGCGAACATCCCGGACCGCGCGAGCGTTGGGGCATCATTCTGGCCGTTCTCGGAGCCACGTTGATCGGGGTGGGCGACGCGCGGCTCTCGGTCGGGGCTCTGGGAGGCGACCTCCTGGCGGTGGCCGGAGCCGTGACGGCCGCCGGCTACTACGTGATCGGCCGCCGCGTCCGCCAAAGCGTGGGCGTCTGGCGCTACGTGACGCCCGTGTATGCCACGGCGGCGATCGCACTCGGGCTGGCGGCCGTCGCGGCCCGAACTCCGCTGGTGGGGTTCGGCACCCGCGACTGGGCGGTGTTCACGGCGCTCGCGGCCGGCCCCATGCTCGTCGGCCACACCGGGATGAACTACGCCCTGAAGCACTTTCGCGCGACCACCGTGAACGTTGCGGGACTGGGCGAGCCCGTCGGAGCCACCATCATCGCGTGGCTGCTGCCGGCGATTCACGAGGTGCCCTCGCCCTCGGCGATCGCGGGCGGCGTCCTGGTACTGGCCGGTATCGTGCTCGCGCTGCGCGATCGACGCCGTCCCACGGCGCGCGAGGGGGCGCCCGATGCGGGTTGAGGCGACGAGGGGTCGCGTCGTGGAGACCCTGCACCGCGTTCACGCGGCGGTCGTGGACGACGCCGGGCGCGTGGTCGCGCACGCCGGTGATCCGGACCTCGTCACCTTCTGGCGATCCGGCGCCAAGCCCTTTCAGGCGTTCCCCTTGGTGGCCGACGGCGTCGTCGAGCACTTTGGAATCACGCTGGCGGAGCTGGCGCTGTGCTGCGCATCGCACTCGAGCGAGCCCGCTCAGGTGCAGCAGGTGCGCGAGCTGCTGGCGAAGATCGGGTGCAGCGAGCGTGACCTGCTGTGCGGCCCGCATCCGCCGCTGTCCGAGGCGATCGCGCGCGAGTATGCAAGCCGCGGGGTCCAGCTGACGGCCGTGTACTCGAACTGCTCCGGCAAGCACGCCGGTATGCTGGCGCTCGCGCGCTATCACGGCTGGCCGGTGGCGTTCTACACGCGCCCCGAGCATCCCGTGCAGCAGCGATGTCTCGCCGAGGTGAGCCGCTGGACCGAGGTACCGGCACAGGCGATCGAGACGGCCGTGGACGGCTGTGGGGTCGTGTGTTTCGCGCTGCCGTTGCGGGGCATGGCGAGGGCCTATGCGAGGCTGGCGAACGCGGAACAGGATTCTCAGCCCACTGCTTCACGTTCCGCGTACCGCGTTGTGGAGGCCATGCTCCGCTACCCCGAGCTGGTCGCCGGCCGGGGCCGGCCGTGTACCGACATGATGCGCGCGCATCCCGGTCGGGTTGTCACGAAGACGGGTGCCGCCGGGGTCTACTGTGCGTTGCTCACCCAGGAGCGTTGGGGCATCGCGCTCAAGGTCGAGGATGGCAATGGGGGTGCCGCGGCGCTCGCCATGGCCACGATCCTCGAGCAGCTGGGTCTCCGGCCTCAGCCCCTCTCGCTCCAGGCGCAGCCGATCGTGAATACGCGAGGGGAGACCGTCGGCGAGCTGCGAGTAATGGGGACCCTCGAGCGGGGAAAAGATGCCGGCGCCGAGCCCGGGAACGCATACGATGGCTGACGCCGCTGTGCCGCTCGACGCAGAGACGCGCGCGCTGGTGCGCGTCGCGAGCAGCGTTGCCACGGGCGACACCGCCGCCCTGAAGGAACGGCTCGAGGCGGCTCGGGCTGTGGGCGTGGCACCGCGCCGGGTGGACGAGCTCCTGTTGCAGAGTTTGCTGAACGTGGGGTACGCGCTGGGATTGCAGGCGTTCGGGGTGTGGCGGGAGGTCAGCCCGGCGCCCGCGGGGGACGAGGACGGCGAACGGCTCGCGCACGAGGGCTGGCGGGGCTGGCTCGAGCGGGGCGCGCGCGTGTGCGAAGCGGTGTACGGACGCACCTATCACAAGCTGCTGGTCAACCTGCGCGGGCTGCATCCGGCGCTCGAAGCGCTGGTCGTGGTGGATGCGTACGGCAAGTTGATCGGACGCGCGGGGCTCGATCTCAAACGCCGGGAGCTATGTACCCTGGCCGAGATCGCGGTGCTCGACACGCCGCGGCAGCTGCACGCACATATGCGCGGGGCCTTGAACACCGGCTCGACGGCCGAGGAGGTGGAAGAAGTCCTGGCCCTCGTGGCACAGGATATCGATGAGCCTCACGCGCGGCGCATGCGCGAGGTCTGGGCGGATGTGAAGGGCAGGCGAAAATGAGTCTCTCCCACAGGCGGCGATTCTCGGCATGTTCATAGACAGAGCGGTGGTCCTGGTGTCGGCGGGCAGCGGCGGGTCTGGCGCGTCGTCGTTTCGACGCGAGAAGTTCGTCCCCAAAGGGGGGCCGGACGGCGGCACCGGCGGCGCCGGGGGCAGCGTATACGTCCGGGCAGACCCGAACCTCGCCACCCTCCTCGATTACCGCTATCACACGCGCTGGACAGCCGAGCGCGGGCAGCATGGGAAGGGCAAGAACATGACCGGCCGCTCGGGGGCGGACGAGTACCTGCCGGTGCCACCGGGGACCGAGATTCATGACGCGGTCACGGGCGACCTGCTGGGCGAGCTGCTCGAGCCCGGCGCCACACTGCTGGTCGCGCGCGGCGGGCGCGGCGGCCGGGGCAACGCCTCGTTCGCGACGCCGACCCACCAGAGCCCGCGGGAATGGGAACCTGGCGGAGCCGGCGAGGAGCGCAGTCTCGAGCTGGTCCTCAAGCTCATCGCCGACGTCGGGCTTCTTGGCGAGCCCAATGCCGGCAAGAGCACGCTCCTCTCGGTGGTCTCCGCCGCGCATCCCAAGATCGCCGACTACCCGTTCACGACTCTCGAGCCCTCTCTCGGGGTGGTCGGCCTGTCCGGGCATCGCTCGTTCGTGATGGCCGATATCCCGGGCATCATCGAAGGCGCCCACGTGGGGAAGGGACTGGGTCTAAAGTTCCTGCAGCACGTGGAGCGCACCCGCGTGGTCGCCCTGCTGATTC
>Ga0335084_10005645_pt1 | contig 12382 bp, 8 predicted proteins | sample Lox_Sample_44_FD_206721 | JGI IMG/M metagenome (GOLD analysis project Ga0335084, IMG submission 206721) | Soil microbial communities from Loxahatchee National Wildlife Refuge, Florida, United States - Lox_Sample_4.4 | ecosystem: Environmental > Terrestrial > Soil > Wetlands | place: USA: Florida...
ACTTGAATTGACCGCAGGTGTCGGTCTGCAGATAGGTGGCCCGGCCGGGATTGAACGTGAACTCCGCGCCGGCGCTGGTGAGCGTGCCGTTCTCCTGCCATTCGCCGGTACGGATGCAGTTGCCGCCGAAGTACACCTGCAGCACGTTCCAGGTGTGCTCGTAGCGGCCGTCGGGGTAGAAGAAGAAAGCGACGCCGAGCGAACCGTCGTTGCCCGCGACCGTGCCGAATTCGCTGATGAAGTTCGGCGGCACATAGGTCAGGGTCGCGTCCCAACGGCCGCGAAGTTCCTCCGGGATCGCCACGCCCGGTGGCGGCGCCGCACCGGCGGCCGGTTCCGACGATCCGCCGCCGTCGCCACCGCCGCCACAGCCGAACAGCGCGAGGATCAAGGCGACCAGCCCGGCGTTGCGGATTCGTGGCCCGAAGCCGGCTCGGTGTGCTTGTGGGTGCATGCATGCCTCCGATGAAGATGAGGCGCGCACTGTCCGCGCAAGGCGACGCCGCGTCTTGAAGCGCTGATGAAACGTGCTCAAGAGTGCTGAAGCGCTCAGCCAGGCGATCAGATGCAACCTGAATTTCTCCTGAATCTTGTTTCGAAGCGACCTTGCGTATGAACCAGTTCGCAGCTCAGTACCTGTCTGCTCACACGCCGCACCCGCTAAAGGGACGTGGAGGCGCAGTCTCCCTCATTCCCCGATGCGGCGAAGTCGGGAACCTCGAATCCTGAAGACCTTCTTGGATCCGGCGCGCACGGCCTCACGGACATGGCCGGTTGCCCGGCTATCGTGTGCTCTATGGGTGGGAGGGGCGATCGTGATCAAGAGAGTGTGGACCTGGGCGGCTGCGGCGGCCGCTGCGACGGGCGCACATGCGCAGCAGGCCGAGGACTGGAACCTCAAGCTGCAGGCGACCTACATCTGGCAGGGCAAGCCCGAATTCAGTTCGCCGTACGAAGGGCCCCATAGCCTGCGCGGCGAGCGGGAGAAGAGCTACTCCCTGACCGCCACCGTCGCGTTGGGCGTGCGTCTGGCGCCGAACACCGAGCTGTACGTCAACCCCGAGGTCGCGCAGGGCGTTGCGCTGTCGGGCCTGGTCGGCCTGGCCGGATTCACCAATGGCGAGATGGCCCGCACCTCCGGTGCCAACCCGACGCTGTACCGGGCACGCCTGTTCGTGCGCCACACGGTGCCGCTCGGCGAGGACGCCGAGCCGGTGGAGTCCGCGATGAACCAGCTGGCGGGCCAGCAGGCCGTTCGACGCGTGACCGTCACGGTCGGCAACCTCTCGGTGCTCGACCTCTTCGATGCCAACCGGTTCAACCACGACCCTCGCACCCAGTTCATGAACTGGACGCTGATGGCGCACGGCGCCTACGACTTCGCGGCCGATGCCCGCGGCTACACCTGGGGTGGGGCGATCGAATACGCCGACCACGACTGGGCCCTCCGCGCGGGCCGCTTCATGCAGCCGGAGCAGCCCAACCAGCTGGCGCTGGATTCGCGCATCCTGCATCACTACGGCGACCAGGTGGAGCTGGAGCGCAGCTACGACCTCGGCCAGGAGCGACCGGGCGTCGTGCGCCTGCTCGCGTACCACAACCGTGCCGCGATGGCGCGCTACGACGACGCGCTGGCGCTGGCAGACGCCACCCAGTCGGTGCCTTCGCTGGGCGCCGTCAGGCACACGGAACAGAGCAAGGTTGGCGCGGGCTTGAACGTCGAGCAAGCACTGGGCAAGCAGCTGGGTGCCTTCGCGCGCGCAATGTGGGCCGACGGCCGCACCGAGACCTACGCCTTCACCGAGGCGGACCGTTCGCTGTCGTTCGGGCTGTCCGCCAACGGCGGAGGCTGGGGCCGCGGCTCCGACACGCTGGGGGTCGCGCTCGCGGGCAACCATCTCTCCACCTCGCACCGGGAGATCCTGGCGCGCGGCGGCCTGACCTTCTTCCTCGGCGACGGGCGGCTCAACTACGCGCCCGAGCGCATCGTGGAGGCGTACTACTCGCTGCGCGTCATCGACGGCGTTGCCTTGTCGCTCGATCTGCAGCGCATCTGGAACCCCGGCTACAACGCCGACCGCGGCCCCGCGTCGTTCATCGCCCTGCGCGCACACGCCGAGTATTGAGGCCATGACGACCATCGCCCCCAATCTGACCGTCAAGACCGAGCCGCGTGCCTTCGGCTGGGTCGACGCGGTCGTGCTCGCCGCGCTGCTCGGCCTGCTGTGGAGTGCGCTGCACTTCGGCAAAGGGATGCTGGTGCACTTCGATGCCGGCGCCATGCCAGGCATCGATGCCGCCCCTTCCGCCATACCGTACTACGCCGGGCGCACCCTGCTGCGCATGTGGATCGCCTTCGCCTTCTCGCTGGTATTCGCCATCGGCACCGGCTACCTCGCGGCCAAGAGCCTGCGTGCGCGTGCCTTCATCCTGCCGGCGCTGGACGTGCTGCAGTCGGTGCCCGTGCTGGGCTTCCTGTCGGCCACCGTCACCGGCTTCATGGCGTTGTTCCCCGGCAGCCTGCTGGGCGTGGAGTGCGCGTCGATCTTCGCCATCTTCACCGGCCAGGTGTGGAACATGGCGTTCGGCTTCTACCACTCGATGGTGACGATCCCGAGCGACATGCAGGAGGCCGCCTCGACCTACGGCCTCACGCGCTGGCAGCGCTTCCGCACCGTCGAGCTGCCCGCCTCGGTGCACAGCCTGATCTGGAACTCGATGATGTCCTTCGGCGGCGGCTGGTTCTTCGTCGCGCAGAGCGAGGCGATCAGCGTGATGAACCAGGACATCAAGCTGCCAGGGCTGGGCTCGTACATGGCGCAGGCCATCGAGCGCGGCGACAACGGCGCTGCCTTCTGGGCGGTGGCGGCGATGCTGCTGCTGATCGTCGCCAGCGATCAGCTCGTGTGGCGGCCGCTGCTGGCCTGGGCCGACCGCTTCAAGATCGAGCTGACGGAGGCGGCAGCGCCGCCCACGTCGTGGGTCTACGACCTGCTGCGCGGCGCGGTCGTGTTCCGCTGGTTCGGCGAGCGGGTGTGGCAGCCATTGCTCGAGTTGCGCCGGTATGCGTCGTGGCCCAGCGTCGCGGCCGGCGATCGGGCTGCCGCGATCGGAACCTGGGTGTGGCGCGGTCTCGGGATCGCGGCCGCCGCATGGGTCGGCCATGCGGGGCTGCTCGGCCTGGTCGCCGGCATCCAGACGCTGCACGGCTCGCTGAGCTGGGCGCTGGTCGGTCGCATCATCGGCCTGGGCTGCCTGACGGCCTTGCGCGTGGTCGCGATGACGGTGATCGCCACGCTCGTCTGGACCCCCGTGGGCGTGTGGATCGGGCTGCATCCGAAAGTGGCGCGCGTCGCGCAGCCGCTGGCGCAGATCGGCGCCTCGTTCCCGGTGAACATGACATTCCCCATCGTCGTGGGGTTCTTCGTCGCGAACCATATCGGGCTGAACTGGGGCAGCATCCTGCTGATCGCCATGGGCACTCAGTGGTACATCCTGTTCAACGTGATCGCGGGCGCGATGGCAATCCCGAACGACCTCAAGGAGTCCGCCCGCATCTACGGGCTGCGCCGCTGGGACCTGTGGCGCACGCTGTTCCTGCCGGCGATCTTTCCGTTCTGGGTGACCGGCGCGTGCACCGCCGCGGGCGGCGCATGGAATGCGAGCATCGTCGCCGAGCTGGCGACCTGGGGCTCGACCACGCTGCAGGCCGACGGCCTGGGCGCCTACATCGCCGACGTGACCAAGCACGGCGACACGCCGCTGATCATCGTGAGCATCGCGGTGATGTCGCTGTTCGTGGTGACGATGAACAAGCTGATCTGGCGCAAGCTCTACGCCTACGCCGAACGACGTTTCCGACTGGATTGACCATGAGCATTTCCACCACCGAGGCCAGGGAGGCTGCAGTGCCCGTCGCCCAGCTGTGCGCGGTGACCAAGGTCTACACGATCGCCGGCGGTCACGAACTGAAGGTGCTGGACAACATCGACCTGGCGGTGAATCCGGGGGAGTTCGTGGCGCTGCTGGGACAGTCGGGTTGCGGCAAGTCGACCATCCTGCGCTGCCTGACCGGCCTCATCGAGCCGAGTTCGGGGCGGGTGCTGGCCAACGGCAAGGCGCTCAACGGCGTGAACCGCGAGGCTTCGGTCGTGTTCCAGACGTTCGCGCTCTACCCTTGGCTGACGGTGGAGCAAAACGTCGCGGTCGGCCTGATGGCGCGCAAGGTCACGCGCGCGGAGCGCGAGGCCGCGGTCGACCGCGCCATCGAGCTGATCGGCCTGGGCAACTACCACGCGGCCTATCCGCGCGAGCTGTCGGGCGGAATGCGGCAGCGCGTGGGCATTGCGCGCGCGCTGGTGTCGAACCCCAAGGTGCTGTGCCTCGACGAGGCCTTCAGTGCGCTCGACGTGCTGACCGCCGAGAACCTGCGGCAGGAACTGATCAGCCTTTGGCGCAGCCACGACAGCGGCCTGAGCTCGGTGTTCATGGTGACCCACAACATCGAAGAGGCGGTGGAAATGGCCACGCGCATCGTGGTCGTGTTCCCGCGGCCCGGCCGTATCGGCTTGGTGCTGGAGAACAAGCTGCCGTACCCGCGCGACAGCAAGCACCCCGAGTTCCAGCGGCTCGTGAGCGTCATCCACGAGACCATCACGACCTTGACGCTGCCCGACCTGCCGCCCGAAGTGCCGGTGGCCGGCCAGCCGATCTCGCGGGCGCGCTCGCGCATGGAGTCGATCCCGCTGGTGTCCGTGGGCCAGATCCTCGGCTTGCTCGGCATCCTGCAAGACTCGCCCGAACTGACGAACCTCTACGACATCTCCGACGAGATCGGTCGCGAATTCGGGGACACCATCGCCATCGTCAAGGCCACCGAGATCCTGGAGTTCATCGATACGCCCAAGGACGAGGTGCACTTGACCGAGCTCGGTCGCCGCTTCCTCGCAGCCGACCGCGAGGTGCGCAAGAGCCTCTTTGCCCAGCAGGTCTTCAAGCTTCGGATCTTCCACATCATCATCGCGCTGCTCGAGGAGTTCCAGGAAATCAATGCGGACAAGGTCATTGCGGACATTGCCGCGGCGCTGCCCTACGACAACCCCGAGAAGACCTTCGAAACCATGATCGCGTGGGGACGCTACGCCGGTTTGATGGACTGCAATCCGAAGACGCGCATGGTGTTCGTGCCCAGGGACGAAGAAGCCCATGAAGAAACCAAGATCTGAGATGCGGGCATGGTCGCCAAACGCGCGGCGCCGCTCGTTCTCGTGGTGCGAGGAGGCACCGTCGCGCGGCCGAGACAAACGAACAGCCCTGCGCCGACGCGGGCTTGACGATGCTCAACCGGGAAGGCGAGGCGACCCGCAAGGATGAGCAGGCGCACAGCTACCGCAGCCTCATGCACGCTCTCGTACACCCGCATTTCGGACCGAGTCACCACGCCGACTCTGCGGCGGAGACCCCGGAGTTGCTTGCGATCGGCCGGCTCGAGCCCGCTGCGGCCTGCGAGCGGCTCGGCTCGTCGCTCGGCGGGTTGACCGCCCGGCAGGCTCGCTCGCGCCTTGGGAAGCACGGCCCCAATGTCGTGACGCGTGAGCGCAGGCCCTCGGTATGGAAGGAGCTGTGGGGGCGCGCCTACAACCCGCTCAACGGCCTACTCGTCGGGCTGGCGGTGGTCTCCTATGCGCTCGATGACGTCCGAGCAGCGATCGTGGTGCTCGTCATGGTCGCGCTGGCCATCGTGACCTCATTCGTTCAGGAGCACCGCTCGAACGAAGCAGCGGCTCGGCTTCGCTCGATGGTGAGGACCTCGGCAAGCGTACGGCGTCGTGACGTGGCCGACGGCGGCTTCCAAGAAGTTCCCCTGAGCACGCTCGTGCCCGGCGACGTGGTCCGGCTCTCGGCGGGGGACATGATCCCGGCCGATCTGCGCTTGATCGAGGCCAAGGACCTGTTCATCAACCAGGCGGCGCTTACCGGCGAGGCGATGCCCGCCGAGAAATTCGCCCGCGCATGCGCCGACCCGATCGGCGACCCGTTCGATCTGCCCAATATCTGCTTCATGGGCGCCAACGTCGTCAGCGGCTACGGCACGGGAGTGATCGTGCGCACCGGCGGCCGCACATTCTTCGGCGCGCTCGCGGACAAAGTGGTTCAACGGCGCGAGTTGACGGCCTTCGACCAGGGTGTGAACCGCTTTGTCGGGCTGATGCTGCGCGTCATCGCGGTGATGGTGCCGCTGGTGTTCCTGATCAACGGGATCACCAAGCACGACTGGCTGGAGGCGCTGCTGTTCGCAGTTGCCGTGGCCGTCGGGTTGACGCCCGAGATGCTCCCGATGATCGTCACCGTGAACCTGGCCAAGGGGGCGATGGTGATGTCGCGTGTGAAGGTGATCGTCAAGCGCCTGAACGCGATTCAGAACTTGGGCGCGATGGACGTCCTATGCACCGACAAGACCGGCACGTTGACGCAGGACCGCATCATCCTGAAGCGCCATCTTGACTTGCGTGGCAACGAGTCCAAGCGCGTGCTCCAGTACGCGTGGCTCAACAGTCACTTCCAGTCGGGTCTGAAGAATCTGCTCGATGTCGCCGTTCTGGAACATGTGGAGCTGCACAAGATCCTCGGCATCGACCAGGGCTACGCGAAGGTCGATGAAGTGCCATTCGATTTCAGCCGGCGTCGCATGTCGGTCGTGGTGTCGACGCCTGCAGGCACGCATGTGCTGATCTGCAAGGGGGCGGTAGAGGAGATCTTCGCCGTTTGCGACCACTACGAAGTCGAGGGCGAGGTCGGCCGCCTCGATTCCGGGCACTTCGCATCGGCCCAGAAGGAGACGCTGGAACTGAACGAGGACGGCTTCCGCGTCGTGGCGGTGGCCTACAAGGAGATGGATCCGTCGCAGGCGGTGTATTCGGCCGCCGATGAGCGCGAGCTCACGCTGCTGGGGTACATCGCCTTCCTCGATCCGCCGAAGGACACCGCGCGCGCGGCGCTCGCGGCGCTCGCGGGCAAGGGCGTGGCAGTCAAGATTCTCACCGGCGACAACGAGGTGGTGACGCGCAAGGTGTGCCGGGACGTCGGCTTGGAGCCCGGCGAGTCCCTCTTCGGGACTGCGATCGATCGCTTGAGCGATGAGCAACTGGCCGACATGGCCGAGCGAAGATCCGTGTTCGCCAAGCTCACGCCAGCACACAAGGAACGGGTCGTGCGGGCACTGCGCGCACGCGGCCACGTCGTCGGGTTCCTCGGCGACGGCATCAACGACAGCCCGGCGCTGAAGGCAGCCGACGTGGGCGTGTCGGTGGATTCGGCGGTGGACATCGCGAAGGAGTCGGCCGACATCATCCTCCTGGAGAAGAGCCTGCTCGTGCTTCAGCAGGGCGTCGTAGAGGGTCGCAAGGTCTTCGCCAACATCACGAAGTACATCCGCATGGGTGCGAGCTCGAACTTCGGCAACATGTTGAGCGTGCTCGGCGCGAGCCTGTTCCTGCCGTTCCTGCCGATGGCGCCCATCCAGGTGCTCACCAACAACCTGCTGTACGACTTCTCGCAGACCACGATCCCGACGGACAACGTCGATGAAAGCGACGTGGCAGCCCCGCGCAAGTGGGACATTTCGAACATCTTCCGCTTCATGGTGGCGATTGGCCCGATCAGCTCGCTGTTCGACTACGCGACCTACGCGCTCATGCTCTGGGTCTTCCACGCCTGGAACGACCCGTCGCTGTTCCAGACCGGGTGGTTCGTGGAGTCACTGCTGACGCAGACCCTGATCATTCACATCATCCGCACGTCAAAGGTTCCTTTCGTGCAGAGCCGGGCGAGCAACGCGCTGATGGCCACGACGGTCATCATCTGCGCCATCGGTGTCCTGCTGCCTGTCACCGAGTTGGGCCACCTGTTGGGCTTTCGCCCCTTGCCCTGGGAATACTGGCCGCTGCTGCTCGCAATGCTGAGTTGCTACGGCGCTCTCACGCATTGGGCGAAGCTGCGATTCGTTCGCCGCTGGGGCATGTGAACCGTGCGAAGGACCGCTGGGGGTCGATCCTTGCCGATCACCGACTGACGGAGCAGTCGCGCAGCGAGGGAGCGCGTCGCGCTGCGCGGCGGAGCCGAACGCACGGTAGGTACCGGCGAAGGCCCTGGTCTTGTGCCGTACGCGGCCCGCTGCCAGGATGGCCCATGGACTTCGACGCTACTCGGGAGTCGCGTAGTGCACGTACGACTCGCGGACCACGCCGTCCTTGTCGAAGAACAGCACCTCGACGACATGGGTGCCCGTGATGCCCTTGTAGTGGATCGCGATGCTGTCGACGCCGCGCAGCACGTCGAGCACGGTGAACTTGATGTGGTCGAACACCTCGAAGCCCTTCTTCACGTAGGCCCGCAGCGCCGCCTTGCCTTGCACGGTGCCGCTGGGGTCATGGCTCAGCCGCGCAATCAGCGGCGAATGGAAGATCACGTCGTTGGTGTAGAAGGCCAGCACGCGATCGAGGTCCTTCGACTCGAACGCGGCGACCCAGCGCTTCACGTAGTCGGCCGTCTTCTCGACTGTCAGCATCGGCGTCTCCTCTGGGGCGGGTTACGGCGGCCCCATCCGGGCCGAGCGTCGATCCAGTGTGCCACGCGCCGCCATCGCCATCGGGGCGGGCACCGGGCGCTGCTCTCGATGACTGCCGGGCGGGCAGACCTCACGCCTTGCCGAGCCGCTCCTGCGCGGCCTTGCGATCGGCCGCCACCTTCTGCGCATGCGGGCGTTGGCCGATGAAGGCGGCATAGCTCTTCCAATCCACGCCGTGGGAGAGCAGCATGTCCTCGCCGAACACCAGTCGGCTGGCCATGCCCACCAGCGGCAGGTGGGGCCATGCCGCGCAATCGGCCTGGGTGAAGGTGTCGCCCGCGACGTAGGGCGAGAACCTGGCGAGGCGCTTGAACGCCGGGATGTTTCTGCCCAGGCGCTTGCGCACGCTGGCCTTCGTGTCCTCGCTCACCGTGCCACCGAAGAACGCCTGCCCGTACAGCTCGCGCGCCACGAGCTCCAGGTGCAGATCGACGAAGATCGACAGCTCGCGCACCTTGGCTGCGGCGTAGGGATCGGCCGGCAGCAACGGCGGGTTCGGCCGGATCGCCTCCAGGTAGCCCATGATCGCTTCGCTCTCGCACAGCGGGCCCTGCGGCGTGCGAATGAACGGCACCTTGCCCAGCGGCGAACACGAGAGCACGGCCTCGTCCTTGGAGCCGGTCTTGACGTGTTCTTCCTCGAACGGGATGCCTTTTTCCAGCAAGGCCAGCTTGACCTTGTTGTAGTAGTTCGAGATGGCCATGCCGCACAGCGTGATCATCGGAGGTCTCCCTGAGTCCGTGGGCCGCAGTGTAGAAGCGCCCGCTCGGCCAGCGAGCAGCCCGACCGTTCAGCTCGGCTGATACGCCAGCCGCACGTAGATCGGCGCGAAGGCCTCGGCCTGGGTCACCTCGAGCAGGCTCTCGCGCGCCAGCTCCAGCAGCGCGATGAAGGTCACCACCACCACCGGCGACGGTGCGCGGGCGTCGAACAGGTCGAGGAACTCGACGAAACGCCGCCCCTGCAGCTTGCGCAGCACGATGCTCATGTGCTCGCGCACCGACAGCTGCTCGCGCGTGATGTGGTGGTGCGCCTTCAGCGTGGCGCGGCGCACGATGTCGGCCCACGCCTGGCGCAGGTCGTCGGGCGTCACCACCGGCAGCTTGGCCTCGTGCGGCACCGCCGGCTGCGCCACCTGCACGCGGTGAAAGTCGCGCCCGAGCAGCGGCAGCGCGTCGAGGCGGGCGGCGGCGAGCTTGATCTGCTCGTACTCGAGCAGGCGGCGCACGAGTTCGGCACGCGGGTCCTCGGCCTCGGCGCCGCTCTCGCTCTTGCGCACCGGCAGCAGCATGCGCGACTTGATCTCGATCAGCATCGCCGCCATCAGCAGGTATTCGGCGGCCAGCTCGAGGTTGCGCGAGCGGATCTGGTCGACATACTCGAGGTACTGCTTGGTCACGTCGGCCAGCGGGATGTCGAGGATGTTGAAGTTCTGGCGCCGGATCAGGTACAGCAGCAGGTCGAGCGGCCCTTCGAACGCCTCGAGGAAGACCTCGAGCGCGTCGGGCGGGATGTAGAGGTCCTGCGGCAGCGCGAACAGCGGCTCGCCGTACAGCCGCGCCACCGCCACGCCGTCGACCGGCATGGCGGCGGCATCGGCGCTCGACGCGGCGCTGTCCTGGAGCGCGACGGAGTCGTCCACGGGCGCGGGCCTACTTGCCGGGGCTGGTCTGGTAGACGTACGGCTGCTGCGGTACGCGTGCGGCGCCGAACTCGGCCAGCTCCTCGCGGTCGAGCTCGCGGTCCCACAGCAGCGCGCGGCCGGCGCGCTGCTCGGCCTCGAGCGTCGGCTTCTTGGCCTTCAGCTCGTCGATGAACTGCGTGATCTCGGAGGTGTACGGTTTCCAGAACAGCGGCATGGCCGGAGCAGGGGCGGTCGGCAAAGTGCCGCCATTTTAGCGGTCGGCCCGTGCCGCCCCGGGCTCAGAACTCCAGCCGGTACAGGCGCACCCAGAGGTCGGGCTCGCCGTTGCCGTCCTTCTTGACGTTGACCGGCCCGTCGCCGTGCGGCGCCGGAATCGGCGTGGTGCGCCACAGCGAGGGCCGCTGCAGCAGCTGCTCGCGAAACTCCTCGGTGGCCCAGATCTGCCCCGGCTCGACCACCGGCTCGACGCGCGATGCGCACAGCACCGCGTCGCCGCCGACGATCTCGGTGCGCTGGTCGAGCGGGTTCGCGCGCGTGCGCACCGGTCCGTAGTGCAGGGCGATGCGCAGGCGCGGCTGCCCCGGCGCGTGGTAGACCTCGTCCATCAGGTGGCGCGCGGCCTGCGCGATCGCCACCGGATCGTCGTCGACCATCAGCACGGCGTCGCCGGCACCGGCCTCGGCGGTGGCCGACGGCGGCCGCCAGCGCTGCAGCGCCTGCTCGAGCGCACGGCGCACCGGAGCGTCGGCGCCGGCGCGCATCAGGCTACCGAAGCCGTGCACATCGGCCTTCAGCACGCACGCGTGCTGCATGGTGGCGGCCGGCTCGGGTACCGGGGCCGTGTCGCGCCAGGGCTTGTCGTAGCCGATCAGGTTGGCACGCTCCGCGCGTTGCAGGAACGCCGGGTTGGCGCGGCCGATCACGTCGGTCAGAACCGGATGCACCAGGTAGCGCGTGGCCGGCGGCAGCGACCCGATGGGATCGAGCGTCGCATCGCCAGGGCGCAGGAAGCGCTGCCGCCACTGCCCGCGCACGCGGTCGTGCTGCACGTAGCCGAGCAGGCCCACCTTGTACAGCGCGTGCAGCGCGCGCACGGCCTCGTCGCCGTCGGCCGCCGCGCCCAGCGCGTCGAGCTCGTCGCGCGACAGCACCGGGCCGGGCAGGCGGGCGAACAGGCCGTCGAGGTCGAGGTCGCCGACGTACGGCGCCACCTCGGCCAGGTATTCGTGGGCGATCTCCAGCGCCGCCAGGTTGACGGCCTCCTTCAGGTGCAGCTCGTTGCGCCGCTCGTCGGGGCGCAGCGACGACAGCCGCTCGCCGATCGTCATCAGGTCGCGCGGGCGCAGCAGCGTGTGGCGGCAGATGTACTCGAACGCGTCTTCCTCCTCCTGGGTGTAGAGGTCGCTCACGCTGGTGCGCCCGAGGAACGCCTCGAGCGGGTTGTGGCGCAGGCGCGCCGGCAGCACCATGCGCTCGCTCTTCAGCAGGCCGATGTTGTTGACGAAGATCTCGCGCAGGCTCTCCGGCGCGTAGGCGATGTCGACCGCGCTGCCGCGGTACTGCTGGATCATCGCGGTGCGTTTGGGCAAGCGGGCGTACGCCTCCTTGCGGATGGCGGCGAACACCTTGAGGTGGTGGTTGATGCGGCGCAGCTGGTACGCCACCTCCACCAGGCCGAGCTGCGCGTAGTACCAGATGTCGGGCGACAGCTCGCCGGTGACACTGGCGTTGAAGCCGCGATCCTCGACGTGCTTGCCGAAGTACTCGTCGATGCCGTCGATGAACAGCGTCAGCGGCGTCTTCAGCGAGCGCAGGCGCGGCACCAGGTGGCTGTCGGTGTCGCTGGCGCAGCGCTGCAGGTCGCTCGGGCTGAAGTCGAGCAGGCGCACGAAGTGATCGATGGCGCTGTGCAGCTGGTCGTCGCCGATCAGGTTGGCCAGGCGGGTGTTGACCTTCAGGCCCTGCAGCGCCTCGACGTGCTTGAGCACGGTCAGCGCGATCGCGGTCAGCCACACCTTCGACCACGGCAGCGGCGAGGCCGAGAAGAACGCCACCGCCTCGCGGCCGAAGATCTTGTCGCCGATCGGCTTGTCGAGCAGGTTGCCGAACGG
>Ga0335084_10005646_pt1 | contig 12382 bp, 9 predicted proteins | sample Lox_Sample_44_FD_206721 | JGI IMG/M metagenome (GOLD analysis project Ga0335084, IMG submission 206721) | Soil microbial communities from Loxahatchee National Wildlife Refuge, Florida, United States - Lox_Sample_4.4 | ecosystem: Environmental > Terrestrial > Soil > Wetlands | place: USA: Florida...
AACTCTGCCAGGCAGACCTCGAGCCGCTGACGGTCCGCCCCGTCGATCCGGTCGAGCGCCCGGCGCAGCAGCTCCGCCCCCTCCAGCTGCTCGCTGGCCACGTTCATCCCGGCATCGAGCCGCTTCTGCAGGTCCTGGGCCCAGCTGCGATAGGGGTCGGGGTACGCCTCGATGGTGTACAGGTAGCGGGCGTTTTCCTCGAGAGGGAAGCGGGCGACCCAGTGATCGTTCCCCTCGGGCTCCATGGGCACCTCGCGCCAGCGGGTGTCCTTGACGGCCCGGTACTTCAGGACGGCGGCCAGGGCCTCGTGCCCCTCGCGCAGGACGTCGGCACGCACCTCGAAGTCGTCCCCCACCTCGCGCTTCACCGGATAGCGACCTCCGTCCACTTCGGGCCGGACGTTCCCGATCCAGACGGTCCGCAGATCTCCCCGGCTGATCCGGGTGCTGGTCCCCGTCCCCATCAACTACTCCCTCCGGACCTCGACCTCGGGCAGCAGGTCGAGCAGCGCCACCGGGAATACGTCGAGCAGATCGCCGGCGGCCAGGGCGAGGCCGTGCTCCGTCCTGGTGGCGGAGAGCCGGGTCCCGGTGAACAGGTTCAGGTACGGGCCCGGCGGCAGCTCGCGGGGCAGGAGGACCCAGGTCTCTCCCCAGATCTCGCGTCCCAGCGGGAGCCGCGCGCCGCCCTCCGTCAGGGCGGCCCCGAGCCGCGGCACGACGGTCAGGGCGGTCGCCGTGGCCCGGTGGCGGGCGAAGGCCACCAGCTGCTCGCGGGCGCTGCCCTCGGGTGTCAGGGGGATGTACTCCCCCGCCTGGAACAGGGTCGGCCCCCGCCGCCGGTAGGCCAGGGCCCGATGCAGGGTGTACAGCTTGATCCGGCCGTCGGGCCATTGCTCCACCAGCTCGCGGGCCAGGGCGGCCAGGTCGCCGGCCGCGATCCGCTCGCAGAGCGCGTCGAGCAGCGCCTGGCGGTGGGCAAAATCCACCGGGCGCCGATTGTCGGGATCCACCAGGCTGAAGTCCCAGAGCTCGGTGCCCTGGTAGAGGTCGGGAACCCCCGGCGCCGTGATCTTGAGCAGCGTCTGGGCCAGGCTGTTGACCATCCCGAGCCGGGCCACGGCGGCTTGGAAGGCGGCCAGGTCTGCCGGGAACCGGTTCCCGGGGCCCGGCGCTAGGATCCTGGCAACGAATTCGGTGAGGGCCTCGTCGTACTCCTTGTTGGGGTTGATCCAGCTGGTGTGGAGCTTGGCCTCCTTGGCCGCCTTGAGCAGGTACTGCTGGATCCGGGCCGTGAACTCCGCTGCCTCTTCCGGGCTCATGGGCGCGAGGGGCCAGGCGCCGAGGAGCGTCTGATAGAGCAGGTACTCGTCGGTACGGTTCGGGGCGGGGAGGCCCTCCACCTGCCCGAGGTGGCGGCGGTTCCAGCCGTGCCAGCGCCGGAGGGCGGCCCGCCAGGCTGCGGGGATCTCCGACAGGACGTGGATGCGGGCCCGGACGTCCTCGCTGCGCTTGGTGTCGTGGGTCGAGGTCGCGGAGAGCCCGTGGGGCCACTTCTCCAGGCGGCTCTGGCACTGGGTGTGGAACTCCGCCACGGAGATGCCGAAGCGCTCCGGCTCGCCCCCCACCTCGTTCAGGCTCACCAAGCGATGGTAGCGGTAGAAGGCGGTGTCCTCAACCCCCTTGGCCGTGACCGGGGAGGTGAGCTGCTGGAATTTGTGGACGAAAGTTCGCTGGTCCGCCCGGTACGCCTCGTCCACATTCTCGGGGTAGCGGAGGAGCAGGGTGTCGCGCACGAAGTCGAAGATCGAGACGTTGGTGGTCGGGTTGCGCCGCTTGGCGAAGGCCACCGCCACCTCGACGCAGGCCCGATCCTGGAGCGAGACCTCGGGGCGGCGCCCGTCGATGTAGGTCCGGTAGACGGGGAAGCACGCGATGACCTCGCGGAGTGCGTGCGTCAGGCTGTTGAGGGTGAAATCGCGGGAGTGGCGATTGCGGTCCGCCAGCCGGTCCAGGGCATGGGCCAGGAGGTTGAGCTCGCTGGACATCGAGACCCGCAGGATCAGCTGCTTGCACTCGTACACCAGATCGGGGTAGGGGGTGCGCTGGCCGGTAAAGGCGGTGTAGACCGCCGACAGGGCTCGCTCGTTCCTGCGATCGACGAACAGGCCGCCCACCAGGTTCAGGAACTCGTACCCGGTGGTCCCGTGGACCGCCCAGTCGATGGGCAGCCGCTCGCCCCGGGCCAGGATCTTCTCGGCGGCGAGGTACAGCGGCCGGCACATGGGCCGCGCCGGCTCGGCGTCGCAGAGGCGGTCGGCCTCCTGCAGGGCCGCGGCGATCACCGGGTCCGCCTCCGTCGGGACGGCGGGCGCCACGGGGCGGCGCGCGGCGCGGAGGAGCTGGCCCAGCCGCTCCCGCTGCAGGGCGTGGAAATAGCCCCGCGGATCGTAGAGACCGTCGGGGTGGTCCAGCCGGAGGCCGGTCACCTTCCCCTCCTCGACCAGGCGCAGGATCAGCCGGTGGGTCTCGCGGAAGACGGCGGGATCCTCCATGCGGATGGCGGCCAGCTCGTTGACGTCGAAGAAGCGGCGGTAGTTGATCTCCTCGGCGGCCACCCGCCAGGAGGCGAGGCGGTAGACCTGCTCGTCCAGCAGTCGGTCCAGGAGATCGAAGCTGCGCGGGTCGCCGCGCTTGCCGTTGAAGACGCGGACGGTTTCCTCGATCGACTCCCGCACGGGCGGACACTCCTGGGCCAGGCGGGCCAGGCGGCGGCGGATCACCTCCTTCTCGCGGATGCGCTCCCGGACCCGGTCGGGTGCGGTCTCGGCGCGGCCGGGGAGGTTGGTGAGGGCGGTGATGATGCTCTGGTACTCCTGCAGGGGCGGACTATCCTCGCCCAGGGCCGCCGCCAGGGCCTCCAGCCGGTGGGACAGGATCAGGGTCCAGGAGCGCGGCGCGATGGGGAGGCGAGTGTCGTAGTGGCGCAGGCTGAAGACGCCGTCGGCGAAATCCAGTCCGAGCTCCTGATCCTCCAGGACCCGCCCGTACTGGTCGCCCAGGATGGGCAGCAGCACCTTGTTGGCCAGCTGGCGCTTCACCGGATCCCAGTCCACGTCGAAGGTGGCGGCGTGGGGCGAGCTGGGGCCGTTCTCCAGGACGTCGTTCCACCAGGGGTTACAGCCCGCCGCGATCCCCATGTGGTTGGGAACGACGTCCAGGATCTGTCCCATGCCGTGCGCGCGCAACGCCTCGACGAAGCCCTCGAAGTCCGCGGCGGAGCCGATCTCGGGATTCAGGGTATTGTGGTCCACGATGTCGTAGCCGTGCATGCTGCCCGGTCGGGCGCCGAGGTAGGAGGAGGCGTACACATCGCTGGCGCCGAGCGCGGCGAGGTACGGGACCAGCCGGGCGGCCTCCGTGAAGGGGAACGCCCGGTTGAACTGGAGGCGGTAGGTGGCCACCGGCACGCGGGCCTGGAGGGCGGGGCCCGTCAGCAGGTCCCGGAGCGCGTCATCAGCCATGGGGGCCCCCCGTCGGCCTGAGACCGGCCGGCGCGGCGGCCTCGGGGTGGGCCAGGGGCAAGCGCACGATGACCTCGGTCCCGTTGTCGGGGAGGCTCAGCATCTCGATCTCGGCGCGGTGGGCCCGGATGATCTCCTCGACGATGGGCAGCCCCAGCCCCGTGCCCAGGCCCTGGCCCTTGGTGGAGAAGAAGGGCTCGAAGACATGGTCGAGCTGCTCCGCCGTCATGCCCTTGCCGGTGTCGATGACATGGATCGGCAAGGCGGGCCCCTCCACCTTGCCCCGGATCACGCTCGCCCAGCCCTCGGTAGGTCGCAGCGGTCCGTCGCCGGTCGCGAGCCGGACCACGGAGCCCGGGGGGGAGGCGTCCAGGGCGTTCAGGACCAGGTTCAGGAAGGCTTGCTGGAGCTGGTCCGGATCCGCCAGGACGGGCGGCAGGCCGACCGGAAGCTCCAGGTGGATCCGCACGCCGCGGCGCTGACTCCGCTCCATGAGCAGGGAGGCCACCCGGCCCAGGATCGGCAGGATCGGCTCGGGCCGGAGGCTCGCACGGCGGGGCCGCGTATAGTTGAGCAAGGCGCGGATGCTGCCCCCGATCCGCTCCGCCTGTCGGAGGATCACGTCGAGGTGCCGGCGGTCGGGGTGGTCGCGAGGGATGACCTGCCCCAGCACCTCGGCCCGGCCCGAGATCACATTCAAGGGGGTGCCGATCTCGTGGGCCATCTTGGCGGCCAGCATACCCACCTCGCCCAGCTTCTGGGCCTGCTGCACCTCCTGCTCCAGCTTGAGCCGCTCCTGGGCCTGGAGGACTAGCTCGTCGTGGGCGGCTTGAAGATATGCCGCCATCCGGTTGAACTCGTCGGCGAGCTGTCCGATCTCGTCCTGCCGGGTAAGCTCGATCCGCTGGGCCAGGTCGCCGGTGCCCACGGCGCGGGCCCCGGCGATCAGTTTGCGGATGGGCCGGGCGATGCTCCAACGGGTCACGGCGATGAGGCAGAGCACGAGGAGGGCCATCACCTCGAAGCGGGAGAGGATCTGTTTGCGTACGGCCTCGCGGAACTGCCGCTCCATATCGCCCAGGGCCTGGCGCACCTCGAGGGCCGCGGTGCGGCCGCCAGGCCAGCGGAACGGCTGGATAAAGCGGAGGAGGGGGCCGGATTTGCTCTCCAACGGCGCCGCCTGCGGGCCCCGCCGGAGCGCGGTCCGGACGAGATCGTCCAGCGCCGGCGGGGCCTCGCCCACCGCCACCGTCTCGGCCACGACGCTCCCCTCGGGACTGTAAATCGTCACCGCGACCAGGCCGGGCCGGGACAGGATGTCATCCAAGAGCTCCTGCAGCTCGGAGGTGGTCTGTCCGCGGCGGACGTTCCGGCTCACCGCCAGAGCCAGGGTCTCGGCGAAGATGCGCTCATCCTCCTGGGTTTGGCGCAGGAGCTGCTCCCGCTCGCGGGTGAGCCGGATGTAGTCGTTGATGCCGGTGAAGGTCATGAGAATCAGCATCAAGAGGATCACCAGCCGGAGGGTTAGATTCCGGGCCAGGATGGCCCGCCAGCGGGATCTCGGCCGGGGCGCGGGGGTCGCGGTCACGCGCGGGACTCCGCCTTCCGCTCCAGGGCCTTGGCGACGGCGGTCTTCATCTCTTCCATGCGGAATGGCTTGAAGAGGTACTCGACGGCTCCCTTCTCCACCGCCTCCATGTAGGAGGGGACATCCCCGAAGGCGGTCATCATGATGATCTGCGTTGCCGGGCAGACGCGCCGCAGACCCGGCAGCAGATCCAGCCCGCTCGGCCCCGGCATGTTCTTGTCCATCAGGATGATGTCGTAGCCCCGGCGCCTGAGGGCGAGGACCGCCTCGGTGCCGTCCTTGGCCTCGGCGGTGTCGTAGCCCTCGTTGCGCAGCACGTCCAGAAGCAGGGCACGCATCTCTGGGTCGTCATCCACGATCAGGATGCTCGGCTGTCTGGCCATGGCCGTGTCCTCCTCCCTCTCCCGGTGCGGCGTCCATCCGGAGCCGTTGGCGAGGCGTGGTCTGCAGATCATGACTGTGGCTGAAGTCGCAGCAGCGTCAGCGACCGCGCCTCGAGCTGGTATTCCTTTCCGCCCTTCATGGCCCGGGGCCGCCGGGTCCCGGGGGGCTGGCGCGTATCCAGCAGGACCTGCCAGCGGATGCCGGGTCGGTGGGCGGGCAGGAGGAAGGGAACCGACTCGTGATGGGCATTCAGGAGGAGGAGGAAGGTGTCGTCGACGATCCGCTCCCCCCGGCCATCCACCTCCCCGATGGCGTCCCCGGCCAGGCGCAGGCCCAGGCATCGCGCCGCGGGCTCCCGCCAATCCGCGTCGGACATCTCCTTGCCGTCCGGCCGGAACCAGGCCAGGTCCTTGACCTCGGAGCCCTGGAGGCGCCGGCCGTAGAAGAACTGGCGGCGGCGAAAGACCGGGTGTGCCCGCCGCAGCCGAATCAGCTGCCGCGTGAAGGCCAGCAGGTCCCGGCGGGGACGGTCAAAGCGCCAATCGTGCCAGCTCAGCTCGCTATCCTGGCAGTAGGCGTTGTTGTTGCCCTGCTGGCTCCGTCCGATCTCGTCCCCGCCACAGAGCATGGGGACCCCCTGGGAGAGGAGCAGCGTGGCGAGGAAGTTGCGCTGCTGCCGGGAGCGCAGGGTGAGGATCCCCTCGTCGTCGGTGGGCCCTTCCGCGCCGCAGTTCCAGCTCAGGTTGTTGTCGCTGCCGTCCCGGTTGGCCTCGCCGTTCGCCTCGTTGTGCTTGGCGTCGTAGCTGACGAGATCCTCCAAGGTGAAGCCATCGTGAGCCGTGACGAAATTGATGCTGGCGAACGGGCGCCGCCCGCCGCGCCCGTACAGATCGCTGGAGCCCGTCAGGCGGGAGGCGAGCGGCCCGACCTGTCCCTCGTCCCCCTTCCAGTAGCGGCGCACCGTGTCCCGGTACTGGTCATTCCACTCCGCCCAGAGCACCGGGAAATTGCCCACCTGGTAGCCCCCCGCCCCCAGATCCCACGGCTCCGCGATCAGCTTGACCTGGGACAGGACCGGGTCCTGGTGGATGATGTCGAAGAAGGCGCCCAGGCGGTCCACGTCGTGGAGCTCGCGCGCCAGGGCCGAGGCCAGGTCGAAGCGGAAGCCGTCCACGTGCATCTCCAGCACCCAGTAGCGGAGGCTGTCCATGATAAGCTGCAGCGTCCGGGGGTGGGTCAGATTCAAGGTGTTCCCGCACCCCGTGTAGTCCATGTAGTAGCGGCGGTCCTCCTGGACCAGGCGGTAGTAGCTGGCGTTGTCGATGCCCCGGAAGCACAACGTCGGCCCGAGGTGGCTGCCCTCGGCGGTGTGGTTGTAAACGACGTCCAGGATCACCTCGATCCCGGCATCGTGCAGCGTCTTGACCATGGTCTTGAACTCGGTCACCTGCTGGCCGAGCTGCCCCCTGCTGGCCAAGCGGGCGTCCGGGGCGAAGAAGCCGATGGTGTTGTAGCCCCAGTAGTTGGTGAGGCCCCGGTCCACAAGGTGTTTGTCGGCAACAAACTGCTGGATGGGCAGCAGCTCCACGGCGGTGATGTCCAGGAAGCGCAGGTAATCGATGGCTGCCGGCGTGGCGAGACCGGCGTAGCTCCCGCGCAGTGCCTGGGGCACGTCCGGGTTGCGGGCGGTGAAGCCCTTGACGTGCACCTCGTAAATGACGGTCTCGTCCCAGGGGATGCGGGGCGGCCGATCGTCCCCCCAGGTGAAGGCGGGGTCGATCACCACCGACTTGGGCATGCCCGCGGCGCTGTCCCGCTCGTCCCGGGCGAGGTCGGCGTCCGGGTGGCCGATGGGATAGCCGAAGAGGGCGTCGCTCCAGCGGAGGCTTCCGTCGATGGCCTTGGCATAGGGGTCGAGGAGGAGCTTGGCCGGATTGAACCGGTGCCCGTTCCCCGGATCGTAGGGGCCGTGGACCCGGTACCCATAACGCTGGCCGGGGCGGACCTCGGGCAGATAGATGTGCCAGACGAGGTCGATGTGCTCGCTCATCGGGATCCGGGCCACCTCCCGTTCGCCGTCCCGACCGTCGAGCATGCACAGCTCGACCCCTGTGGCGTGCTCGGAGAAGAGGGAGAAGTTCACCCCCGATCCGTCCCAGGTGGCCCCCAGGGGATACGGGCGCCCCGGCCGGGTCCTCACGCGGAGCCCTCCGCTCGGACGCTCGGGAGCTCTGGCGGCGGACCCGCCAGACGCGGTGCCCTGCGCCGCGCCGCCGCCGCTCGATGCGCATTCTGGAAGAGCGGCCTGCGCTGCCCTGAGGCCAGCCAGACCATGATCGCTCGCCCCCTCCGGTTCTCGGCTTCGCCGGTGCTGACTCAGTTCGGCGGCGCGACCTCCGCCACGCGGACGTAGAGCGTCAAGGGTTCTCCGGCCAGGGGGTGGTTGAAGTCCAGGGCCACCCGCTCCTCGGTCAGGCGGTATACCCGACAGAGCGCCGCGGAGCCGTCCGCCGTCTCCACCCGAAGGGTCATCCCGTCTTCGAGATGGCCTTCGGAATTCAGCGTGGCCTGCCGCATGGTGAGAACCGAGGACGGGTCCCACTCGCCGAAGGCCTCGGCGGGGGAGAGGCGGATCAGCCGCTCGTCGCCGGCATGCAGCCCGACGAGCTTCGGCCCGAGCCCCCGCAAGCCATTCCAATCCCCGACCCGGATCCGCAGCGGCCCGTTGGCCGCCGAGGAATCGATCTGCTCGCCCGAATCCAGGAGGGCATCGTAGTCGAGGCTGACCACGCTGCCCCAGTGGACCTCTCGCGTGCGTGCCACGGCTTCCACGGTTTCCCCTCCCTCCACCGTTGTGTGGATCACCGCGTTCTCAGCATCGCCGCCGCCGGCCCGGGACTCGATCGGGCCGGCCGCCTAGCGTTGCCGCGGGCGCGGGCCCCGGACCGGGACCGCATCCCGAGGAGTCCGCCGAGGGTGGGTGGCCTCCGGCTGCTCGGCCGGGACCGGCCCGATCCAGGCCCGGCTCCGGATAGCCACGACGTCCTCCTCACTCACGCCGGGGGTGCCCGCGAAATCGCTCCAGTCTCGGAACCCCTTCCGGAGGGCGCGGTGGTGAACGATCTTCCGCGCCTTGTCCACGCCGACGCGCGGGAGTTGGGTCAGTTCCCGCTCGCTGGCGACGTTCAGGTCGATGCGCTGCTCGGCAATAGGCTCCATGGGTCTCTCCCACCTCGGACACCCCCCGACGCCCGCGCCAGGGCCCGCGGCCCCCGGGGATGCCCCGCTGCCCCCTCGCTTCCCGAAATGCTTCGATCGCAGTGGCCTCACCCCCGGCCGGGTAGCGACGAAACTCGGTGCGGGCCCTGGCCCCAGCGTCAGGGCGCCGATTCTCGTGGGCTTCCCACCGGCGGGGATGGTGGTCGTGCCGATGACGGCGGGGCCCAGACTGAGGACACCCGGCTCCAGCGGGCGGCGCTATGATCGCCCGCCTCTCCGGAAAGACGATAATGACCGGGTCGATGAGCCTCACGGGCCTCATGGCGGCTCGTCCGGGCGTCTCCCGGGACAAGGTGGCGGCTGGCGCTCGGCCGCGGGGCAGCACGCGGTCCGTAGGCAGCAGTCTCACCGCCAGAGCGTGGCCCCTAAGGGGCCACTGCAGGCCGCCGGATATCCTGATATACCGCTCCCGGTGCTCTGTCCCGCCCCCTCCTCGGGGAGAAAGCAAGCAGGATGCCTACGCGAGTGAAGATGGCAACTCTGCAGAAGTTCCGTGATGACGGGGAGTTATCGGCCTGTCTCGCCTATCGTTGCGACCCAAAGAGATTGGACGGATGATACGATGGCAACCCGTCGTCCGGGCCATGAGGATCGCGATGCAAGAGAACCCCTCAGAAAGATTGGGCTCAGCCATACTGTCCGTGTGAGTGACAAGCTGTCATGGGGAAGCGCCGCGCCCCGCCGTACTTCCGGAGGCACCAAGCGGCGCACCCGGTGCGCCACAGCTGGCGCAAGACCCAGAGTTAGGGACGTCCATAAATATATAAAATTCTCCTTCCTGTGCCCAATGCTCTGTGCTAGGTTCGGTACATGCCCCGTCAGGGTCGGATCGACGCCCCTAATGCCCTGCAGCACGTCATCGTCCGCGGGATCGAGCGCCAACGCATATTCCGTGACGACGCGGACCGTGTGGCGTTCCTCACGCGGCTCGGTCGGGTCCTCCAGCCGTCAGGGACTGTCTGCTACGCGTGGTCGCTGATGCCCAACCATGTGCATCTGCTCCTGCGGACCGGCAGGGTTTCCCTTGCGACGCTCATGCGCCGACTCCTCACAGGGTATGCAGTCACCTTCAACCACCGGTATCGCCGTCACGGGCCCCTCTTCCAGAACCGGTATAAGTCGATCCTGTGTCAAGAGGAACCCTACCTTCTGGAGTTGGTGCGCTATATCCACCTGAATCCCCTGCGGGGAAAGCTGATCGACGGTCTCGATCAGTTGGACCGGTACCCTTACGCCGGCCACAGCGCCCTCCTGGGGAGGCGGTCCTATGTCTGGCAGGATACGAGCGCCGTGCTCGGGCACTTTGCTGCGCGGCGCCGCGCAGCGCAGCGGGCCTATCGTGACTTCGTGGAGGCGGGCATCCCCCTCGGCCGTCGGCCGGAACTGGTGGGGGGTGGGCTGATCCGCAGCCTCGGAGGGTGGGCAGAGGCAGTGAAGAGCCTGCGGCAAGGCACTCCCCGGCTCAAGGGTGACGAGCGGATCCTTGGGGAATCGGGGTTCGTCCTCGAGGTCCTGAAGGCGTCCGAGGAGAGCCTGAAACCCCAGGAGCAAATGCGACGGCAAGGATACGACGTGGATCGGGTGGCCCATCGGGCCGCGACACTCTTCGGCGTGGAGGTAGAATCCCTATTTACCCCGAGCAAGCGCTCGCCGCAGATGTCCGCGCGGAGCGTGTTCTGCTTTTGGGCTGTCCGGGAGCTGGGATTGAGTGCGAGTGCCATCGCTCGCATCCTGAAGCTCACCCAGCCCGCGGTGAGCATCGCGGTGCGGCGGGGAGAGGCGATCGCGACGGCGCGGGGGTTTCAGCTCGTGGGGGAATGAGAATTTTATATATTTATGGACGTCCCCTTCGACGTCCCCTGTGAATGCACGGCGGGTCAGCGGATGGCGCCTGCCAGTGGAGCTCCCCGCAGGTGCCGCTGCAGGAGCGCCGACAGGATGAGGACCGGCGCCGTCATCAGCACGGCGCAGGCCGCCGTCAGGAACCAATTGCCCTGGTAGAGGTAGTAGTAGACCTGCAGCGGCATCGTCTTGGCGCCCAGGGTCAGGTAGGTCGCCAGGACGAACTCCTCCCACGAGAAGAGCCAAGCCAGCAGCCCGGCGACGACCAGGCCGGGTGTCGCCAGGCGCAGCGTCACCCGCCATAGCGTCTGCCATGGCGAACAGCCGTCGATGGCGGCGGCCTCCTCGATCTGCCGCGGAATGGTGAGGAAGCTCGTGGTGAGGACCCAGGCCGCCACCGGCAGGACGAGCGTCAGGTGCGAGAGGGCCAGGCCCGCGATCGTGTCCAGCAGGCCCCAGCGCAGGAACGTCACGGCGATGGGCAGGGCGAGGCTCACCTCGGGCAGCATGCGGCAGGCGAAGAGGCCGAGCAGGATGGCGTAGCGCCAGCGCGCCGGGAGCCGGGCCAGCGTGTAGGCTGCCGGGGCGGCGAGGAGGAGGGCGGCCAGGGCCACCAGGCTGGCGGTGAGCAGGCTCTTCACGAGCGGGGCCGCCACCTGGCCCGCGGCGAAAAGGCGCCGCCAATGCTCGAGGGTGAGGCCGTGGGGGAGGAGCGTGGGGTGGGCCGTCATGACCTCGGCCGGAGGGCTCAAGGAGATCTTGAGGAGCAGGTAGAGCGGCCCGGTCGCCCAGGCAATGGCCAGGGCGAGGGAGGCGAGCCGGAGGGCCTTCACCGCAGGAGCTCCTCGGGACCCGCCAGCCGGAGATAGCTCCCCACCGCCAGCAGGATCATCGCCAGCAGGATGACGCTGCTGGCGGCTGCCGTGTGGGGGTTGCCGTATTCGAGGTACTCGAGGTAGGCGTAGGTGGAGAGGACCGGGAACGACTGCCCGACCAGCGCCAGGGGCAGGGCGAAGATCCGGAAGGCGTCCACGCCGCGCACGATCAGGGCCATGCTGAGGGCGGGCTTGAGCAGCGGAAGGGAGATGGCCGCGAACTGCCGCCAGCGCGAGGCCCCATCTGTCCGCGCGGCCTCGTACAGCTCACCCGGGATGGCCTCCAGCCCGGCCAGCAGGATCAGCAGCATGAGGGGCGTTACCTTCCAGGCGTCGGCCACCGCCACGCTACAGATGGCAAGCGTTCGCTCGCCCACCCAGTCCACGGGGAGGTGGATGAGGTGCAGCCGGAGCAAGGCCTCGTTCAGGTAGCCCACCGTGCCGAGGATGGACCGCATGACCGCCGCCGCCACGACGGTGGGCACCCCTAGCGGGATCAGGAGCAGGACCTGGAAGGCCGCGCGGCCGCGGGGCCGGGTGGCCAAGATGAGGGCCAGCGCGAGTCCGAGAGCCAGCTCTAGGGAAAGCCCCACGGCCGTGATGCCCAGCGTGTTCACCACCGCCTCGCCAAACTGGTAGTGCGCGGCGATCTTCCGGAAGTGCTCCAGGGTGAACCCGCCGTCGGGCCCGGCCACGCTGAGCCAGAGCGTGGAGGCCACCGGCACCAGGGTGAGGCCGGCCAGATAGAGCGCGATGGGCGCCAAGCCGAGGAGGGAGCGGAGTCTCACCGCCCGCCCCGGCGAAGCGCCTGCAGCCGCTCGGCTAGTGGTGGCAGCACCTGCTCCACCGCCTCCTCCCGCCAGAGGATCCGCTCCACCGCCTCCGAGGCG
>Ga0335084_10005648_pt1 | contig 12379 bp, 12 predicted proteins | sample Lox_Sample_44_FD_206721 | JGI IMG/M metagenome (GOLD analysis project Ga0335084, IMG submission 206721) | Soil microbial communities from Loxahatchee National Wildlife Refuge, Florida, United States - Lox_Sample_4.4 | ecosystem: Environmental > Terrestrial > Soil > Wetlands | place: USA...
GTAGCGCAGGCTGTAGATCTGGTTCAGCCCGCAGGGCTCGTAGAAGCTGGGCATCAGGAACATGTCGGCGCCCGCTTCGATGCGATGCGACAGCGCCTCGTCGTAGCCGAAGTGCACACTGACCTTTTGGGGATGCGCGGCGGCGAGATCGCGGAACAGCTCTTCATAAGCGGGTTCGCCGCTGCCCAGAACGGCCAGCAGAATGTCCTCCGCCAGCAGCTCATTCGCCGCCTCGGCCACCAGATCGAAACCCTTCTGGTTCACCATGCGCGACACCATACCGATCACCGGTTTTGTCAGATCGTCATGCGGCAGGTGCATCTGTTCGAGCAATGCCCGCTTGCACGTCGCCTTGCCGCGCAGATCGGCGGCCGAATAGTTCCGCGCGATGTTGACGTCGCTCTCCGGACTCCACTCGTGATAGTCCACGCCGTTCACAATGCCGCTGAGGCGGCCGGCGCGGGCGCTCAGAAACGTGTCCAGCCCGAAGCCGTACTGCGGCGTCTGAATCTCGCGCGCATAGCCGCGGCTCACCGTGTTGATGGCATCGCTGAAATACAGGCCGCCCATCAGCAGATTGACGCGCCCGAAGAACTCCAGCACGCCGGGGCGGAAGATGTCCCGTCCGATGCCCAGATCGTTGAGCGCTTCCGGCGGAAACAGCCCCTGGTAGCCGAGATTGTGGATGGTGAACAGGATGCGGATGCCGCGAAACGTGGGGTCTCCGCCAAAGGCGTAACGAAGATAAATGGGCGCCAGCGCGGCCTGCCAGTCGTGACAATGCAGAATGTCGGGCAGGAACAGGTGCCGCATCACATCCAGCGCCACGCGGCAAAACACGCCAAAGCGGATGTGGTTGTCGGGGTAATCGACTGAGCGGTCGCCGTACAGGCCGGGCCGGTCGAAGAGAAGCGAGCAGGAGACCAGATAGAACGTGACTCCGCGCTCCACGGTCTCATAGATGTTGACCGTGTAGGAGTGAGGTCCGATGAACACGCGCAGGTCGCGATACGCTTCCTTCGGCGAGCCGGCCAGACGCAGTCCGCGATACCAGGGCAGCACCACCGCCACCTGTTCGCCGGCCGCGTGCAGCGCCGCCGGAAGCGCGCCGATCACGTCGGCGAGCCCGCCGGTCTTGACGAAGGGCGTGGCCTCGGAAGCCACCATGAGAATGCGCGACATCAGCTTTGCGGTTCCTTGTTCACTGCATCCAGAACGCCGTTGATGAAGGGCACGGATTCGTCGCCGGAGAATCTGCGCGCCAGCTCCAGCGCCTCATCGATGACGACGGCGGGCGGCGAGAGTTGTTTCATCAATTCGTAGATGGCGAGGCGCAGGATATTGCGATCCACCACCGCCATGCGTTCGATGCTCCAGTTCTGGGCCTTGGCGGCGATGCGTTCGTCGATCTCGCCGGCCATGCCGGCCGTGCCCGTGGCGAGCTCTTCCATAAAGTCGTCGCGCTCGGGCGGTTCCGGCATGCCTGCGCCAATGCTGTCGTACCAGCATTCGATAGCTTCTTTCACCGGCCGCCTGACAAGATCCCATTGAAACAGCACCTGAAGCGCGCGCTGGCGAGAGCGATGGCGGCCTGCAGGCATGACGATTAACCCGCCACGTTGAGACGCCGCCGGAGGGTGGCCATTTCGATCGCGGTCATGGCCGCGTCGAATCCTTTATTGCCGCTCTTGGCGCCCGCGCGATCGATGGCCTGTTCCACGGTATTGGTGGTCAGCACGCCCATGGCAATCGGAACGCCGGTCTCGGTGGCGACGCGCGCCAGGCCGCTGGTGGCTTCTCCGGCAACGTAATCGAAGTGCGGGGTTTCGCCGCGGATCACGGCGCCCAGCGCGATGATGGCGTCGTACCGGCCCTTCGCGGCGAGAGCTTTCACGATCGTCGGCAGCTCCCACGCGCCGGGCACCTTCACCACGTCCACGTTGTCCGTGCTTCCGCCCATCCGGCAGAGCGCGTCGAGCGCGCCGGCCAGCAGGCGATCGGTGATGAACCCGTTGAAGCGCGCCACTACAACCGCGAACTTCAGCTCGCGCGCGTCAAAAACGCCTTCGATCGTTTGCGCCATGGGATAATCGTAGATTCAGGCCCATTTTACCGCATGGATCCGCGCTTCATCCGGAACTTCTCTATCATCGCGCACATCGATCACGGCAAATCGACGCTGGCGGATCGTCTGCTGGAACTCACCGGCGCGCTCTCGCAGCGCGAGATGATGGCGCAGGTGCTCGACTCGATGGATCTGGAGCGCGAGCGCGGCATCACCATCAAGGCGCACGCGGTGCGGCTGGGATATCGCGCCGACGACGGCGACGACTATCAGCTGAATCTGATCGACACGCCTGGCCACGTCGATTTCAGCTACGAGGTTTCGCGCAGCCTGCAGGCGTGCGAGGGCGCGTTGCTGGTGGTGGACGCGTCGCAGGGGGTGGAAGCGCAAACGCTGGCCAACACCTACCTGGCGCTGCACCATAACCTGGAGATCATTCCGGTCATCAACAAGATCGACCTCCCCGCGGCCGAGCCGGAACGCATCCGCGAGCAGATCGAACAGGTGATCGGCCTGCCCGCCGACGAAGCGCTGCTGGTGAGTGCCAAGAGCGGCCTCGGCATCAAGGATGTTCTCGAAGCCGTGATAAAGCACGTGCCGCCGCCCAAAGGCGATCCCGAGGCTCCGCTGCGCGCGTTGATTTTCGATTCCTGGTTCGATCCCTACCGCGGCGTGATCATTCTGATGCGCGTTGTGGACGGACGCATCGCCCTGCGGCAGCGTATCCGCCTGTGGTCCAACGGGCGCGCGTTCGACGTTGAGGGGCTGGGCTACCAGACTCCCAAGGCCGTGCCCTGCAACGAGCTCTCCGCGGGCGAGGTCGGATTCCTGTTCGCGAACATCAAGACCGTGGCCGACGCGCAGATCGGCGATACCATCACCGACGACGACAAACCCGCCGCCGAGCCGTTGCCCGGGTTCGAGCCCATCAAGCCGATGGTCTTCGCCGGACTCTACCCGGTGGAATCGCACGAGCACGGCCGCCTGCGCGACGCGCTGGAAAAGCTGCGCCTGAACGACAGCGCCTTCAACTTCGAGCCGGAAAACTCCGTCGCGCTCGGCTTCGGTTTCCGCTGCGGCTTCCTTGGCCTGCTGCACCTGGAGATTGTGCAGGAGCGGCTGGAGCGCGAGTTTGAGATCGATCTCATCACCACCGCGCCGGGCGTTCGCTATCGCGTCACCCAGAGCGACGGAACCGTCGTCGAGATCGACAATCCCACGCGCTTCCCCGACCCGTCTTCGATCAAACAAATCGAAGAGCCGGTGATCGACGCCACCGTGATCACGCGGGAGGAATACGTCGGCGAAATCCTGAAGCTGCTGGAGGAGAAGCGCGGGTCGCAGAAGAAGTTCGAATACATCGGCACCGGCCGCGTGCTGCTCGGATATCATCTGCCGCTGAACGAAATCGTGCTTGATTTCTACGACCGGCTGAAATCGGCTTCGCGCGGCTACGCGTCGCTCGACTACCATCTGGCCGGCTATCAGGTTTCACCGATGGTGCGGCTGGACGTGCTGGTGGCCGGCGACCCGGTGGATGCGCTTTCGATGATTGTCCATCGCGAGCATGCATACGAGCGCGGCAAGGCCCTGATCGAGCGTCTTCGCAAGTTGATTCCGCGCCAGATGTTCGAAGTCGCGCTGCAGGCGGCCATCGGCACCAAGATCGTCGCCCGTGAGAACATCCCAGCCATGCGCAAGAACGTGCTGGCCAAGTGTTACGGCGGCGATATCACGCGCAAGCGCAAGCTCCTCGAAAAGCAAAAAGAGGGCAAGCGCCGCATGAAGCGCGTCGGCCGCGTGGAAATCCCGCAGGAAGCCTTCCTCGCGGTGCTCAAAGTGACCGGCAGCGACGAAACGTAATAAGCCCTTTGTGATTCGTCACTTCCCACGATATACTGACCACACTCAGTAGATTCCGATTCCGGTTTCCGGATCGCCGTGACGCCGGACACGTGTCGTAACGGGGGAGGTTGTCATGAAGTGTTTTGTCGCGCTGGCCATTGGGGTAATGGCCCTGGCGCCACTTGCATCCGCGCAGGACAGCCGGACATTTCTGCCGGAGGGCTGGATCCGCGGCTTCCTGAATTTTGAGTTTGCGCCGCCGCACAACGAGCCCGATCTGGGCGCCTGCACCGTTCCGACCTCCAGTAGCGCACGCTGCGCCGCCTTTGCCCGTTACGTGTGGAGCGGATATATCGAGATTCAGCCGTTCGGCAGCCCATACCTGCGCCGCCTCTTCCTGTTTGCCGACCCGAAGGTCTACGGCGGCGATAACCTCCCGGGCCTGAAATACTCGGCGTCCGGCGCGCCTATCGGCTGGGAGCGCACCATGGGGGCCGGCATCATCCTGCCCAAAAGCTTCGAGCTGCGCGTCACCCATCACGACGTCGACTTCTTTGGCAAGTACACCGGCACTGGCAGCGTGATCAACCTGAGCCGGAACGGGCCGCTGGGCCTCTACACCACCGTCGGCGTCCGCTGGTATTTCGGCAAGTACGGGCGCGCCGTCTTCCACGAATAGCGCTCCGATTTCTCCGAATCCTGTAGGGCACCCCACACTACGGAAAGACACCGGTATCCGCGTAACTAAGTCCACAGTTCGCACGAATTCATCCTTGTGACGGAAACATCCGTTGCGTTCGCGCGTCACGTATAGGACAATGCGGGGACCTGGTGCCGGTTCACTCACGGAATCGCCGGGCCGGGGAACCAGGTAGTTCGACAACGAAGACAAATGAGGAGAGTTGTTTCCATGAAAGTCTCAAAGAGTTCTCTGGTACTTACGGCCGCTTTCACCGGGTTGCTTGGCGGCACGATGGCACGGGTTAACGCTGGCACCATGAACACCAGCACCACCTCGCGCGTAACCGCCACCAGCACCTCGAGCCGGCTTGCTGGATCGGCCGTTCAGGCCGACGACAAGGACAAGCACGGCTGCAAGGGTCAGAATTCCTGCAAGGGCAAGGGCGGCTGCAAGACGGGCGACAACGGTTGCAAGGGCAAGAATTCCTGCAAGGGCAAGGGCGGCTGCGCTACCGACGGATCGAAACTCGCCTAGTTCCGTCCTCTGCTGCGGTTTCCGGGGCCGGGCCTTTTTGAGATCCGGCCTCGTTTTCACTTCATCCATCAATCACATGCCCGCGAATCGTTTCAACGGATTCAGCGATTACGGAATCGGCATCGGCCTGCGCATTCCGCACTATCAGCACATCTTCGAGCGCAAGCCGGTGGTCGACTGGTTTGAGATCATCTCGGAAAATTTCATGGTGGACGGCGGACGGCCGCTCCACGTGCTCGATCAGATCCTCGAGCGTTATCGCGTGGTGCAGCACGGCGTCTCCATGTACTTCGGCTCGGCCGAGCCGCTGAATCGCGAACATCTGCGGCGGCTGAAGACGCTGGTGGCGCGCACAAAGACACCCTGGCTGACCGATCATCTCTGCTGGGGCAGCGTGGATGGCCGCTACACGCACGATCTGCTTCCCATGCCCTACACGTTCGAGGCCGCCGAGGTGACCGCTCGCAAGATCCGCGAGGCGCGCGACTATCTGGAAGTGCCGATTGCGGTGGAGAACGTGAGCAGTTACGCCGAGTTCCACGTGTCGGAGATGACCGAGTGGGAGTTCCTGAACGAAGTGGTCGAACGCGCGGACTGCGGGGTTCTGCTTGACGTCAACAACATCTATGTGTCGTCACAGAATCACAGTTTCGACCCGCGCGAATACGTGAATGCAGTGGATCCGGCGCGCGTGGCGCAGATCCACATTGCGGGCCATTCGAAGTACGAGAAGTACATCCTGGACACGCACGATCACCCGGTGATCGATCCGGTGTGGAGTCTTTACGAGATCGCGGTGCGGCGCGCGGGCCCGACGGCGACGCTGCTGGAATGGGATGACCACATCCCGAGCTTCGACGAAGTGCACGCCGAGGCCAGGAAGGCCGAACAGCACATGCCAGCGGCGGTGGTGGCCCCATGAGTCTTCAGGAATTGCAGGAGCGCATGGGCGCCGCCGTCATGCGACCGCTAACCGCGTCCTACGATACGCGCAATCGCGCGAAAGACGCCGACTTCGTCAAGCCCAACGACCGCCTCACCGGCCTCGAGCGCCTCGAGATCTACAACCGCCAGTACTGGTATCGCGTGCTCGATTCCTTCGCCGAGGACTTTCCCGGCCTGGCGGCGGTCGTCGGACGCCGCGCCTTCGATCGCATCTCGCGCGCCTACATCGACGCCTGTCCTTCGCGCTCCTTCACGCTGCGGAATCTGGGTTCACGCCTGGAGCAATGGCTTCGCGACCACCCCGGCTATGCGGGCCGCGCGCCTGCGCTCGCCATCGACATGGTGCGTCTGGAATGGGCGCACATCGAAGCCTTCGATAACGCCGCGGCCCCGGTGCTAGGTCCCGAAGACCTGCTCGAACTCGGCCCCGATTTCCGCGCCGGCCTCCAGCCCTGCGTGCGCCTGCTGCGCCTCGGCTACCCGGTGGACAACTTACGCATCCGCGTCAACTCCGACCTTGACGAGCACGCTGCCGCCAGCAACGCCGTCGGCATGAATCGCGAGCGCCGCACCCGCCGCTACGCCGTGAAGCTGCAGCCCGAGGAAGTCCACCTCGCCGTCCATCGCGTGGATTTCACGGTCTATTACCGCCGTCTCGACGCCGGTGAGTTCCTCATGCTTCAGGCCATTGAACAAGGCCACAATATCGGCGATGCTGTCGAGGCCGCTGGTTCTGTCGTTCCCAAAGATGTTGAGCGCTGGTTCGCCGCATGGGCGGCGCTCGGCTGGCTCTGCCGACCATGATCGAATCCATCCGCAAGCTCTACCAGCTTCTGATCGACCTCGCCTCGAAGCTCCAGCCCGTGCTGCTGCTGGCGGTGCGCCTCTACTGGGGTTATCAGTTCACCCAGACCGGTTGGGGCAAGCTGAACAATCTCGGCCGCGTCACCCATTTCTTCGGCAGCCTCGGCATTCCCGCGCCCGCGATCAACGCCGCTTTCATCTCCGGCCTGGAAGTGGTGGGCGGCATCCTGCTCGCCCTCGGCCTCGGCTCGCGCCTCGTCTCGCTGCTTTTCGTCGGCGACATGTTCGTCGCCTACGTTGCCGCCGACCGCGAAGCGTTGCTCTCCTTCTTCACCGATCCCGACAAGTTCGTCGGCGCCGCGCCTTGCACGTTCCTGTGCGCGTCGCTGCTCATCCTGATCTTCGGCCCAGGGCCGTGGTCGCTCGACGCCGCGATCGGCCGGCGCTTCACGAAGACGCAAACAGCCGCCTGAAGCCATCGTACGGCCGCAGCGGCAGCAACTCGAAGCGGATCGCGCCGGCAGCCACCAGCGGCAACTCCGCCAGCACGCCTTCTGCCTCTTCCACACTGGCGCACTCCAGCTCCAGCACTGCGTTGTGCGTATCCGTCGTAAACCACGCCTGCCGGATTGCGCCGCTGATGTGGAGCTTCCACACCGCGGCCGCTTCTTTCTGCAGCAGCGTCGCCGGCGCCTCGCCCGTGCCACCCACCGCGCGCTCCATCGCCATGATCTTCATACCTTCGTGATACCATCGCGCGATGGCCAGCCACATCGTCGAAGCCTGGGAGATCCACGACCGCATCCACCGCTACCTGCTCGCCTCCATTCCCGACGCCGCCCTCGCCGCCGTGTCCGCCTCGAAGGGCCGCACCGTCGCCGAGCAGTTCGCGCACATCCACAATGTCCGCCTGATGTGGCTGAAGGCCGCCATGCCCACCGCTCTGTCCGGACTCACCAAACTCGAAAAGGCCGGCCTCGACCGCAAGACGCTGAGCGCCGAACTCGAAAAATCCGGCGCGGCTATCGCCACACTGCTCGCACAGGCCGCGGCCGACAATGACCGCATCAAGGGGTTCAAACCGCACGCGACCGCCTTCTTCGCGTACCTGATCTCCCACGAATCGCACCACCGCGGACAGATTCTGCTCACGCTTAAGCAGGCCGGTTTTCCCACCGACAAGAAGGTCGCCTACGGCATCTGGGAGTGGGGCGTGCGGTGAGCTCTCACTAATTCCATCGCCTCATCGCGCGTCCGCACCGTGCCCTCGAGCTGCGCATCCTCCACCATCTCCAGCAACCGCGCAAACTCCGGCCCCGGCTCATAGCCCGCGGCAATCAGGTCGTGTCCGGTGAGTAGCCGAGCAGGCCGCAACTGCTCCGGCTCGGCACGCTCGAACCGCTCCCGGGCGAATTCGTAATTGGCGAGCCCGCCGTGACTGCTCACGCAATCCAGCCGATGCAGTTCGAGGTGCTCCTCGAATCCTGGCATGCGCAGGAAGCGCTTCAGCCTGCTCTCGCGCATTTCGTGCACGTGCGAGAAGCGCATGTGATTGGCGACCAGCGCGATCGCCTGTTCGATCTCGTCGTTTGAATAGCGCAGCCGCCCCAGAATCGCCCGGGCCATTTCGACGCCCACCTCCACGTGCCCGTCAAAGCGGATGCGGTCGGCGATGCGAAAGGTCGGCGGCTTGCCGACGTCGTGCAGCAGCACACCCAGGGCCAGCGTGATCGAAGGCTTCTCCAACCCCTCCAGCATGATCAGCGTGTGCGTCCAGACGTCGCCTTCGGGGTGAAATTCCGGAGGCTGTGCCACGCCCTTCATCGCCGCCACCTCAGGCAGCACATCCACCAGCAGTCCCGTCTCGTCCAGCAGCTCGAAGCCGCGCCGCGCCCCGCCCTCGGTCAGAATTCGCGTGATCTCGTCGCGCACGCGTTCGGCGGAAATGGCCGCAATCCCGGCGTGCAGGCGCTGGATCGCTGCCATCGTCCCCGCCTCGATCGCAAACCCGAACCGAGCCGCGAACCGCACCGCCCGCAGCATCCGCAGGTGATCTTCCGCGAACCGAGCCGCCGCATCGCCGATCGCGCGGATAACGCCCGCCTCCAGATCCGCGCGCCCGCCGACATAGTCGAGCAACTCGCCCGTGAACGGGTCCATCATCAGCGCGTTAATAGTGAAGTCGCGGCGCTGCACATCCTTCCGCGGATCGGTCTCGAAGACAACCGCATCCGGATGCCGCCCGTCCCCATAGACGCCTTCGCTGCGGTAGGTCACCACCTCCACGGTTGTCCCGCTTCGCGTGACCAGCACCACGCCGAACTTCGCGCCAACCTGCTCTGCGCCGGGCCAGATGCGCAATACTTCATCCGGCCGCGCATCGGTGGCAACGTCGAAATCCTTCGGCTCCCGCCCCAACAGAGCGTCGCGCACACAGCCGCCGACCAGCCACGCGGAGTGGCTGCGGGCCCGTAATTCCGCGATGATTCCGCGCGCGAGCTCTTCCGCCGGATTCACAGTATCATCGTAGAACAGGCATGGCGCTCGACAGCCCGCGGCCCTCCACAACGACCAGGATCGTCGTCGCTACCACCGTCGCTCTCTCCTTCATCAGCTTCTGGCGGGGAGCTGCTATTGTGCTGGCCGACCTCGCTTCCTCCGCCTTCTACGCCGGTGGCATCGCGTCGGAAGCCGTGGGCTCCGCCGCCCCGTGGTTTGTCCTTGGCGTCATGCTGTTCAGCTTTGCCGTGCGCTCCGTTTACATGGAGAGCTGCAGCATGTTCGTGCGCGGCGGCGTCTACGTCGTCGTTCGCGACAGCATGGGCCGCTTCATGGCCCGTCTCTCGGTTTCCGCGCTGGTCTTCGACTACGTCCTCACCGGCCCCATCAGCAGCGTCAGCGCCGGCCAGTACCTGGGCCGCCTGCTCAACGACATCAGCGGAATGCTGCACCAGTCGTTCCGCGTCGATCCGAACTCCTTTGCCGCCGTCTTCGGGCTAATCGTCACCGCCTATTTCTGGCGCGAAAACGTCAAGGGCATTCACGAATCCAGCGGCAAGGCGCTGCGCATCATGCAGATCACCAGCGTGATGGTGCTGGCGCTGCTGATCTGGTGTCCCATCACGCTGCTGATCCGGCACGACAACATCCACGTCCCGCCGGCGCCCCTGCCGCATAACCTGCACTTTGGCGATTCGGCGCTCGGCTGGCTCAAAAACACCATCTGGATTCAGATCCCCGCGATTGCCATGGTGGTGGCTTTCGGTCACGCGCTGCTCTCCATGAGCGGCTTTGAAACGCTGGCTCAGGTCTATCGCGAGATCGCCTATCCGAAGCTGAAGAACCTGAAGATCACCGCCAATATCGTCTGCTGGTACGCGGTGGTCTGCACGGGCGTCATCACGCTGTTCGCGGCCATGATTATCGGCCCCGAGCGGATTCGCAAGGAGTATGTAGACAACCTGATCGGCGGACTGGTCATGAATCTGGCCGGCCCTGAGTTATTGCGCCTCGCCTTCCACATCTTCGTGGTCGTGGTCGGCGTGCTGATCCTCTCCGGCGCGGTGAATACATCGATGATCGGCGCCAACGGCATCCTGAACCGCGTCGCCGAGGACGGCGTCCTGCTTGACTGGTTCCGCCGTCCGCACAAAAAGTTCGGCACGACGTCGAACCTCATCAACGTTGTCACGCTGATGCAGGTGGCCACCATCATCATGAGCCGCGGCGACGTCTACATCCTCGGCGAAGCCTACGCTTTCGGCGTGGTCTGGAGCTTCTTCCTTAAGTCGCTCGGCGTGCTCGCGCTGCGCTATCAGCGGCACGATCAGGAATACAAATTCCCCATCAACATGCGTATCGCCGGCTTCGAGATCCCCATCGGACTCGGCGCCACCACCCTCATCCTCGGCATCGTGGCCATTGCCAATCTGTTCACCAAGCAGATCGCCACTATCTACGGGGTCAGCTTTACGCTCGCCTTCTTCTGCCTGTTCACCTTTTCCGAGTACGTCAACCACCGCAGGAAGAAGATGCTTTCGCATGAGAAGGCGCTGGAGGAATTCAACCTGATCCACCAGCCGCAGATCGAGGCGGAGACGTTGCACGCCCGTCCCGGCTGCGTTCTCGTGGCCATTCGCGACTATCGCCGCATGGATCACCTGCGCGCCGTGCTGCAGAAGACTAACCTGCGCCGGCACGACATTGTGGTCATGACCGTGCGCTCAGTGAGCACCGGCGCCGGCGAGTACGACCTTTCCGATGCCCAGATCTTCAGCGAATACGAAAAGGCGCTCTTCAGCCGCGTCGTCGAAATGGCTGAAAAGGAGGGCAAACCCGTCGAACTGCTGGTGGTGCCGGCGGTGAATCCGTTCGACGCCATGGTCCAGACGGCCACCCGGATCAAGGTCAGCCGCCTTGTGACCGGCGTTTCCGCCCGCATGCCCTCAGAGGAACTGGCCCGCCAGATCGGCCTCGCGTGGGAGCGTATGCCCGAGCCGCGCCACGCCTTCTCGCTCGAAGTCATCAGTCCGGAACGCCCGTCCATCTTCGTCAACCTCGGCCCGCACCCGCCGCGCCTCTGGCCGGAAGACGTCGACCGCCTGCACGAAATCTGGTTGCGCCTTACGGAGGACAACGGCGTCGGCGCAAAGCTCCACCATCGTGACATTATCGGCGTCGCGCTCCGCCGTCTGGAGAAGGACCTGTCCAGCCAGGAGCGTGACAAGGTGATCCAGGACCTCCTGAACGAAACCCACCGGCCCTGACCGTACCAACCTCCACCGCCCCAGGGTCTTTCCCCAGGTATTGACCCTCAACTTTCGCGCCCCCCGAGCGATATGAACAACAGATCAATGTTTCCACTCATAGGGATACTGGTTGTCATCGGGGCCATCATCGGCGGGTTCCTGATGGAGCACGGCAAGCTGATGGTTCTGGTGCAGCCGGCTGAGCTGGTGATCATCGGCGGGGCGGCCGTGGGCACCATGCTCATCGCCAACCCGGTGTCAGTTATCCAACGAATTCTCCGGGCCGGGCTCAAACCGTTCACTTCCAAAACTTACGGTAAGGCCTTTTACCTGGACACGCTCAGGATGCTCAGCGAGCTGTTTATGCGCGCCCGCAAAGGCGGCCTCAGCAGCCTGGAGGCCGACGTCGATACACCCGACAAGAGTCCGGTTTTCACCAAGTACCCGGATTTCGCGAAGAACCATCACGCTTTGTTCTTTATTTGCGATACGCTGCGCATGGCCGTCACCGGCGGCGTCTCGCATCACGAGCTCGACCAGATGATGGAGCTTGATCTCGAAGTGCACCATCACGAGGTGAACGTCCCGGTGAACGCGCTGACCACCATCGCCGATTCGCTGCCTGGACTGGGAATCGTTGCCGCGGTTCTCGGCGTCGTGATCACCATGGGCGCGCTGGGCGGGCCGCCCGAAGAGATCGGGCACAAGGTGGCCGCCGCTCTGGTGGGCACGTTCCTTGGCATCCTGCTTTGTTAC
>Ga0335084_10005649_pt1 | contig 12377 bp, 15 predicted proteins | sample Lox_Sample_44_FD_206721 | JGI IMG/M metagenome (GOLD analysis project Ga0335084, IMG submission 206721) | Soil microbial communities from Loxahatchee National Wildlife Refuge, Florida, United States - Lox_Sample_4.4 | ecosystem: Environmental > Terrestrial > Soil > Wetlands | place: USA...
CCCCGCCGGCACCGGCCGCCCCGCCAGCGCGCCGAGCTGCTCGCCGATCAGCGCCGCTACCGGCTCCCCGCCGCGCACGATCGCGACCAGGCAGAGATCCTCGGCACCGGGGTTCCGCTCCAGGATCTCGTGGGCGATCCGTGTGGTGGCGCGCTGAATGCCCCCGGCATCGAGAACGACCCGTCCGCCGTTCGCCTCGAGATGCAAATCGGGTGAAGCCATCGCGCGCCCTTTCTCCACCTCTCTGGATGGAGTTAAAAGAGTCGGCGCGCAGCTTATCGGGGGTCCGGGGTGCCGTCAATGCTCGGACTCGGACTCGAGCATCGAGGCGCGCTGCGCTCCGCGCAGAAGCCCTCCGTCGCTGCTTCGGGAGTACCCTGCAGACGCTCCTCCGGGCTTCCGCGCCGGCCGCGCGCGCGAAAGAGATCAGCCCGCCGCCACACTAGAAGAGAGAACGCGTCGACGCTCCAGCCAGTGCAACCCTGCAGTCCGCGCCCGATGGCGTTGCGAACGCGGACTGGATGGTCGAAGGGGCGAGCTCTTCGACGCGACCTCGTATTTGTTTGTGAGACACCGAGGTCTCGTTCGCCGGCGCGGCCGGGGCAAAACCCAGAGGGAGCGTTGCGAGTCTTCGAGCACAGCGACCGACGGGTTTTAGCCCGGAGCGCCAGGCGCAGAGATGCTCTGGATCTCAGTCCGCGGGCCCCGAGACGCGATGGAAGATCCGGTGCCAGCGGATCTCTTCCACCTGGAAGGTGACGACTCTCCAGAGGGTGAAGATCAGGTCTCCGATGAAGCTGCGTTCGGCGTGGTCGTTCGAGGCCACGACCCAGGACCAGTGGATCAGGAAGGCTTTGCCTTTGATCGCCTCGGGTGACACGAAATTGTGTCGCCAGAGGCGGCTGTCCTTCGAGTTGTCGCGGTTGTCGCCCATCATGAAGTACTCGTGGTCGGGCACGATCCACGGGCCGGTGGGCTGGTTGGGCGGCACGTTCTCGGGCGCGTACTTCAGGATCGTGTAGTCCACGCCCTCGGGGTTCTTCTCCAGGAAGCGCTGCGCCACCGGCGGGATCGCGTGGTCGGTGGCGGGGTACTTGTACTCGCCCTGCAGCTCGTCGCTCACCTCCTGGCCGTTGATGTAGAGCTGGTGGTCGCGCATCTCGATCCGGTCACCGGGCATGCCGACCACGCGCTTGATGAAGTCCTGACTCGGGTCGTCGGGATAGCGGAAGACCATCACGTCGCCGCGCTTGGGCTGCCCCACCGGGACGAGCAGCGTGCCCGTGAACGGCAGGCGCACGCCGTAGGCGAACTTGTTCACCAGCACGTAGTCACCCACGAGCAAGGTGGGAATCATCGAGCCGGAGGGGATCTTGAAGGGCTCGACCACGAACGAGCGGATCGCGAGCGCGATCAGCGCCGCCCAGAAGATCGCGCGCAGCGTCTCGAAGCGCGGCGGGGCCTTGCTCTCGGCCCCGGTCCCGTTCGCTTCCTTCGCCTTTGCCAAGTGACTCCTCCTAGTCGTCGCTCGACAGCACGGCGAGGAAAGCCGCCTGCGGGATCTCGACGCTTCCGATCTGCTTCATGCGCTTCTTGCCCTCTTTCTGCTTCTCGAGGAGCTTCTTCTTGCGCGTGATGTCGCCGCCGTAGCACTTCGCGGTCACGTTCTTGCGCAGCGCCTTCACGTTCACGCGCGCGACCACGCGCGAGCCGATCGCGGCCTGCAAGGCGACCTCGTACTGCTGGCGGGGGATGTGCTCCTTCATCTTGGAGATCAGCGCCAGCCCCCGGTGATGGGCGGTGTCGGTATGCGTGATGATCGACAGCGCGTCCACGGAATCGCCGTTCACCAGCACGTCCAGCTTCACGAGTCTCTCCGCGCGGAAGCCGATCAGGTCGTAGTTCATCGACGCGTAGCCGCGGCTCACCGACTTCAGCCGGTCGTAGAAGTCGACCGCGACCTCGGCCAGCGGCAGGTCGTAGCGCACCACCGCGCGCCGGTCGCTGTGCACCGCCAGGTCGCGCTGGATGCCGCGCCGGTCCTGGCAGAGCTGCAGCACCGCGCCGATGTACGGCGTCGGCATGTGGATCTGCGCCAGGATGCGCGGCTCCTGGATCTCCTCGATCTCGTTCAGGTCGGGCAGGTCGCTCGGGCGATGCAGCTCGATCGTGCTGCCGTCGGTCTTCTTCACGCGATAGACGACGGTGGGCGCGGTGATGATCAGGTCGAGCCCGAACTCGCGCTCGAGTCTCTCCTGCGCGATCTCCATGTGCAGGAGCCCCAGGTAGCCGCAGCGGAAGCCGAAGCCGAGGGCACCGCTGGTCTCGGGCTCGGCCGTGAAGGAGGAGTCATTGAGCTGGAGCTTGTCGATCGCGGCGCGCAGGGCGTCGTAGCTGCCCGGGTCGGCGGGATACAGCCCGCTCCAGACCATGGGCTGCATGGGCTTGAAGCCGGGCAGCGGCTCGGTGCACGGGTTCGCGGCGTCGGTGAGCGTGTCGCCGATGCGCACCGCCTTGGGGTCGCGGATGCTGGCCGCCACCACGCCGACCTCGCCGGTCGAGACGGACTCGACGGGCTTCACGCGCAGCTGCGGCACGCCCAAGAGGGTCACGTCCCACTCACTCTTGTCGGAGAGCAGCTGGATGCGCGCGCGCTTGCCGAGCGATCCATCGACCACGCGCACCAGCATCGTCGCGCCCAGGAACGGGTCGTACCAGCTGTCGAAGATCAGCCCGCGCAGCGGCGCGTCGGGGTTGCCTTTGGGCGGCGGCACGCGCGCGACCACCGCCTCGAGGATGGCCTCGACGTTCTGGCCGGTCTTGGCCGACACCAAGAGCGCGCCCTCGGCCGAGATGCCGACGATCTCCTCGACCTCGCGCAGCGCGCGCTCGGGGTCGGCGCTCGGCAGGTCGATCTTGTTCACGACCGGGATGATCTCGAGCCCGCCCGCCACCGCGAGCTCGGCGTTGGCGACCGTCTGCGCCTCGACGCCCTGGGCGGCGTCGACCACGAGCAGCGCGCCCTCACACGCGGCCAGCGAGCGCGACACCTCGTAGTGGAAGTCCACGTGACCCGGCGTGTCGATCAGGTTGAGCAGATACTCCTGCCCGTCCTGCGCGCGGTACCGCATGCGCACGGTCTGCGCCTTGATGGTGATGCCGCGCTCGCGCTCGAGGTCCATGGAGTCGGTCATCTGGTCGACCCGCTCGCGCTCCGAGACCGTGTTGGTCAGCTCGATCAGGCGGTCCGACAGGGTCGACTTGCCGTGGTCGATATGCGCAATGATCGCGAAGTTGCGCACGCGCTCGGGCGGAAAGCCACTCACGGGCGACCGCGCTCGAGCTGGGCCCTGAAGTACGGCAGCGTGCGCGCGAAGCCCTCTTCCGGCGAGACCTGCGGCTCCCAGCCCGCGAGCTCGCGCTTCGCCAGCGAGATGTCCGGGCGGCGCTGCTGCGGGTCGTCGGGCGGCAGGCCCTTGTGAATCACGCGCGACTTCGAGGCGGTCACTTTGCAGATCAGCTCCGCGACCTCGAGCACGGTGAGCTCGCGCTGGTTGCCCAGGTTCATCGGCCCGACGTACGACGAGCCGAGCAGCCGCACGATGCCCTCGACCAGGTCCGACACGAAGCAGACGCTGCGCGTCTGCAGGCCGTCGCCGAAGACGGTGAGGTTCTCGCCGCGCAGCGCCTGCGTGAAGAAGGCGGGGATCATGCGGCCGTCGTCGGGACGCATGCCCGGGCCGTAGGTGTTGAAGATGCGCACGATGCGCACGTCGACCTTGTGGTAGCGGTGGTAGGCCATGGTCATGGCCTCCGCGAAGCGCTTGGCCTCGTCGTACACGCCGCGGATGCCGACCGGGTTCACGTTGCCCCAGTAGCTCTCGGGCTGGGGGTTCACTTCCGGGTCGCCGTAGCACTCCGAGGTGGAGGCGAGCAGGAAGCGCGCGCCCTTGGCCTTGGCCACGCCGAGCGCGTTGTGAGTCCCGAGCGCGCCGACCTTCAGGATCTGGATGGGCAGTCTCTCGAAGTCGATCGGGCTCGCGGGCGAGGCGAAGTGCAGCACCGCGTCGAGCGGCTCCGGGACGTGGATGAAGCTCGTGACGTCGTGCTTCACGAAGCGGAAGCCCTCGCGGCCGAACAGGTCCTCGATGTTCTCGAGCCGGCCCGTGAGCAGGTTGTCCATGCACACCACGCTCCAGCCGTCGCCGAGGAAGCGGCGGCACAGGTGCGAGCCGATGAAGCCGGCGCCGCCGGTGATCAGCGCCCTAGGCATCGCGGCCTCCCTGCTCGGCGTCGAGATACTGCGCCAGCGCGTCGCGCCAGTGCGGGAGCGTGATTCCCAGGGCCCGCGCGCGCGCCAGGCCGAGCACGCCGTACGCGGGGCGCGGCGCCGGACGCGGCATCTCGGAGGTGGGAATGGGAATGACTTCGACCTTCGGGCACAGTCCGCGGCGCGCGCCCTCGGTCGTGGCCTCGCGCGCGAGCTCGTAGAACGAGGCGATGCCCTCGTTGCACAGGTGGAGCACGCCGCGCGCGCCCGCCGCCACGGCCGCGAACATCCCGCGCGCCAGTGAGTGCGTCCAGGTCGGCCGGCCGAGCTGGTCCTCGACCACGCGCAGCGGCCCGCCATTCCCGGCCGCGCGCAGGATGGTGCGCACGAAGTTCCCACCCGCGCCGAACACCCACTGGGTGCGCACGATCAGGTGCTCGCCTTCGGCCGCGCGCACGCCGTCCTCGCCGCGCGACTTGCTGCGGCCGTACACCGACAGCGGGCGCTTGGGCGCGTCCTCCGGAATCGGCTGCGAGGCCGAGCCATCGAACACGTAGTCCGTGGAGACGTGCACCAGGAGTGACTGGCCGCGGCAGGCCTGCGCGAGCAGGCGCGGCGCCAGCGCGTTCGCGCGCTCGGCGGCGTCGGTCTCGCTCTCGCAGCGGTCGACGGCCGTGAACGCGGCGCAGTTCAGCACCACGTCGGGACGCAGCTCGTCGAGCGCGCGCTTCAGCGCGCCGGCGTCCTGCACGTCGAGCTCGGCGTGCGAGAGACCGATCGCGGTGACCCCGTGCTCGGGCGCGAGCGCGAGCGTCGCCCGGCCGAGCTGTCCGCCCGCTCCGGTCACGAGCCAGCGAGGCGCCGCCACGACGCGACTCACTCCGCCGTGGCCCAGGTCTTGAGGCCGAGCGCCTTCAGGCGCTGCTCGAGCTCGGCGGGGTCCTGGCCGCCGTTCGGCCGCACGCGCACGCGGTAGCGGCCGCTCTTGTCGGGCATCGCGGTCACGTAGGGATCGAAGCCCTGCGTCTTCAGCTTGGCGACCAGCGCGTCGGCCTGCTTGCGCTCGGCCAGGGACAGCACCTGGATCACCGGGTGTCTCGCGTCGGCGGGCGGCGAGGTCTTCTTCTCGAGCTCGCGCACGATCTGGTCCGGGCTCTTCGCCGGCGCCGGCGTGGGCGCGGGAGACGCTGGCGGCGCGGGCGGCGGGCTCGAGACCGCGGGCGCGGCGGCTGGCGCGGGCTTGGGCGCGGGCGGAGTGACTGCGGCGACCTCGCGCTTGGGCGCGGGCGCAGGCGCGGGCTTGGCTGCCCCGCCCTGCAGCTCGCCGAAGGCCTCGAGCGGAGGCGCGGCCTGGGGGGCCGCCGGGGGCGCTTGCGGCGCCTCGAGGTCCACCGTCTCGACCGGGCCGCGCATGCGCTCGAGCAGCATGCGCGGGGTCTCCGAGACGGAGCCGATCACGATCCCGATGCAGGCGCCGATCGCCACCAGCAAGCCGCCATAGAGCCAGCGCGCCGGGCTGGAGCGGCGCCGCGCGGATTTCTTCGGGGAGTCGGCATCGCGCTCGGTCATGTCACATCCGTTCCGGCGCGTGCACGCCGAGCATTCCGAGCCCGTTCGCCAGCGCGATGCGCACGGTCGACACCAGCGCGAGCCTCGCGAGCGAGAGCTCCCGGTCATCCGACACCACCCGGTGTCGCTTCCCGTCGGAGATGTAGGCGTTGAAGGCGTTGGCGAGCTCGAGCAGGTAGCGCGCCAGCTCCTGCGGCTCGCGCCCGCGCGCGGCGCGCAGCACGGTGTCGGGCAGGCGTTCGACGAGCTTGGCCAGCTCGATCTCCTCGGGCGCGTCGACGCGCTCGAGCGACAGCGCGCGCGGGTCGTCGCCCAGCACGAGCCCCGCCTCTTCGGCTTTGCGCGCGATGCTGCACAGGCGCGCGTGCGCGTACTGGATCTTGAACACCGGGTTGCGCTCGGAGCGCTCGACCGCCAGCTCGACGTCGAAGTCGAGGTGCGTGTCGGCCCGCCGCTCGACCATGAAGTAGCGGAACACGTCGCGGCCGACCTCGTCCAGCACCTCGTCGACGGTCACGAACGAGGCCTTGCGCGTCGACATCTTCACGAGCTCGCCGCCGCGGCGCAGGTTCACCCACTGGTACATGACCAGCTCGACCTTGTCGGCGTCGGCGCCCAGCGCGGCGACCGCCGCGCGCACGTACGGGAACTGCGCGATGTGGTCGGGGCCGAGCACGTCGATGATCGTCGCCAGCCCGCGCGCCAGTGACTCGCGGTGGTAGGCCACGTCGGGCAGGAGATAGGTCGCCTCACCCGTCGACTTCACCAGCACGCGATCGCGCTCCAGCCCGAACTGCGTCGAGCGCAGCCACACGGCGCCGTCCTGGTCGAACACCAGCCCGCGCGCGCGCAGGTCGGCGAGCGTGCGGTCCACGAGCTTGCGCTCGAACAACGTGTGCTCGTTGAAGTAGGAATCGAAGCGCACGCCCAGCGCCGCCAGCGTGCGCTCGATGTCGGCGAAGATCGCCTCGGTGGCGCGCGCCTTGAAGCGGGCCTCGTCCGCGCCGCGCCAGGCTTCCCCCACCTCGCCGGCGAGCGCGCGCGCGATCTCGACCAGATATTCGCCCTGGTAGCCCTCTTCGGGCAGCTCGGCCGCGTCGCCCAGCTCCTGCAGGTAGCGCGCGCGCAGTGACTCGGCGAGCACGCGCATCTGGCGGCCGGCGTCGTTGAAGTAGTACTCGCGCACGACCTTGTGACCGATCGCCTCGAGCAGGCTCGCGATGCAGTCACCCAGCACCGCGTTGCGGCCGTGGCCGATCGTGAGCGGCCCGGTGGGGTTGGCCGAGACGAACTCGACCATCACGCTCGAGCCCGCGCCCGTGGCGCTGCGGCCGAAGCTCGCGCCCTCGCGCAGCACGCGCGCGATCGAGTCGCGCCAGCGCGCGCGCGCGAGAAAGACGTTCAGGAACCCCGGCCCGGCGATCTCGACCCGTTCCAGCGCCCCGCCGCCCGTGCCGAGCTCGTCTTTCAGCATCTGCGCGGCCTCGCGCGGCGGCCGGCCGAGCACCTTGGCCATCATGAGCGCGGCGTTGGTCGCGAAATCGCCGTGCTCGGGTGTCTTGGGCGGGACGACCGACAGGTTGGCAACCAGGTCGAGCGCCTGCGGCGCGTGCGCGCGCAGCACGCGCGCCGCGGCCTCGCGCAGCAGTTTGTCGACCTCGTCTCGCATGATGATTCCGGTAGCCCGCGCCCGCCTGCGGGTCAATCACCCTGGGGCGCGCCGCGCAGCCGGACCACGACCTCGCCCGGCCGCACCATGCCGAGCGACTCTCTCGCCACGCTCTCGATCTCGAACGAGTCGGCGCGCAAGCGATCGGCCCGCCCCACCAGGTCCGTGCGCTCGCTCCAGAGCTTGGCGATCCGCTCGTCGGCCCGGCGCAGCTCCGCCTTCACGCGAAAGACCGCGCGCAGCCCGTTGTCGGCGTCGTACAAGAGCGCCACTGCCGCCCCCACGATCGCTGCCAGAGGTCCCACCCAGAGCAGCCCGCGGCGTCTAGACGGGCCCGTGTCTTCGGCTTCACTCACCCGGACTCCCCCCCGACTCCTTGTCCGCCGCCAGCGCGCGGCGGATCGCCCGAGAGTAGCGCGGGTCTTCCCAATTCTGAGGGCCGATGAAGTGTTCGAGCACCGTTCCGTTGGGATCGACCAGGAAGGTCTCGGGCACCCCGGACACCTGGTAGGCGTCGTAGACCCCCCGGTCCCGGTCCAACAGGATGGGGAAGTCGATCGAGAACTCCTTCTGGAAGGCGTCGATCGCCGGCTCGTCCTCGGGCTTGTCGATCGAGATGGCCAGGATCTCGAAGTCGCTGCCCTGCAGTGTCTGGTGCAGGCGCTCCAGCGCCGGCGCTTCGGAGCGGCAGGGCGCGCACCAGGTGGCCCAGAAGTTCACGAACACGACCTTGCCGCGCAGCGCCGAGAGCGAGACTTCCTGCGCCGCGCCGTGCACGGGCAGGCGGAAGTCCGGGGCCTGCGCGCCGTTCCGCAGCGCGGGCGCCGGCGGTGGCCGCATGGCGACGTAGGCGCCGACCCCGACCGCGAACAGCGCGGCGATGATCAGGAGGGAGAGAGTTCCGCTCCCGGGCCGGTTCAAGTGGCGGCGTTCGCCTCCCCGCCGTCCGGCTTCCGCGCGTCGACGAGCTGGATGATGGAGATCTCGGCGTTGTCCCCGCGGCGGGGACCGACCTTGAGCTGGCGCGTGTAGCCGCCCGGCCGCTTGCGGTAGCGCTTGGCGAGGTCGTCGAAGACCTTGGCCGCCACCTCGCGCGAGCGGATGGTCGCCATCGCGCGGCGGCGCGCGGCCAGCGTGCCTTCCTTGCCGAGCGTGATCATGCGCTCGGCGACCCGCCGCACCTCCTTGGCCTTCGCGGTGGTGGTGCGCACCTCCTCGTGCTCGAACAGCGAGGTCACGAGGTTGCGCAGCATCGCGGTGCGATGTGCGGTGTTGCGCGAGAGCTTGCGGTGATCTTTTCGGTGTCTCATCGAGAGAGTCCTATGCGCCGTAGTCCCGAGGCGTGCCCGCCCCGTTCACCTGTCAGGCGTCGGCGTCCTCGCGCAGGCGATCGAGCTCCTTGCGAGACGGGAAGTTGTCGAGCTTCATGCCGAACTCGAGGCCGAGGCCGGCCAGGATCTCCTTGATCTCGTTCAGTGACTTCCGGCCGAAGTTCTTGGTCTTGAGCATCTCCGCCTCGCTGCGCTGCACGAGCTCGCCGATGTACTTGATGTCGGCGTTCTGCAGGCAGTTGGCCGAGCGCACCGAGAGCTCGAGCTCGTCGACCGGGCGGAACAGGATCTCGTTCGGAGTCACGGAGTGGAGCATCGGCGCGTGCGGGCGCTCCACGTCTTCTTCGAAGTTGATGAAGATCGAGAGCTGGTCCTTGAGGATCTTGGCCGCGAACGCGAGCGCGTCGGCGGGCGCGACCGAGCCGTCGGTCCAGATCTCGAGCGACAGCCGGTCGTAGTCGGTCTCGCGGCCGACGCGCGCGTTGGTGACGGTGTAGTTCACCTTGCGCACCGGCGAGAAGATCGAGTCGATCGGAATCGTGCCGATCGGCTGGTCTTCCTTGGCGTTCTTCTCCGCCAGCACGAAGCCTTTGCCCACCTCGACGGTCGCGGTGAGCGAGAGCTCCGCATCGCCCGACAGCGTGGCGATGTGGTGCCCGCCCTCGAGGATCTCGACGGTCTGGTCAGGCGAGCTGAAGTCGCTCGAAGTGACCGCGCCCGGGCCCTGCTTCTTGATCACGATCTGCTTGGGCTCGGGCGAGTGCGCGCGCAGGCGCACCTCCTTCAGGTTCAGCACCACGTCGGTCACGTCTTCGAGCACGCCCGGGATCGAGCTGAACTCGTGCTGGACGCCCTCGACGCGCACCGAGGTGATTGCCGCGCCTTGCAGCGACGACAACAGCACGCGGCGCAGCGCGTTTCCGAGCGTGAGCCCGAAGCCGCGCTCCAGCGGCGCACACTCGAAGCGCCCGTACGTCGCGGACAGATCGTCCTCGATGTCGATCCGCCGCGGGCGGATGAGCGTTTGCCAGTTTCGGACCATGAGATCTACGTTCATGGGACCTCCTGAGAGAGGAGTGATTCGTTCTGAGGGGATGTGCTCAGCGCGAATAGAGTTCGATGATGAGCTGCTCCTGGATCGGAAGCGTGAGCTCCTCGCGGACCGGGTCACCCAGGATGGTGCCGGTCTTCAAGTCTTTGTCGATCGTGAGCCAGCTCGGCATGCTGCGCGTCTCGAGCGCGCCGAGCGCCCCCTCGATGCGCGCCGCCTTCTGGCCGCGGGCCGTGAGCTCGATCTTGTCGCCCTTCTTGACCCGGAACGACGGGACGTTCACCCGCCGGCCGTTGACCTTGAAGTGACCATGGCGCACGAGCTGGCGCGCCTCGGAGCGCGAGGTCACGTAGCCCAGGCGGAACACCACGTTGTCGAGCCGGCGCTCGAGCAGCGCCATCAGGTTCTCGCCCTTCACGCCCTTGAGGTGCGCGGCCTCGTCGACCGTCTTGCGGAACTGCCGCTCGAGCACGCCGTAGATGCGCCGCACCTTCTGCTTCTCGCGCAGCTGCTGGCCGTAGTCGGAGAACTTCGGCCGGCCCTGGCCGTGCTGGCCCGGCGGGTAGTTGCGCCGCTCGACCGAGCACTTGTCCGAGAAGCAGCGGTCGCCCTTCAAGAACAGCTTCATGCCCTCGCGGCGGCACAGCCGACATACTGAATCGTGATAACGTGCCAAGCAGATACTCCTAAGCGCGGCGCCGCTTCGGTGCGCGGCAGCCGTTGTGCGGGATCGGAGTCACGTCTCGCACGTAGGTGATCTTGAAGCCCGCGGCCTGCAGACCGCGCGCGGCCGGCTCGCGCCCCGCGCCCGGCCCCTTCACGAGCACGCCGATCTGGCGCACCCCGTGCTCCATCGCCTTCTTCGCCACGTCCTCGGCGCAGATCTGCGCCGCGTAGGGCGTCGACTTCTTCGAGCCCTTGAAGCCGATCATGCCGGCCGACGAGGTCGCGATCGTGTTTCCCGACACGTCGGTGATGGTGATGATGGTGTTGTTGAACGTCGCCTGGATGTGGGCGACGCCGGTCTGGATGTTCTTCCGGACCTTCTTCTTGACCTTCTTGGCTTTGGCAACGCCCACGGGGTCGGTTCCTCACTTACTTCTTGGTCGCGATCTTCTTGCCGGCGACGGTCTTGCGCGGGCCCTTGCGGGTGCGCGCGTTGGTGTGAGTGCGCTGGCCGCGCACGGGCAGGCCCTTGCGATGGCGCAGGCCGCGGTAGCAGCCGATGTCCATCAGCATCTTGATGTTCTGCTGGACCTCGCGCCGCAGGTCGCCTTCGACCTTGTACTGGCCCTGGATCACGTCGCGCAGGCGCACGACCTCGCTCTCGTCGAGGTCGAAGGTCTTGGTGTTCGGAGCCACGCCCGCCTCGTCGCAGATCTTCTCCGCCGACGAGCGGCCGATGCCGTAGATGTAGGTGAGTGCGACCTTGACCGCCTTCTCGCGCGGAAGATCGACGCCCGCGATGCGCGCCATCGTCTAGCCCTGCCTCTGCTTGTGCTTGGGGTTCTCGCAGATCACGCGCAGGACGCCCTTCCTGCGGATCAGCTTGCACTTGTCACACATCTTCTTGACCGATGCTCGAACCTTCATGGCTTCCTCAGTGAGTCCCCGGGACTCGGGTCAGGATCTCGGGGCCGTGGTCGGTGATCGCCACGGTGTGTTCGAAGTGAGCGGAGCGCCGGCGATCGGCGGTGACCGCGGTCCAGCCGTCGGCCAGGACCTCGACCTGCCAGGTGCCCGCGTTCACCATGGGCTCGATCGCGAACACCATGCCTTCGCGCAGCCTCTGGCCGCGGCCGGCCTTGCCGAAGTTCGGCAGCTGCGGCGGCTCGTGCATGGCGCGGCCGATGCCGTGCCCCACGAAGTCGCGCACCACCGAGAAGCCGTTGGCCTCGACGTGACCCTGCACCGCCGCGCCGACGTCGCCCAGGCGCTTGCCTGGCGCGAGCTCTTGGATGCCGAGCTCGAGCGACTGGTGTGTGACTTCGACCAGGTGCTTGGACTCCTCGTCGATGCGGCCGATCGGGAGCGAGAGCGCGGCGTCGCCGTGGAAGCCGTCGCAGATCGCACCGAAGTCGAGCTTGAGCAGGTCGCCCTCGACCAGCCGGCGCGAGCCCGGAATGCCGTGGACGATCTCCTCGTTCACCGAGGCGCACAGCACCGCGGGGAACGGCGGCGCCTGGCCCGGCGCGTAGTCCAGGAAGGAGGACACCAGCCGGCGCGCGCGGATCTCCTCGCGCGCGGCGCGGTCGAGCTCGCCGGTCGTGACTCCCGGCTTGGCGAGCGAAGCCAGCTTCACGAGGATCTCGCCCACGTGGCGCCCGGCCTCGCGCATCTTGTCGAGCTCGCGCTTGGACTTGATCTGGATCATGCGCTCGCTCCGATCGCCGCCACGATGCGCGCGGTGATGTCGTCCATGGAGCCCACGCCGTCGATCTTGGCCACCGACTTGCCGTAGTGCGCGAGCACGGGCGCGGTGTCTCG
>Ga0335084_10005650_pt1 | contig 12377 bp, 14 predicted proteins | sample Lox_Sample_44_FD_206721 | JGI IMG/M metagenome (GOLD analysis project Ga0335084, IMG submission 206721) | Soil microbial communities from Loxahatchee National Wildlife Refuge, Florida, United States - Lox_Sample_4.4 | ecosystem: Environmental > Terrestrial > Soil > Wetlands | place: USA...
CCGATGACACGCAGGCGGAGGAAATCCGCCGCGCGAAAGCGAGTGGATTCATTCACGGCGTGAAACTTTATCCCGCCGGCGCCACGACCAATTCCGCCTCAGGTGTCACCAGCCTAGAGCTCTGCGCGCACGCGCTCGAAGCCATGCAGGAAATCGACCTTCCGCTGCTCGTGCACGGCGAGGTCACGCATGCGAGCGTCGATGTGTTCGATCGCGAGCGCGTGTTCATCGACACGGTGCTCGAGCCGACGCGGCGCCGCTTCCCCGCGCTGCGCATCGTCTTCGAGCACATCACTACACGCGAAGCGGTGGCTTACGTGCGCCAATGCACAGGCACGAGCCGCCATGGCAGCCCGATCGTCGGCGCCACCATCACCGCGCACCATCTGCTGTTCAACCGCAACGCGCTGTTTCTCACATCGCGTGGCCAGACCGGAATGCGGCCGCACTTCTATTGCCTGCCGGTGCTCAAGCGCGAGGTGCATCGAGAGGCGCTTCTGAGCGCAGCCACGAGCGGCGACGCGCGCTTTTTTCTCGGCACCGACAGCGCGCCGCATCCGCGTGGCGACAAGGAAAACGACTGCGGGTGCGCCGGTTGCTTCACTGCCGCTTCGGCGATGGAAATGTATGCGGCCGCATTCGAGAGCGCCCGCGCGCTGGACCGCCTCGAAGCATTCGCGAGCTTTCATGGTGCCGACTTCTACGGCCTGCCGCGCAATCGCGAGACGGTCACGCTCGAACGCTCGCAATGGACACTGCCGCCTGAGCTCAAATTCGGCGCGTCGACGGTCGTGCCGCTCGGTGCCGGCGAGCCTCTGACGTGGAAGTGGATCGGCTGATCGACTGGGACGCGCCGTGGCTTGCGGCGCTGCGAGCGCTGCAACCGCTGCTGCGCGGCGGGCACTGGCGCTGCGCCTTGAGCGATGCCGCGCGCGAACGTCGCATCGTTTCCGGACACGGTGTGCCGATCGCGTTCGTGGGCCCCGACGCTGCGGCGTCGGTGCCTTACGAGCTCTTCATCGCACGCACCGGCAAGGTCCCCACGCGCGAAAACCTGCACGACCTGTTCAACGCGCTGATCTGGCTCGTCTATCCGGTCGCCAAGGCGGCGCTCAACGCGCGCCAGGCCGCGGAGATCGAGCGCGACGGCGTAAGGCCGACACGTGGTGCCGCGCGCGATGCAGCCACGCTCATCGATGAAAGCGCAGTCCTGCTCGTGTGCCGGGACGAAGAGGTCGTGGCATCGCTGCGCGAACACCACTGGCAGCGCCTGCTGATCGCGTGGCGCGAACGCTGGGGGCGCGACATCGTTGCGCTTCCATTCGGGCACGCGCTGCTCGAGAAACTTGCCGGCCCGTTCAAGGCCATTACTGCGTGCGTCGTGCCGCTGCTTGCTACGGCAGATCCCGACGCAGCGGCGGCGGCCTTCATCGGACGACCCGATCTCGCGCCGCCGTTGCTGCCGCACTTGCCGGTGCTGGGCATCCCGGGCTGGTGCGCGGAAAACGCCGATCCGCACTTCTACGACGATCCGCGCGTGTTCCGGCCGCCGCGCGCTACCCTTTGCCATTCCGGGCCCGATGCCTCTGCATGTCGGGATCCGGCGCTGCGCTCGGGATGACAAGGAACACTGCCATGCAACTCGGCTGCATCGCTGACGATTTCACCGGCGCCTCCGACCTCGCGAACACACTTACGCGCGGCGGGATGCGAACGGCGCAGACGATCGGCGTGCCGGGCGACGAACTCGATGTCGACGCCGACGCGGTCGTGGTCGCACTGAAGACGCGCTCGATCGACCCGCGCGCGGCGATCGAACAATCGATGGCTGCGCATGCATGGCTCGCGCGCCGGCATTGCACTCAGTACCTGTTCAAGATCTGCTCGACGTTCGACTCCACGCCGCGCGGAAACATCGGGCCGGTCGCCGACGCGCTGCGCGATGCAATCGGCGGCGGATGCATCGCCGTCTGCCCGGCGTTTCCCACCAATGGACGCACCGTCTATCGCGGCCATCTTTTCGTCGGCGACAAGCTGCTCAGTGAAAGCGGCATGGAAAAGCACCCGCTCACGCCGATGACGGACGCAAACCTGGTGCGCGTCCTGCAGGCGCAGACGCCGAATCGCGTCGCGCTCATCGCGCACGACGTCGTGCGCACCGGCGCTGCAGCCATCCGCGCGCGCATCGAGGCACTGGCGGCCGAAGGTGCCGCGTACGCCATCGTCGATGCGCTGAACGACGACGATCTGCTCGCGCTCGGCGCGGCGCTCGCGCATGCGCGCCTCGCCGTCGGAGGTTCGGGGATCGCACTCGGCCTGCCGGCGAATTCCCGCGCGCAAGGTGCGCCCCCGGCGCGGCCTCCCGCACGCGCAAACATCGTTGCCCCCGCGGTGGTCCTGGCCGGATCGTGCTCGCAGGCCACGCGCGCCCAGGTGGCCGCGTACGTTCGCGTCGGGCGCGTGCTGCACGCAGACCTGAGCCACGTGGTGCACGATCCGCAATATGTCGAGCGGATCGCCGACTGGTGCACGCAGCAGCCGCAGGCCGCGCTCGTCGCGACTTCGGCAGCACCTGCGGACGTCGCGGCGGCGACCGCGACGTTTGGCGCGCCGGTGGCCGGCGCGATAGAGCATTTTTTCGGACGCCTCGCGAGCGCGTTGTTCGCGCGCGGCGTGCGGCGGTTCGTGGTCGCAGGCGGCGAGACATCCGGCGCGGTCGTGGGTGCGCTCGGCGTGCGGCTGCTTGCGGTCGGCGCAGAGATCGATCCTGGCGTACCGGTCCTGACCACGGAGATGCCGCGGCCGATGGCGCTGGCGCTCAAGTCGGGCAACTTCGGCGCGACGGATTTCTTCGCGCGCGCGCTTGCCGCGACGGGCGCCGATCCGGCACAGTGAGAGCAAAGAGGAGGATTGAACGATGAAGGTGGTAGTGACCGGCGGAGCAGGATTTCTCGGACAGATGCTGATCCGCGCGCTGTGCGAGCGTGGGCGCCTGACACGCACCGACGGTGCGCAATACGCGATCGAACAGATCGTCTCGATCGACCAGGCGCAAACGGGCCGCCTGTTCGTCGATGAACGGGTCGGCTACGTGGTCGGGGACATCGCGAATGCGCAGTTCCTCGCGCATGTGCTGGCGCGCGACACCGACAGCGTGTTCCATCTCGCTGCTGTCGTGAGCGGCGCCGCCGAGGCCGACTTCGATCTCGGCATGCGCGTCAACCTCGACGGAACCCGCGCGCTGCTCGAATGCTGTCGCGCCCAGGCCACCGTGCCGCGCGTCGTGTTTGCGAGCAGCGTCGCCGTGTTCGGCGGCGTTCTTCCGGTCGTCACCGACGACACGTATCCGCGACCCGCGACAAGCTACGGCGTGCAAAAGCTGATCGGCGAGTACCTCGTCGGCGACTACGCGCGCAAGGGTTTCATCGACGGGCGTTCCCTGCGACTGCCGACCATCGTCGTCCGCCCCGGCAAGCCGAACGCGGCTGCCTCCGGCTTCGCGAGCGGCATCATTCGCGAGCCGCTCGCGGGCGTCGAGGCAATCTGCCCAGTCGATGCAAGCACCGCGATGTGGGTTTCATCGCCGGCCTCCGCGATCACTTCGATGATCCACGCCCACGAACTTCCTCCGGAAGCCTGGGGCGGACAGCGCGCGATCAATCTGCCCGGCATTGTCGTGACGGTCGCGCAGATGCTCGAAGCGCTGCGCGAGGTGGGCGGCGACGCAGCTGCTGCACGCGTGCGCATGCAGCGCGACGAGACGATCGCGAAGATCGTCGCCACATGGCCCGCCAACTTCCAGCCTGCTCGCGCGGTCGCCATGGGGTTTGCCCGCGACGCCGACTTCCGGGGAATCGTGCGTGCCTACATGGAAGCGATGAAGGCCGCCGGATGAGAGCGTAGCGGCTCAGCGTCCGCGTTGCCGTTGCGTCATCAACCAGAACGCGGCTTCGCGCGGGGTGCGCAGTTCGACCACCCGCACGTGGGCCAGCGCAGGATGGCGGAACAGGTCGTACATGTGGTGCGCGCGCATGAAATGCCAGAAGGCGGTGACGACGTCGTTCCATCGCGCCCGCATCGCAGCGCGCTGATCCGGATCCGGGAAGGCTTTGAAGCGTTGCCAGAGATGATCGAACCAGTCGGCGAGATATGGCAGCGGCGAAAAGTGCAGCCACACGACGGTTTCGGCTTTGCGGAACAAGGGTTCGGTGAACGCGCCTGCCGGATCGGTAGCGATCCAGTCGGGCTGGTCCGCCGCCTCGGCGCCGGGCGTCATCGGCAGTGGCGCGACGCCCAGTCGCTGCGAAAGCATCTCGGCGAATTCGGCGCAGGGCAGCGGCCCCGCGGCTCCGGTCTGGCCTACTACGAGAACACGCGGCATGGCTCCTCCCTCTCGACGCACGTTTTTAGCGCGCGCCACGCGAGAGGAGCCGCTCGATGAGGCAGCGGTAAACGGTGCAATAAGAACGATTCGGCGGCGAGGCCGAATCCGGATCAGAAGCTGACCGCCAGCCCGAGCGCCCAGCCTCTGAGGTCAGGGCCGAACTTGTAGCGCACGACCGCGCGGGCGCGCGTGACCCAGATGTTCTTTTCGCTGGTGTCGAGTTCGAGACCGAAGCCGACCGAACTCATGTGATCGAGGCCGACGTCGAGCTCGGCACCCATGAACTTCGTAAAAGCTCCCTCCACGACATAACGGATCGGTCGATTCCAGAACGTCCCCCACCCGGTCGGTATCCGCCGCCGCACGTAGACACTGGCGCTCTCGGCTTTGGCATGCCCCTGGACCGCAACGGAGGAATCGCCGTAGTTGTGCAACTCGACGTTCGTGTAGCGGATTTCGAGATCGTCGTCGTGTGCGGGCGAGAACAACTCGTAGTCGAACATGAGCGAGCCGCCCAGCCCGTATGCTTTCATCTTGCCGCCGTCCAGCCAGGACAGATCGACATCGGTGTTGTTATCGATCCACCACTTCGCGACCTCGACGTCGCTCGCGACCCAGCCGAGCGTGAAGTTGAAGATCGGCCGGACCACCCAGTGTTCCGAAATCGGGAAATCCCAGCCGATACCGCCGGTGCCCGAGACGGAGTTCCACTTGACCGGTACGACTCTCGTCTGGGTGCCGTCGCTCGCGACGAACTTCGGGTCGTAGCGCGCATACGCCGCGTTTCCCTCAACGTACAGCGGCGCGTCCTTGCTCCAGGTAAACCCGCCCCCGAACTGCGTCATGCCGAGGGTGGTCGTGGATGTCGCGGAGTTGTTGATCGCCAGCGAGCTCGTCGTCACGTCCGGCGCGACGGTATAGCTCATGACGCCCAGCACGCCGTTGACCAGCTTCTGTACGTCGACTCCGACGACGCCTCGTCCGGTCAACTGAGCCTGCGCATCCGCGGCGAGCGACAGAAGCACGAGAAGCGGTAGCCGGCGAAGCACGGTGATCCCCGCAAAGCAAAGTCCCCATGATGCTGGATGCCGGGCGGATCCGGAACTCAACGTCGCATTTTGAACGACAGGCGATCAGAAACCGCGCAAGTGACGGTTTAATAAGGACGACACGCAGACGCGGGCGGCGATGCGCCGTGCACTATTGCGGGGCGAGTGGCGCTGTCTCGCGGACCCGCTCTTCCTGCATCTCGACCCAGAACAGCGCCTGCTCGGGCGAGGACAGCTCGACGAACAGGAGCTGCGGGTGCAGCGCATCGATCTGATGGCGGTCCACCGCGTTCGGCTGCAACATCGATGCGCAGGAGCGTCCGAAGTCGATCAGCTTCGCGCGACTCGCACGGCGGCGCGCGCCCGCCGCACCGTTCAAGAGCCGGTCGAGCCACCCGGCGAGCCAGTCGCGCAAGTAGGCGCGTGGCGAAAAGCGCAACCAGATCAGGGTGTCGGCTACGACATGCGCCCTGGCAGTGCCGAAGACGCCCGTCGCAGATCGAGCCGCGAGAGGCACCTGACCTGCGGCCCCGGCGGCGAAAGCCATTGCATGCGCGGGTCGTAGCGAAAAGGCTTCCAGGCCGAGGCGCTGCGAGAGCAACTCGACGAATCGGTCGCTGCTCAGCGAGCCACACGGCGGGTTGGGTCCAATGACGGCAACTCGGCGCATAGGGACTCCGGGGAAGGTCCGCGCTTGCCCCCATGGTTGCGCGGCTCCGAGAGTTCTTCTCATCGGCAGTATCAATGTCACGAACCGGCCACGCAGCAGCGCAACCTCGCGCGTTCGCGCGAGCAATTCCAAAAACAAGGGAAAGGATCCCCCCGCTCGACCTAGCTGATTTGCGGGAGCTTTCAGCGCTGCAGCTGGGCGGTGGCGCGAATGGCCGACAGCGTCGCGTTCGGCGTGATCACTTCGGGGTCGCAGCGCAGTTCGATGAGCGCGGGGAGGTGCTTTTCACGCGTGTGCGCAAGGGCCTGTTCGAGAGCGGGAGCGAAGGCATCGGTCGTTTCGACCACAGCGCCCGAACAACCGAACGCTTGTGCGAGCAACCCAAAGTGCGGATTGACGAGCTGCGTGCCCGCAACCCGAGCCGGAAACTCGCGTTCCTGGTGCATGCGGATCGTGCCGTACATCCCGTTGTTGAAAACGACGACGATCACGCCGGCCCGGTACTGGACGGCGGTAGCGAGTTCCTGGCCGGTCATGAGGAATTCGCCATCGCCGGCAAGCGTGAGCACCGTACGCTCGGGGGCGGCGATCTTGGCAGCGACGCCCGCCGGTAGTCCATAGCCCATGCTTCCCGAAGTCGGCGCAAGCTGCGTGCGCAACTGCGGATAGCGATAGAACCGGTGCGCCCACGTCGCGAAGTTGCCCGCGCCATTGGTGATGATCGTGTCTTCGGGAACGACGCGCTTGACGGTCTCGATCACCTGCCAGAGATCGAGCTTCGGCACTGCATGGGCATAGACGGGCGGCCGCGCCTGCCACGCTTCGTACTCGGTGCGTGCCTGCGCCGTCGCTTCGCGCCACGGCGGCGTCTCGATCGGCATCATCATCGCGAGCCGCGACGCGAATTGCGCCATCCCCGAGCAGATCGCGAGGGTCGGCTGATACACGCGCCCGAGTTCCTCCATCCCCTGGTGGACGTGCACGAGCTGCTGACGCGGCTTGGGCACCTCGAGCAGGGTGTATCCGCTGGTCGTCATCTCGCCCAGGCGCGGCCCGATCGCTAGTAGGAGGTCCGCGTCCTTCACGCGCTGCGCGAGGCGCGGATTGATGCCGATGCCTACGTCGCCGACGTAGTTCGGATGACGATTGTCGAAGAGATCCTGGAAGCGGAACGCACACGTGACGGGAAGGTGGTTGGTTTCGACCCAGCGCCGCATGTTTTCGCAAGCGAGCGGGGTCCAGCCGAAGCCGCCGAGCAGGACCAGCGGCCTCTGCGCCTGGCCGAGCAGGCGGCGCAATGTCGCGACCTGCATATCGCTCGGCGCACCCTGGAGTGGCACGTGGCAGCTCGCGTCCGCGACATCTGCCGATTGCGACTGCATGTCCTCGGGCAGGGCGAGCACGACCGGCCCGGCGCGACCGCTAGCCGCCACCTGGAATGCGCGTGCAACGAATTCCGGGATGCGATCGGCGCGATCGACCTGTGCGACCCACTTCGTCATCTGGCCGAACATGCGGCGATAGTCGATTTCCTGGAACGCCTCGCGCTCGCTGAAATCGCCGCCGACCTGGCCCACGAAGACCACGAGCGGCGACGAGTCCTGGAACGCGGTGTGAATGCCGATCGATGCATTGGTCGCGCCCGGGCCGCGGGTCACGAATGCCACGCCGGGTTGGCCCGTCAGCTTGGCGTACGCATCGGCCATGAAAGTCGAACCCGATTCATGGCGGTTGATGACGAGCTTGATGCTGCGCGCGTCGTGAAGAGCGTCCAGCACGCCCAGGTAGCTTTCGCCCGGGACGCAGAAGACGTGATTCACGCCCTGGATCAGCAGCTGGTCGACGAGGATGCGCGCGCCGGTGCGGTTCATGATGCACTGAGAGTGGCGAAAGGCGCGCAGTCTAGCCGCTCGTCATGCGACGACGCGCTCGATTCAGCATCGGCAACGCGATCCGCCTCGGCGGCAACATGGTCGCCGGTACTGACGAGCCGGGGGGACGAACGCTACAGGCGCCACAGCACGACGGCGCGCTCGAGGGCGGCGCGCAATGGCCCTTCGATGTACGGCAGCAGCGTGAACAGCAGCATCATCCCGGCGAGCAGAGTCAGCGGAAAACCCACTGCGAAGACGTTCAGCTGCGGCGCGACCCGTGCGAGCACGCCGAGCACGATGTTGATCAGCAGCAGCACGGCGATGAACGGAAGCGCGAGCGAAAGCGCGATCGCGAACATCTCGGTGGCCAGATGCACCAGACGGTTGAAGTCGAGCGGAACCTGCGCTGCATCGGTCAGCGGAAAGATGCGGAAGCTTTCGGCGAGCGCGTGCACCAGCATCAGATGGCCATCGATCGCGAGAAAGCACAGCAGCGCGAGGAGCGACATGAAGCTCGCGACCGCGTTCTCCGTCGATCCGGATCCAGGGTTGAAGAAGCCCGCGAACGAGAGGCCCATCTGCAATCCGATCAGTTCGCCGGCAAGTTCGAAGGCGGCGAACACGATGCGCACCGTGAAGCCGATCACGGTGCCCACGAGGATGTTCTGGATCAGCAGGGCGAGGCCCGCAGCGCTCAGAACCTCCGAGAGCGTCGGCGTCGGCACGTTGGGTACGAGCACGACCGTGATCGCAACGCCGAGCGCCACCTTGACCCGCAGTGGAATCGCCCGGTGCGACAACAGCGGCGCGGCGGTGAAAAGCGCGAGTACGCGCACCAGCGGCCAGAAGACGGCGCCGTACCAGGCCGATAGCTGGGTGCTCGTGAACGTGATCATGCCCGGTGTCTCTCCCTCCCCTTCAAGGGGAGGGCAGGGACGGGGATGGGGTCGTGCTTGCTGTCACTGGTTTCTCAGTCCTGTCATGAAACCCCACCCTCACCTCCGCTCCTCTCCCTGAGGGAGAGGGGACTTGTGGATCGGCGTTCAGCCGATCACGGTTGGGATCGATTCGAACAGGCGTTTCACGTAGTCGACGTAGTACGTGATCATCCAGGGGCCGGCAATCACCAGCGCCCCGACCATCGCGACCAGCTTCGGGATGAACGACAGCGTCATCTCGTTGATCTGCGTTGCAGCCTGCAGGATCGCGACCACCAGCCCGACCACCAGCGCGGTCAGCAGCAGCGGCGCGGACAGCACGAGCATCACGTACAGCGCCTGCTGGCCGATGGTTACTACGCTTTGTGGAGTCATGACGGGGAACTCAGATCTGATAGGAGGCGACCAGCGAGCCGATCAAGAGATTCCAGCCGTCGGCGAGCACGAACAGCATCAGCTTGAACGGCAGAGAAATCAGCACGGGCGAGAGCATCATCATCCCCATCGACATGAGCACGCTCGCGACCACCATGTCGATGATGAGGAATGGAATGAACACCATGAAGCCGATCTGGAATGCGGTTTTCAGCTCGCTGGTGACGAAGGCCGGAATCACCACGCGCAGCGGCAGCTTGTCAGGCGCATCGACCTTCTGGTTCTTCTCCTCCAGTCGCGCGAGGCGTGTAAACAGCTCCAGATCGACGCCGCGCGTCTGCTTGAGCATGAAATCCCTGAGCGGTGCGCCGCCGGTGGTCAGCGCCTGGTCGAAATTCATCTTGTTGTCGCGGTAGGGCACGTAGGCGTCGTCGTGGATGCGATCTAGCGTCGGCCCCATCACGAAGAACGTCAGGAACAGCGCCAGGCCGATCAGCACCTGGTTCGGCGGTGTGGTCTGCGTGCCGAGCGCCATGCGCAGCAGCGAGAGCACGATGATGATGCGGGTGAAGCTCGTCATCATCAGCAGCACGGCCGGCAGGAACGACAGCAGCGTGAAGAACAGCAGCGTCTGGACCGGCACCGAGTATTGCGTGCCGCCACCCGCGACCGGCGCGGCGGTGACCTGGAGCGGACTGGTCTGAGCAAACGCAGGCAGTGCGATCAGCGCGAGCAGGCCGATGCACACCAGGCCCAGCCGATGCAGCCAGGACCTAGCCATTGTTGCGGCCCTTGCGCGCGTGGGTGAGCAACGCCGCGAACGAGGCGCCAGCGTTGCCATCCGGTGGCAGTTCACCCTTCGGCAGCGTGCCAACGCGGTTGATCGTCGACGGCGTTACGCCGAGAATCAGCCAGCGTTCGCCGGCTTCGACCACGACCAGGCGCTCGCGCTGACCGATCGGCAGTTGTCCGACCACGCGCATGCCCGCGGTGGAGGAAACGTTGCCGGCCCCGAGGCGCTTGAGCATCCAGACCGCGACCGGTATCAGCGCCAGGATGAAGACGAACGTCAGGACGAGGGGAAGAAGCGACGGGCCCTCGGGGGAGGGCGCCTGCGCGTGGGCGGAGCCGAGTGTGAGCAGAAGCGATCCGCCGAGCAGCCGTTGCATGTCATTCCGAGGAGCGCAGCGACGAGGAATCTCGAACTGCGCAGAGATCCCTCGCCGCCGGCTCGGGATGACGTCGGCCTCGTTCGCGGCGCGACTGCGTCCCTTGCTCACGGCCGACGTCACTTGTTGACTCGTCGCATCCGCTCGCTGGGGGTGACGATGTCGGTCAGCCGAATGCCGAATTTCTCGTTCACCACCACGACTTCACCCTGGGCGATCAGGCAGCCGTTGACGAGCACGTCCATCGGCTCGCCCGCGAGCGCCTCGAGCTCGATCACCGAGCCTTGCGCAAGCTGCAGGATGTGCTTGATCGGAATGCGCGTGCGGCCGAGCTCCACCGTCAGCGCAACGGGGATGTCGAGGATGAGATCGAGGTCCTGCGCACCTTCCCCGAGCGGAGCGCCCGGTGCAAGGCGGGGAAAGATGTTCGCAGGCTGGGCCGCTGGCTCCACCGCGAGCGTCTCGCCGGCGCCCTTCTGTTCCGCGAGTGCCGCTTCCCAGTCGTCAGTGTCCTGCGTCATTTTGGAATCCGGTGTGTTGCTCATTCGAGTCCTCCGAGCCCGCTCGCTTCGGCGAAGCGCGAATACTTGAGCAGCCGCTCGATGCGGATCGCCGTGTGTCCGTTGACCGCGCCGAAGCGGCACTCCATCACGGGCACGCCGTCGACCTTGGCGGGGATCACTTCCTTCAACGGCAGCGGAATGAAATCGCCCGCGCGCAGGCGCAGCAGTTCGCCCACGGTGATCTGTCCTTGTGCGAGCTCGGCCACCAGCTCGACCTCGGCGGCCTGCACCTGCTGGGTGAGCTGCTTGACCCAGCGCCGATCCGGCTCCTGGCCGTCGCCCCGCACTGTCGAATAGAGCACGTCGCGGATCGGTTCGAGCGCCGCATACGGGAAGCAGAAGTGCACCTCGCCGCCCGCATCCCCGATCTCGACGTTGAACGTCGTGCACACCACGATCTCCGAAGGGGAGGCGATGTTCGCGAACTGCGTGTGCATCTCCGAGCGCTGGTACTGGAAGTTGAAGCGGAACAGCGCGCCCCAGGCTTTCGTGTACTCCGCCAGCGTCACCTCCATCAGGCGCTGGATGATGCGTTGCTCGGTCGGCGAAAAATCGCGCCCTTCGATCCGCATGCGGAACTTGCCGTTGCCGCCGAACAGGTTGTCGATGACGCAGAACACCAGGTTCGGGTCGAAGATGATCAGCGCCGAACCGCGCAGCGGGGCCACCGACACGATGTTGATGTTGGTCGGCACGACGACATCGCGCAGGAACGCCGAATACTTGATCACGCGCACCGGTCCGACCGAGATCTCGGGGCTGCGACGCATGAAGCTGAACAGTCCCAGGCGAAAGTTGCGTGCGAAGCGCTCGTTGACGATCTCGAGCGTCGGCATGCGGCCGCGGACGATGCGTTCCTGGCTCGCGAGGTCGTAGTTGCGGATGCCGCCGGTCGGCTCGTCCTTGTCGAGCTTTTGCGACTCGCCGGTCACGCCTTCGAGCAGCGCGTCGACTTCGTCCTGGGAGAGAAACTGATCAGCCATGTCTGGTTGTCGCCATCAGGCGCGCAGCACGCGTCCCGTCACTGCACGATGATGTGCGTGAAGTTGACGCCCTCGACACCGTTCGCCGCAGGCGTGCCCTCGAGGGTCTTGTTGGCTGCAGCGACGATCTCGCCGGCGAGTCTTTCCTTGCCTTCACGCGTCGCGATGTCCTTCGCTTCCTTCGATCCAAGCAGCAGCAGCACTTCGTTGCGTACGGCCGGCATCATGTTCTTGAGCATTTCGCCGGACGGCTGGTCGCGCACTTCGGCGACGAGTTTTATCTGGATGAAGCGGTCGCCGTCGTCGTCCTTGAGGTTGGCGGTGAACATGTCGAGTTCGACGAACACCGGCGGGCCGCTCCTTTTCTTCTTC